>WNFW01001120.1_pt1 | contig 17894 bp, 17 predicted proteins | sample 5400131 | NCBI WGS metagenome assembly WNFW01 (sample SAMN13153362, study PRJNA577476) | soil metagenome | isolation source: 20 cm soil or saprolite under grassland replicate 1 | place: USA:California | collected 2016-06-15 | reverse complement strand
CCAGCGCGCCGGCGGCCGTCGTTACATCGTGCGCGAGAGCGGAGTAATGCGGCACACCCCAGCCCCAGCCGATCACTGCGCCTATAAGCATTGCAATACCAACTGAGAGACCAACCAAGTGGCCGATCGCGAGCAGCAAGAAGGACAACGAGAAATCAAACCCGCTCACGGCACCCTTGCGGCCGATTCGGAACGTTTGCGCCACATCGGAAGCGAATATCTGCGTGGCGACGATTATTGCGAAGACCGCAGCGACGATCGATCCCCATAATACGGCCAACAGACCTGCGCGTCCATGTTCGATGTCCGAAGCGTCCTTCGCATCGCCTCCACTGCCGACCTTCAGTACTTCGGCGCAGGCAACGCCCTCGGGGTACGGCAGGTCCGAGCTGGTCACTAACGCACGACGCAGCGGAATTGAGTACATCACACCGAGAATGCCGCCGAGAGCGCAGATCGCGAAAGAGATCCAGAATGGAAAACCGGTCCACCAGCCGATCATAATCAGACCTGGCAACACGAAAATAATTGACGACAGCGTGCCCGCCGCGGAGGCAACCGTCTGCACAATGTTGTTTTCCTGAACGGTCGCATCGCGGAAACTCCGCAGGATAGCCATCGAAATCACCGCCGCAGGAATTGATGTCGAAAATGTGAGACCGGCTTTCAGACCGCAATACACATTGGCCGCGGTCAATACCAACGTGATGACGACACCTATGATTATCCCGCGAATGGTTAGTTCGACGCGCACAGAAAGCGGAGAATAGTCTGGAGCCGCCGGACGGGTCAAGGTGCATACCCGCCTCACGCGCGATAAATCCGACCGACGGATCAGAACATCTCTACGGGCGAGCGTTGTACGCTTTGAGAAGTCGTCTGCTCGGCCCGTTCTTCGCCAAGCACCGCGACACGCAGGTCCCAGACCTCGTTGTTGATCTTGCGGAACGCGGCTTCGGAAAATTCATCAGGTCGTGCAAGTTTTTCTTTGAATCGCGCGACGTTTTTCAAAGCGCGATCGATTTGATCTTGGGGCAACGTCGCGACGATTCGCTGCACGTTCTCAATCTCAGGAATGCGATGACAGATCATTGCCACGTCGTTCCCTGCCGCGATGGCCAGACGTATCGTTTCCTCAAGCCGATATCCGGTAAGAATCGCGCCCATGTCGAGATCGTCTGTCATGACAAGACCACCGAAGCCAAGCTCGTTGCGCAATAAATCGCTAACGATCCGACGCGATAAGGTTGCAGGCGTCTTTTCCGGTTCGAAACAGGGATACCAGCCGTGACAGATCATCATGCTGTCGACGTCGTGGGCAAATTCGCGAAACACGGCGAGCTCATTCGCCTCCAATTGTTCACTGGTGCGATCGATCCGCGGCAATTCGTAGTGAGCATCTGAATTCGCGGCGGAGTAACCCGGAAAATGTTTGCCGCAGCTTGCGATCCCCTGTCCTCTCAACGCCGCGTTAAACACACCAGCGTTGCGTACGACCTGCTCAACTGTTTTCCCGTAACAACGGCCGCGCAGAGAATTCTCTGCGTCGTCATCGAAGGAAATATCCAGGACTGGGCACAAGTCTAGATTGAAACCGAAAAGGCGAAGCAACCGCCCCGTGATGTCGCCATGACGTTTGATAAGCTCCAGGTCATTGCTGTCGCGTAGCTGTTGCGCGTTCGGCGGCTCGTTACCAATCAGCCGGAGACGTGAAACGCGGCCCCCTTCCTGATCGATAGTAATGATGGGCTCGATCTCACTTAAATCGCGGAGATCATCGATCAGCTTCCGCAACTGCGGCGCGCTTTCGATGTTGCGGCCGAACAGAATGAAGGCCCCCGGGTTCACCTTTCGGAACAGCGTGGCAGTTTTTCCATCCAATTCTTTGCCGGGCACACCGGTCATGATCAACTGGCCGAGTAAATCCGCTTTCATGGGCGGCAAAGAGTAACGCCCAACGCTTAACATTCAATGGTATTTGGGTCTGTCATTCTGAGCGAAGCGAAGAATCTCTGATCCGAGATGTTTCGCTTCGCTCAACACGACAGGATACCGGATTGAATGTTGAGCGCCTGCCGCGCCGTAGACTTGCCGAAGGCGGGTTGAGCGTTGAGCGTTGCGCATTGAAAAAGATCGCAATCTACGGCGGCACCTTTGATCCGATCCATCACGGGCATCTGATTGTTGCGCGCGAGGCCCTTGAGAAACTCGGTGCGGAACAAGTGATTTTTATTCCGGCTCGCGTATCGCCACTTAGAAAGACCGCGCCCGTTGCCAGAGACGAAGTACGGTTATTGATGATAAAAGCCGCCATTGAGAGTGAGCCCGGCTTTGCCGTGGATGATTGCGAATTGCTGCGACCGCCGCCTTCCTACACCATCGATACAATCGAGCAGATTCGGCAACGCAACAGTGAGGCAACAATCTACTGTCTGATCGGCGAAGATAACGTCGATAAGCTCACAAAATGGCGTCGCTTCGCCGACTTGGAAAAAATGGTTCGTTTAGTTGTTCTTGATCGCAGTGGCCAACAACCGCACCACGCTTACCCAATTATCCGGCGGAAAATCGACATTTCCGCAACTGAAATCAGAAAGAGAGTTGCCACTGGCCGGTCGATTCGATATTTCGTACCGCCGGCAGTGGAAGAAATCATTCGCCGCGAAAAACTTTACCTGGAGCAACGCAAATAACCCCGGAAGATTTAGCCAGAACCTGCGCCGAGCTCGCCTCAAATAAAAAGGCGGAAGACATCGTTATCCTCGATTTGCGAACGATTTCGACATTCACGGATTTTTTCGTGCTTTGCTCGGCCATATCTGAGCCGCAGCTAAAAGCAATCGCAAACGAAATTGAGACCCGCCTGAGAGAGGATCATTCCATTCGACCGGTGGCGATTGACGGGTTTCCCGCCAGCCAATGGATCGTGCTGGATTACCTGCAAGTCGTTGTCCACATCTTTCATCGGGACAAACGATCCTTTTACAGCCTGGAAGACCTATGGGGCGACGCGCCCCGATTCGAATGGGAAGCGGCCACAGCGCACTGACTGCGCGCTTGTCGAGGTGCTTGTAGCAAGAACCCGTGGCGGCTTCGGTTTCGGTGCTTGGCACAAGCACCGCTGCAATCTATTTCTTTGGCGAGGCCGCCGGGCTCGGGGCCTTCGGTGCAGCCGCAGACCCACCTGGCGCCGGAGTCGGAGCCGGCTTGGCGTCCAGCAGTTCTACTTCAAAAAGCAGAGTCGAATTGGCGCCAATGTCCGGACCCACGGACCGCTCGCCGTAGGCAAGGTTCGACGGAACGAACAATTGATATTTTGATCCGACTTTCATCAGCTGAAGCGCTTCACTCCATCCGGGAATAACACCGCTGACTGGAAAAGTCGCCGGTTGGCCGCGTTTGTACGAACTGTCGAATTCCGTTCCGTTGATCAGAGTGCCGCGATAATTCACCGTTACCGTGTCGGTCTTCTTCGGCTGCGCTCCGTTTCCATCCTTAATGACTTTATACTGCAACCCGCTGGCCGTGGTTTTCACGCCCTCTTTCTTCTTGTTTTCCTCGAGAAACTTTGTGCCTTCGGCCTTATTTTTTTCCCCTGCTTCCTTCTGCTTTTGTTCCATATCTTTTTCAAACGTCGTCATGACTTCCTTGATTTGGTCAGGATTGAGTTGTGGTTTACCTGCGATGGCGTCTTTTATGCCAGCGGCGAGCATATCGGGAATGACATCCACCTTTTGACGGCTCAGGTTGAATCCAATCTGAAGGCCAATGCTGTAGCTGACTTTGTCTTTCTGGTCCTTGAGTTGTGTCGATTTATCTTGCCCAAACAAAGGCAACACAAGTAAGGATGCGCTGAAAATGACGATAAGTTGTTTCATAAAGAGTGCTTTTCGCGCGGATTTAGTTAAATTGGTCGCCGCGGAAACTGGGACGCTAATGGATAAACGGCGCCCGTCAAGAACAGAGCGGCGCTCGCGATCCCGAGGCCGTTTCTTTTTGGCGATGTTGTCTTTTGCCGCGCTAATTGCTCTTCTGCCGGACCCGCTCAACGCCATCACTCTCTCGCATGCTGACGTCCTGAGAATCGGAAAAAAAATCTGGCAAAACGAATGCAACGGAACGATTGCCGGGCTCACGTCGTGGAACGCAGGCGAAGACTTCGCGTCACTGGGCATCGGTCACTTCATCTGGTATCCGAAAGGGCACCGCGGACCGTTCGAGGAAAGTTTTCCCAAGCTCGTGAGCTTCATCTCAAGGCGCGGCGCGAAATTGCCAACGCTTCTGCTGGGACCCGGCGAAAAGGCCTGCCCCTGGAACTCGCGTACGGAGTTTGTTCAAGCCCAACATTCCACCGAGATGAATCAATTGCGCCAGTTCCTCGCCGATACGGTCGATCTGCAAGCGGAATTTCTCCTGGCACGGTTAGAGAGCGCACTTCCAAAGATGCTGGCCGAAGCTGCGCCTTCTGATCGAACCAACATACAGGAACAATTCGAGCGCCTGACCAAAACTCCACAAGGATGCTACGCACTGATTGATTATGTGAACTTTAAGGGAGAAGGCGTGCTGCACACAGAGCGTTACCAGGGCCAGGGCTGGGGCCTGCTGCAAGTCTTGGAAGCCATGCATGGCACGTCGGTCAGCCGCGCAGTTGATGAATTCGCACGCGAGGCAAGCGCGGTGCTGACACGGCGAGTGCAAAACTCACCGGCCGAACGCCACGAATCGAGATGGTTATCTGGTTGGATTCGGCGAGTAAACAGTTACAATGGCGGCTAATTTATGCGACTTTCGACGTTGATTCGGTTGTTTCTGCTGGCCGCGGTTGTGTCTTCTGCGAGCGGTCAATTTCACTTGGGCCCGAAGCCACGACAGCCGAGTCCTACGCCGCCGCCGATGCGCAAAGCGTCGACCTTTATTCAGAGACAGGAACCATTGAAGGTAAATCAAGCGTTACTTAAACAGGCAACGCAGGACAATACGCGCATCGTCGTCTCGATCCCAAAGCAGCGGGCTTACCTTATGATCGGGGACCAAATCGTGGCCGATGGCCCAATCTCGTCTGGCAGAAGCGGGCACGAGACACCGAGAGGACATTTCAATGTGATGGAAAAGGACCCCAATCATCATTCCAGTCTTTACGGCGATTTTGTGGACGGTTCCGGCCGCACAGTTCGTGCCGGAGTTAGTGCACGTAGTCAATCCGCGCCGAGCGGAACGCACTTTGCGGGTGCGTCCATGAAATGGTTTCTTCGGCTCACCGGCGAAGGCGTCGGGATGCACATCGGAATTTTGCCTGGCTACCCCGCCTCGCACGGCTGCATCCGCGAATCCGTCGATGGGGCAAAATTGTTTTACGACCACGCCAAGATTGGCACGTCAGTAGACGTGGGCGACTACTAACCCCATTGTCGTGTTGAGCGAAGTCGAGACATCCCGCGGCTAAGCCAGCGGCAGTGCTACGGGATTCCTCGACTTCGCTCGGAATGAATGGGTGCACTGTCCAGCAATTTTCTGCGTAGTAATTCCAACGCAGCCTGCGTGGCGATTTGCTTAAAAGTCTCGCGATCAGTTGGAAAAAACAATTTCTTGACGATCGTTTCATCCGACGCGGCGAGAGCAATATAAACGGTTCCGACCGGCTTGTCCGGCGAACCGCCGCCTGGCCCGGCAACGCCTGTCGTGGCGAGTGCATAATCGGATCTTGCGCACACGCGCGCGTGTTCGGCCAGCGCACGCGCGACCTGCTCACTGACGGCGCCGTGCTTCTCGATCAACTGCGCATCCACATCCAGCATATTGATTTTGGCCTGGTTCGAGTAACAAACATACCCGGCAAGAAAAACTTCCGAGGCGCCGGGAACGTTTGTGATCCGATTGGCAACCAATCCGCCAGTGCACGATTCCGCGACGGCCAGCGTTTGATTCCGCTGCGTAAGCAGTTTTACGATGACTTGCTCCAGCGTTTCATCTGCAGCCGAAAAGATTGACGATCCCAGTGTCGATCTGATAACGGCGTCTGCCTGTTCGATCGCTTTCGATTTCCCGACAATGCGCACATCCACTTCGCCCGGGCGCGCGCAGTAACCCAGTTCGATTCCCTGGATTGCAAGCACACGGTCGCCGATCGCCTCCTCGACCAGCGACTCACCCTTGTCCGCAATCTTATAGAGTCGTCGCTCGACCAAGACCGAAGCGGGCACAATGGAGCGCAGAATCGGCGCCACAAACGCACGGAACATCGGCTGAAGTTCCCGCGGAGGTCCGGGTAACAAAAAGAGATGCGGAGATTGAATCCGTGGATTGATATTCGCGCGCAAATAAAGACCTGGCGCGCTACCATTTTGGTTGGGCAGGACCTCTGCGCCCATATGGACGTCAGCCTGCCGGGCAATACCGGAAGTCCATCTGATTCCGCGCACTCGAAGTCTTTGCCGGAGCGAAGCCAGTAGCTCCGGAGATTGTCGGAGCTCCAGCGCCAGCAGATCGGCAACCATCTCGCGTGTTATGTCATCTCCGGTCGGACCGAGACCCCCAGTCACAAAAAGAATTTCACAGCTTGGAAATAGTTCAGCCAAAGCATGCCGAATCGCTTCAGTGTCGCCAACCGTGCGTCGTTCCTCAAACCGCAAACCAAACGGAAGAATCTCGCGCGCTATGAATGCAAGATGTGCATCGTGCACATCGCCAAGCAAAAGCTCCGTGCCGGTGTTGAGAAGAGCGGCGCGCATAAGAGGAGTTGAAACGTCAGAAAGGTACAACGTTACAAGGGAATCTGTAGCCCTTCTAACCTTGTAACGCTTTTAACTTTTTAACCAGGCCCGAAACCTTTCGGGGCTCACGCAGCGCTCTTGTCCTGTTTCTTGCGAATAAGCGGAAGCTTTTTCCCTTCCGCGACCGCTCGATTGATCGTGACTTCAGCGATGTCTTCGCGGCTCGGCACATCGTACATGATGTCAAGCATGATTCGCTCGAGCATCGAACGCAATGCGCGCGCGCCTGTTCCCTTCGTGACTGCCTGCGCCGCCAGCGCTCGCAAGGCATCTTTGGTGAATGTTAAGCGCACGCCTTCCATCGAGAAAAGCTTTGTGTATTGCTTCACCATTGCGTTTTTTGTCTCGGTCAAAATCGCCACCATCTCCTCCTCCGTCAGCGCATCGAGCGAGCTGACAACCGGCAATCGCCCGATGAATTCGGGAATCATCCCGAAGGCGAGCAGATCCTCCGGTTCCACATGGCGGACCGCTTGCTTTCGCAGCGCCTCCTCAACTTCGAGCGTGGGGCTCCCAAATCCCATCACTTTTTGCCCGATGCGTTTTTGAATGATTTTGTCGAGGCCGATGAACGCACCGCCGCAAATGAAAAGAATCTTCTCGGTATTAACCTGAATGTACTCCTGATGCGGATGCTTGCGTCCGCCCTGTGGCGGAACATTGCACGTGCTGCCTTCCAGGATTTTCAACAGAGCCTGCTGCACGCCTTCGCCCGAGACATCACGCGTAATGCTAACGTTGTCAGTTTTGCGGCCGATCTTGTCGATCTCGTCGATGTAAACGATGCCGATCTCCGCGCGTTTCACATCGTAATCCGCATTTTGCAGGAGTCGGAGAATAATATTCTCAACATCTTCACCGACGTATCCTGCTTCGGTCAGCGTTGTTGCATCAGCGATGCAAAATGGTACGTCGAGAATCCGCGCCAATGTCTTGGCGAGTAACGTTTTTCCCGAGCCGGTGGGCCCGATTAGCAAAATGTTGCTCTTCTCGATTTCAACATCGGCAAACGGATCGGGTTGAAACGCGGCGGAAGCATCGGCCGGCTGGGAAGCCTGCAACACTCGCTTGTAGTGATTGTGGACGGCGACAGATAACGTTTTTTTTGCGCCCTCCTGGCCGATGACGTACTGATCAAGGGCACGCCGGATTTCCGCCGGCTTGGGGACACGAATATTCGAGGACTGGCGGCGAGCATCTTCGTTGAGCTCCTTGTCGAGGATGCTTTTGCAAACGTTGATGCAACTATCGCAGATATAGACGCCTGGTCCGGCGATCAATTTGCGCACCTCGGCATGGCTTTTGCCACAAAACGAGCACATGGTGAGGTTGGAAGCGCGGGCCATATTTTTGAGAAGCTCTCCTATCCTCCGACCTTTCGCGGCAAGGCGGTTTCAGCCACTTCTATTGACCTGTCGCCAGAGGGAGGAGTCGCCCCATCGAGGAGCTTCACCTCCTTGCGAGACTTGATCACTTCGTCCACCAAACCGTACGCCTTCGCTTCCTGGGCGGACATATAGTAATCACGATCCGAATCGATCCGTACCTGTTCTTCAGATTTGCCGGTGTGCCGTGCCATGATTTTGATGAGGCGCTTTTTTAGCTTGAACATGTAGTCGACCTGACGTTCCACGTCGCTGGCCGCGCCCTGCGCACCCCCGGAGACCTGATGGATCATGATATCGGAATTCGGAAGCGCGAAACGTTTCCCTTTTGTCCCTGCACAGAGCAGGACCGCAGCCATACTCGCGGCCATTCCCAGGCAGTAGGTAGTCACATCGCATGTGAGGAATTGCATCGTATCATAAACCGCGAGTCCGGCAGTGACTGAGCCGCCGGGCGAGTTGATATAGATGCTAATGTCCTTTTTCGCGTCCTCCATTTGCAAAAACAGCAACTGCGCAATGACAAGATTGGCGATGTGATCGTCCATTGGCGTTCCGATAAAAACGATTCGATCCTTGAGCAGTCGCGAATAGATATCGTAGCTGCGCTCACCCCGCCCAGTCTGCTCCACGACCATAGGAATCAGCACCTGGGAAAAATTTTCCTTCGATACACTCATGATTTTTCTTCTTTAACAGCGGGTTCTTGCGCTGTCTCGACGCTAACATTCGCCTTAAGGAAATCAAGAGTCTTGCCCAGCAGTATCTGTTCCGCGAACGCGTCCAGACCATCGTGTTCCTGCAGTTCCTTGCGCATTTTTTCCACCGGAACGTTGTACCGCGCCGCCTCCTCACGAAGCTGACCGTTGATGTCGTCCCGCGAAACCTTGACGTTTTCCTGCTCGGCAATCCGGTGCAGAATAAAATTGGTTTTCAACCGCTGAGCCGCTAGCCCGGCGGCGCTTTCGATAAGTTCTTTTTCTTTCTCCTTTAACATCTCATCAGTCACACCGCGTTCCCGGTTTCGTTGCACCAAGTCTGCCAGAAAGCGACGCGTCTCAGTCTTTAGCAGAGCAGGCGGCAACTCGAACTGAATCCGTTCGTGCAGGTGTTTCACTACCTGTCCTTCTTTCGCCCGTTCGCGCTCATGCTCTTTCTCATGGGCGAGGTCGTGTTCGATGATCTTGCGCAAATCAACAAGCGTCTTTCCCGGAATCAATTTAGCCGCAAACGCGTCATCCAACGTCGGCAATACTTTCTGCTTAATCTCGCGGAGAGTAACATTGTAATTTGCCTGCCTTCCCGCCAGTTCCTTTACCGGAAAATCTGTCGCAAAATTGACGGTCACCTCGCGCGTTTCGCCCGGCTTCTGACCTGTCATTTGCTCGCAGAATTTCGGCAGGAAATTATCGGACGCGAGGCGTAACCAGAATTTCTTGCCACCGTGAAGATTTTTGCTCGCCTGGGGTGCAATTTCATTGATTGTCTTGCCATCGATGGTGCCCTCGAAATCGATGACAGCGAAGTCACCCATCTCCAGTCCCCGTTCGGGAACATCGACAAAGTCCGCGGATTGATCGCGTAAGCGCTCGACTGCGGCGTCAATTTCCGATTCAGAAACACTCGTCTCCGGTAGCTGCACAGGAATGTTTTTGTATTCCGGCAGTTCAAATTCCGGCGCAGTGACAACTGTCGCGCGGAACCGCATCGACTTGTCTTCTCCAAGCTGAACATCTTCGATATTTGCGAGCGAAGCGACGCGCAACTTTTCTTGCTCGATCGCTTCATGATAGCTCTTGGAAACGAGCTTCTTAGTCAATTCGTCCTGAATTTCCTTGCGAAACCTTTTCTCGATGACAGCGCGCGGCGCCTTTCCTGGCCGGTAACCCGGGATCTTGGCAAAACGCGCGAAACCGATGGCGATCGCGTCCCATTCTTTGGACACCTCCTCCGGCGGCAGTTCAATTTGCAGCGTAGAAACCGACCCCGGTTGTTTTTCCACTTCGACCTTCATAAAGTCACTCTAACGGCGCTCGGCAGGCGCCGCAAAATTTGCGGCGTACTTCGTAGGCGCCGTCGCCTCACCCTTTGGTAAACCCAGTAAGTTGTGTCAAAACACACCGCCATTGTCCATCGAGCCTGACAAAAACATCTGTGGACCGCTCGTACGTGCTGAATTCCTGCCCCATGAATTTCCCTTTCGACCGAGTGAGCGCACTTAGGACGGCACTGTCTGCATAGACACGCACTCGGATGTCGTCGGATTCCATCATCTCATGAGTAAGAGCTCCTGACTTGATCACCCCGAGAAAACGCTCCTTATCAATGATTCCTCCATCGGCATTGATGATGATCCACTCATCGCTAACAAATCGTTCGATTCCATCTGGATCATTCTTTGCGATTGCGTCAGCAAATCCCTTTTCCACTTTTAAGACTTCTTCGTCCATTTCTTTGAGTTTCTCTGGCGTGATTAGTAAACTTTCTTTCCCTTGACGTAAACGCCATGCGTCAGCGGAACCCCAAACCAGTAGGCCAGCTCGCGATAGTCTTCGCAATCGAAGATGGCAAAGTTGGCGAATTTCCCCCGCTCAAGCGAGCCGATCTGGTCGCCCCGGCCTAACGAATAGGCCGCGTTGATCGTCGATGCCGAGATAGCTTCTGCTGCCGACATTTTCATTTGTGTACACGCGACCGATAAAATCATTGGCATGCTCGGGGTCGGCGACGATCCGGGATTGAAATCAGTCGCGATCACAACGCTGAGACCAGCTTCGACCATTTGGCGGGCTCGCGGATAATGCGTCGAACCCAGCGCATAGACTGAGCCCGGCAGCAAAACTGGTTGCACACCGGCAGATTTGAGCAATGCAATCCCCCTCACGTCGGTTTCCTCCAGATGATCTGCTGTGGTCGTTTTCAATTCGGCGGCCAGCGTTGATGCGCCTGAATTGCTAAGTTGATCAGCGTGAATCCGCAGCTTTAACCCAAGTTTTTTCGCCGCACTGAGGATCCGTCGCGATTGATCGACATTGAAATAATTGCGTTCACAGAATACATCGCAAAACTCAGCAAGATTGCCTGAAGTCACTCGTGGCAGCATCTCGTCAACGACAAGATCGACATATTCATCGGCATGCATCTTGCGTGGCACCGCGTGCGCGCCGAGAAACGTCGGCACAATTTCGAGCAGCGTCTCCTGATTGAGGCGCTTCATAACCTGCAAGATTTTCAATTCATCTTCGAGGGTAAGGCCGTAGCCGGATTTTGACTCCAAAGTGGTTGTTCCGCAGCGCAGGAACCAGTCTGCATGCTTTCTTGCTTGCATGAGAAGGTCGTCTTCACTCGCTGCTCTTGTCTTTTCAACGGTCGACCAGATTCCGCCCCCGGCCCTCGCGATTTGTTCATAAGTGTCGCCGCGCGCGCGACGTTCGAAGTCGTCGAGACGATTCCCAGCAAAAACCAAATGCGTGTGCGCGTCGACGAATCCGGGAAGGACGATTTTCCCGCGAGCGTCGATAACTTCTGCATCGCCCGCCTTTTTTTCGATCTCATTGCTGGGGGCGACGACGTCGATTCTGCCGTTACGAATCAGCATTCCGCCCTCGGGAATGATTACCAGCTCAGATAGTTCGCGTCCGGCACGTGGCCGCTTCGGACCAGTCAAAGTGACCAATTGCGAAGCGCGAAGAACGGCGAGAGAACTCATGATTCGTTAAGGTTTAACGAGGATCGTCATCCTGAGCGAAGTCGAAAGATCCCGTGGCGCTACCCTTAAGTAATTCAACGGGATTCCTCGACTTTGCTCGGAATGACGCGGTCTTGTGCCGGTTCAACGGTTCAACCAATGTTCTTCTCTACAGCCTGGGTGATTTTCTCGAATCGCACCTCGGAATCTGCGCTGAGTTTTTGTAATCTCACTATCATCGACGCCTTGAATTTTTCGTCTTTCAACTGGGCGAGATTGATTCTCACGTTCAGTGCCGCACCTGCAATGCACGCGCGAGTGGCAATAGCGCCGACACCGACGTCGGAGACCGAGGCCGGATTTCCTTTGTCGGCCATTTCGGCGAGCAATTCATAAGATTTCGACGCAGTCTCCATGACCTTCAACGGAACTTCGGTCGCGTATTTGGTTGCCTGCTCAATCGCAGCGACACGCGCAGCTTTCTCTTCAGCCGAGTCTTTGGACAGTGCGAATGCGTCCATGACTTTGTTGAAGGCCGCTGTGTCCTCATCGACCAGGGAGAGAAGTTCGTCCTTGAGTTGCTGGGCTTTCACCGCCCAGTTGCTGAAATATTCGAGTTTGTCCTCCCAACCGCGTTTTCCTGCGGACAGATTTGCAACCATTCCGCCTAACGAGGCGCCTAACGCACCCATCAGTGCCGCAACGGAACCGCCGCCGGGCGCTGGTGAGTCGCTCAGCGTTTCGTTGCAAAATTCCCGCAGATTCATTTTCGCCAGGGAATCCTTTGGTTCGGCAGCTTCTATTTTGAATTCAATCACCTTTTCTTTTGGATCGAAAGGTTTCAACTCGCTCAAGCCCATTGAGCGAATGGCGACGTCGATCAGCTCCTCCTCGGAAGCACCTTCCGACCATTGTTGTTTACGAAGAAAATAACGGCCGGCATCGACCAGACATTTCTTCGGGACCATCCCGACGATCTCCGAGCCGGTCACGCGTAGTCCGCGCCTGGCTGCCGATTCGCAACACGCATCGAATGCGGCGTGTAATGGCGTTTCTTCAATATTCGTCAAATTCATCGAGACTTGCGCAATCCCATATTCCTTCACAAACCAACCAATTGCCTTGACGTGCTTCAGCATCCCCGGAATCCGAATCGGTTCGCCACTGGCATCCAGCACCGGTTTTCCCGACGGCGTCCCGTCTGCAGTCTTTACCCTGCCCTGCTCTCGCACATCGAACGCAACCGAATTCGCGCGCCGCGCTGATCTCGTGTTCAGATTGACATTGTAAGCGACAAGAAAATCACGAACACCGATTACAGTTGCTCCTGATCTTTCGTTGAATACATCGGGCCCAAAATCTGGTTTCCATTCGGGTTGCTTTATTTTTTCGAAGAACCCTTCGTATTCACCCGTGCGAATTACCGATAAATTCGAGCGCGATTTATTTTTCGCCGCCTTTTCGTAGAGATAGACCGGAATTTTCAATTCATCGCCGATACGTTTTCCCAAGCGATTCGCACAGGCGATTGCTTCCTCCCAGCTCACGTTGCTCACCGGAATGAATGGGCAAACGTCGGTCGCGCCCATGCGCGGATGCGCTCCCTTGTGTTTGCGCATATCGATCAATTCGGTCGCCTTTTTGATAGCGCGAAATGCCGCCTCCACTGCGGCATCGGGATTACCTACCAATGTCACAACAGTCCGGTTCGTGCTCGCGCCAGGGTCGACATCCAACAGCGAAACACCGTCCACGGATGCAATCACGTCGGTGATCTGCCGAATGATGTTTTGGTCACGGCCTTCCGAAAAATTCGGTACGCACTCGATCAACTTTTGCATGGCTCAAGGATCAACTGGCAGCTCTTTCTGTAACGGCGGTACGCGACCGTCGCAAATCTTTCGCGCGTGGAACGCGCACGTTAGAAACCATCGTGCAATTGTAGCCGCCTCGCTTCGTCGAGGCGCCCCGAGCTCTTGCTCACGGCAGCGCGGCGACACAGCGCCGTGGCTACAGCGATGCCTTAGCCGGACGAAATGTTATTGATTTGGCGATATGAAAACGTCCTTGCGCAGAAACTTCTCGAACAAGAATGCGGTTTGCCGAAATTGGTTGCCAAGACATCGAGGGGATTGCCTGCGATCCACGCAGAAAGATCAATCGCCTGGTAAGTCCCGGTGTTAAATCCTATCAGCATGCGACTCCGCTTGTCACCAATGTTTTCAATCGAGTGTCCGTATCCCTGCGGAATGTAAGCGACGTCGCCAACGTGCAGTTGCTCCGTTCGAAATCGACCGTTCGAGCCGAACATTGTCACGCTGAGGTCGCCTTCGATGATGTATTGCCATTCATCGGCGTTTGGATGCCAGTGAAGTTCGCGTAAGGCGCCCGACTCGAGATCGAGAATTACACCGGTAACAGTAGTCGAAATTGGAAATCGAGTGGAGTCGACGCGCCATTCGCGACCGCCTTTGAAAATCGCATGCGGCGCACCTGCAAGCATTCGAAACTTATGCGTTTCGGGTGGTGACACGCGAGGCCCTTGCAGATTTTCCGGAATCGCTTCCGGTGGGACGGCGCCTCGGGCAAAATAAACTTCCTCTTTTGGAAAGCCATCAAAGGCCGATTCAGGCAGGCCGAAATTTTTCGCCAAAAGTGACTTGGGCGTATGTCCAATCCAATCGGTGATACTGAACGTTCCAAACTCGGAGAAGTAACCGTTATCGAAAATCAGAATGAAATGCGTGGGCTCCTTGCCGAGACATTCAAGCACATGGGCATGCCCACGCGGGAAGTACCAGATGTCTCCTGGATCGAAGTCGTTCGTTTCAGTTTGACCAGCCGGGTTGATTACGGTTGTTCGAACGCGGCCTTTGAGAACAAATGGCCACTCGGCAGCTGTAGCATGCCAGTGAAGCTCGCGCATCGCGCCTGGCTCGATACACATTGAGACGCCGGCGATTCCCTTTGAGATAGGAAGTTGTTCGACGGTCGCTTCCTTGCCGAAACTGTCCCCAATGACTTTCCCTTTGGATTTCTCCAATTCGAACTTAAAACTCGGCAGTTCCTTTCCGGAAAGTAATTGATCCAGCACATTATTTTGAAAGGTTACATCGCTCATGAACGATTTCTTAAAACGCCGTAACCGGATCGATCAAGCGAATCCTGGACACGGTCTTGCTGTAGTCGCCGACCTCTGGATGGCGCGGCGCGTGGATTCAAGCAATCTCAGTGTCGCGCTTCGCAGAGCAAAGCGTCTACAGGATCCCGGCGGGGCGGCTCAATAGAGCCCAAGCATTTCGACGGTAGGTTCGTCAATTGCCCCGGTAACAATCAGGCCCTGGTCACGCTGGAAATTCACAAGAGCTGCACGGGTCTCTACGCTCAGCGAGCCCGTTACCGCCCCAAAGTAATAGCCTGCATCTTGCAGGGCGGCTTGCACGTTGGCGATCACCTGGTCAGGAAGGAGATTGCCATAGGTGTAGATTGGCCCGTCGTAATCATAATAGCTGTTCAACGGATCGTAACCCCAGGCTGGGTACCAGTAGCCGGTATCGAGGAAATAGTATCCACCGGTAACGAACACAATAGTATTGCAGTTTTGTTTCCACCAATCGCGATGGTGCCATTCGTGTCGATGAGCTCGGAGTGCATCGAAATAACTGCGGTGATTGTTATCGTTTCCCTTGTGCCATTTATCTTTCTCTCTGGCTTGTCGCACTTCACGCGCTGTCGGCCCCTCAGCCATTCTTTCCTGTGATCTCAGATCGCTTTGAGTGTCTGTTATGACGTTGCGTTGAGCATTTGCTAACGACAGTTGATTTTCTGCGACTTCGTTCTTGGCGAGGGCACCCGCAACAGGTTGCATTTGACGCGCTGTTGTGTCTGGTCGCGGCGGTATCGCTGCCAACCTGGGATTCAATTGCCGGGCGAACCGTGGATAATTCGGCTGAAAGTTCCTGGGTTGCTGATTTTGCATTTGAGGCGGGATCGTACTGAAAGGGAGCTGACCAACGTTTGTCGGTCCGCGGGGGACATACGGCGGATTCGGATTGTTGGGACGTACATTACTGGCTCGAACAGCATTAGCCGGCGCGGGACGAGAGCCGTTCTGAAGCGCCGGTGCGTTTGTTTGTCCCGTGCTAGTGGAGATCGCCATCGCAAGCACCGCAATCGAATAAAGCGCGGGAAGTCGCAACAGCTTCATTAATTTCCTCTGCCCATTAAACATCATAAATGACCTTTTGTTGCAAGCTTCGACTTGAACGGCTTCAAAGCTATTCAGGCATCGGACAAATTATTTGCTCGCTGGCAAGTCGCGACCGAATGCAGCTTTACGGCGCCGCAACAAAACAGCGGCCGCAATATGCTGGCTGGCATGTTGCAATCTTTGATCTGAAACTTACAATCTAAATTCTTTACCGGGGTCTTAGCTCAGTTGGTAGAGCGCCTCAATGGCATTGAGGAGGTCACGGGTTCGAATCCCGTAGGCTCCACTTTCTTTTTGTACATGTTGCTAACTCGCCAGCGGGGCGGCTTGACCATCAGCTAAAGGCTATAACGGCTTGGGGCGGTAACAAACGCGTAACCTTTCCCGTGCAGCGCACCGGGCACACCGCTGCGATTCTACGAACATGAAAGCGACAAATAATTCTACAGCAAATGATCTGAATAAGAGAGCCAGGGCTCGGAAAAGTTCTATCAGTCGTCGTTTGTTCCTGGGCAAATCACTTGCCATCGGTGCTGGAACAATTGGCGTGGGGGCGCTCGCCAGTGTGGTCGGAAGGCCCCTGCCAACTCCTCGACCCAATCCAAGTAAAGGTCTAACAGCGGGAGACGCGGCACTGCTTCGGTTCCCAGCGGCACTGGAGCTACTCGAGGCCGACTTTTGGATCCAGTACAACGAACTCGGCGGCATCCAGGATGACGAAGTTCCCGGTGGCAGTGGAAATGAAGCCTACACGGAGGCCTTGGAGGTTATTGAGGATGAAATGCAAGACTACATCCATGACAACACCGATGATGAGATTACTCATCACCAGTTCCTCAACGCGTACCTGGTCTCCAAGGGAGCGGCTCCCGTAGATCTCGATCCATTTCGCACTCTGATGGGCAGTACCGCGACGGGAGTCAATCCGGACCTGATCGGAAGACGACTCACCAACCTGACGCAACTTACCATCGACACCAGCTGGTGGACCCGTTATCGCGATGACAGTCATAACCCAGATCTTGATCCAAACTTCACCTTTCCGCAGGCCGTCCCAACTTTAGGAGTTAACCAGCATACGGCGATTCCCAGGACCGATGCGGACACAACGGATGCTAATTTCCTACAAGCAATCGCAAATACGGCGGCTTTCCACTTTCCAACCATTGAACAAGGTGGGAGTAGCCTCTATCCCGCGCTTGCCCAAAGAGCGACTCATACCGAGGTCCTGCGGATTCTGATCAGCATCGGACCAACGGAGACCATGCACTTCCAGACCTGGTCGGATGTGGCGGGCAACGCGCCTCCTCTGACTGCCGTCGATCCGGTGACCGGAGTGTCGGTGACATTTCCTGATCTGGAGGTGGAAGACGAGCTCTTCGACAAGGCTCTGATCATGCCCGAGCCGTGCCCGTTCCTGGATGAAAGCCTCCCGATTTGTTCGATCATCCGACCGACCAAGACGGAAGGTGTTGCCATGGCTACTTTGCAGTTCCTGACGGACATGGGGCTCTTCATCGGCCAGTCACAGGCGTTTTTTGATCTTATGACCCAACTCGCACGGGACGCGGACCACGCCAGACACGGTCGTGTATAACAGTTAGCTCAACAGTTCATAGCAAGATCGCGGACGATGGGCCCTAAAGCCGCGTCATGCTCGTGGGGTTGGTGGCAAGGGTTCAATCCCCTCGCCCGATCAATTGCAGTAGCCCAGATCTGTTTGAGCCAGTGGTATCGTGTTCTCTGACGTTTGGCGTGAGAATTTTTTCGCTTTCGTCAGATTGCTTTTCAGGGAAGTGTGCTCTGTCCCGCAGAAAGTGCGCAACATCGAGTGCTGG
>WNFW01001118.1_pt1 | contig 17904 bp, 18 predicted proteins | sample 5400131 | NCBI WGS metagenome assembly WNFW01 (sample SAMN13153362, study PRJNA577476) | soil metagenome | isolation source: 20 cm soil or saprolite under grassland replicate 1 | place: USA:California | collected 2016-06-15 | reverse complement strand
TTTCAAGTTGGAACGCTGATTCCAGCGGAAGCCTACTGTCCTCATAAGTGACAAAATTCTTTGCGACGCCGTGGCGTTATCCAGAGAGACACTAAATCGGAGCTTCATCTCTCGCAGTAAGTTATCGATGCAGCGATATCGGACGGTCTTTACCTGATTGGTCCGCTTCCTGACCGATGGACATCCACTAGGTTAATTGAATTCGAAACCTAGCAGTGAGGGAAACAAGGAAAAAGGGGGGAAAATGAAACTATCTATCGAAGCGAAAGTCGCCGCTGCTGTAGCAGCGGGTTTTATAGCTTTGACCTTGGGAGCGATAGCGCAAGGCAACGGTGGGGACCAAACTGGCGAACCTAATGGATACGGCCTGGCAGTTAATCCTAGGATTAACACCTATATAATCCAGGAAGAGATGCAGTAACTCGCTGTGTATCTGGACCAACGGGAAAAAGACAACCGCGGCAACTCGCTTAGCCGATTAGGTTGTAACAAGGAGGTGAAATTATGTTAGGCTGGGCTGTAACATTTTTGATAATCGCGCTGATCGCAGCAGTACTTGGATTCGGAGGAATCGCAGCCGCATCTGCAGGAATTGCCAAGTTCCTATTCTTCCTGTTCCTGGTCATGTGCGTGATCTTCTTTGTCTTCGGCTGGAGAGGAAGAAGAGTTCCATGATCATCGGCTGCTGCTGGCGGAGGGGCGTGTTAGCTTGTTAAACAAAGAAGGGACATCTTGTATGCGTTTGAGTGCGAAAATTAAGGAAGCTGGTGCGACAGGATATATTTTGCTCTGGCTTTTGGGTATTCCGATTCCGATTTTATTACTTATCTTTCTGCTGCGAGGCTGCACATAACTTCGCGCCCTAGTCGAATCGATTAGCGCAAGGTAGTGGTTTCATGTAGCCACTCTTGGCTGTCTTAACGTCGTTACGGCTGTCTCGGCTTTGTCACACGAAGTTAGGGGTTGCAGTCGAACCACAATGTGAAAGGAACACTCTGCTGGGGTGTTCTCGGGCGCTACAGAGTTTCCGAGGGGAATTCGCCGTCGCTGACGCGAGTGCGAATTTTCATTTTCGGCCTCACCTCGGCGATTGTGCGAATGATATTTCCGCGGTCGTCCATGGTGACGCTGTAGCCGCGACGTAATGTGGCGTCCGGGCCGAGGACGCGCAGAATTCCTTCTATTCGCTGGAAGCGGTGTTTGGCATTCTCGAGTAATCGGTTGGGGCAGGCGATCAGTCGCCGATGCAGATCGATGAAACGGGCGCGGCGTATCATCAGTTCGCGCACCGGACTGCGTGCCTGCAACGCGCGGATGATGTGGAGGAGGCCGCGCCTGTAATTGTCGAGCTTATGCCCAAGGCAACGCTGCAAGGTCTCACGCGCGTGATCCAGACGTTGTTGCGCGTCACGAAGCCGGTTCAAGAGCTGGCGCGCAAGCGCACGCGCGTATCCATCGATCTGTCGCTGAAGATCGATAATATCGGGCACAATCAATTCGCCGGCTGCGCTGGGCGTAGGCGCCCGCAAGTCCGCCACGAAATCGCAGATGGTAAAATCGATTTCGTGGCCAACTGCCGAGACGATTGGTACCGCGGAATTGAATATCGCTCGCGCTACGATCTCTTCGTTGAACTCCCATAAGTCTTCGATGCTCCCGCCGCCGCGCGTGACTACGATAAGATCGAGTGGTTGCCAATTCGAATTCGGCGTTGCCAGGTCGCGGATAGCTACCGCGATCTCCTGCGCGGCGCCTGTCCCTTGCACGCGGACAGGATTGATCAAAATCTGCAACCATGGCGCGCGACGACAGAGCACGTTCAGCATATCGCGGATTGCTGCTCCGCTTGGCGAGGTTACAATTCCAATTCGCCGAGGAAATTTCGGCAAGGACCGTTTCCGTTCCGGCGCGAACAAGCCTTCGGCCTCGAGCTTGCGCTTTAGCGCTTCAAATTTTGCCTGGAGCAAGCCGACTCCGCGTGGCTGAAGAATCTGAACGTTGAGCTGATATTGTCCGCGGGCTTCGAAAACAGTGACAGTACCGTAAACCTGCACCTGCGCACCGTCGACCAGAGGCTGTCGCGGCGGCGCCATTGTGTCGCGCCAAATCACACAGGAGATCTGAGCGCGCTGATCCTTCAGCGTGAAATACTGATGACCGCTCGGGTACAACTTGTAATTGGAAATTTCACCCTGAACCCAGACTGCGCCGAATTTCGTTTCGAGCGTGCCGCGAATGTTTCGGGTCAGCTCGGAAACTGTGAAGACCTTTGATGCCTGCTGCAGGAAATTCGCTGTGAGTTGCATCGAAAGATAATTAACCACAGCGGCCGCAGAGAGCGCAGATTTTATTTTGTTGACGCTGCGATCGTCAGGGAGCGCCGAATGTTTCTTGACCGAATTTGCTTATGCGGGGATGGTCGCGACCCTATGAAAATTCATCTCCTGTTCCGCCTCGTCCTCTGTGCAGTCGTTGTTGCTCTGGCCGGTTCCACGACAGAACTTCAAGCGGTCAAGCCAGTAGTGAAGATTGGCGTGCTCGCCGACTTGAGTGGATCGTGGTCGACTCTCGGCAAGAATACTGTAGCTGCGCTGCAAATCGCCGCTGCAGATCTCGAAAACATTCACCCCCAGTATCGTCCGGTCGAATTCCGATTCCTTGTTCGCGACACACACCTCGATCCGTCCAGAGCGCTGGAGGCTATCAGAGACCTCGGTCAACGCGGCGTGAAGATCGTTATCGGACCGCAATCCAGCTCGGAGGTGGCGATGATCCAGCCATATGCCGACGCACACAACATCCTCGTGATTAGCCAGGGCAGCACAGCGTCGTCGCTCGCCATCCCTGGTGACAACATATTTCGATTTTGTCCGAACGATGTACGTGAAGCAGAGGCGATCGTCGCCTTAATGCGACACGATGGAATCCGTGCAATTGTTCCGCTCTGGAGAAACGACAGGGGCAACAACGGGCTACATAATTCCGTTCAGATACGATTTCGGGCACTCGGGGGCAGGGTGACGGCTGGGTTTCGCTACGAACCGACCACCACTGATTTTTCCGCGGCAACCCATTCTGTTGCATCCCAGGTGGCGAACCTGATCGGCGGCGGCATCAATCCGTCTGCGACTGCCGTTTATCTTGCTGCGTTCGATGAGGTCGTGGATGTATTTCATAGCGCACAGGGGAACACGACGCTCTCAAACACGGCGTGGTACGGCAGCGACGGAGTCGCTCTTTCCGCGGCATTGACGGGCGATTCGAGTGCGGCCGCTTTTGCGACAAGCGTTGGTTATCCAAATCCGATTTTCGGATTGCCCGATGTGCTGCGCAATCGGTGGGGGCCGATTGCAGATAGAATCGAAGCGCGCACCGGCATACAAGCGGACGCGTTTGCGTTGTCGACTTACGACGCACTTTTCGTCGTGCAGCTTGCGCTCGTGCACGCAATGCCGGAGCAGAATTTCAACAATTTCAAAGCAGCATTTGTGAACGAAGCCGGCCATTACAACGGTATAACCGGCTCGACTGCGCTCGATGCCGCAGGCGACCGGGACAAGGGGGATTTCGATTTTTGGGCAGTGAGACTGCGCAACGGCAACTACAAGTGGGTGCGAGTCGGAACTTACAATAACGGCATTCTCACAGTGTTCTGATCGCAGCGCACGCAGCAGATGTGGATGGTCGTGTAGCGGTGCTCGCCGCGCGAGCATCGATTCGATAGGCGTTCGCCGTGGCGAACGCCTCTACAACTTTGAATACAAGAATGGGTAATCGGCCTCAACAAGCGACGCGCGGACTCCAGCTTGATCGGGTCGTGTTGCTCGGTCGCACTTTCGAAGAGTATCGACGGTATTTCCTTCTCGAACCGGAGAAGTTGATCGGGAAAACAGTCTTGGATGTGGCAGGCGGGGTCAGTTCGTTTTGCGCTGAGGCTAACGACCTCGGGATTAAGGTGACCGCGTTCGATCCGATCTATTCCCTGTCGCGAGAAAAAATCAGGGAACGATCCGATCCGGATCTGGAATCGGTTTACCGAACCATTGGACTCGTGCCGACGTATCGCTGGGGTTTTTACAAGAATCCTGACTACATGCGCACATTGCGCGAACGCGCATCCGCTATTTTTTTCTCGGACTTCAAAATCCATCCGCAGCGTTACGTCGCGGGAGAGTTGCCTCGATTGCCGTTCGCCGACGGCGAGTTCGATCTGACGCTCGTGTCCTATCTTCTCTTCGCATACCAGGACCGGTTCGACTACGAATTCCACCGCGATTCGATTTTGGAAATAATGCGTGTCACACGAGGCGAAGCGCGCATTTACCCGACTGTTACCTTCGAAGCACAAGCGAGCGAATACATTCCAATGTTGCACTCCGATCCGGCGCTGCAGGTTTTTGAATTCACAGAAATCGAAACAGATTTCGAGTTTTTGGTGAATTCGAATTCGTATTTGCGTGTGACGCGCGTGTAGCGCTGGATTTGTAGGGCGTCTGTGTCAGCTCCGAATGCTTTCGGCATTCACGGAATGGAGCCGGCGGGTGTCCAGCGACATGGACGGGCGGGTCGAAGACCGAGTGAGCGGGAGCGAGCGAGTCAAACGCTCTACAACAATTCAGGTTGGATACCTGTGGGCGGTTTAACTCCGAGCTTACGATAAGCGTTCGCTGTGGCTACCCGACCTTGCGCTGTGCGCTTGATGTAGCCTTCCATAATCAAGTACGGCTCGTTCACTTCTTCGATGGTGCCTGCCTCTTCGCCGATTGCTACCGCAAGGGAATTCAATCCGACGGGACCGCCGTTAAATTTGTGAATTAACGTTTCGATGATGCGCTTGTCCCATTGGTCGAACCCGTCGCGGTCGATCTCCAGCATTGTAAGCGCGCTGTCGGCAAGTTCTGCAGTGATTTTTCCGTCGGCTTTCACCTGCACATAATCGCGCACCCATCGCAAAAGATTGTTCGCTGTGCGCGGCGTGCCGCGTGAACGCGCGGCGATCTCGGCCGCCCCTGCGGCGTCAATCTCCACGCCAAGCAAACGCGCGCTGCGCATGATGATTTTCTGCATTTGCTCGGCGTTATAGTAATCGAGCCGCGCTGTCATACCGAAACGGGACCGAAGCGGCGCGCTCACCATTCCGGAACGCGTGGTCGCACCGATCAATGTAAACTTTGGCAAATTAAGGCGCAGACTTCGCGCCTGCGGCCCCTGGTCGATGATGATGTCCAGGCGGTAATCTTCCATCGCGGGATAAAGATATTCTTCGATGGCAGGTTGCAGCCGGTGAATCTCATCAATGAAAAGCACATCGCCTTTTTCCAAGCTTGTCAAAAGACCGGCAAGTTCACCGGCTTTCTCGATCACCGGGCCACTGGTGTTCTTTATGTTCACACTCATGGCGTTTGCGATGATGTAGGCCAGCGTCGTCTTGCCGAGGCCGGACGGTCCACTGAGCAAAACGTGTTCGAGCACGTCCCCCCGTTTCCTGGCTGCTTCCACCATCAACTCCAGGCGTTCGCGCACTTTTATCTGACCGCTGAACTCGCTGAAGGCCGGCGGCCGCAGTGAAATTTCAAACGCAGTGTCTGGCTCCGGTGGCTTCATGAATGATCGTAAACCGTGAATCGTTACATCGTTAGATCGTTCGAGCGAGACACGAATTTTGATCGATTCACGGTTCCCGATCTGACGCCAGATTTTTCGTTAGCACCAGCTCTGTGCCGCGGCGTCTGTGGATGTAAGCGACTCCGTCAAATGCATAGCGAATCAAATATAAACCGAGGCCGCCCGGCTTGATCAGATTGTGAGCTCGGCCTTTCATTTCGTGAGGACGAACCTGTTCGCCATAATCGCGCAATCGCAAGCGGACGCATTTGCGCAGACCCTCCATCCGCAATGAGATGAGCTGATCGTCACGCAGCCGGTACGCGTAGCGGATAATGTTCGTGCATGCTTCATCGACGCCGAGCACCATCAGCAGTCGTTCCTTTTGAGAAAACGGATAGCCGTTAAGAAAATCGCGGACGCAGTTGCGCAACAAAGCAAGATTCGCAGGATGACTGCTGAACTCGACTTTTCTCTTCTTTATCACAATCCGCAAAAAGGTGAGCAGATTTCCTCTTCTCGTTCAAGCGCAGAGGAAACTTGTGCGGCTCAAACTTACATGCGCTGCCAATTCGGTAAAAACACAATGGACACTCGGCGAAACCGCTGTTCAATCTTGCAACATGTGGCGATCGCTTATTGTGGTTTTGTTACTGGGTCCCCCGCAGGTTTGGGCTCAGGAGAACGCCAGTGCGTACGAAGCTCTGCGCGTAGTGGGCTCGGAGCTTGGTCGCGGCGCTCTCAATCACATTGTGTCGATTACTGGCGTGAAAGGCGATCCGCAGCCCGAGACATGGAGAATTATTTTGGAAAACCCGGAGGGGCAGGGTGTGCGCGAAGTGCGCGTTGCTGAGGGAAGAATTGATTCCGATGACAGACCAGATCGCTCGACGGCTGGTTCTACCGAAGGCGCAACGATTAACATTTCGCGGTTGAACCTGGATTCCAGCGGCGCCTTCGCTGTGGCCAGCCACACAGCGGAAGCGTCGCATGCGCAGTTTGCGACTGCCGATTACACGTTGCGCACAGACGAGCGCGGCGAGCCGATCTGGATCGTCACTCTTTTGAATAGATCGTCCCGCCCCGTCGGCACGATATATATTGGCGCGACTCGCGGCATCGTGAAAAGAACCGAAGGAATGTTCGCCGGCGCGACCATGGAGGACGTAGAGAACGATTACGACGACGAAGAAGGAACTGGCGTCTTCAGCGATGTGAAAAAAACAATCAAGCATGCCTTTCACAGGACACAGGATGAAGCGCGAGGCATGTTCGACCGAGTGAAACGTTCGTTTTCTGATTTCATCAACCGGGAGTAACAACAGTAAGTGAACGGAACATCCGATTTTTGGCCGTCTCTGCCTTTTGCAGAGTGGAAAGACACCGCGATTACTCTGCACATGTGGACACAGATTGTTGGCAAGGTTCGCCTGACGCTGAGTCCGTGGGTCAACCACTCCTGGGGCGTCACCCTCTATGTCACCGCGCGCGGTCTGACGACTTCGCCAATCCCGTACGGTGCCTCGATATTTGAAATCCGCTTCGATTTCATAGACCACGAATTGCGCATCCTCAAAAGCGATGGCGCAACGCGAGTGCTGAAATTGTGTCCCCAATCGGTTGCCAAATTCTATGGCGACCTAATGAATGCGCTGGCCGAAATGGAGTTACCGGTCACGATCAACATGTTGCCTAACGAGATCGAAAATCCGATTCCGTTTGATCAAGACGAAGAGCACCGGTCCTATGACCCGGAATATGCGAATCGGTTCTGGCGCGTTCTCGTTCAAAGCGATCGCGTGTTTAAGGAATTCCGCTCACGATTCTGTGGAAAGTGCAGTCCGGTGCATTTCTTCTGGGGCAGTTTTGATCTCGCGGTCACCCGTTTCTCCGGCCGGTCCGCGCCGCCGCATCCTGGCGGGGTGCCGCATTTGCCGGATTCGATCACGCGCGAGGCGTACTCAAAGGAAGAGAGCAGCCTCGGTTTCTGGCCTGGCAACGCCGCCATGCCGACACCTATTTTCTACTCCTACGCATATCCGGCACCGCCGGGATTCGCGGAAGCGAAAATTTCCCCGGACGGAGCATTTTACGACACCAAGCTGCGCGAATTTGTCTTACCCTACGACGCGGTGCGCAGTGCGGAAAATCCAGATGAAGTGCTGCTTGATTTCGCGCAGAGCACCTACGACGCAGCGTCAAAGCTGGGGAAATGGGACCGCGATGCGCTGGAGGAGAAGAAACCGGCCTTGCATTCGCCCCGGCAACATTCGTAATTAGGCAAATGAAGCCTGGTTGCGCAGCCGAACAACATGCCTGGCGTGAAGTGAAAGGCGGATGGCGCCCACTCTACGGCGACGTGGACAAAATCGGGGTCGCTATCGAGTGGCACGACTTTCGCACCGAGCATTCCTTTAACTGGGGACGCACTTTCCATTCAAATAGCCTGGAGTTTTGCCTAAATCTCGAGGGGCACGGAGCGGTAGGAACAGAGAGCCGCAAGCGGAGCGATTATTTGCCGGGCAATTGTGGCTATTACGCCATTGCCGATCAACCGCTCTCGGCGTCGCGCCGCGCACAAGATCGTCATCAGTTCGTGACGCTCGAATTTTCGCGAGACCATTTGCAAAAACAATTCGTGCGGAACGAGGCCGATCTCGAGCCGGAGATCCGGAGGATTCTCTTTGGAGACAAGCAGGAGAACGTGGTCGCCGCCACCCGTTCGATGACGATGCAACAACGCAGCGTCATCGCGAGTTTGACGGAGCCTCCCGTGGCGAAAGCAGCACAAATTCTTTGGTATCAAAGCAAGGCGCTCGAACTCATGGCGCATTTTCTCTTTGCGCCGAAGGACCCGGAATTTTTCTGCATGCGACAAAAACGGGTCGCCCGTGAGCGCGTGGAGCGTACGAAGGAACTGCTCGCCCGGGATCTGGCTAATCCTCCCACCTTGGAAATGATCGGCCAGGAAGTCGGCTGCAGTCCGTTTTATCTGAGCAGGAGTTTTTCCCGCGAAGTTGGTCTGACTATTCCCCAATATTTGCGAAACCTGCGGATGGAACGCGCGGCCGAATTATTGCGGTCTGGACGCTACAACGTCACAGAGGCGGCCACAGAAGTTGGTTATTCAAGCCTGAGCCACTTCAGCAAGGCGTTTTGCGAAACGATCGGTTGCTGTCCGGTGCTTTATCCGGCGGCGAAGAACGTGATTCTCGATCGCTGACGCGATCAGGTTACAAAAGTTACAAGCGTTAGATTGTTACAATGGTTCCCTTTTAACTTTGTAACTTTTGTAACTCTTTTAACTTTCTCATGAAAATCACCCGCGCGCTCATCTCCGTTTCCGACAAAACCGGGGTGGCTGCGTTCGCGCGCGCTCTCGAGCGTCAGGGCGTGGACATCATTTCTACTGGCGGAACAGCCGATCTATTGAGGAAAGAGAAAATTCCAGTGCGCGATATTTCCAAATTCACCGCGTTTCCCGAGGTTCTCGAGGGTCGGGTCAAGACGTTGCATCCCAGGGTGCATGGCGGCCTGCTTTTCAAGCGCGGGAACGCGAAGCACGAGGCCGAGGCGCGCGAATGCGGTTTTGAGCCGATCGATCTGGTGGTGGTGAATCTTTATCCTTTCGAAGCAACAATTGCCAAGCCAGACGTCACCCTGGCCGAAGCAATCGAAAACATCGATATCGGGGGCCCATCGATGATTCGCAGCGCAGCGAAGAACTACGAGTCAGTCACCGTAGTTGTCGATCCGGCAGATTACGACGCGGTGCTCGAAAACATGCGCGATAACAAGGGCAAGACGACGCTAAAATTGCGGGAGCGCCTCGCTATTAAAGCCTTTGCCAGGACGGCCCAGTATGATCGGACGATCAGCAGTTTCCTGAATAAAGAGCAGGCAACCGACGCCTCCTTTTCACTGACGCTTCCCTTGGCGATGCGATTGCGTTACGGAGAAAATCCGCACCAAACCGGCGCGCTCTACGGCGATTTCGACAAGTATTTTGAAAAGCTTCATGGGAAGGAACTCTCGTTTAACAACATTCTGGATATAAGCGCCGCCACGAATTTGATTGGCGAATTCGAGGAGCCAACCGTCGCGATTTTGAAGCATACGAATCCATGCGGGGTGGGTTCGGACAACGATCTTCGCAAAGCGTGGGACAAGGCGTTTGCTACCGATAAACAAGCGCCCTTCGGCGGAATCATCATTTGCAACCGGCCTCTTGATGAGCCGTTGGCGCGGGCGATCAGTGAAATTTTTAGCGAAGTGATTATCGCGCCTGATTTCCAGCCCGAGGCACGCGCTATCCTCCAAAAGAAAAAGAACCTGCGCCTCATCCGATTGTTGACGCCGGCGGCGCAAGCACGACCTGCGTTTGATGTGCGCTCGGTCTGTGGCGGACTGCTGGTTCAGGACCCAGACGTTGCGGAGGAAACAAAGCAAAACGTCGTGACAAAGAGGCGACCGACCAAAACAGAACTGAAAGCGATGTTGTTCGGGTGGCGCGTGGTCAAGCACGTGAAATCGAATGCGATTGTTTACGCCAAGGGAGATCGTACACTTGGCGTAGGCGCCGGCCAGATGTCGCGTATCGATGCCTCGCGGATTGCGATTTGGAAAGCGAAAGAAGCCGGGCTTTTGCTCAAAGGCAGCGCGGTTGCCAGCGATGCTTTTTTCCCGTTCCCTGACGGTTTGATTGCTGCGGCAGAAGCTGGCGCAATGTGTGCGATTCAACCTGGCGGCTCAGTTCGTGACGAGGAAGTGATTGCCGCAGCTAACGAGCGTAACATGGCGATGATCTTCACTGGAGTTCGCCATTTTCGCCATTAGCGCACTTTTTCGGAATCGAAGGTGCGGGAAGCTGCCCTTCGTTCATCTCATTAACACGGCTTCAGCCGGGTGTGATCAGCAAAGCCGAGTACGAGCCGTTTCAACGGTTTCTCACTTGACCGAAAACCGTTGAAACGGTTTTGCCTTCTCTTTGCACCGTTGCACCGGGCTGAAGCCCGGTGTTAATGAGAACTCGTTACGTCACCTGTTCAACTTTGATCAAGACATGTCACGATCACTTCAGCCACCGCGCGTTTTGAACATCGAAGATTTGCGACGCGCGGCGAAGCGACGGCTTCCGCGCGTCGTTTTTGATTACATCGACGGCGGCGCGGAGGACGAGTGGACGTTGCGCGCGAACTGCCGCGCATTTGAGGCGGTGACACTTCGACCGCGTTGCGCCGTAGCGGTGCCGTCATGCGATCTGCGAACTGTCGTGCTTGGTTCATCTCTCCCGATGCCGTTGATTCTTGCGCCTGTCGGCAGCAGCCGCATCATTCATCCGCGCGGAGAAGAAGCTGGCGCCCGCGCCGCGGGTACGGCGGGAATTCCGTATGCGCTTTCAACTTTTTCAGGTTGCCGTCTGGAAGATGTCGCTGCCGCATCGAAAGCTTCGCTGTGGTACCAGCTTTACCTCGCAGGAGGGCGCGATTGCGCGCTGTCGGCGATCGAGCGCGCGAAAGCAGCCGGTTTTTCTGCGCTCATTGTCACGATTGACACTGCGGTGGCCGGCATGCGCGAACGCGATTTTCGAAACGGCGTCAAAGAACTCCTGAGCGGCAAAATGCGATCGATGCTGCCGTTCATGAGTCAGCTGCTGACAAAACCTCGCTGGCTTACCGGATTCATCGCCGATGGCGGTCTGATGAAGTTCCCAAACATCGTTATCCCGGGGAAGGGACCGATGTTGTACGCCGATGTCACCGCCGTTCTCGAGCAGTCAACGGTGACTTGGGAGGATCTCAAGTGGATTCGTCAGGTATGGAACCGGCCCATCGTAATAAAAGGAATCCACACGGGAGACGACGCCCGGCGCGCAGTGGACGAGGGAGCGGACGCGCTCGTGGTTTCCAATCACGGCGGCCGGCAGCTCGATCGTGTTGCGCCGTCTCTTCAAATGTTGCCGGAAGTTGTCGCAGCCGTAGGCGACCGCATCGAAGTCCTGTTGGATGGAGGTGTTCGCCGCGGCAGCGATATTATCAAGGCACTCTGTTTAGGTGCTCGGGCAGTGATGGTTGGACGGGCCTATGCCTATGGCCTCGGCGCAGCTGGCCAGCCGGGTGTTGCACGTGCAATCGAAATTTTGCGTGCCGATCTTATTCGCACTCTGAAATTGCTTGGCTGCGCGTCGGTTGGTCAGTTGGATCTATCTTTTGTAGATGTCTCGAGGCATTGGCTCAGAGACTGATTAGGATATTCCACGTAGATTAGAGAGCCGCCAAAACCAAATACAAAGAATGGCGGCAACGATAAGCGCGATCCAGCTTACGGTGATTGGAATCGCGTGAGTTCCCAAAGTGACTTGCGTGTGATTGATCAATCGGAGCAGGTGAGCAATGGCAAAGATGCCGAAAAAGACGCTCGCAACGCGTAATCCGGTCTTTGGTGAATTCATGCTTTGATTATTGTGACTCCGTTCAGCTTTGTCATCAAAAACCTCAGCGCGATTCGAGGTTAACCTCTTCTCAGCGATGCCGCTTGAACTACCATACCAATCACTGCAAGACCCAAAAATACGATCGTTGATCCTGTCGGTGGAAGAACAATTGCGTTCTGAATCAAGTGCGCGCCGATAAGGGAAGATATAACGATCAGTGCCCAATTAAACAAAGTAAGTAGGAGGATTGCGCCGATCAGTCCGCCCACCACAAAAATGACGGCAGAGTACTGGGCATAGTGAACGAAAAATGCAGCGGCGATCGCACCTGTGAGTTTGCCGCCCGCCAAAAAACCGAAAATGGCAATCGCAATTTTCTGAAGAAACAGCGCGAGCAACGCTCCAATTATGCCAAGAACGAGGGCGACGGTCAGCTGCAGTAGCGGGGATGGCTCGGTGACGAGATGCGGCGCCAGTTCTATGCCCGCCACAAATCCCACAGCAGCGACGCACAGCCAGAAGAGTTTTCGTCCAAAGAACAAAATCACAATGCCGATTAGCGCGCCGACGAGCGGAACAGTGAAGTGCGAGGAATAAGTTTGGACGGCCATCATTGTAGAGGCGTTCGCCCCGGCGAACGCCTTGTATTTGATCGAGGTGGTCACCGCGGCGACCACCGCTACATCTATCTTCTCCGAGCCTGTTTGAAAAATTATTTAATCGGGCTGGTGGAATTCGAACCCAAGCTGTCGCGGTGCCTGCAATTTTATTCAGGACGCGAGTAATACCTCGGTTTTCTGTAATCACGCCATTCCGAGTGCTGCCAATGTTGGCTCGTCGATTGCAGATGTGGCATAAAGTCCGTGGTCCTGCTGGTAATTAGCAATAGCCACTTGGGTAGCATAATCCAACAAGCCGTTGATCGGGCCGTGGTAGTAACCGAGTCCATGTAATGCAGCCTGAACGTTGGCGACAGCTTGGTCAGGGTCTAAGTCGTTAAAGGCGTAAATCGGGCCGTCGTAGGCATAAACCGCTTCGGGACTGTACCCCCACGCCGGGAACCAGTAACCCGCGTGCCAGTAATACCATCCACCCGCGACAAAAATGACGCGCGAGCAATGGCTTCTCCACCAATTTGCATCGTGCCAAGTCGCTGTGTATTTGCGAAACACATTATATCTAGAATCTCGCCATTTCTCGCATTCCGGGATGTGACTACCTGATTGAAACTTCACATTCTGGGCGCTAGGCAGCGGCGTGTTCGGCAGATTGAAATGCCGCGAAGGAAACTGGTGCACGCCCATGTGTGAGCCAGCGGCATCCGAACCCGCTGCCGTCACCCCATGCTTCGCTGCAGGCGCACCCGACGTAGCCACACCTCCCGTTGTTTCCACTCGGCCCGTTTCTTTCCATTTGCGGTATTGCTCAGCGGTACGAAACCCCTGATTTTGAGCAGTCACGTCAGCCTGTTGTTCCTTCGTAAGAACCGGAGCAGCAGGAGGAACAGCAGTAGCAGTCTGTGGACGGCCCCCTTGCGACGGTGGGTGGCCCGGCTGCCAGGTCTGCGCTGCATGCTTCTCCCGTGGAACCCCAGCAGCATTCCCTGTAGGCGCAACTACATTGTGAGGGGCTTGCACGTGCTGAACACTCGCGTTGTTGATTGTTGGCTGTTGGCTGTGCGTCGCAGCATGCTGAACCTGGGTGGTGCTGCTTGTCGGGTGTGAGCTATGTGTCGCAGTGTGCTGAGATGTTTTCGTCTGCGTTGCGCCCTGTTTCTGTCCTTTCTCACCGCGAGCGACACACACGAGCGCAACGCTGCAAATTAAAACAAAGGGGGTTCTCATAATTCGGATTCTGCCTGTTTTAGTCTCCCCACGACAACGACAAAATGATACAAGACCAATCGAATGTCGCTTTCACGTGTCTTCTTTCGTGATTTTGCCGTCTCTGTCGCGGTTGGCATGATCCTACTGCTTTTACTGAGCAGATTAATTGGCCGAGTTCAATTCTCTTTAGGCACTGCCTTTTGGTGCTCTTTCGTCGGCCATGTTTTTATCAGCATCATCAATATGGTTATGGGATTTCTCTTTCCGAACTATCTGGAGATCGGAACTGTTATCGCGTTGGCCCTTGGATTCTTCTTTCAAATCACGCTATTCCAAATCCTCGTTCAGACGGACAGCGGGATTCTTGAGAGGTCGAGAGCGGCCATCCTATCTCTGATCGTAATCATGGGTGACTTTGCCGTCGCTCCACGGCTGATTGAGCTTTGGGAGCGTTTCCGGCCATGACGCGCGTGCGACGATTTGAACCCACGGCCTGTCGCCGCGGCGACCGCTCTTATCACACCAGGTGATATCGGGCTGGTGGGATTTGAACCCACGGCCTCCTGGTCCCGAACCAGGCGCTCTACCAAGCTGAGCCACAGCCCGAAAACGATTATCTATTCTGGGATGCCATGCCGAACGCGCTCCTTACTTCGTGTATTTTGCGGCGCATGGCAAGCAGGTTCCCAAACACCGCTGTGACGGAGTCTCTTCAGTTGTAACGCCTGACCCTGCAACAGGGGTTTGTACTTTTATTGGTGATTCAATCAGTCATTGCCGGGCACTTTCGAAAATCACCGAGGGCGTCACAACGGCAAATGGTTTGATTCAATGCCGAAAAACCTTTGCCGAAAATTAATCGAACGAGCGGAAGTCTAAACCATTGCGAGGCGACCCAGGCGAAGAGTAGATGGCTCCGCTCCAAGAGTAGAATTGCCAGGGCAAACGATCTCGCCATTTGTTTGCGCAGTTGGCCGCATCGTGTTTTCAATTGCCGATCTTGTGCAAGAAGGTTCAACATTGTCATTCATCGGAGAATCGTGGCTGAACTAAACCGTTTCTTGGAAGCCTTCGCGCGGAAAGAGTTAGATCTTCGCGCCTTTGTTCGAGCGAATCGAAGCGCCTTGTGGAAGATCAGTTACTTTGTTATCGCAATATTCCTTTTTGTCTCTGCCACATGGAAGCGCTTTTCATTGCCACAAGATCCGTTAGCCGATCTCGATTTCGGATATCTCGGGCCGGCTCTCATGAGATTAAGCGGCGGTGCTTTAGCTCACATTCAAGGCCTAAACTTCCTCTATCCGGCTATGGTCTATCTGATCTTGCGGACTTGCTTGGACTTTCGGGCAATCTCAGTGATCCAACATTTACTCGGCTTGATCGCCGGTGGTCTATTTCTCGCTACTTGGAGCCGACTCGCCGATTTTTTCCCGAAACCCCGGCTGAACCGTGTCGCGCACGAAACGATAGGACTTTTTGGCGCGGGCACCTATTTGCTTTCAAACGGTCCCATCTTTTTCGAAATGCAGATTCGGTCCGACGCCGTGTGCATGTTTTTCGAAATTTTGGTCTTTTGGCTGATAGTTCAGTTCTTTTATTACCGGGCAATTTCAACGAACGCGTGCAAAATGATCGTTTATGGGATTGCAGTCGCGGTAAGTGCTTTCATCCTCGCCTCGTTGAAACCGAGCTTCACGCTCATGGCGCTATTTGCGGTCGCGCCCGTAATCTGGTTCGTAGTCAATGCTAAAGGCAATCTTGCCGGCAGAGTGACTTTTTTTGCCATATCTGTGCCTATCATCGTGGCACTGACTCTCATAGAGCATAATCTCAGGCGAAATGATCAAACCGTGAAAATGTTTCTCCCCGAGACCCTCTTTGTGACCCACGCGAAAATTATTCGGGCGCAAATGGCCGCCGATCTAGAAAATGGCGAGACGGATATTTACTCCCCCGAATGGCTGCGAGTTGCTTGCAATGATCTGGAGTCAGAAATTCAACGCACGCACAATCTCTATCCCAGGGTCTTCCCCATTCTCGGGTTTCAGCCTGACTACTTAAAGTTTGGTGCTGATTCGCTTCTCGATCGATGGCGGGGTCAACTTGGTAAGGAGCGCTTTTTGAGATTCTTGAAGTACTGGTACTGGCGCAGCGTCGCGCACCGCCCATTTGATTTTATCAACAAAGTCGCTGGCCAGCTCGGAGTCTTTTACTCGATGAATTGTCCAGCATTCAGCGCACGGAAGGCATGGCCGTTGTCGTCGTGGTCCTATGCTGGGAGCCTTTCGGCGCTGTCTCGGCCTCAATCGTTTCAGTTGGTATCTAAGACGCCGGCCGGGTCAGCTTTCTTGCGACGCACCCAAGCACTTCGTGTCAGCGACATTATTGTCCACCAAAACAAAGGAGTTCAAATCTGTCATGTTTGCTTCGCCCGGACCTATCTCGCAATTTTGCTCATCAGTGTTCCGCTTGCAGGTTGGTTCATGTTCAAACGAAGGAGCTCGGAGAGATCAAAGTGGCCGGAGTTTTTTGTTATTATTTTTTATTCTGCGAACTTCGGGAACGTCTTTGGTATTTCGGTCGTTCACACGATGGAGGTTTGGCGCTACTCCACCGTTCTGTTTATTACGGCGCTGTTTGCGCAGCTTTGGGCGATCCGATGGTTGATTGAAATCGTTCTAATCAATCTTCGTAAAGTCGAGTCACGAGCTACTGTTCGCTATTCTCAGCATGAGGTGCCCAGGTAAGTAGCGCGCTCCGTCAAAAATAAGCCGCGATGCCGTCCGCCATCTCGTCTGGATCGAAAGTAATTTGCAACGTTCTGGACAAAATGCGTTGACAACGAGGCGCTTCAGTTGGAAAGTCAACACTCGTTTTGTACCATGCTCACCCCGCAACTTACGCCATCTACCCTCGCGGCCAGGGTGCCAGTCATTCTTCAATTCCCGACAGAAGCAATCCGCTCCGTTCGTTCCTTGCGCCATATGACGACACAACTTCTTCACGAAGCAGCTCAGGTGATCCCCAATCAGCAACTTCTGATTAATGTTGTTTCCAAGCGCGTGCGTCAGCTTGGCTTCGGACATCGACCATTGGTGGAGACGACGCCGCGAATGTCGTTGACCGATATTGCGCTTAAAGAAATCATCGCTGGCAAGCTGACTTACGAGGCGCTCGAGAGTTCCTCGGACGGCGCTGCTTAGCATCTGTCTGCAGGACCAGTGTAGTGTGCGTTGTTCTCAGCGCAGTCGGTGTAGGTGAATCGAGCCACGGCGGATCATCCGCTGAGAAAGCCGACACTACAGCATTGATGAGCGGGAGGATGAGTGCGAGTAAAGGGCGGCGCTCTCTCCGGGCAATATGATCGCTGAATCGATTACCAATCGCAAAGCGCTTCGCGATTATCGTATTCTGGAGCGCTACGAAGCGGGAATCGAACTGAAAGGCAGCGAGGTCAAATCGATCCGGGCGGGCAAGGGAAACATCAGCGATGCGTTCGCGCGAATCGAAAATGGCGAAGCTTTTCTGTACAACGCCGATATTCAACCCTACGAACGCGCCAGCCACGAAATCCCACCGGCAAAACGCGTCCGCAAATTGTTGCTGCATCGGCAGGAGATCGACAAGCTGTATGGCGAGACGCAAGTCAAAGGCCACGCGCTTGTCGTTCTCAAGCTCTATTGGAAAAATGGAAAACTAAAAGCTGAGCTCGGGGTGGGGCAGGGCAAGGTTGCGGGTGACAAACGGGCCGATTTGAAGAAACGCGCCATCGATCGGGAAACAGCGCGTGAAGTCGCGCGATTCAATCGCAAGCATGCTTGATTGAAAAGGCAGGCAGCCCATCCTTCGCAGCCGCCTGTCGCGAACCTATAGTAAGACATAGTGTAAATGCCCGAAATAAATATTCGCCTTATGCTTCCCGCAGGCGCTCTTTTACTCGCCGCCTGGATAGCCGCTCGTCTTATTCGCACCGCACGGTATCCGCTGCGCGAAAAAGTTGCCCTCATTACCGGTGGCTCGCGCGGACTCGGTCTCGTCCTC
>WNFW01002170.1_pt1 | contig 17915 bp, 7 predicted proteins | sample 5400131 | NCBI WGS metagenome assembly WNFW01 (sample SAMN13153362, study PRJNA577476) | soil metagenome | isolation source: 20 cm soil or saprolite under grassland replicate 1 | place: USA:California | collected 2016-06-15 | reverse complement strand
ATGCTTGATCACAGCAGGAGGAGGGCTTCCCTCAGATCTTTCCTCCTCAGCAAGCAAGTGCTGAACCTTGAGATACAGTTTGCCAGCAGGAGCAAGGAAGAGGGAAAAAATTGGTGACAGAGGACTCGAATCCCGTCGGTTCCGATCGAGTATCTATAGATATTTCTAGTATTTTTCCATCTTTTTGTTCTTTCGCCTTGCAGTCTCTTCCCTGAACGAGGTACCTCGTCTCTCGTTCTCAAAGCGTCTCTTCTGAGATGCCAGATTGATACCTCATCTTGCATACGTCCTCAGCAGGAATGTATCTTGTGTACCACTCTCGTGAAAGGATCTGCTTCCCACCATCGTGTCACCCTTTGAAAAAGGGAGAAGGATCTCAAAAAAGGTCAGCTGATTCAAAGGGTGACACGATGGTGGGAAACACTTGGGGTCACAAAGTTGGTACGTCCTACAAGAATGAGCCGTCAGTTCGTCCTTTTTCCTCATTCTTCTAGAACAGATATACCACGTAGCCAGCACAGCCATTTGAACAGCTTGGAATGCTCCATGAAAAGGACCTCTTCCCTCGTCAAACAAACCCAGCTTTACCGCACTGGCGTCATTCTTGCAACCCAGCCCATTTTTCTGCTAGGCTGAGATTACTTGTTGCCTCTGTGATTGAACATACGCAGATGCTGAAGACCCTTTTCATTAAGAACGTACTCATAAGCAGAGCGGCTATGAACAATAGATTTCTTTTCAAGATGTCGGAAGCCCAATTTTTTAACCAAATTATTGCCCTCTTCAGTAGAGGTGACAGTGTATATGTGGGTGATCTGGTAGCCATTTGCTATGAGATTGGCAAGGAGATCGACGGCATGAGATACCAATAGGCCAGCATAGAGGTGCCGCACGTGAGCGGGTAGGTTGGGATCAACGGCAATAACGTCAATATAGATACCGAATGGTTCCAATCGTACAAATGGTTCCATTTCATTCACAGTAATATCGTGCTCAATTTTATGGCCCGTTAACAGATCGTCAAGAAAGTTTTCTGAGAAGCGGAACATCGAAATATACCCGACGACACGACCATCTACCTTGAGGGAGTGAAAGGTGAAATCGTACTTCTGTTGAAAGGCAATGCGTTCCGGCAACGGAGTGATAAAATCACTGCCAAAGCAACGGATGCCAATATTCATTTCCTCCAGTTGGTCGGCTGGAGTGGATTTAGAGAAGACAATTTTATCGTACTGCTCGAAGAGCATATTCATGGATTTGGCAATAGCGTCGATATCTCTTTTGGGGTAGACTCCCTGTTTCATGCCAGGCAGTATGATTTTCGGTATCAAGCCCTCTTGGACCTTGCGGAAAAACATGCCTTTGGATATACCAAGTATATCTTGCGCCTCGCTTGCTGTATAAAAATGATCGCTCATCATCACTCTCCTTTCTACAAACGACGCAACTGTACCACGTCAATAAGAGGTGTGGGTAGAACGTGCTGTGTTGAGGATGTTCATACGTATTCAATTCATTTTATCTTTGCAACTATATCATACTAATTAAACTTTGCAAAATTTTTTTCATGCAAATGATAGTATGAAACCACTAGCGCTTCTTGGAACTGAAGGCTGCTCTTGTCTGAACGTAGAAAAGGAGATGGCGACGAAAACGCTGTTGAAGGACCTGAAGCCGCTGTATGCCCTCATCATCGAGAGGATACTCGTACGCTATGCGACCTGGAACAATTGATTTTCCCTTCATTTGTCGAAATCCTATTTTCTCGGCAAGGTGCTGTCCCTCTGTAGTAGTGGTGACAGCGTAGATGCGCATGATTTGATAATCATTTGCTAGCAAATTGTGAATAATATCGATGAAGTGGAAAACCATGATGCCCCCGTAAAGACGCCTCAAATGGAGGGGTAAAGTGCAATCGGCGGCGATCACATCGATATAAATGTTAAATGCTACCAAACGCGCAAAAGGTTGCACTTCCTTCACCGATATTTCTGCCTCAATCCTATGACCTGAAAGGAGGTCATCTAGAAAGCCGATGGGAAAGCGGAACATTGATACGTATCCTACTACCTTTGAATGCACTTTGAGCGAGTGAAAGGTAAAATCGCATTTTTGCTGAAAGGCAATTCGCTCAGCCAAAGGGATAATAAACTCACGACCAAAACAACCAATACCAATGTTCATTTCCTCTACTTGATCGGCAGGCGTTGAGCGAGAGAAAACATAATCCTCAATTTTAGAAGTGATGGATAGAGCCAGGGCATTAATGTCGCGTTTCGGATAGATCCCGTGAGTCATTCCTGGAAGCACAACCTTGGGTATGAATCCTTCCTTCACCTTGCGAAAAAACATTGATTTAGAGAGCCCTAACTTGGCCCGAGCCTCACTTGCCGTGTAATATTGAGAGCTCATGGATCCTCCTCTGGTTATTTAAGATACTATACCATATTCTTGAATTTTCTTGTACTCATCAAAAACGGATATACCAAAAAAACTTATCAAATTAGTATTGACAAAATGGAATCAATGAGTTATATAATACTTATCACAACAAAAGATACTAATGAAACTTTTGGAACTAATGGGACCGAGGTCAGCCTCTTACGGATATTCATACATCTGAATTTGTGGAGGGATACTAAATTGACCGAAAGAAAGCTTCGCGTGGGTCTCATTTTTGGAGGCCGCTCTAGCGAGCATGCAGTTTCACTCGTCTCAGCTTCGTCGGTGATGGACCACCTTGACAGCAGCAAGTACGAGGTTTTCCCCATTGGCATCACTAAAGAAGGGTCCTGGTTACCGGGTGTAGCGCCAGCTAAGCTACTTGCAGCGGAGCAATGCGCCGGTAATGCTCCAGTCCTGGAGGTGAACGCTACTTCCATGTTAACAAAGCCCTCTAGTACGCGCCAGCCTATGCCTTTAGTAGAAAACAACGAATGGTTCTCCTCGAATGACGTACTGGATGTTGCTTTTCCCGTTTTGCATGGCAGATACGGTGAAGATGGCACACTACAGGGACTGCTGGAGATGACGAATGTGCCCTATGTGGGTTGTGGTGTCATGGGTGCGGCTCTCGGTATGGATAAAGAAAAGATGAAGATGATATTTCGTGCTGCAGGATTGCATGTCGTTGATTCCCTGGCGTTCCGGCGCAAGGAATGGGAACGGTCACCCGAGAACATTGTGGCCGCTATTGAGCGAAGGCTAAACTATCCCTGTTTCGTCAAGCCTGCCAATTCGGGGTCAAGTATAGGGGTCAATAAGGCTCGTAACCGCGATGAGCTAGAACGTGCAATGAAGGTAGCAGCGGACTATGATCATAAGATTATTGTTGAGCGCGCCATCAATTGCCGCGAACTGGAATGTTCGGTATTGGGTAACGATGAACCGAAACCTTCAGTTATTGGCGAGGTTATCGTCAATAACGAGTTCTATGACTATCAAGCTAAATATATCGATCAAAATTCACATACTGTCGTCCCGGCTGATGTCCCGCAGGAGACAGCGGAGGAGATGCGCCGCATGGCCACTCAGGCCTTTCTCGCGCTAGATCTCAGCGGCCTCGCTCGTGTTGATTTCTTTCTCGAGCATGAGACAAATCACATCTACATCAATGAGGTAAACACCTTACCAAGCTTCACACCTCAATGCATGTATCCAAAACTGTGTGAAGCAAGCGGCCTTTCATATCCGTATTTGCTAGAACGTCTCATTGAATTGGCGCTGGAACGCCATGCCGATCGCCAACGCAACCGAATAACCTTGTAAAAACTCTTTCGACATTCGAAGAAAGAGCAAGGCATTTCTCAGGGGGAAGATGCTGTCTCTTCTATGCTAAAGTGAAACAGTTTATTTATGGAGGTACACCTATGTCCACAAAGCTGAGAGCTTTTCCGACTGCGACCATTTCATCTTTGACTCAGGTGTGTGATACAACTACTAACAAGGCGTCCAATGGGGCTATTCTGGAGGATATGCAACTTGTGACACATCTCCTCAGCCTTGGTCAAATGCTCTGTGGACATGTGCATGGTGCGGCAACCTGTCTCAGCCAGGAAGTGAATCTCGCAACGCAAGGGCGCGCACAACTCCTCCTGGGCCGTCAGGTCTCGGCCAAAAGAACGCAGCTTTCTGCAAGCGAGGTGATTACATTGCCTGTTCAGTTTAGACACCTTATGTATGGAACATTAAGTGTAGCTTTTGACGCCGTCTATGCCGAGCAACTTGCTATTCCTCTGCCTGTCGCCCAACTCCTGGCTCAGACCTGCAGCTGGATTTTATACGCCATTGAGCAGTCAACGTTTTTGCAGGGACAGTGTCATCAACTTGAATACCAGGTGAATGGGCCATTGACGAAGCGCGAGCGAGAAGTTTTGACACTGATGTGCCGCGGCTATAATCAGGAAACCATTGCCGAGTTACTCTGTATTGCACCTGCGACAGTCGGCAAGCATCGGCAGCATATTTATGAGCAATTGGGTGTTCACTCTGAGCGTGATGCACTCCTCGCAGCGTACCTTACCGGTCTCTTCTCCATCATCGAAGATAGCTCCACCTAAAGCTGGCAAGCACCCGCTATATTGCCCTACTACATCCTACAGTCTTGTCCTGTCATTCGAATGAGTAAAGATAGAGCGAAGTCTTCTTTTACGAAAGTAGAAAAAGTACTGTCGAGAGGGCAAGACAAGCCAGCGTTCCTGGCGTATCCTTGCTTCTAAAATCAAGTCTTTGCTGTCCTGGAGCTGTGCACATGAGGAACAATTTGATTGCTCGGCCTGTAAGTACTTCTACTCTGGTTGAACTCCTGCGTCATAGAGCAGTACACAATGCTGACCGGCACGCCTATACTTTCCTACGCCAGGGGGAAATACCGGAAGTTCGACTCACCTACGGAGAGTTGGACCGACAGGCACAGGCCATTGGTATGCTGCTCCAGTACAAGGGAGCGACTGGAAAGCCTGTACTGTTGCTCCATCCACCGGGTTTAGAATATATTGCCGGGTTCTTCGGCTGCCTCTATGCTGGCGCGATTGCTGTGCCAGCCTATCCCCCTTATTCTGCGCGGTCTATGCCGCGTATTCAGGCAATTGTAGCTGATACGCAGGCAACAATAGTACTTACCATCGCGGATACTCTTGCCGATTTGCGACGCTGTTTTGCCCATGTTCCTGAACTGAGAGGTTTAGAGTGGATAGCCACGGACACCATTCCCGCTCGCCTGGCAGATGAATGGGAGAAGCCTGAAATGAGCGGTGACAAGGTGGCGTTTCTCCAATACACGTCAGGGTCCACGACAACACCCAGGGGTGTGATGGTCTCGCACAGCAACTTACTGCACAATTTGGGGATGATACAGAGGGCCTCTGAGCAGGGGATGGATAGCCACATGGTGAGCTGGGCTCCTCCATATCATGACATGGGCATCATTGCAGGTATATTGTCCCCTCTCCATATCGGATACCCTGCCACGCTCATGTCGCCGCTAGCCTTTTTGCAGCGTCCCTTTCGCTGGCTGCAGGCCATCTCTCGCCTCAGAGCAACCATGAGTATTGCGCCGAACTTTGCCTACGATCTATGCGTGCGCAAGATTACTCCCGAGCAGCGAGCGACCCTTGATCTCAGCACATGGGAGGTAGCTGCCAATGGCGCAGAGCCTATCCGTGACGAGACGCTGGATCAATTTGTAACGACTTTTGGCCCTCATGGCTTTCGCAGGCAGGCATTTTTCGCTGCTTACGGTCTTGCCGAGGCGACGCTCATCTCTGCAACTAGCACAAGGGCTGAGCCAATAGTCGTTCGGGCGTTTCAAAGGGAAGCAATCGAGCATAATCGCGTAGTTGTAGCACCTCCTGAGGATGAGGGCGCGCGGAGGATTATAGGGTGTGAGCTGCAGTCGCCGGACCAGCAGATCATCACCGTTAATCCTGAGACCTTGAGCCAATGTGCGCCCGACCACATAGGGGAAGTTTGGATAGCAGGTGCCAGCGTTACCCAGGGATACTGGAACAAAGTGGAGGAGACGGAGCATACTTTCCAGGCCTACCTGGCGGATACAGGGGAGGGGCCGTTCCTGCGCACCGGAGATATGGGCTTTTTCCAGGACGGCGTGCTGTTTGTTACCGGTCGTATCAAAGGCTTGATCATCATCCGGGGCCGCAATTACTATCCCCAGGACATCGAACTGACAGTAGAACGGTGCCATCCGGCAATCAGGGTTGGCTGTTGTGCGGCGTTTTCAATTGATGTCGATGGTAAAGAGCAGCTTGTGGTGCTGGCTGAAATAGAGCCTCGTTATTATCCTGCTCATGGAGAGATTGAGGCGCAAGGAGGCACACTATCACATCGCAAATTGTTGGATGGGCAGACGGTGATCAAGGCTATTCGACAGGCAGTGTCAGAACAACATGAACTGCAAGTATACCATGTGATGTTGCTCAAGGCTGGAAGCGTGCTAAAAACATCAAGCGGTAAGCTGCAACGGCGGGCATGCAGCGCAAGCTTTTTGGCCGGTAGCCTGAGTGCATGGGGTGAATAGATCAATGAAACTGCACAATACTGAGGATGCCAACCTGGTCATGTCTTCCACTCCTGTGAGTGAGCATTCTATCGATAAGCAGGAGCGTGTGCCTGAACAGAAGCAAACCGAAGACGCTGTTCAGAGCTGGCTCGTCGCGAAACTTGCGGAGTATCTCAAAATAAAGGCAAGTGACATAGATATTCACGAACCTTTCGCGAACTACGGTTTGGAATCGATGGGCGCAGTAGGATTATCCGGTGACCTTGAGGTGTGGCTGGAACGGGAATTTCCACCTACTCTGCTTTACGATTATCCCAGCATTGAAAGGCTGACCAGGTATCTCGTTGTAAGTCAACATGCATCCAATGCGGCGGCAGAGGATCATACACAGCCAAAGGTCTCCGCCGAATCAATCGCCATTATTGGGATGAGCTGCCGCTTCCCAGGAGGAGCCAATACTCCCGAAGCGTTCTGGCAACTACTGAAAAGTGGGAGAGATGCTATCTCTGAGGTTCCTGCCGAGCGCTGGGATATCGATGCCTACTACGATCCAGACCCGGATGCGCCCGGGAAGATGTACACGCGGTTTGGCGGATTTTTACAAGACCTTAGCAAATTCGACGCCCAATTTTTCGGTATTTCTCCGCGTGAAGCTGTGCGAATGGATCCTCAGCAGCGCTTGCTTGTGGAAGTAGCGTGGGAGGCACTTGAACATGCTGGTCAAGCAGTAAGCACGTTGGCAGGCAGCCAAACCGGCACATTCATAGGAATGATGAACAATGGTGAGTATAGCCAGCTTCAAGTGCAACACAGCGCTACCATCTATGATGATCCCTACTTTGGAATGGGAAGTTCCTCAAGTATCGCGTCTGGTCGGCTCTCCTACTTATTTGATTTGCAAGGGCCAACTATGACTGTGGATACGGCTTGTTCGTCGTCGTTGGTCTCGATTCATCTCGCTTGTCAGAGCCTGCGGAATAAAGAATGTAACCTGGCTCTAGCAGGAGGTGTCAATGCTATCACGCTTCCAGAAAGCGTAGTGAATGCGTGCAAGATGCGCATGCTGGCCAGAGATGGCCGCTGTAAAACATTTGATGCGACTGCTGATGGTTTTGTGTTGGGAGAAGGATGTGGTGTGGTGATACTCAAACGTCTTTCTGATGCGATCATGGACCGGGATACGATACTGGCGGTTATTCGCGGCACAGCAGTGAACCAGGATGGTCGTAGCAATGGGATCACAGCCCCTAATAAGCTTGCCCAGCAGGCGGTTATTGTTTCTGCGCTGGCAAATGCAGACATAGAACCTCACAGAGTAAGCTACGTTGAGACGCATGGTTCCGGGACTGCGCTTGGGGATCCCATCGAGGTTGAGGCCCTTGTGGCAGCTTTAGGATCAGAACGAGCACAGGATTGCAGGCAAGAGCGCCTGTTGATTGGTGCTGTAAAGACCAACATTGGTCACCTAGCAGGTGCGGCTGGCATAGCAGGTCTGATTAAAACGGTACTTGCCCTGCAACATAAAGAGATCCCACCGCATTTGCACTTGAAGGATTTGAACCCACACGTTGCCTGGGAACAGATGCCGGTAACTATTCCGACCACGCCCATGCCATGGCCTTCAAATGGCGAAATGCGCATTGCGGGAGTAAGCTCATTCGGCTGGTCGGGAACGAATGCACATGTTATTCTCGAAGAGGCTCCCGCCCTTGAAACACCTGGAGCAGCCTTATCCGACAGGGCAGGGGCAAGCCCTGCCCCTACATTTCAATTATTGGTACTTTCTGCTAAGACGGACAGTGCACTCGCATCGGCAACCGATAACCTGGTTGCTTACATGAAGCAACATCCTGCTGAGAGCCTGGCAGATATTGCTTACACGTACCATGTTGGTCGAAGCGCTTTCAATCACCGTCGGATGCTAGTTTGCCATGATCTAAACGATGCTATAACTGTGTTGGAAACACGGGATCGCCAGCGTGTTTTGACGAGTATTGTAGAGGTAGAGCATCGTCCTGTCACATTCCTGTTCCCAGGTCTGGCTGACCATTATGTCAACATGGCCGAGCAATTGTACAAGCTAGAGCCAGTGTTCCGCGCACATGTAGATCGCTGCTGCCAATTGCTTGAACTCCACCTGGGGCTCGATTTACGAGATGTGTTGTATCCAGGTCGAAACCAGAAAGATGCGCAAGACAGGGCAGAGCAGGAGCGCCTTCAGCATTCCCTGGATGCGGCTTCCCTGCCCATCCATTTGAATTTACGCGCGCTGCTGGGACATGGTGAAGGAGATGGCTCTCACTATCACCCTGAGGCTACGCAAAGACTCAATCAAACTGTTCTGGCTCAACCAGCCCTCTTTGTAATCGAGTATGCATTGGCACAGTTGTGGTTGTCCTGGGGATTTCGCCCTCAAGCAATGATAGGTTACAGCTTAGGTGAATATGTGGCGGCGTGCCTCGCGGGCGTGATGTCGCTGGAACATACGCTGGCAGTTATAGCGAAGAGAGCGCAGATGATCCAGGAGCTTCCCGAGGGAGCCATGTTAGCTGTTGCGCTGCCGGAACAAGAGACGCAGTCTCTACTGAATGAGGCCCTCTCGCTTGCAGCGGTCAATGGGACGAGGACTTCTGTGATTGCTGGCTCAGTGGATGCGGTAAATGAATTGGAGCAGCAACTTCTTGCAGGTGGGGTGGCCTGCCGGCGACTGCAAACATCACATGCATTTCATTCATTCATGATGGAGCCGATTGAGGCATCATTTTCTGCTCTGATGAAAACTGTCAGGTTGAATCCTCCCCAGATCCCGTATGTGTCCAATGTAACCGGAACATGGATAACGGCGCGGCAAGCGATGGATTCGGAATACTGGGTGAGGCATTTATGTCAGACGGTGCGCTTTGCTGATGGAATTGAGGAAATCTTGCAGAAACCCAACAGGATACTCCTGGAGGTGGGCCCTGGCCTATCGTTGGGCAGCTTAGCATTGCAACATCCCACAAGTAGGAAAGCAACGAAGCTTACGGTATTACCATCGTTGCGCTATGCATACGACCAACAAGCGGATATGCCATTCCTGCTGCGAACGCTGGGACAACTCTGGCTGGAAGGGGCGCAGATCCATTGGGAAGGATTTTATGCAAATCAGCAGCGACAGCGCCTCAATCTACCAACGTATCCATTCGAGGGCGTGCAATACTGGGTAAAGAAACAGGAGCAGAAGGGCGAGCCAACTCGCGCGGCGGAGAAGAAAAAGCTTGATCTGGGGGATTGGTTTTATGTTCCCATCTGGAAACAATCTCGCCCATTTCTTGCCTCTGAACTTCGTGACCTCGGAAAGCAGAGACAGTGCTGGTTAGTATTCGCCGATACCTGTGGATTGGGTGATCGGCTGGCGGGGCTTTTAGAAGAGCAAGATCAGGATGTCACAACTGTGATGGTAGGCGATGCGTTTCGCCGGGTACGTGATGGCGTTTATACCGTCAATCCCGAAATATGCGATGACTACGATGCCTTGCTCAAGCACCTGCATCTCGTGAATAAAGCCCCACAGCACATTGTTCACCTCTGGGGTGTAACGCAAAGCGACTCCGCGGCTTCAGGAATTGAAGGCTGCTTGCAAGAAGTAGTATTGCAGACATCGCAGTACCTGGGCTTTTACAGCCTGCTATTTCTGGCTCAGGCGTTGGGAAGCGATAAATCGAGTCCTAACGTGCAACTCCTGGTGCTGTCCACCAACATGCAGGAAGTAATGGGAGGCGAAGGTCTGTGCCCAGAAAAGGCTACCATTCTTGGACCCTGCAAGGTCCTTCCTAAGGAATGCCTGAATGTCACCTGTCGCAGCATTGATCTTGTGCTTCCTGAAGCGGGCACAAGACAACGTGAGAAGCTCATAGAGCAACTCGCAGTAGAGATGCGAGCTAAGACCTCTGAAAGTGTAATCGCCTATCGTGGGGATCATCGTTGGGTCCAGTCTTTCGAGTCTGTGCCACTTGAAGAGAGCGGCAAGGATATAGCGCCTTTGAGGAAGAAGGGTGTTTATCTGATAACTGGCGGTTTAGGAGGGGTTGGCTTTGCACTGGCGGAACACCTCGCTAAAACGGTACAGGCCCGGCTGGTGCTGCTAGGACGTTCCGCGCTGCCCTTGCGGGAAGAGTGGGGACCAGGGCAGGGGCAAGCCCTGCCCGTACATTTACTAGCTCAGCATGATGGCGAGGATGTGATTAGTCAGAAAATCAAGAAGATCCAGTCATTAGAAGAGGTAGGGGCTGAGGTGCTGATTGCGCGGGCTGATGTTTCCAGCCTGGAAGATATGCAGCGCGTGATCATCGAGACGCATGAGCGGTTTGGCAAGATAGATGGAGTGATCCACGCTGCAGGGATTCCTGGTGAAGGGCTGATGCAACTCAAAACGCCTGAAATGATAGAGCGAGTGTTTGCCCCCAAAGTTCAGGGGACGCTTGTGTTAGAGAAGGTGCTGGAAGAAGAGGAACTTGATTTCATTGCTTACTATTCCTCGAGCAATGCTATTACCGGCGGGCTGGGTGAGCTAGATTACTGTGCCGCCAATGCGTTTTTAGATGCCTTTGCCCATTATGCTAGAGCACAACGCGGCGCGCATGCGGTAACAATTAACTGGGGACCCTGGCAGTGGGATGCCTGGCAAGGAACGTTATTTGCATCGCAGCCAGAGATAGCCGCAAAAATTCGGCAGATACGAGAAAGATATGGAGTGACATTTCAGGAGGGTGAGGAGGTATTCCAACGCGTGATAGCTAACCCCCTGACGCAGGTACTCGTATTGCCACAAGGACTTCAGGCTACCTTTGAGCAATCGGCGGCTTTGTCATCACTCAGTTTCCTGGAAGATATTGTTGAGGCTCATCCTGCTAAACCCTTTTACCCCCGGCCAAATCTAAGGAATATGTATGTGGCGCCAGGCAATGAGGATGAGCAAAAGATTGCTGAAATTTGGCAAGAGGCTCTAGGCATTGAGAACATAGGCATCGATGATCATTTCTTTGAACTGGGAGGCAATTCTTTAGTTGGGATGCTCATTGTCTCGCGCTTGCAGAAGGAATTTCAAGTGCATCTTTCTGCGGCAAGCCTTTTTGAAGGCCCGACAATCAGTTCGCTCCTTGATTTGATCAAACCGAATCGACGGGATGGATCAGTACTGGAGCAGAACAGCGCGCGCGGCAAATTGCGCAGAGAGCGACTCAGAAGACAGAAGCTTACGGTGCAGACAGTAGGAGAGGAAAGTTGATCATGGGTGATTTCCCGATGCCGAGCACAGAGGATAGTGGCGCAGATATCGCTATTATTGGCATGTCCGGTCGTTTCCCAGGTGCTAGGAATGTAGATGAATTTTGGCAGAATCTGTGCAATGGAGTAGAGTCAATCACACAATTTTCTGACGAAGATCTGCTCCAAGCTGGCGTGGACGCGTCTCTGCTGAGTGATCCGAACTATGTTAAAGCAGGTGCCATTCTAGAAGACATTGATACGTTTGATGGCTCCTTCTTTGGATTCACACCTGGAGAGGCACAGATTCTGGATCCACAGCATCGCCTGTTCATTGAAACGGCCTGGAATGCACTCGAAAGTGCGGGATACAACCCTGAGATGTACAAGAAGCCAATCGGACTATACGCTGGTTCAGGGCTTAGCACGTATTTTCTCAACAACCTGTACCCCAATGCTGATGTGATAGATACGGCAGGCATTATGCAAGTCGTACTCGGTAACGATAAAGACTCGTTGACCACGCGTGTTGCTTACCTGCTCAATTTGACTGGACCGTGTTATACCGTCCAAACCTATTGCTCGACCTCGTTGGTGGCCACGAGCATCGCCTGTTCAAGTCTGCTCAATGGCGAATGTGATATGGCACTAGCTGGCGGTGTGCTCGTCTCAGTACCTCAAAAAGCTGGTTACTACTATCAAGAAGGCGGCATCGCCTCGCCAGATGCGCACTGTAGAGCCTTTGATGCTAAGGCAAAGGGGTCACCGCTTGGGAATGGAGTAGCCGTCGTGGTCTTAAAGCGGCTAGAAGATGCGCTAGCGGATGGAGACACTATCCATGCTGTAATTAAAGGATCAGCCATCAATAATGATGGTTCTTTGAAGGTTGGTTACACCGCGCCAGGTGTCAGGGGCCAGGCAGGAGTTATCGTGGAGGCTCTGGCCAATGCCGGCGTAGAGGCCGAAAGTATTAGTTACATTGAAACGCATGGAACCGGTACGCCCCTGGGTGATGCCGCCGAACTGACTGCACTTATCAAATCGTTTAGTGAAAGCACTGACAAACAGGGGTTCTGTGCAATTGGGTCTGCAAAAACCAATGTTGGACATCTCGATCGAGCTGCTGGTGTCACAGGTTTAATCAAAACTGTCCTCGCACTCAAGCACGGGTTGATTCCTCCCAGCCTCAATTACGAAGAGCCCAATCCGCAGGTTGATCTCCAGGACAGTCCATTCTACGTCAACACAAGGTTGATGGAATGGAAGACAAATGGTTCACCCCGGCGCGCTGGAGTGAACGCTTTCGGAATAGGCGGTACGAACGCGCATGTCGTTCTTGAAGAGGCTCCTGTCCTCAATTTTTCTGGCGCTTTGCGGAAGCACAAGCTACTCCTACTTTCCGCACGAACTGAAACTGCTCTCGAGATGGCAACTGCGAATTTGCATACGTATTTACAGCGAGCCAGTTTGAGCAACGGCGGATGCTGGTGTGCCGGGATCGAGACGAAGCGCTGCATCTTTTAGAGAAGAGAGAGCCAACGCGCATCCTTGAGCGGTTGGAGCAGCGGACAGAGCGGCCGGTGGCCTTTCTCTTCCCCGGAGTGGGCGAGCAGTATGTGGGCATGGCCCAGGAGTTGTACGAGCAGGAGCCGATCTTCCGCGACGTGGTGGAGCAGTGCTGTCGCCTGCTCCAGACGACTATGGGACTGGATCTGCGCGCCGCGCTCTTCCCCGCGCAGCCACAGCAGGCCGAGAGCCACCCTGCTCATGCGCAAGGGAATGGACATCGCGAAGTTACCAGCTCAGCCGCCCTCGACCTGCGCGCGCTCCTCGGGCGCACCAGACGCAGCCCGTCGCAGGCCGACGCGCCTTTGAAGCAGACGGCGCTCGCCCAACCAGCCGTGTTTGTCATCGAGTATGCCCTGGCACGGCTGCTCATGGCGTGGGGCATTCTTCCTCAGGCCATGCTGGGCTACAGCTTAGGGGAGTATGTCGCCGCCTGCCTGGCAGGCGTCTTCAGCCTGGAGGACGCCCTCACCCTGGTGGCTACCCGCGCACAACTGATTGCCGCCCAACCCCCGGGGGCGATGCTGGCGGTGGCGCTCTCCGAAGCGCAGGTGCGCCCCTACCTCAGCGAGCAGATCAGCCTGGCGATCATCACTGGCCCGACGACCTGTGTGGTCGCGGGCCCAGTAGAGGCGCTTGCGCAGTTGGAGAGGCGCTTGAGTGTGCAGGAGATCGCGATCCGGCGCGTGGAGACGACGCACGCCTTTCACTCCTCGCTGTTAGAGCCCCTACGCGCCTCGCTCGAGGCAGTGGTTGGTCAGATGAAACGGCACGCGCCGCAACTGCCCTATATCTCCAATGTGACCGGGACGTGGATCACCCAGGAGCAGGCGACCGATCCAGCCTACTGGGCAGCGCACATGTGTCAGACGGTGCGCTTTGCCGAGGGGGTGGGACTGTTGTTGGAGGAGCGGGAGCGCGTGCTGGTGGAGGTGGGTCCAGGACAAAGCTTGAGTGCGTCTGTGCGGCAGCATCCGGCGTGTGGGAGCGAGCGCTTTGCGTTGGTGGTGCCGACCTTGCCCTCGCTCTATGAGCGGCAGTCGGAGCAGGCGTATCTCGTGACGGCGCTGGGCAAGCTGTGGTTGGCGGGCGTGCGAATCGACTGGAGCGGGTACTACGCCCAGCAGCGGCGGCAGCGCGTGCCCTTACCGACCTATCCCTTTGAGCGCCAACGCTACTGGATTGATCCGCCTCAGCAACAAGCTTTGAAGTCAGCTTCAACTCGTACACATTCAGGGAAGAAAACCGATGGAGCTGATTGGTTCTATCAGCCAGTGTGGGAACAGGCATCGCTGACAATCTCTAGCACAAGTAAGGTACAGGAAGATTGCTCCCCATACCTGGTCTTCCTGGATAGCTGTGGGCTGGGCTCGCAAGTTGTCGAGCGTTTGATGCGCGAGGGTCACCGCGTTATCTGTGTGCAAGCAGGAGACAAGTTCTCTCAACTTGAGAAGGCTCTTTTTACGCTACGACCAGAGGAGCCTGCTGATTACCAGGCTTTATGCAAGGCATTGAGCAGTTCGGGTCTGGCGCCTAGAAATATTCTCCACCTGTGGAGTATGACTGCACCAGATGAGAGCACAAAGGGGCCTGACTACTTCAAGACGATGCAAGAGTTGGGCTTTTATAGCCTGCTGTTCCTGGCGCAGGCTCTTGGGACGGAGATACATGATGAGCCAATTCAGGTCTTTGCGGTATCAAACCAGGTGCAGGATGTGACAGGACAGGAACAAGTGGTGCCGGAGAAGGCACCACTACTGGGAGCTTGCAAGGTTATATCGCAGGAACACCTGGACATCAAGTGCCGCAGCATTGATTTCGTTACGTCTGAAGCGGGTATAGCATTCGAGCAGACGGCCATAGATCAACTGATTGCGGAATGCAGTGTCCTCAGTATCGAACCAGTCGTAGCCTATCGAGCTGATACGCGTTGGATACAGACCTACCAACCTCTCCGATTAGAAACACCTCGGCCTGATGCAGCGGTATTGCGGCAGCGGGGAGTCTACCTGATCACAGGTGGCCTGGGTGGAGTAGGGTTAGTGCTGGCTGAACACCTGGCGAAAACGGCACGGGCCAAATTAGTACTGGTGGGGCGTTCAGGCTTACCTGCTCGTGAGGACTGGAATTCATGGCTGGAGCATCATGAAGGCACCGAGAGCACCAACCGCAAGATACGGCGCATCCGGGCATTGGAGGCGCTGGGAGCAGAGGTACTGGTAGCGCAGGCCGATGTGGCGGATGTCTCACAGATGGAAGGTGTGATTCGCCAGACAGATGAACGCTTTGGAGCCTTGCATGGAGTCATCCACGCGGCGGGTATCGTGGTTGAGAGCGCCTTTCGCCCGGTACAGAGCATTGGGCGGAGCGAGTGCGAGTGGCATTTCCAGCCTAAGGTCTACGGCACTTATGCCTTAGCGCAAGTGTTAGCGGGACGCGATCTGGATTTTTGTGTCTTGTTTTCCTCGCTGTCCTCGGTGCTGGGTGGGCTAGGCTTTGTGGGCTACACGGCGGCTAATATCTTTCTGGACGCTTTCGTGACCAGGTATAACCGGTCTGCTAGCGCTCCGTGGATCAGTGTGAACTGGGATACCTGGCAAGTAAGTACAGACACAGAGCGGAAAACAGCCCTTGGGGGAACGGTCCTTGAGTATGCGATGAATGTGCAAGAAGGTTTAGAGGCGTTTGAGCGCATTCTGGCTAAGCAGGGGATCGCGAACATCGTCAACTCGACGGGAGATTTGCTGGCGCGTATGCGGCAATGGCTCATGTTAGATATCCTGGCTCATGCTGATGATACCTCGGAGCAAGCTGCCGATTCTGCTAGCATAGTTGGGCCGAAACCTTCCGCTGGAAGCGTTGCCAATCGGAGCGAGTACGAGCAGAAGATCAAGCGGGTCTGGCAACAGGTGCTAGGCATTGAGCATGTGGGCCTCTACGACAATTTCTTTGATCTGGGTGGTAACTCCCTGATTGCCTTGCAAGTGCTGAGCAAACTCAAGAAAGTTTTTCAGGTGCAGTTGCCTGTGGTCGCCCTCTTCGAAGCTCCGACTATTAGCGCCCTGGTCGAGTACCTGCTGCCGACGAACGGGGAGAAAGCGGAGAGCGAGCAAGATGTGTTGGCGCAGCGTCGCCGGCAAGCGGAACAGGCTTTGGGGCAGCACGACATTGCCATTATCGGTATGAGCGGGCGTTTCCCGGGAGCAGCGACCCTCGATCAGTTTTGGCAGAACTTACGAGCAGGGGTGGAATCGGTTCGTTTCTTCTCGGATGAAGAACTGCTGGCAGCAGGAGTCAGCCCGGCTTTGCTCAACAAGCCGAACTATGTCAAAGCTCGCCCGATCCTGGAGCAGATCGACCAGTTTGATGCGAGCTTCTTTGGTTATAGTCCACGCGAAGCAGAACTGACTGACCCACAGCATCGGCTGTTTTTAGAATGCGCTTGGGAGGCGCTAGAGCACGCTGGTTACGATCCCTATCGCTATGAGGGGTTAGCCGGTGTCTTTGGGGGTAGCAATATCAGCCTGTATCTGCTCGGACTGGCCAGTCAAGCGGAAGTGCTCGCGAACGTGGATGACTACCAACTGGTGATTGGCAATGATAAGGACTCGCTCACAACCACAGTCTCCTATAAGTTCAATTTGAGGGGACCGAGCCTGGCGGTGCAGACCTTCTGCTCGACCTCGTTGGTGGCGGTACATCTGGCAGCGCAGAGCTTGCGGCAGGGCGAATGTGATCTGGCCCTGGCGGGTGGAGTATCAGTCAGGGTGCCAACAGAGAGTGGACACCTGTATCAAGAGGGAGGCATGGAATCACCCGACGGTCATTGTCGCACCTTTGATGCGCAAGCCAAAGGGGGAATGTTTGGCGACGGAGTGGGCATGATAGTGCTCAAACGGTTAGCTGATGCGTTGGCGGATGGCGATCAGGTGTTGGCAGTGCTCAAAGGCTCAGCAATCAACAACGATGGAGCTCTCAAAGTGAGCTACGCGGCTCCCAGCGTCGCCGGGCAAGCTGAGGTCGTGCACGCGGCCCTGGAACAGGCAGGAGTTGAGGCGGAGACGATCAGTTATATCGAAGCGCATGGCACCGCCACCGAGTTGGGCGATCCCATCGAAGTAGCCTCCCTCACCAAAGCGTTTCGTCGGCAGACGGATCAGGTCGGCTATTGTGCCATTGGCTCGGTCAAGACGAATATCGGGCACCTGGATCGCGCGGCAGGCGCCTCGGGCTTGATCAAGACGGTGTTGGCTTTACAGCATAAAGAGATCCCAGCCAGCTTGCACTTCCAGACACCCAACCCGGAGATAGATTTTGCCAACAGCCCCTTCTATGTCAACACACAGCTGCGAACATGGAAGACGGAGAGAGCGCCCAGGCGAGCGGGGGTAAACTCGCTCGGGATGGGAGGAACCAATGCGCATATTGTGTTGGAGGAGGCACCAGCACGTGAGCCGAGCGGGCCTTCACGCCCCTGGCAACTCGTGCTGCTTTCCGCGAAGACTGAGACAGCCCTGGAACAGGTGACGCGCAATTTAAACGACCATTTACGGGCGCATCCAGAACTCAACCTGGCGGATATGGCCTA
>WNFW01001117.1_pt1 | contig 17923 bp, 20 predicted proteins | sample 5400131 | NCBI WGS metagenome assembly WNFW01 (sample SAMN13153362, study PRJNA577476) | soil metagenome | isolation source: 20 cm soil or saprolite under grassland replicate 1 | place: USA:California | collected 2016-06-15 | reverse complement strand
GAGCACTACGCGGGCGCCTTCCCGACATGGCTCGCGCCGGTGCAGGCGCGCGTGCTGCCGGTGAGCGAGAAGCACGCCGCGTACGGGCGGACCGTCTGGGAAAAGCTCCGCGCGGCGCGGGTGCGCGCCGAGCTCGACGACCGCAACGAGAAGCTCGGCTACCGGATCCGCGAGGCGCAGATCCGGAAGGTCCCGTACATGCTCGTCGTCGGCGAGCGGGAGAGCCAGAACGGGACGGTCAGCCTTCGGCACCGGAGCGGGGACGACCTCGGGGTCGTCCCCCTCGACCGCGTCCTCGCCGACCTTGCGCGCGAGATCGGCTCGCGCGCGTCCGGTCTCACCGTGGGCCGCTCGTGACCGAGCGGCCGGGCCTCGCCACCCACGCCGACTGCGGCGGTTAACCACGAGGAGCGCGCCTATCAGCCAAGCTAAAGAAATCCGCATCAACGAGGGGATTCGGGTGCGTGAGGTCCGGGTCGTCGGTGCCGACGGGGCGCAGCTTGGCGTCATGCCCATCCAGCAGGCGCTCGAGGCCGCGCGGCAGCAGGAGTTCGACCTCGTCGAGGTCGCGCCGGAGGCGCAGCCGCCGGTGTGCCGCATCATGGACTTCGGCAAGTACAAGTACACGCAGGCGCGGCGGCTGAAGGAGGCGCGCAAGAAGCAGACGACGATCCTGGTCAAGGAAGTCAAGATGGGGCCGAAGACCGAGAAGCACGACTTCGACTTCAAGCTCAAGCACGTGCGGCGGTTCATCGAGGAAGGCCACAAGGCCAAGGTCACGGTGCGCTTCAAGGGGCGCGAGATGGCGCACACGGAGCTGGGCTGGAAGATGCTGAACAAAATGGTCGAGGCGACGCAGGACATCGCCGTCACCGAGAACAACCCCAGGATGGAGGGGCGCATGCTCCACATCATCCTGAGCCCGAAGTCACACAACTGAGTCGGCGTAGGAGACGCACGCGATGCCGAAGATGAAGACCAAGCGCGGGGCGGCGAAGCGCGTGAAGCGCACGGGCTCCGGGAAGCTCCGGCGGGCCGGCGGGTGGAAGCAGCACAAGCTCGAGAAGAAGCGGCCGAAGCGCCGCCGGCGTCTCCGCAAGGCCAAGCTGATCGACAAGGCGGACGAGCCCCGGTTCACGGAGCTCGTGCCCTATCTCTGATCCGGGAGGACGGGACGTATGCCACGGGCCAAGGGTGGACCGAAGACGCGCCGCCGGCGCAAGAAGATCCTCAAGCAGGCGAAGGGGTACGTCGGCGGACGGCGCAAGCTCTATCGCACGGCCGCCGAGACCGTCCTCCGCGCGGGCGCCTTTGCCTATCGCGGGCGCAAGCAGAAGAAGCGGCGGGCGCGCGGCCTCTGGATCATCCGCATCAACGCCGCGTGCCGCCAGGTGGGCCTCTCGTACTCGCGGTTCATGGCCGCGCTCCGGAGGGCCGGGATCCTGCTCGACCGCAAGGTGCTGGCCGAGATGGCGGTGCGCGACCCGCAGGGGTTCGCGAAGCTCGCCGAGACCGCCAAGGCGCAGAGCCGGTAGTTCGTGGGCCATCCCCGCGTCGACGCGATCGCGCAGGAGGCGCGTGACGCCGTCGCCGCTGCGCAGTCCTCCGCCGAGCTCGAGCAGGTCCGCGTCCGGTTCCTCGGCCGTCAGGGCGTCCTGACGCAGCTCCTCCGGTCGCTGGGGACCCTCGCGCCCGAGGAGCGGCCGCTCGTCGGCGCCGCGGCGAACGCGGCCAAGCGCGAGCTCGAGGCCCTCCTCGACGAACGCCTGACCCGGGCCCTCGACGCGGAGCGGAGCGTGAAGCGCGCGCGCGAGCGGTTCGACCTCACCCTGCCGGGGCGGCGACCGCCGCGCGGCGCGCTCCACCCGCTCACGCGCGTCCACGACGAGATCGTCGCGATCTTCGCCGGCCTCGGCTTCTCCGTCGTCGAGGGGCCCGAGGTCGAGACCGACTACTACAACTTCGAAGCGCTCAACATCCCGCGCGACCACCCGGCGCGGGACATGCAAGACACGTTCTACGTCTCGGAGTCCACGCTGCTTCGCACCCACACGTCGCCCGTCCAGATCCGGGCGATGCTGGCGCAGAAGCCGCCGGTTCGGATCATCGTCCCCGGCAAGGTCTTCCGCCGCGACGTCGTCGACGCGTCACACTCGCCGATGTTCCACCAGGTCGAGGGGCTCGCCGTGGACCGCGACATCACGATGGGCGATCTCAAGGGGACGCTCGAGCTGTTCGCGCGCGAGATGTTCGGGCCGAAGTCGCGGACGCGGTTCCGGCCGTCGTTCTTCCCGTTCACGGAGCCCTCCGCCGAGGTGGACGTGCTCTGCTTCGTCTGCCAGGGCGCGGGCTGCCGGCTCTGCAAACAGGGCGGCTGGCTCGAGATCCTGGGCTCGGGCATGGTGCACCCGAACGTCTTGCGCAACGTCGGCTACGATCCCGAGGACGTGACGGGCTGGGCGTTCGGCATGGGGATCGAGCGGATCGCGATGCTCAAGTACGGCATCGACGACCTCCGGCTCTTCTTCGACAACGATCTCCGATTTCTGAGGCAGTTCGCGTGAAGCCGCCACTCGCAGGTGGAATGAATAGCGACCCGAGGAACGGAGCCGGGTCGCGCCTGGCTCAGGCCACCCACGGATGGTGCCGGGCGCGCGGCGCCGATACAGTGGAATGAATAGCGACCCGAGGAACGGAGCCGGGTCGCGCCTGGCTCAGGCCACCCACGGATGATTCCGGCCTCGGGGGTCCGGTAAGAATGAAGGTCCCGTACAAGTGGATCCGGGAGTTCGTGGACCTGCGACTCTCGCCCGCCGAGGCCGCGGACCGCCTGCTGAACGCGGGGATCGAAGTTGCCGCCGTGGTCCCGCTCGCCCCCGACATCCGCGGGGTCGTGATCGGCGAGATCGAGGCGATCGAGCGCGAGCTCGGCGAGAGCCACGGCCACCGCCTGCTCCTCTGCCGCGTCTCCACCGGATCCCAGACGTTCTCCGTGGTCTCGGGAGCGCCCAACACCAAGGTGGGCGTGCGCGCCGCCTTCGCCCCGCCTGGCGCCGTCCTGCCGGGCGATCGCCGGATCGAGGCCGTGACGATCCGCGGCGCGCCGTCCCAGGGGATGCTCTGCTCCGAGCGCGAGCTGGGATTCGGCCCGGAGCACGAGGCGGGGATCCTCGTCCTCGACGGCGACGCGCCCCTCGGACGCGACCTCGTCGCCTATCTCGGCCTCGACGATCACGTCCTCGACGTCGAGGTCACGCCGAACCGCCCGGACTGTCTCTCCGTCCTCGGCGTCGCCCGGGAGCTGGCGGCGCTCACCGGCGCGCGCCTGCGCGTGCCGAAGATCGCGCTGACGGAGTCGGGAGCGCCGGCGGCGAAGCTCGTGCGCGTGCGCGTCGAGGCGCCGGACCTCTGCCACCGCTTCACCGCACGGGTGGTGAGCGGGGTGACGGTCGGCCCCTCGCCCGCGTGGCTCCAGGCGCGCCTGCGCGCGGTGGGGCTCCGCCCCATCAGCAACGTGGTGGACGTGACCAACTACGTCCTCTGGGAGCTCGGCCACCCGCTCCACGCCTTCGACTACGACACGGTGACCGATGCGACGATCATCGTGCGGCGCGCGCGCGCCGGCGAGCGCTTCACGACGCTCGACGGCCAGGAGCGCGTGCTCGACGACTCGATGCTGGTCATCGCCGACCCGCGGCGCGCGATCGGGATCGCCGGCGTCATGGGCGGCGCCGAGACGGAGGTGGCCGAGGGGACGACGCGTGTCCTCCTCGAGAGCGCCTGGTTCGATCCCGTCTCGATCCGGCGCACCTCGCGGGCGCTCGGCCTCAGGACCGACGCCGCGTACCGCTTCGAGCGTGGCGCCGACGTCGAAGCGCTCGTGCACGCCTCGGCGCGCGCGGCCCAGCTCATCGGCGAGCTCGCGAACGGCACCGGCGCGCGCGGCGTGGTGGACGCCTACCCGCGGCGCCGTAAGCCACGGCGGATCAGGCTCCGGATGGAGCGCGTGAGGCGCGTGCTGGGCGTGGCCCCCCCGCCGTCAAAGGCCAAGGCGATTCTCGCCGGGCTCGGGCTCCCGACCCGGCAGAAGGGCGGCGCGCTCGAGGTCGAGGTGCCGAGCTTCCGGCGCGACCTCGCGCTGGCGGACGACCTGGTCGAGGAGATCGTTCGCGTGTGGGGCTACGACAAGCTCCCGTCCGTTGTCCCGGGCTCCGCGAGCCCGGCGCGGACCGGGGGTCGCATCGAGGTACGCGGGGCTCTCCCGGCGACGCTCGTCCAGACCCAGACCGTCCGGCGGACGCTCGTCGGCGCCGGTCTCGCCGAGTCGATCACGCACGCCTTCAGCGACCCGGCGCGCGCGGCGCTCCTCCGGACGCCCGGCGCGCCCGAACCGCTCCGCCTCCTCAACCCTCTGAGCCAGGAGGCGTCGCTCCTCCGGGTGAGTCCGCTCGAGGGCGTGCTCGCCGCCGTCTCGGTCAACGTGCGGCGTCAACAGCCCGACGTCGCCGTGTTCGAGATCTGCAAGACCTACGAGTCCGACACGGGCGAGACGGGGGCGCGCGAGCCGCGGTGGGTGGCGCTCGCGCTCGCCGGAGCCCGCGCCGAGCACGCGTGGCACACCGCCGACGCGCGCGCCGACGTCTACGACGCCAAAGGTCTCGCCGAGCACGTCCTCGACGCCCTCGGCGCCGCGACGCGGCCCGGAGGCGTGGGCCGGCTCCGAGGCTTCGAGCCCGACTGCCACGGCACTCTCGTCACCCAGGCCGGAGCGATCGCCGCCGAGTTCGGGGAGGTCTCCGCACGGGTGAGGGAGGCGTTCGCCATCGACGTGCCGGTCTTCGCCGCCGTGGTCTCCCTCGATGTGGCCGCGGCGACGCCGCCAGCGCCCCTTCGTTACCAGGCGCTCCCGCGCTTCCCCGCCGTCCAGCGCGACCTCGCGTTCGTCGCCGGCGCCGAACAGCCGTTGACCGCCGACGAGATCGAGGCGATGCTCGTTCGGGAGGCGGGGCCGCTCCTGCGGCGCGTGACGCTCTTCGACGTCTTCCGCTTCCCCGACGGCCGGCGGAGCCTCGCGTGGCGGCTCACCTTCCAGGCGGAGGACCGGACGCTGACGGACGACGAGGTCAACCGGCTCCAGGAGCGGATCACGCGGACGCTCACCGGGGCCCTGGGCCTCACGCAGAGGACCGCGTGATGGGGAGGACCGGGTGATGAGCGATTCGGTCGTCGAGCGTCTGGCGCAGCTCGAGGAGGCGGTCCGCCGCGCGGCCGACACCATCGGCCGGCTCCGCGAGGAGAACGGACTGCTCAAGCGCGAGGCGCGACGGCTCGCCGACGAGCGCAAGCAGATCCTCTCGCAGGTGGACGCGATCCTGAAGGACATCGGCAAGCTCGACCTGGACAGGCCGGAGTGAGCGAGTCGCGGCGCGTCGAGCTGACGTTCCTCGGCCAGGCGTTGGCGCTCCGCACCGAGGCTCCGCCCGACTACCTCCGCAAGCTCGCGAAGTTCGTGGAGGAGCGCGTGGCGGAGCTCAAGCGCGCGGGCGTCAGGGACCCGATGAAGGCGCTCTCCCTCGCCGCGCTCGACATCGCCGACGAGCTGTTCAGGGCCCGCGACGAGACGATCCGCGGGGCCGGGGACGTGGGTGCCCGCCTCGGGGCGCTCGTCGCCCTCCTCGACAAGGTCGCGCCGAAGGAGCGCGCCTAGGCGAAGCTGCCGTGGCGGCCGGCGCCCGCCGCGAAGCGCGTGGCGCCCTGCAGGCTCTCGCCGGTCGCGGCCGACCGCATGCCCAGCACGTGCTCGCGCCTGAGGGCCGGCTCGATCCTGGCCCCGAGCGACTCGTAGGCCGACTGCCGGTCGCTCCTGACGCAGTTTGGCGGGAAGCCGGCGATGCGGAGCGCGAGCGCGTGGGCCTCCTCACGGGCCTTGCCATGGGCCACGACCCGGTTCGCGAGGCCGATGCGCTCGGCCTCGCGCGCGTCCACCGGCCGGCCCGTCAGGATCAGATCGAGCGCTCGGCCCAGACCGACGACCGCCGGCAGCCGCACCGTTCCGCCGTCGACGAGCGGGACGCCCCACCGGCGGTTGAAGACGCCCATGATCGCGTCCTCCTCGACCACGCGCAGGTCGCACCAGAGGGCCAGCTCGAAGCCGCCGGCGACGGCGTGGCCCGCCACGGCGGCGATCACCGGCTTGCCGAGCCGCATGCGCGTCGGGCCCATCGGTCCCTCGCCGTACGCCCGGGCGAGCCTCCGCGGGGCCGTGGCGAAGGCCTTCAGATCGTACCCCGCGCAGAACGTCCCGCCGGCACCCCAGAGGACGGCGACTCGCGCCTCGCGGTCGCGCGCAAAGGCGCGGAACTCGGCGCGCAGCGCCGCGGCCGTCGGGGGGTCCACCGCGTTCCGCCGCTCGGGCCGGTCGAGAATGATCGTCGTCACGGGGCCGGCCGTCTCGCGCCGCACGCCGGGTCGCTCCATGGGTTGCATCCTCCTTGGCCGTCATGGTACACACCTATCGTCCCTGCGCTGTTTGTGATGCCGGGGGAAGTTTCAACCTCGTAAACACAACGGGAGCTGTGACAGAGGGTGGTGCGCAAGCCCCTCCGAGAAGGGGAAGCCTGAAGCCCTCCAATTAACGGCGCCCACCTGGTCATACCAGGTTCGAAACACCGTCGGCACACGGCAGAGGCGGGGATTTGACTCACTCGTCGCCTGCCGCCTATACTGCGAAAATGCAAGAGGTTTGGTACAGTCTCGACGCGATCTTCGCCCTCATCGGCCTGGTCCTCGGGGTCGCCCTGTACAAGTGGTTCAGTGAGCGCAGGGTCGGTGAGGCCCACACCCGTGCGGACGCGATCATGCGAGACGCCGAGCGTGACGCCGAGACTCGTCGAAAGACCGCCGACCTCGAGGTCATGGAGACTGCCCTCAAGGCCCGCACCGCTCTCGAGGACGAGGCGCGCCGGCGCCAGCGCGAGAACCAGCAGATCGAGCAGCGCATCATCGCCAAGGAGGAAGAGCTCGCCAAGAAGCTCGACCAGCTCGAGCGGCGGCTGACCGAGTCCGCCACCAAAGAACGCGATCTCGCCGCGCGCGAGACGGCGTTCGGCGCGAAGGAGGGCCGCCTCGCCTCGGTCTTCGAGGAGCAGAAGCGCAAGCTCGAGGCGATCGCCGGCCTCACCGCCGAAGAGGCCAAACGCCAGCTCCTCGCGTCCATGGAGGCCGAGGCGCGCCGCGAGGCGCAACTCCTCGGCATGCGCCTCGACGAGGAAGCGCGCGAGACGGCGCACGGCAAGGCGAAGGAGGTCCTCGCCACGACCATCCAGCGCCTGGCGCCCGACTACACCGTCGAGACGGCGGTGTCCGTCGTGGACCTGCCGTCGGACGACATGAAGGGGCGCATCATCGGCCGTGAGGGACGCAACATCCGCGCCCTCGAGCTCCACACGGGGGTGGACCTCATCGTGGACGACACGCCCGAGGCCGTGCTGATCTCGGCGTACGACCCCTACCGGCGCGAGATCGCGCGGCAGGCGCTCCAGATCCTCATCGCCGATGGGCGCATTCACCCGGCGCGCATCGAGGAGGTCGTGGAGAAGGTCAAGAAGGAGATGGAGCAGCACCTGAAGGAGGAGGGCGAGAAGGCGTGCTTCGAGGTGGGCGTGCACGGCCTCCACCCCGAGCTGGTCAAGCTCGTCGGCCGGCTCAAGTTCCGCACCTCCTACGGGCAGAACTGTCTGCAGCACTCGAAAGAGGTCGCCTGGCTCGCCGGGATGATGGCGGCGGAGATCCAGGCCGACGCCAAGCTCGCCAAGCGCATGGGGCTCCTGCACGACATCGGCAAGGCGCTCACCCACGAGCAGGAGGGGAGCCACCCGGAGCTCAGCCTTCAGGTCTTGACCAAGTACAACGAGTCGCCCGTGGTCATCAATGCGGCGCTCTGCGGCCACGAGAACGTCAAGGCCGAGACGATCGAGGCCGTCTTGGTCGAGGCGGCGGACGGCGTCTCGGCGGCGCGCCCCGGCGCTCGGCGCGACGTGCTCGAGTCGTACATCAAGCGGCTCGCGAAGCTCGAGGAGATCGCGATGTCGTACAAGGGCGTCGAGATGTGCTACGCGATCCAGGCCGGACGCGAGCTCCGCGTGATGACGAAGGCCGACCTCGTCTCCGACCTCGACGCTCACCAGCTCGCCAAGGACATCAGCAAGCGCATCGAGGCCGAGATGCAGTACCCCGGGCACATCAAGGTGGTCGTCATCCGCGAGACGCGCGCCATCGAAGTGGCCAAGTAGGGCGCGATGAACATCCTGATGGTCGGGGACGTCTACGGCGAGCCCGGCCGCGCCGCGATCACGAAGCTCCTCCCGAAGCTCCGCCAGGAGCACGCGATCGAGTTCTGCGTGGTCAACGTCGAAAACGCCGCGGGCGGCTTCGGGGTGACGCCGCAGATCGCGCGACACATCCTCGACGCCGGCGCCGACGTGATGACCTCGGGCAACCACATCTGGGACAAGAAGGAGATCGTCGAGTACATCGTCAAGGAGAACCTCCTCCTCCGCCCCGCGAACTTCCCCGCGGGCACGCCCGGCGTGGGCCACGTCACGGTCAAGTGCGGCCCCCACAAGGTGGCCGTGGTGAACCTGATGGGCCGCGTCTTCATGCTCCCGATCGACTGCCCGTTTCGCAAGGCCGACGCGCTGATCCCCGAGCTGCGCCGCGAGACGCCGATCATCCTCGTGGACATGCACGCCGAGGCGACCAGCGAGTCGGTCGCAATGGGCTGGTACCTCGACGGGCGCGTGAGCGCGGTCGTCGGCACGCACCGTCACGTCCAGACCGCCGACGAGCGCGTGCTGCCCGGCGGCACGGCGTACATCACCGACCTCGGCCTCACGGGCCCGGTCGACGGCGTGATCGGCGTGGACCGCGACCAGATCATCCAGCGCTTCCTCAACCAGATGCCGATCCGCTTCGAGACCGCCCGGGGCCCCGCGGCCCTGCACGGGACCGTCATCGTCGTGGATCCGGACACCGGCCGCGCGGGGTCCATTCGCCGCCTCCGCGTTCCTGCTTGACCCGCGATCCGCGGTGAGCCGTGACTCGCATGGTGCTTGACGGTCGGAGCGTCGCGCAGAAGGTTCTCGGCGAGGTCAAGGCGGGCGTCGAGCGCCTGCGCGCCGAGACGGGCGCCTCGCCGATGCTCGCGGTGGTCCTCGTCGGCGACTTCGCGCCGTCCAAGATCTACGTCGCCAACAAGAAGAAGGCGACGGACTCCGTCGGCATCGCCACGCGCGACTACGTCTACCCCGAGGGGCTCACGCAGCACGAGTTGGTCGCGCTCCTCGGCTCGCTGAACGCCGACCGCGCCGTGCACGGGATCCTCCTCCAGCTCCCGCTCGTCCCGGGCTGCGACGAGGACGCGGCGATCGCGGCGATCGCGCCCGAGAAGGACGTGGATGGCCTCCACCCGACGAACCTCGGCCGGCTCCTCGCCGGCGCGCCGACGGTCGTGCCGTGCACCCCCGCCGGGTGCCTGGAGATCCTCGACCACTACGGCGCGAAGCTCGAGGGCATGGAGGCCGTCGTCGTCGGCCGCTCGCGCCTCGTCGGGAAGCCCCTCGCCCAGCTCCTCCTCGCTCGCCACGCGACGGTGACGATGTGCCACACGCGCACGCGCGACCTCGCCGAGCACACGCGGCGCGCCGACGTGCTCTGCGTCGCCGCGGGTCGTGCGCGGATGATCACGGGCGACATGGTGAAGGAGGGGGCGTGGGTGATCGACGTCGGGATCAATCACCTCGAGACCGGCCGGCTCGTCGGTGACGTGGACTTCGACTCGGCGTCGAAGCGTGCGCAGGCGATCACGCCCGTGCCCGGCGGCGTCGGGCCCATGACGATCGCGATGCTGCTGCGGAACACGTTGCTGGCCGCGCGGCGTCAGCTCGTGGCGAGATGACGGGGCGGGGGGAGGGTTCCGAGCGAGTGTTGTCCCGAGCGGAGGAACCCTCCCCCTGCCCTGAGGTCTCGCCATGAGCGGCGGCCGCGCCGTCCTGACGGTCGCGCAGCTGACCGAGCAGCTGCGCGCGCTCCTCGAGGAGCGCTTCCCGGCGGTGTGGGTCGAGGGCGAGATCTCGAACTTCCGGTCCTACGGCTCCGGCCACGCTTACTTCACCCTGAAGGACGCCGACGCCCAGCTCCGCTGCGTCATCTTCCGGACGCGCGCGCAGCGGATCCGGTTCCAGCCTGCGGACGGCCTGCACGTGGTCGCCTTCGGCTCGGTCGAGGTGTACGCGCAGCGGGGTGAATACCAGCTCGTCGTCGAGCTGCTCGAGCCCCGGGGGCTCGGCGCGCTCCAGCTCGCCTTCGAGCAGCTGAAGGCGCGCCTGCACGCCGAGGGGTTGTTCGACGCGGCTCGAAAGCGCGACCTTCCGCGCTTCCCGAAGAAGATCGGCATCGTGACCTCGCCGAGCGGCGCGGCGCTCCGCGACATGCTGCGCGTGATCGGCCGGCGCTTCGGCGAGCTCCACCTCATGATCGCGCCGTGCCGGGTGCAAGGGGAGGGCGCGGCGGCGGAGATCGCCCAGGGGCTTCGCGACCTGAACGCGCTCGGCGACGTCGACGTCATCATCGTCGGGCGGGGCGGCGGCTCGCTCGAGGACCTCTGGGCCTTCAACGAGGAGGTGGTGGCCCGCGCGATCGTGGCCTCGAAAGCGCCGGTCATCTCGGCGGTCGGCCACGAGGTGGACTTCACGATCGCCGACTTCGTCGCCGACCTCCGTGCGCCGACCCCGTCGGCGGCCGCCGAGCTGGTGGTGCGCGAGAAGCAGGCGGTGGTCGACGCGCTCGACGAGCTGCGCGCGCGGCTCGAGCGCGCGGCGACGCGTCCGCTGCGCGATCTCGACCGCCGTGTGGACGAGCTGACGCTGCGGCTGCGCCGCGCGATGACGGGCGAGCTGCGACACGCGGGCCATCGGGTGGCGATGCTCGCCTCCACGCTCCGCTCGACGAGCCCGGTCGCGCGCGTGAGCAACGGTCGCCATCGCCTGGAACGCCTGGACGCGCGGCTCGCCTCCGCGGTCACGCGGAGCTGCGAGCGCGCGCGCTTTCGGCTGCGGGCGGCGCTCGGCCAGCTCGACTCGCTCTCGCCGCTCGCGGTGCTCGGCCGCGGCTACAGCCTCACGCTCACGGACGACCGGCGCATCGTGCGGAGCGCGCGTGAAGTGCGGGCGGGGGACGACGTCCGTGTCCTCTTGCACGAAGGAAGCCTCGACTGCCGCGTGGCCCGGACGAGAGAAGCGGATGACCGACCTCAAGTTTGAGGACTCCCTGGCGCGGCTCGAGCAGATCGTGAGCCAGCTCGAGAGCGGCAACCTGCCGCTCGAGGAGTCGCTGCGGGTGTTCGAGGAGGGGATCGCGCTCGCGCGGCGGTGCGCGAAGTATCTGGAGGAGGCCGAAAAGCGCATCGAGGTCCTGACGAAGGACGAAGCGGGCGCGCTCGGCACGAAGCCGTTTGCCTGGGAGCCGGAAGGGGAAGCGTGAGCGGCTTCGACCTCCAGGCGTACCTGGCGGAGCGGCGCGCCCTGGTGGACGCGGCGCTCGAGCGCGCGCTGCCGAGCGAGCACACCCCGCCGCCCACCATCCACCGGGCCATGCGCTACAGCGTCATGGCGGGCGGCAAGCGCCTCCGCCCGATCCTCGTGATCGCGGGCGCCGAGGCGGTCGGCGGCACGGCCGCGATGGTGCTGTCGACGGCGTGCGCGCTCGAGATGATCCACACCTACTCGCTCATCCACGACGACCTGCCCGCGATGGACGACGACGACTACCGTCGCGGGCGCCTCACCAGCCACAAGGTCTTCGGCGACGCGGTCGCGATCCTGGCGGGCGACGCGCTCCTCACGCTCGCGTTCCGGCTCGTGGCCGACAACGCCGGCCTGGTGCGGGACCCGCGCGTCATCCGCGAGGCGGTCGCCGAGATCGCGGACGCCGCCGGCACCTTGGGGATGGTCGGCGGCCAGGTCGTGGACATCGAGTCGGAAGGAAAGGCGATCGCGGCCGAGACGCTCGAGTACATCCACCGCCACAAGACTGCCGCCCTCATCCGCGCCTCACTCCGCGTGGGCGCGCTCCTCGCGGGCGGAGACGCGAAGGCCGTGGCGGTGGCCGGCGAGGCGGGCGGCGAGCTCGGGCTCGCCTTCCAGATCGTGGATGATATCCTCGACGTCGAAGGGAGCCTCGAGGAGCTCGGCAAGACCGCGGGCAGCGACGAGCGGAAGCAGAAGGCGACCTATCCCGCGATCCACGGGCTCGAGGCCTCTCGGCGCCAGGCCACGATGCACGCCGAGCGAGCGAAGGAGCGGCTCGCGGGATTCGGCCCGCGGTCGGCGCCGCTCTGCGCCCTGGCCGACTACGTCGTCGAGAGGAAGAGCTAGCGTGTCGACCATCTCCCACGTCTACGCGCGCGAGATCCTCGACTCGCGCGGCCACCCCACCGTCGAGGTCGACGTCCAGCTCGAGTCGGGCGCGTGGGGGCGCGCCGCGGTGCCGTCGGGCGCCTCCACCGGCAAGCGCGAGGCCGTCGAGCTACGCGATGGCGACACGCAGCGCTACCGCGGCAAGGGCGCGCGTCAGGCCGTCCGGAACGTCGAGGAGACGATCGCCCCCGAGGTCGAGGGGATGGAGGCCTCGGAGCAGGCGGCCGTGGACCAGGCGCTGCTCGAGCTCGACGGCACGCCGAACAAGTCGGCGCTCGGCGCCAACGCGATCCTCGGCGTCTCGCTCGCCGTGGCGCGGGCCGCGGCGGACGACGCGGGGCTCCCGCTCTACGCGTATCTCGGCGGGGTCGGCGGGCGGCTCATGCCGGTGCCGATGATCAACGTCCTGAACGGCGGCGCCCACGCCGACAACGGGCTCGACTTCCAGGAGTTCATGCTGGTTCCCGCCGGCGCCGAGGCGTTCTCGGGGGCCCTCCGCATGGCCTCCGAAGTCTTCCACACGCTCAAGGACCTGCTGAAAGAGAAAGGGCTCGCCACGGGCGTGGGCGACGAGGGCGGCTTCGCGCCGAACCTGCCGAACAACACCGTCGCGCTCGACTTCCTCATGCAGGCGCTCGAGCGCGCCGGCTACCGGCCCGGCGAGGACGTCATGCTCGCGCTCGACCCCGCGGCGAGCGAGTTCGCCGAGGCGGGCGGGCGCTACCGGCTCCGGCGCGAGGGCGTCACGCTCTCGAGCGAGGAGATGATCCAGCGCTACGAGCAGCTCGTCGACCGCTATCCGATCGTCTCCATCGAAGACGGCCTGGGCGAGGACGACGTGGCCGGCTGGGGCGCGATCACGCGCAAGCTCGGCGCGCGCGTCCAGCTCGTGGGCGACGATCTCTTCGTGACGAACCCGGCGGTCATCCAACAGGGGATCAAGAACGGCCTCGCCAACGCGGTGCTCGTCAAGGTGAACCAGGTGGGCACCTTGACCGAGACGCTCCAGGCGGTCGAGCTCGCGAAGCGCGCGGGCTACGGCACGATCATCTCCCACCGCTCGGGCGAAACCGAGGACACGTTTGTCGCCGACCTCGCCGTGGCCGTCAACGCGGGCCAGATCAAGACGGGCTCGGTCGCCCGCGGCGAGCGCACCGCCAAGTACAACCAGCTCCTCAGGATCGAGGAGGAGCTGGGCAACGCCGCCTCCTGGCCGGGGCGCTCCCTCTACGCCAAGAGCGCGCGATGGACGCCCGCGCGCTGAGCCGCCGGCGTCTCGGCATCGCCGCCGGGGTGCTGCTCGCGGCGAGCCTCGCCGGCTTCGGCGTGCGCGAGTCGATCCGCGTCTGGCAGCTGCGCCAGGAGCTCTCCGCGCTCGAGGCCGACGTGAGCACGCTCGCCGAGAAGCAGAAGACGCTCGAGGCGATCGCCGAGCGCCTGCGGAGCGACCCCGCCTACCTGGAAAAGCTCGCCCGCGAGGAGATGGGTATGGTCCGCGAGGGCGAGACTGTGCTGAAGTTCCCGTCCCAGCCGAACCGCTGACCGCCGTGGACGCGTTCGCGGCGTGGTTCTGGTCCACGGGGTGGTTCTGGGTCGCCGTGTTCTGGGTGGCGCTCGCCGTCACCGCCCGCGCGGCCTTCAAGCTCCTCGTGGACTGGAAGGGCATGTGCACGACGCGCCGGTTCGTCGACACCGCGTACGCGACGCTCGACGCGTTGCCCGACGAAGCCCGGCTCGAGCGCGAGACGGCGGCGCCCGTGTTCGTCCACGTGGTGCCCGCCTACGAGGAGCCCGAGATCGCGACGACGCTGCGCGCGCTCCTCGACTCGCGCTACCCCCACGGGAAGCTCCACGTCGTCGTCGTCACCCGGGAGGAGGAGGAGCGCGCGCCCCATCCGCTCATGGAGGCGCCGACCGCCGAGCTGGTCCGCCGTTTTCGCGCCGAGCTCCCGCCCTGGCAGCAGAAGCAGCTCTCGCAGCTCGCGATGCCGGGGGAGGGGAGGAAGGCCCACCAGCTCAACTGGGCGCTCCGCCCCGAGCTCGTGGAGACGCTCCTCGACGGCCAGTACGACCCGACGCGCGTCTATATCGGCGTGAGCGACGCCGACTCGCTCCCCGACCGGAACACCTATCGCTGGATCGCCGCCGACGTCCTGACGGGCGGCGGGAGCCTCGCCTACCAGGGCGTGACGCTCTCGCTCGGCAACTTCGACCGGCTCGACGCGCGCGGGCGCGTGTGCGCGGTCCAGCAGTCGTCCATCTTCATCCGCGTCTCGATCGCGCGGCTCATCAACGAGCGGCGGCGTGTCGCATGGTTCGCACGGCTCGTGGTGCGGGCACCACGGCTCGCGCGCGTGCTACGGCCGGTCTTCGAGCTCTGCTTCAGGCGCTCGCAGATCTGCCTCGGCCACCACGAGTTCGTGCGGCTCGACACGCTCCGGTCCATCGGGCTCTTCCCGCTCACGGGCGCGACGGAAGACTCCACGCTCGGCTACGCGCTCGGCGCACGCGGGATCCTGATCCAGGCCGTGCCGCTGCTCGAGCTGGTCGACATGCCGGAGACGACGGCCAAGATGATCCACCAGAACGCCCGCTGGTACAAAGGAGTGCTCGACGACGTGCCCTTCCTCTGGGCCACGTGGCGCGCGCATCGGAGCGCGTTCAACCTCGCCCAGCTCTGCCGCCACGTGGGCAACAAGGCGATCGAGTGGCCGATCGCCGCCGTCGTCTATCCCCTGCTCGGCTTCGTCGGCTGGCACCTCGCGCACCGCTTCGCGTATCACCCCGTGTGGTTCGTGCTCGGCGTGGCGCTGCCGATCGTGTCGTTGGGCCTCACGGTCTGCGTGGGCGCCTTCGTCACGCAGCATCTGATCGAGAGACTCACGCCCCACTGCCCGCGCCCCGTGAACGCCGCGCGCGCGACCGTCCGCGCGAAGCTGTGGGGCACGTTCCGATGCCAGACGTACTGGCTCTTGGCCACGCGCGGCGCCTGGCGCGTGCTCTGGGCGCTGCTGCGGACGGGGCGGTACGCGCCGGCGAAGACCGACCGTGTTACTGGGGCGGCTTCTCCCCGGCCTGCGGCGCGCCGGTGGACACGCCGGTGACCCAGAACTCGCCGTCCTGCTCCTTCAACGTGATCGTCGCCGGCCCGCGCGTTTCATTCTCGCCGACCTTCAGACCGACCTCCGCAACCGTGATGCCTTTCACCGTTTCGCCCTCGCGGATGGTCGAGAGGCCGCGGAACGGAAGCACCAGGGTCACCTCGGACTTCTGCGCGGCGGGCTCGAGCTCGAACACCTTGTCGCCGACTTTCACCGTGACCTGCACGGCCGCCACGCTCTTCAGTTCGTCCCACTTTTGATGGCCCCACGCCACCAGGAACGTCTGTGCCCTCCGGATGTGCGGTGGGGCTTGCTCCTGCGCCCGGACGGCGAGCGCGGGCAGCAGGGTACTCACGGCGAGGATGGTGAGGATCATTGCGCGACGTAACGACATGACGACTCCCCTCTGATCTTGCGAGCTGCGTCGGGATTTCGATCCCGCGCGTCCCTGCGGCGTGCCAGCAGGGCGGTCAGAAACGGACGCCGACTGTGAACCCGGGCATGACATCGGCGCCGCCTCCGGGGCGGCCCGTGTCGAGGTTGGTGAAGTTGATCAGGAGTGTCCCCGTGATGTGGAACAAGTCATTCAGCGCGTAGTCGGCCCCTGCTCCGAGCGGGATCAGCCACGAGGTGTCCCCGTCTTGAAAGGAGTTGTGGACGAAGCCGAAACCGATTTGCGGGGTCACCTTCAACCGGTTCGCGGTGCCGGGAATGTCGATCCAATATTTAAATTGGCCCGAGATCCCCACCTGGGCCGAATCTCCGGTGAACCCGAGCTGCACCAACGGACCGAGCGAGAGATGCTCGATGAGGCCCGCATCGGCGTTGAGATTCAGCGCGAACGCCGTGCCGTCGGGGGTGCCGCCCAGGAAGCCGAGACCTGCGCCGAACGTCCAAGCGCCGGGCCTCAGGTCGGCGCCTTCGGCCTGGCCGCCGCCGCCGTGTCCGATCAACCCGAGCGCGACCGCCACCATTACGAGGGTGAACCTCCGATATGCGCCCATGCCCCACCTCCTGTGACTGCTGGTCGATTATGCCCTGCTCCGTCCGGCCTTCAAGTCGAAAATCTGAGATTCGATTCTCCGCGGGGACCGGGGCGTGCTACGTTTTTCCAAGGCAGGAGACACGATGGCGGGGACCTTCCAGGGCGCGCTCGAACAGATGATCCGGCACATGGACCAGATGGGCCCGCAGCTTAAGGGTGGCTTTCCCCACTTCGCCGATGCGAAGAGCGAGTGGAGGACGACGCCCGACGGCGACTGGACGGGGGGCTTCTGGCCCGGCATGTGCTGGCTCGCCGCCAAGGCGACGGGCAGCGCGCGCTATCGGCGTTGGGCGCTCGAGTGGGCCGAGCGGCTGCGCCCGCGCGCCGCCTCGGACACCGCCTTCCGCGGCTTCCTCTTCTACTACGGCGGGGTGCTGGGCGCGGTGCTCTTCAACGACCCGACGGCGCGCGAGCTCGCGCTCGAGGGCGCGCGCCAGTGGGCCACGACCTACAACCCGAACGCGCGCTGCTTCCCGCTGGGCGACGCCGCCGAAGAGGCCTCCGACGTCGGCCGGGGCGAGGCCTCGGTGGACACCGTGCAGGGCGCGGCGCTCCTCGTCTGGGCGTCGCAGGCCGCGAGCGAGCCCGCGTGGCGGAACTTCGCCGTCTCCCACACGCGCCGGCACATCGAGCTCTGCATCCGCGCCGACGGTTCCGTCTGTCAGTCCGCCTCGTTCGACCCGACGACGGGGACGATGCTCCGCCGCTACACGCACAAGGGGTTCAGCAACGAGAGCACGTGGGCGCGGGCGCAGGCGTGGGCGATCCTCGGCTATGCGGTCATGCACCAGTGGACGGGCGAAGGGGACTTCCTCGATGTCGCTCTCCGGTGCGCCGACTGGTGGATCGCCCACGTGCCTCCGAGCCGCGTCGCCTACTGGGACTTCGACGCGCCCGTCGGCGCCGACACCGAGCACGACAGCTCGGCCACCGCGATTACCGCCGCGGCCTTCCTGAAGATCGCCGCCGCGCTGAAGGACGAGCCGAAGCGCAAGAAGATCCGCGCGGCCGCGGAGGGCACCGTCCGCGCCCTCGTAGACGGGTACCTGGACGCCCGCGGCGTCCTCGGCCGCGGCTGCTACAGCAAGCGCACCAACGTCGCCACGCGCAACGAGCTGATCTGGGGGTCGTACTATCTCTTCGAAGCGCTCGGCGTGCTGACGGGGAAGATCGAAGCCGCGAAGATTTGACACTCGCCGAGCCCTGGGGTACGGTGAACGAGGTCACCGCGGGGTGGAGCAGCCCGGTAGCTCGTTGGGCTCATAACCCAAAGGTCGCTGGTTCAAATCCAGCCCCCGCAACCA
>WNFW01001116.1_pt1 | contig 17927 bp, 16 predicted proteins | sample 5400131 | NCBI WGS metagenome assembly WNFW01 (sample SAMN13153362, study PRJNA577476) | soil metagenome | isolation source: 20 cm soil or saprolite under grassland replicate 1 | place: USA:California | collected 2016-06-15 | reverse complement strand
GCGGCGCCGTAACAACCCGCACTTCATGACCTCGGCCCGCGAGCCAGTTGGTCATTTCGCCTGTATACTTGCCGATCCCGGTGGGTTCCGGATGAAAGTTAATCCCGTAGATTAGAATGCGCATCGCTCACGCTTTGGCTGCGACTGCCAACAAGCAATCACCGCGTCCGATTCGGTTCCCGATCCATAGTGCAGGAAATAGAAGGAATCTCGCGAACAGCATAAGAAACACTGTTAAGAACGGATTTCTCAATTGCCGAGTCTTTCTGCCTTTTCTCGCAAAGCAGTACGCAATTAAAGACTGGGCTACCCACAGGGCAGGGGTGATCTGACGAACCTCAATACATGTGAAACCTGTATCTGCGAGCAACTCCCGGAGAGTCTGCGGTGAGAAGTGAAAAATGTGAAAAGGGACGTGCCAGTTGATCCAAGAGGTCCCAAAAATCTTGCGCAACCAACTCTGGCCACTGGGACAGCTGATCCATACTTTGCCGTTATTGTTGAGAATTCGATGAACATCGCGGAGCATCTGCTGGGGATCCAGTGAGTGCTCCAAGACATTAGACAGCACCGCTACATCGTACGGAATCGCAGGCATATAATCTCCAAGTAAGCAGGTATATACGTTGAAACCTGAATTCTTTGCCTGCATTGCGGCGCGCTCGTTGAGTTCCAGTCCCTCTGCCTGAAATCCGTTCCTTGCATAGATCCGAAGGCCGCGGCCTTCGTTGCAACCAACGTCAAGGAGGCGACCCGAGCCATCCCTCGAGTGAAACGAGATATCGCCATCAAGACGGATCCAAAGGCTATAGAGAAATGACATCAGGAATCGCTCTCTCCATCGGGTGTACAGCGTCCCTGTTTCTCCCCCAAAGTTGTACTGAGCCTCATAGAGCGTCTTCAGATCTGCTAACGAGGGTACCGGCCATGTTTGCTCCAGGCCGCATTCACTACACCGATGAACCTCATACGAGCCCGGCGTTCCAAAACGGGTATCGGTCAAGTCATTTAGAATTCGTTTAAGTGCCGACCCACACAAAATGCACGTCTCCTTCCGTGCCTTTGATGACATTGGAACGGCTTGGGGCACCTCTGCATTCGACATCTCGCTCAGTCTGTTAGCAGATTGACGCACTGCTTCTCCCTTCTCCCCAACTTTTTCATGAACGCGGGCAATCCACTAAACCCTGTCGATCCTTCGCACACTGAGTCAACCGGCTGGCGCTTGTCGAAACTGCCCAGCCGCGGTGAACGCTTGGTGCTCCAAGAAATCTCGGTAAGTCTGACCCAGCCCTTTGCGCAGAGGCATCGCGTGCTTCCAGCCAAGCGCGGTCAATCGACTTGTGTCCAGAAGTTTTCTCGGAATACCGTCGGGTTTCGAAGTGTCAAACACCATGCTTCCAGTGAATCCCACTACCTCAGCGATAAGGTCGGCCAATTCCCGGACAGTCAAGTCTTCACCGCAACCGATATTGAGAATCGGGCCCAACCGATCATCGCGGACAATCGAATCTAGATTACGTTCTGGCATGTCCATGAGAAACACACACGCCTCGGCAGCGTCGTCGCCGTACAAGAATTCCCGCCGTGGAGTTCCGGTTCCCCAGATGACAACCTGATTCGCGCCGCTCATCTTGGCTTCATGCATCTTGCGAATCAATGCAGCAATCACGTGCGAATTATGCAAGTCGTAGTGGTCCCCGGGGCCGTATAGGTTGGTTGGCATCGCCGCAAGGAAGCGCGTGCCGTACTGCCGGTTATATGACCAGCACATCTCGACGCCGGAGATCTTCGCCATTGAATAAGGGCGATTCGTCGGCTCAAGAGATCCTGTAAGCAAGTACTCTTCTTTCATCGGCTGAAGCGCGTGTTTGGGGTAAATACAACTCGAGCCCAGGAAGAGAAGCCTTTTAGCCCCACTTCGATAAGCCTCGTGGATCACGTTGGTCTGAATAAGCAGATTCTGATAGATAAATTCAGCCGGGTAAGTGGAATTCGCAAGAATTCCCCCAACTTTCGCTGCAGCCAGGAAAACATATTCGGGACGCTCTCGTGAAAAGAATTCCTGTACCTCATTCTGATTGGTTAAATCAAGTTCCCTATGCGTTCGGAGGAGCAGATTGCCGCGATGAGTAGCTCTTAGTTGGCGCACCAAGGCGGAGCCAACCAGTCCCTGATGCCCTGCCACATAGATCCTTGCGTCTCTGTTCATGGATTAGTCGGAGTGGCTATGGACACGGTATCCTGAATTGGCGACCAGTTGGTCGCGTTCGGCAATTTTCAAATCTCCGGCCACCATTTCCGAGACAAGCTCGCGAAAGCTTACTTTTGGCTGCCAGCCCAACTTGGCTCGTGCTTTGCTAGGGTCACCCACGAGAGTGTCCACTTCCGCAGGCCGGAAATAGTGTGGATCGACGGCAACGACGCAGTTCCCACGGCCATCAAACGCTTTTTCTTGGACGCCGCTCCCGTACCATGCGAGCCGGATTCCCAACTCCTCGGCCGCAGCATTCACGAAGTCTCGCACGGAGTATTGCAGCCCGGTGGCAATTACATAGTCATCCGGTTCATCCTGTTGCAACATGAGCCACTGCATCTCGACGTAATCACGCGCGTGGCCCCAGTCACGTTTCGCATCCAGGTTGCCGAGGAACACGCAATCCTGCAAACCGACCTTGACACGTGCCAGCCCCCGAGTGATTTTGCGGGTCACAAAGGTTTCGCCACGCACAGGAGATTCGTGGTTGAACAGAATTCCGTTGCAAGCATACATGCCGTAGGATTCGCGGTAGTTAATCGTGATCCAATAGGCGTACAGTTTCGCTACTCCGTAGGGTGATCGCGGATGGAACGGCGTGGTTTCGGTTTGCGGGGTTTGTTGCACCAGTCCGTAAAGCTCGGAAGTGGAGGCCTGATAGAACCGCACGTCCCGCGTCATGCCAAGAGTCTGTAGGGCATCGAGAATTCGCAGAGTGCCAAGCGCGTCCACGTCGGCGGTGTATTCCGGCGATTCGAAGGAAACGCCAACATGACTTTGTGCCGCCAGATTGTAGATTTCTTGCGGCTGCACAGCCTGAATCACTCGTGTCAGACTGTTGGCGTCCGTCATGTCCCCATAGTGCAGACGGAATCTAACATCGAGATCATGTGGGTCCTGATAGAGATGGTCGATGCGCGAAGTGTTGAACGACGAAGCGCGGCGTTTGATGCCATGGACTTCGTAGCCCTTTTCGAGCAAGAACTCGGCCAAGTATGCCCCATCCTGGCCGGTGATGCCGGTGATCAATGCTTTTTTCATTTTCGCTTTCTCGCTACGGAGTGGAGGGAGACACTATCTCTACCGGCAACCGGCCCGTGAAAGAGGCTCGCGCGTTGCCTTTCGCACTAACACGACTAAATCTCCGGTGAGCAGCGACGGGTGCCAATTGCGCCAGCTGCCCATCAAACCTGTTCCGGTTCGCCGAACTATCTCAAAACCCCCATGCCTCAGTAACCCGCAGAACGTCTTCATGGTGAAGTAATGCAAGTGCCCTCCGTCCCAGCCGATCTCGGGCCAGTTGTGCGGACTTGACGTAACTGGCAAATTCCCGAAAAGCAGCCGCACCCTGTGCTTGAGATAGCCAATGTTCGGGACTTGGAATAGAGCAAATGCTCCCGGTTTTAAGACTCGGTAGAAATCGGCAACTAGCGAATAAATGTCAAAAACGTGCTCGATTACGTTCAGACTGCATAGGACGTCTACCGAGCTATCCTCAACGGGCAACGGCCGGTCCAGATCAGCCTCACGGAAAGAAAACTTGCTTGAATCCCTGGCTGTGCTCGCCTTCTCACGAGCTCTAGCGAGTCTCACAGGCGCAACATCTACGCCGATAACTTTGTCGTAAGATTCGTGGACGAGGAAACAGAGCGCACCCTCACCGCAACCGGCATCTACGAATACACCGCCCGGCGGAAGCAATCGTGTCGCTAGCTGTTCCACTGTCAAATCAACGTTGAGAGGCGCTAGCATGCGCCGTAAACGGGCAAATGGAACCTTCGCTCCAACAATGCTACCGTGCGCATACTGGCGGTTATAGAGTTCCGCGTAGTTCATGAATTCCCCAAACAGAAAATTGGCATAGTGTGATTAGACTTCCGATGTTTTCCGCACATTCAGCCTTTTCGCCGCGGAGCCATGGCTGTCGGAAGGTCGCGCAAGAGTTCGTCAAGAGTTCCAGCGTCACGAACCCCGATCCGGAGAAACTGGTCGACTGCGGCCTTCGAAGCTTCACGATAAGTTTGAGGTGCATTCCTCCAGGTAAGGACTTGCTGCACCGCAGCAGGTACAAAGTTCGATGACTTAGGAACCAAGAAGCCCTCCGGACCCGCAATTATGCTCGAGAGGCAGCCGCGCTCCCATCCGATTACGGGAACCCCATGCGCCAAGGCTTCCAAGACCGTAACGGGCTCAGCTTCATGGGCATATTTTGTGGGAAAGAGCAAAACGTCTATCGACTTGAAGAAATCGGTCTTATCTCCGCCATACTTGGGCCCAACGTACTCCACATACGGAAGATCGTTTAGTCTATTCTTAACTTCTTTCTCCACCTTGGTATCTTGAAATGGCCCCGCGAGATATCCTTTTATCCCCACATCGCTAGCGCACAATGTCTGCATGACATCCAAGAATTCCAATATTCCCTTCTCGACGGATATGTTCCCTAGGAAGCCCAATCGATCCAGAATACACCTCTCACGGTTTGGGCGCGGTGTATCTGTTGGCAGCAGCGACGCATTCGAAATAGCGAGTAGTTTTTCGATCGTTGGATATGTCGCCTTCAAAGAACTCGCCATATTCGCACAAAGAACGATGTGCGTAGCCTGTCGCCCTGCGCACCAGATCAGCAATCGGGTGAGAATATTTGGTCGATCGATATAAGCGAAACTGTGGTGATGGAAATAGATGCGTGCGCTTGTCAATCGCCCAATGAGCGTAAACAGCAATTCGAATGCCTGACCGGCTCCTCCCGATAATCCGATATAGAGTGCCGAGCCCGGGTGTTCCCGTGCCGCTGCCCAGTATCGTGAGAGCCCTCCCACAATCTTTGCGATTCTCGAAAGTCCAAGGCGGGCACTCCATGTTCGCCTCAGGGACCTAGAAGCCAAATCGATGGACTGTACGGGAATCCTGCGCTCAATGAGCCTCTCCCTTACTGCGGAACTTATCAATGACCTCCCATCCGTTGGAGGCGGAAACGCACCGATCATGAAAACTTGAAAACCTGAGGACGGCGACATAAGAACCGGTTAGTTCCCTTCGGCTGCAGGCTCATGCAGAACTACTGTGCCCAGGGATGTGGCGGCTACCGCCTCCACAAACCCTTGCGCCATCGTCTCTACATTTCCCATATGGAGTACCGTCTCGAGGGCTTGTTCCGCAATCGCACGCTTTTGCTCTAGCGAGAGCATCGCAAACTCGCGAATCCGAAGTGCAATGTCCTCCGACGTGAGAAGGTCATCGACAAGGTAGCCGTTCCGTCCGTTGCAAATGAGGTCGCGCTCGGTTCCGTCCGCTAGGCCACTGACCACGGGAATACCGTGTGCCATCATCTCCTGGATCGCGAGACCTCCTCGACCAGGCATGACTCCTAGATGACATTCCCGGAAAATACGCGCCTTTTCGTCCCCGCCGTAGAGCGCACCATGGAAAAAGACCCTGTTCTGCAGTCCCAAGTCTGCACACTGCAGTTGCAACTCATTCCTCAGCAAACCATCGCCAATGAGATGCAATTCGAGATTGATATCTGACAGTTCAGAAATGGCCTTCAACAAGACGTCAAATCTCTTTTGCGCCTTGAAGGCTCCTATGGAAACCAGGCGAATGACACTCTCGCGGCAACGACACTCGATTCTGCGTTTGACAGCCTCGAGTTCCTGAGGACCCATCTTGGGAAGATACGCATTGGGCGCAACAAACGTAGGCTTCCCGTACTTGGCGTACACCCCCCGGGCGTAACCGCTATAACAGATGAACCCAGACGACCCCGCATACAAAAACTTGATGAATGGAGCAAGAAGCGTGCGCAAACGTGACCGTTTCTTCTTGGGAACGTTTCCCAAACCCCATATCAGGTATGGCTTTGAGAAGAGACGACAGTACAAGGACGCAAATAAACTGTTAACAAGCCCCGAGAGATCCTCCAACACGACCACATCTGGACGAAATGCTATCAGATGCCCCACGAGACCTGGCGCAAAAAGTGCACTTTCTGAAATTTCTGCCAGCGGCAGCTCTATGCTCCAACCTTTGATACGGCGAGCCCCGGCCGGAGGAGCATCGACCTTGCCCAACTCCAAGCTATAAAACAACCGCACCGAACCTCCGCGCTCACGGAGCAGCCGCTGCACTTCCTCAAAAAATGCAACACGATAATGCGGCAGGTATCTCTGGGAAACTGCAACTCTCATGTGGTTCGGTCTGCTAATCACAATGGACTCTAACGTATTAGGTATACCAGCGCCGCAATCAGCATAGCTGCAGCTACAGCCGCGTTAGCAGCGATAAAATAGGCAAAGCGTCGCTTGAATGTTGCTCCAACGAAACTCTGGAACAGCAGGGTCAGATACTGAACACCGAGATTTTTTTCCACGTACGCAATTGGCCGAGAGTAGCTGCGTTCCCATAACCCTAGTGACTCGCAATCAGCGACACAGGTTACCGCAAAACGTTCATCGCGCAGGAAACTCAGCATCTTTTCAAGTTTCCTGAGACGAGAAGGGCGATACGGAAATCGCTTTGATCCAAGACGCATACACAAGGAGCTACTGTGCATTAGAATTGTGGACACGGGTGCCTCTTCGTGTCGAAGACTGCGCAAGACTCGCTTGATCACGAAGAGCGGCATCCAGTTAAAGTCGATCGCCGTGGTTCGCAACGGGCGACCCGGAAAACCGAGCAACGTCGCCGGCGTCAATGGAATTTCTCGGATCCCATACAAAACAAAGGGGGCTCCTGCAATCGGCGCCGTGAGATCACAACCCCGCCATCCTTGCATCAAAGAGCAATCTATTGCGATTCCGCGTTCCGCCAGAAGTTCCAGCGTGTCTCGATTGGCCCCGAAGCCGCCGGCACGAAACGCAAGAGGCTGCGTTCCCATGAATTTCCTATATTGCTCGATAGCGTAGTCAAGAATCTGTCCTTGTTCTGCTCTCGTATATTCGCTGAGTAGCCATCGCTTGCTATCTCCGCTCACGTGGTGCGCGTGAGCGTGTAGTTGAACATCTTGACCGGCATCTCGGATGCGATTGCAGACTTCCCGCAGGAAATTCTCTCCCCAGGTCGGGACTTCGCACAGGTCAACAAAGAATGTAGCTCTGTAATCGAAACGCTGGAGGCAGGCAAGAATGTCACCAAGGCTATCGGAATGAGGACCAATGATCTCCTCAATCACCCGATGCGCTTCAACGTCCACAGTGATCAGTAGATTCATTCTTTCGGTTTCGGCTGGCAGCACAGCCAGAGATACGAACCGCCTGCAAACTTCAGAAACAGCGGATCGAGTTTCAAAAAGAGTCTTTGCAAAGCCGAAGGGAACAAACCGGCCAAATACAACGGCAAGCCGACCGCCGAACCCTTCGCGCTCACTTGGAACCCGGCATCCGCAAAGGAGTTCTCTAGCTGCTCTATAGTGTAACCGTTGTTGTGAATATACCTTTGAGGACCTAGAAGGTTTCGGCTAATCCACAACGCGACTCGCAGTGACAAATAGTTGATGCTGAACCGGTTAGGGATCACCACCAATACCGTGCATGATTTCTTTACGACTCTCGCTAACTGTCGGCACAGTGCAGCTGGGTCCCCAATCATTTCGAACACCGCGACAGCTACGATCAAATCCACCGCGCCGAATCGGTCGAGTTGGTCAGCCGATGTATTCAAATCCAGGCAATGGTACTCAATATTGTGTCGGCGCTCGGCGCTATCAATAGCTTTCTCCGCAAAATCAACTCCAATCACTTTCCCGTAGGAAGCGGCGAGCCACACGCTGATTCTTCCCCAGTGGCATCCAAGATCCAGCGCCGTTTGATCTTCCTTGCCTTTTGGTATGAGCCTGACGATCTCGTCGAAGGCAAACTTATCGATCGGTCGCGGTGAAAAATCCGCGCGCGTTCTTGATTTGTTAAAGAATTCGCGCGTCTGCCGAAGAACCTCGCCAGGATCTGGCGCCTTCATTACTGACAACGCTTGCTCCACAAACCGTTGCCCGTCCTTATGCCCGGGACGGGGGAATGACATCTGGAGAAAGACACCCACTCGCTTCAACGCGATGATGCTCAACTGCATGCTCAGGGCAACGGCGAATCATTAGGTAAATAATAAAGCTGCTCAACATGCCGTAGCTGAACAAAGAGGTCAGCAAATTACTCTCCTCAAGATGAAAAGTTGCCAATGCGATCGAAATGAACAGGGCCACTTCTTCCAGTTTCGGTCTCCCTTGATTGAAAAACCATACATTGTAAATCTGTAGAAGAAAACCGGCCGCTACCGAAACGATGGCAACCCCGAAGTATCCGAAATCAGCCCAAGCCTCTCCAATGAAAAGAACTGGAAAGCTCGTATTCTCGATTCCCAGCACTTCGTTCGGAATATATACGGATGGAGTGACGTAATCTTTCGCCCCAACTAACACTGCAATCGCATGAGTACTGGTGCCATGCAGGAATGGGTGAATCCCGGGATAGGTCTCGAAATAGAGCTGCAGCCCTCTCGCGGGTTCAAGAAAAATTCGCTCGACCGCCCAAAACATCGCGGACCCGTACGTTTCTTCCCCTTGCATGATGTAGAAAAGCGGAATGACAACAAACATTGCCGCCAGCAACACCGCCAAGCTACCCCAAATCACGGCTTTACTTACTTTAAAGCGAAAATCAATGAGTACTCGGGAGAGAACCAAGTACGCTACCAGCACAATCAAGGGCATCTTGTGACCTGTTTGCAGAATCGCGAAGGAAAAAACACCAAGAAACACAGCCTTTTTCCAGACCTGCAATCCGCGCGCATTCCAAACGATGATTATGGACAGTGGGGCAAGGCCGTACGGTAATTTGTTGTAAATGAAATAAGACCACCCACGCGTCGCTTCTGCGAACCCATACCGGTGAGCGGCGTAGTCCATGTAGTCCATTTTCAGGGTGACGTAGGAATACAGATCAAAACCCAGACCGCTAACATATATCTGTAAAATCGAAATCAGACTAATCAGAAGAATGATGACCAGATAAATTCTGACACCGCGAGAATTACCAACTACATTGCTTTCCTGAAGTTCGGCATCTGAGAGTTGACTCTTCCGCCTGAATACGTTAGCTATCAAAATCCCCAGTGGCATTGAGGCATACATCAGAGCGAGTCCCAGCCGATAATCGCTAAATTTGGTGATCTGAAAAGCTGTAAGTTGTTCGTTAAGCTGCTCCGATAGCGGCACTAAGATGCCGTTTGTCGCAAGCGTTAGCGGCAGGAAAATGCTGAACGTATTGACTTGTTTGTATCCGACGCACCGGCGAAATGCGAAAACCACAAGGACAAGGAACAACCACCACGCAATGGCGGCAGAGTTGAGCGAGAATGTAAGACCCGTTTCCACGCTAATGCCTAAATATCTTCTCTATCCGATCTCTATGTTGATTTGCGACCGAAAGCAAAGATCGTAGTCCTCAGAAATTGCGGAACGAGGGTTCTGACCGAGGCAGCTATTCTGAAGGCCACTCTCGAAAACTCGCAGTACCCTGGTTCCGACTCGAAGCCATACACCACGGGAATCAGTCCATGCCGCCGCATCTGCGTTTTCAAGGCCCTAATGGAATTGCATCGATATAGCGTCGGAAATATATCCTCGTGCTTGCGAGTCTTCTGAGAGAAAGCGAGCAATCTTGCGTGCAACCGATTTGGAACGAGCCTCGCAGCCATTCCAGAACGACTAAATTTGTTCATCGTTCGGATGCAGAGAGCACTGTTCGGTCGTAGCACACGAGCAGCTTCTGCAAACAAGACGGAGGGGTCGGTCAAGTGCTCCACTACCCAATCACACAAACAGAGATCAATAGATCCGTCTGCGAGGGGCCATCGGGATCCATTGATTTGGAAAAAGGTGTCGATGAAAGGGTTTGTTTCTCCTGCAGGATCAACGTCTATTCCTATCACGGTTCTACAATGTCCCCGCAGTATTCTGAGATTTTTGCGGTACGGAATTGGATCATCTTTGTATTCAGCTCTTCCGCATCCCACATCGAGCACTACAGACGATTCAGTCAACAAGGACCGTACACGATTGTAAAAAACTACAGTCGAATCGATATCACTAAAGCCGCCGAAGTGCGATTCCGGATAAACGGTTTGCCGAAATAGAGACATCTCAGCGTGGCTCTCACAGACTTGCTAATAGCAACGTGGCGGTCGCCACATTTCGTCCCGCGGGATGAGATGCCCATTGCGGTGGACGAATTGAGTACCCGTTAGCACTCGGGACCTTATTATCCAGAACGCAGAGGTGAATCTGATAGATGTCATTCAACAGCATCGATGGTTTCCGGATTTCGCAGGAAATCCCGGGTGACTTTGCTTCTTTATGGCACAAAAGCAAAGCACAACGCCGGAGCTCAAAAAGCCGAGGTGCGATTCCGCGTAACGCGCGTTTCGACGCAACTAACTTACCCGTTGTCCAGCGCGCCGTCCGCTATCGCTTTCGCAACACAAAAAAGGCACTCACGGGCCGAACCTTGTGAGCAAAGTTTTCTGAGTAGTAGCGGTTCGTCCAAATCGGTAGCTTAGAAAACAACCAGTCAATCGAGGTGAAAGCGCGAGAATTATATGCATTCCGCCAGATTAGGGTGCTTGTTCTAACCAGCGGAGCGAACATACAGCGCTCCTCGTGCAAACCTTCCAAACCCTCTTCGTTGACAAACCTCCGAAGCAAGTGTAATGGAATGCCGCGTTCACGAGGAGTTAGCCCTGGACGCTTCTGCCTCCAATCGCCCATTGAAATCGTCGGTTCGTTCAGGATGAGATAGCCTCCGGCCTTCATAACTCTAGACATTTCTCGAATCGCAAACGATACCCTCGGGATGTGATGTAAAACGTTCAGGCAGGTTACCAAGTCGAAAGTTCCACGTGGAAACGGAATGGTCCCATCCTCGTCTGGTGCAGCGTAATCGGCTGGAATCTGCGGGTCGAACTTGGTGGAAGGTTCCAATATCGTGACAGCGACTAAAGAACTGGCAATCGGCAACAGCTCCGCACCGGTTCCTCCGCCAAAGGCGAGCACTCTTTCGAAAGTGCGCTTAGGAAGTCGTCTCCAAGCGTGTAGCCAATTAAGAGCGTGATAGGCATACTCATAATTTGAGCCGCGAAGTTCGATGCTGGCTTCCTTTTCATCGCGGAACCACTCCTCCACCTCCTGCCGAGAGAAATCATCTCCTACGAGTCGCTTACCTGAGAAATAGATATTCGTGTTCATCGCCCAAAACTCCGACATTCCAGACTGCAGAAATACTCTAAACCGTTACGGTCGCAACCTCGTCGGCGCCTCCGGACGCTGAGCGGCTTTGCTGGACACAATCCAAAGAAAGAAGGCCGTCAAGCTAACGGTGTAAGCCGCAGCGGAAATCAGCATTCCGTAGACGACGCCTCGCAAACCGAAGCGGATTACCAGCGGGGCACCTAGAAGGACAGTGGTAATCCCACTGCAGACGTATGCGTAAAAGACGAGCCTTGGCTTCTCCATCGCCTTAAGGGCAGCATTCATGGTGTTCCCGATTCCCATCACCACTGGGAGCAGCGCAAGCATCCCGAGAAGCGGGCCGACATCGTCGAATTTTCCCGCATACAGAAAATGCATCACCGGCTTGCCAAACAAACTGACGCAGGCAGCGAAGCCCCCGGTGACCAGAAACGCCCCGCCGCAATAGGCCTTCCAGACCGGAAGCAGGCCAGCCATTCCACGCGAGGCAACGCGCCGGGATAACATCGGCAGAACTAGAAATGTCATCGCGATGAGCACCTGCTCCACGGGCGTCACCAGGTTGTACATGGCCCGTAAATCGCCGGTTTCTTTCAACGAAAGGATTCCAGCCGAAAGCCAGTAATACAACTGATTTGTCAGTTGAAACACGAGAGCGGTCACGAGCACCCATCGCGAGTACTTCCAATGTTCCGACCAATACGCCGGTTCGGCGTCCATGAACTGAGCATCCCCTGCTGGATTTCCCGGCAGTTCGCGCGCAAGAAGCCCTCCGGCAGCGACCCACGCGAGAGCAGCAATCACGAATACATAGAAGCCTGTCAAGATTCGCATCCGGACCGCCAGCCACAGCAGCACTGCAAACGTCATAAAGAACGCGAGCGAGAACCGTGCCGCCAGATCCGGCCTGCGTCTGATGTAAAACGTTCGTCGAACAAAACTCGCAGTCAAAAGAAATCCGCAAGTGAGTGCCAGTCCCAGGATTGTAGGCGAGGCAAGCGCGGGCTTAGTCCAAGCAAGCGCTCCCCAAACGACGCTAATGGATGCCGTGAGAACCACCACCAGCAAGGCGTTGCTCCGCCACAGCAGTCGCGCGTATTCTGCAAAACGCGTGTTGTACCGCCCGGAGCCGTACACCGTATACGTTTCCAGAATGAGGGCATCGTGAAGTCCGGCAAGAAACGTGAAAACCGAATAGGACAACGCGAAAATGCCGTATTCCTCCTTGGACTGCGTTCGTGCTAGGGCCACGTTGCCGAGAAATATACCTCCAACCGCCAGCGCCTGATCCGCGATGCTGTAACCAGCCTGGCGCACCCGGGTCCAATTCAGTGGACCTACAACCGTTGAGCGCAGCCAACCATTCACCCGCCCTGCTTCTCTCGTGACAGCACGAGGGACGGCCAAAGTCTCGTCGCTATTTAATGGCGGAAAATTTGCCATGATGGTGATCACAGCCCTGGTGCTTGTTCAAGATTTTTGGGGCAGGGGCTCCGCCACAGATGCAGAACCGTCAGCCTAGCCAACCGGAATAATATCAGTTTCGTCAATCTCCACTGCCACCGAGCGCATGATTAATTCGAACGAAAGGACGAAGCGCGTCTTGTTCTTTCTGCGCAGGATGATACCCTCGAGCCCCTGCAAGGGTCCATTCTTGACTCGCACGCGACGACCAGCCTGCATGTAAGGATGTGGTTCCACCTGACGACCGTGGCCCAAACAGTTCTGAATAGCTCGGATGTCTTCCTCGGGCAACGGAGCGGGGCGACCGCTGAAACTAACCAACTGAACGATGCCGGGAACTTGCAAAAGCTGTAAGCGGTCGCGCAACGCCAGCCGCACGAAGACATAACCTGGGAACAATGGCATCTGCAGCCGTACACGGCGGTCTTTCCAACGCCGTACCGATTCATAGAGTGGCAGCAAGTGCTCAATGGACCGCTTCTCCAATTGTTGAGTGACTCGCTTTTCGTGATTTGCGTTGGTGTAAACAGCGTACCAGAGCGGTTCGAAGAAGTTCAGAGCCGTGCCCGTGTACTCCGCAGGATTCACCGCGCTCTCGGAAATTGTCATATTGCTTGACAGGTGCATGATCCATCCTCTGATACAGCTTCGCCCCGTCACTTACAGGGGGCATATGTGACCTAACCCTTTTAGATTAAACAAGGTGCAGACAAAAACTCTTATTTCCGTGCTGCGTCATGACCGCCGCGCCGGAACCAATCCCGAGACTTCTTTGGACTGGCGTGCTCTCCGGAACCGTTTTGCGAAAAACGCGGAATTGTTGCTATCACCGTCGTGAACACTTCCTGCGCAAAGAGCTTGCGCGGATCGTTCGTATCCGTTTTGTCCCAGGTCGTTTTGCCGAACACCCAACTCACGGCAACAACAAAAGCGAGTGTTGTTCCCAAAAAAATGATCAATAGTCGTGGGGGGAACGATTTCTTCTCCGGAATATTCGCAGCGTCCAGGATCTTTATTACAGGGATCTCTTTGACCTCCTGGACCTTGGCCAACTCATATTCCTTGGTCAAAGATTCGAAAACTGCTTCCTGCACTCTCGTGCGGCGGTATAGATCTGCGTAGGTGACGCCAAGCAGGGGGAGTTTGCGGATTGATGGATAGAGAGCATCTTGCTGTTGCCCGGCGGGCGCCGACGCATCCTCTCCCTTGCCGCCAAGCCTTTCGAGTTGGTGTTTCAGCTCCGCAATTCGCGCTTTCACCGAGCGTATGCGCACGTTGTTGTCGGTGTAGATCTGTTTGAGACCTTCAAGTTCCGATTGAGCCGCGATGTACTGTCCCTGCAGAGTGGCGGCCGCCTCTACCATGGCTTTGCCTTGTTCCTTGATATCAATCGCGCTGTTCTTGCTCGAGAACTGGCTGAACTCTTTTTCTGCCGCTTCCAAATCCTGACTTACGGTCTTTAGCCGTTCTTCGAGGAAGATTCGCTCTCGGCGCGCAGAGGATGTGCTCAACTCGGCGACAAGGCGGTTTAGATCTTCAACGTACGCCTGGGCCAAAGCGGCAGCTCGCTTCGGGTCATGATCCGTCACAGTGAGGCTAATGATCTGGCTCTTGCGATCCACTGAAATACTCGTGCACTCAGCAAGGTCCCTGCGCGCATCTTCCATGCGCCGGTCCCCGTAAAGCTTTCGAAGCTCAAACTGCTCGATCAGCTTGTCCTGAACCGTGCGGCTCGAGAGAATGCCGACAGAAATGTCGCTCGTGCTCTTAAGTCCGAGGATTCCGCCAGCGATCCCCCCCAAGGTTGCGGGAGCACCCGAAAGCGCAGCTGCCGCCATCGCGAAGCCACTCGACTGGTTGCCATCAGGAGGCATAAGGCGAGCCATCGATTCATAGCGCGCCGGGATCAGAAACGCGAGGAGCGCACTCGCCAGAAACCCATAAGGGACCGCGCGCGCCAGCAGCCGTCGATGTTGCCAGAGAAGCTGCAGGTGCACGAGTGGACCCGCGCCGCCCTTGGCTGGCTCTTCTGGTGTAGGAGCGGCGGGAAGATCGTGTACCGGCAACTCAGGCACTGGTTGTCGAACGGGAGCGCCGGCACTGAAGTTCATGGCCGGTCTCCGTTCGCAGTAAGTGCGTCCGCGGTAGCCGCGTGAGAAGACCGAAACAGTTTTTGCGGCTCGAAAACAATCCCAACAGAAGCCGCCACGTTCGTGACAGCATTCGGATGAATCACGGGGAAGAACCAACGCTCGTGTTGTACGGAAACAGAAAGGCTGAGATTCGATCGCAACGAATAATCAGTCCGAGCACCCACGTCTGTGAGCGAGCCACCTCCTGGAATGAACTCTTGGCTAACCTTCTGGTGGCGGAAAAAGAACTGCAAACGATTGCGCGGGCTAAACCAATAGTTCGACCAAGCCTGCGCCCCTTGTCCACCGCGGCCAACCCAACTACCGATCAGATCTCCATTGTTTGTGTAGCCGTTGAGCCAGGTCCCGTTTTGATAAAAAGAACCGGGATTCTTAGTATTAGCGCTTACTCCTCCAGGTATGTCCGTGTAAACGCCCTCGGCGCGCAGGTCCAGTCGCGAAACGCCTGGAAAGCGGGAGAGATAGAGCCCGGCGTGCCACGCAGAGACGTCTACATACGCGATGGGCGAAAACTCGTCGTCGGTGTATCCGTCGCCATACAAAGTCAGCCAATTCCGCAGGCCGGGGAGGCGATAGCTGAAATTCAATCCGGAGGTTCGATTCCCCGGCTTCGAGGAGCCGCCGGCGTTCTCGTTACCAGTCGTGAATAAGCTGCGGACGAGCGTGTGGAATGTGAGGGGATAGCCGGGCCCCCCGTAAATCGTTGTGCGGAAAAAGGCAAACTCAAAATTGGGCGTGGGCTTAAAACTGATCAGCTGTCCGTGAATAAAAGGCTGCGGATCGAGGAACTTGCCGTACTGCCCGACGACGCCGGATGGGTTCAATATAAACTGATGGCCCGCCAATTGGCCGAAGAAGAACTCTGTCCGCATCGGCCCCAGCCAATGGAGAAAGGCGGGCAATTGCAACGGACTGATGCGGCTGATGCGAAACATCTCGATCGGCGGCGCATTGTTGCTGAGGTCCAGAGATCCACCGTTGCCCGCTCCCCACGAGAGGCTCTGCTGGCCAAACGTGACCTGCCAATTGTTCAGATTCAAGCCGACGTAGGCGTCAAGAAGCTGAAATTGACGAATGGATGGGGTGGGAGTGGCTGGTGGTTCCGGAAAAGAGTTGCCCCTAGCTACGATCAATCGCGCTGACTCCGGTAGAGCAGGTGCGGAAGGGCTTTGCTGGTACTCACCTCGAACGTACCCGACCCAACGACCTGCAGTGGTCCAAGCAGAAAACCCTGTGACAGAATTAAATCCTCTCTCGTACGGACGCCCAAAGTCATTCATAAGAGTCTGGCCAAACGTGAACCCGTCCGTGAGCGAGAGTGGCTCACGCGCAATTTCAGTGGATCGAGTGTAAACGGATTCGAGCCGTCCCCTAAATGGCGAACCTGTACCTGCGCCTTCGAGTTCTTCACTAAATTCCGTTTCAACTAGTTGATAAGTCTTTTGCGCCTCTGCAGGTCCGCCGTCGATTCTGTTAGAAGCTTCAGTGAGTAATCGAGCGCATTCGCTCCTCGTCCATGGCCGGACTCCAGAAAACCCGCTGTCAATCATGCCCATCCCAATCAAGCGGTCGAGGGCCGGATAAATCCAGCTGTCGAGCGGAACGTAGGGCGAACCCTGGTTAGCCGGAGAGGAGTTTCCATCGCCCCGAAAGAGTTGGCTAATCGATCTCCATTCCCCGCCGCCGAGATCGGGGTCGTGGTGGCGGCTGTAAATGTTTTGCGCCACGAGGTTACCAATCACGCTGCCAACAACCACGTCAGATGGAAAGTGCTGATGCGCCTTCACGCGCGAGACACTCACCAAAGAAGCCAAGCCATACGCCATGATCTTGGTGAACGGGCCAGGGTATTCGTGGGCGATTACACCGGCCACAGACCACGCTGCGGCGGCATGTTCCGACGGAAACGACGTCCCGCCACTCTGGAAGAACGGCCCGCTGCCATCGCCCTGATACGGTCGTTCGCGCCGCAGCGTGTACTTGAATGACTCGACCGCGACCAAGCTGTTCAGCGCTGCTTCACCAGCGAGGAAGCCTGTCTCGCTCCAATGCTCGTTATGCGACACATGACCCAACAACCACATTCCGCCCGCCCCACCAACTAGTGCTGCCACACCTGCGTCCGACAGTGTTTTGTAGTGACTTATCGTCGTGGGATACTGTGACAAGTGCTTGCTGAAATCGTGGTCCGTCACGAAAAGTCCTGCCGTGACACCGCTCAGCGGAACAAGCCACTCCGTATCGGAGAACCGAAGTTTCGCAGGACTCGTCCAGATTTCTCGCTGATCCCGCACAAACCTTCCCCCTAATCCTGTTCGCGATCCGTCAGACGTTTTCCTCATAGCGTTCGCGTTCTCTTCCGTCGACACTTCGGTCTTTGCAGAAGGGTTGTCCTTCACCGGAGCAGTTTCCGATGCCGCCGGCTGCGCACCTTGTTCCTGTGCTGATGACACACTAACCTTCCCGACGCCGAGCACCAGCGTTGTTACGAGAATCGCAATTAGGCTCCACGTGCTCATCTGTCCTCATGGAATGGCGACAGCAGCAACCAACGCCGCAGACGACGCGATTTGCGCAACCGACAGAACATTTTTCAACTTGTTGCTTCCAAGAACCGGCCTCTCCGGCACCACGATCGTGTCGCCCGGACCCAAGGATGAGGAGAGCACACTTCCTGACCAGAAGCCGCCCTCCTTTCCACCTGTGACGGAGCCGTCGGAACGGATAATGAAGATTCCTCCCTTGTTCGCAAGTTCTGTCGGGCCTCCCGCGCGGGATAGATACCAGCCCGCATTTCTTCCGGGTGTATAGGTGA
>WNFW01004053.1_pt1 | contig 17933 bp, 18 predicted proteins | sample 5400131 | NCBI WGS metagenome assembly WNFW01 (sample SAMN13153362, study PRJNA577476) | soil metagenome | isolation source: 20 cm soil or saprolite under grassland replicate 1 | place: USA:California | collected 2016-06-15 | reverse complement strand
CACGGACCATTCGATCGGATGCCCGCTCGCGTTCTTTATCACTGCGTGAAAGTTGATGCGCGGCGAGTCCGCGCCGAGACTCACGGTTCTCGTAAACTGCAACCCTGTCTGGGGGTCGGCTGGCCCCGTCAAGGAAATTTCGCACCGTGGCCCTCGCGAGAGGACTTGAAACTCAAACGGACCGTCATCCAGCAAGTCCGAATTACCTGCCCAGTGCTGCTCGTCCTGGCTTCCCTCCGGGAGCACCCACAGCTTGTCGCCGCCATAGTTAAACCATTCGCTGTTGGAGGGGGGAAAGTGTTTCCCGGCATACCGGGGATTCACAAACAGAAACGGATGGCCATCGAAGATGACTTGCATCAGCCTGCCGCCGTTCTGCGGCACAAAAATTAGTTTTACCCATGGATTGGAAACCTGCTGCGCTTGCCAACCCATATAGTTCGTTTGCTCAACATGGCAACTGGCGCCTGCCGTCACCCCGGGCTTCTGCTTCGCGAGAACGCCGAGGTGGACAAATGTCGCCGGATAAAGTGTAAGTACCGCCGCCAAACGCCAAAGGACCCTTGTTTTTTCCATTGGAGATCATTATTTAGACTGATTCCTTTCCTGGCCCCGGAATGGATATTGCATCCCGCGGGCACTGAGTACAATCGTCTTTGGCCTCTTCGCCTGCCACCCGCACTCTCCCTTTTGGAAAGAGCTCAATGCAAAACAGTTCGTAATGAAACGAAATAAAGTGCTACAGGTCAAGAAATTTATGATAAAACGACAAATGCTCGGGGATTTCCAAAACTCGTTGAGTGCTCAACCCGCTGGACGCCCGCAAGCGCAATTCGAGTGACAACGGTAGTTGGCGGACTCCATTGCATTGGATGACTGGCTCCACCGAACCTTGCAACACCTTTTAGCATTCCACCACAGGGAGGTTCTTGAATGTCGTTCTTGCCTGATTTCAGCCGTAGGGGTTTTATTCGCTTAGCCGCAGCAGCGCCGTTGCTGGGTCAGATTGCTGCTAAAAACGCGTTCGCCAGTGCCGCCACTGCGCTCGGCAAAGACCCGCGCCAGAACGTCTACACGCGCCTCGGCGTAAAGACCATCATTAATTGCCGGGGCACCTGGACATACTTGAGCGGTTCGCTGGAATTTCCCGAAGTGCAGGCGGCACAGCGAGAGGCTGCAGAATACTTCGTCAATATGTTCGAATTGCAACATGCGGCCAGCCGGCGTCTCGCTGAATTGACTGGTGCCGAAGCCGGCATGGTCACTTCCGGGGCCGCTGGCGCGATGGCATCCGCTGCTGCGGCATGCATGGCGGGTAACGATCCAAAATATATCTGGCAGCTTCCCGACACTACGGGACTGAAGCATGAAGTCATCATGGTGGGCGGCAGGAGTGCTTTTGACAATGCCATTCGGCTCACGGGAGCCAAGCTGGTTCTTGTGGAGACACCGGAGGAACTGGCTAACGCCATCAATACGAACACAGCAATGATTTACACGACCCATCTGGGATCCGATCTGCAAACCGAGTACGCTGTAGCAAAAAAATATAACATTCCGATGCTGCTCGATGACGCGGCTGGTATTCCCCCGATCGCCAACATCAAGCTATACGCACAAATGGGCCTTGACATGTACACTTTCTCAGGCGGAAAGGGGCTTCGTGGCCCGCAGTGCAGCGGTCTTCTGCTTGGGCGGAAGGATCTGATCGAGGCGGCGATGCTGAATACCAGCCCATGGGAAGGCGCTGTTTGTCGTGCCATGAAAGTTGGCAAGGAAGAGATAGTAGGTCTGCTCACGGCTGTCGAGACCTGGCTGAAAACCGATTTTAATGCTCTCAATCGCGAATGGAACGCTCGCGTCGAGCGCATCGCGAAACTTGTCAAGACTGTACCCGGCGTTGACACCGACATTTCCATACCTACGGATGGCAATCGCTATCCGACTCTCCACATTTCATGGGACGAAGAAAAGTGGGGATTTACGGTGAAGGACTGTGTACAAAAGCTGCGAGCCGGCGATCCGGTAATTGAAGTTGCCGGCGCAGATAATCCCAGCATTGTTCCGGCCGTTCACGAAGGAAATCCAAAACAAAGTACGAAGGAATCGGGGCAGCGCCGCAGGTTGGAACTGGTTTCTTCAACCATTCAGCCCAACGAAGCAATCATCGTGGGCCAGCGTATTCGTGAACTTCTAAGTTCCGCTCGACAGGCTGCACCTGCCGCTTAGTCATCATGAGGATTCGCAAAGTGCCAAACCAGAGAAAATGTCACATGCGGCAATGTTTGCTGGGAATTCTGTTATTGGCAGCGAGTAACTTAGAGGCTCAGGTGCACCCGGTCGAAATTCCTCAGGGCGGGAAACCCTCGAACTCCGTGCGCTCAGCCGCAGTGGACGCGGGCGACTACGTCTACATTTCGGGGCAGGGGGCCCAACGCTCCGACGGCACGATGCCGGACAAATTTGAAGAACTGGCAAGCCAGGCGCTCGAAAACATCAAAGCGATTGTCGAGGCCGCTGGTTTGAACATGGAGCATATTGTCTACGTCCAGGTTTATCTCGAAGACGTTGGCAACTACGAGAAGCTTAACGGCATTTTTGCAAAATATTTTCCTAGCACTCCCCCTGCCCGGGCGGTGCTTGGAGTTTCGCGCTTATCTCCATCGTCCATCGAGATCAACGCTGTTGCCGTTCGCGATCTAACGGGACGCAAACCCGTTATCCCTCCTAATTACAAGTCCACCGAGCCATTTTCGCCCGGCATATTGACGCACGACCGTTTGTTTGTTTCTGCAATGCAGGGGCGCGATCCCTTAACCAACACGGTCCCCGATGATCCTGCGGCCCAAACGGATCTCGCACTAGATGGAGTCAAGGCGGTTGTCGAGGCGGCTGGTTTGAAACTCAGCCATATGGTTTTCGTGAATCCCTATCTGACTCAGAAGGTTCCCATGCGGCTGATGAACGAACATTACGCTCGCCGATTTGAATTTGGTAACACCCCGGCGCGAGCCACCATCGAAGTCACCGCTTTGCCTCACAATACCCAAATCGAATACACCGGAGTAGCAGTGCGCGACCTGAACCTTCGTCATGCCGTCCGTCCCAAAAACATGCCGCCAAGTCCCACTGCCAGTCCCTGCGTCTTCGCTGGCGAGACGCTGTACTGTTCCGCGAAGAGTGGATTTATCCCCGGACCAAACGGCGGCGTCTATGGCGCTACGACAGCCGCACAACTCCGCCAGACCATGCGGAACCAGCTCGATAACCTGGAAGAGGCGTCCATGGATTTCAGCCAAGTCGTCTCCACAACTGTCTATCTCGACAGCCTCTCCGATATTGAGGCCTTCAACAAGGTCTATGCGGAATACTTCAAGTCCACCTTCCCCGCCCAAACGGTGGTCCAACAGCTTCCATCTTCTAACCGTTCGCCCGACGCGGAAGGTCACTTCCTGGACCTAGAGCAGTTGTCGCTCGTAGCGGTAAAACGGCCTCCTAAAAACTAAAGAGACGTTTGGCTGAGCCCTCCACGGGGAAGTTCGAAACTTCATACAAGATACAAGCACTTCACTCTTGATGTGAATCCGCCAAGCGTTGGCGACGCCAACAATGTTGTCAATCAGCTTCTCCGGTCCATGGAGGCGATCGAATTCACCTGAACGGGCTGATAGTCGATGATGATGAGCGCCGAGTTCTTCGGCGTGAGTAGATGATCCTTAGCGGAGTCTCGAATGGGTTCAGTTGCCATTGCCTTGGTTCTCCTTTGGAGTCGATTTGTGAAACTCTCTCGCCCTACTAAGCAACTTCTGCTTATCCGGTTGTTTCAGCCAAAACGGGATATCTTAGTTAGGCGTCGTCGAACCCAGCACCACATCAGCATGCGATCCCGATCCGGTGGACCTTCGGCAGCGGCGTGCTATTCTCTGCGGGCCGAGAAATCTTTGGTTGCTCTGCATCGTCCAGAACTTCGTGCTTCGAGTTGCCTAAGGATTTTTCTGCAAACCTAATTTGGAGACAAGCTGATCCAGAAAACCAGTCTGTCCGGCAAGCAGCTTGGCTTTGGCAACCCCAATTGGGAACCAGCCACCGCGGTCGATTTCAGGAAACTCCTGCTTTAGCCCGGATTTTTTGGGCCACTCCATCGTGAATGAGTTGCTACGGAGCTTCGACGGATCATAGTCCCCCTCGAATGCCCAGGCCTTCACGAGTTTTCCGCCCGGTTGTTTGATCTCACCCAGAGGAATAAGCTTTCCTTCCGGTTTCATCCCCGTTTCTTCCTCGAACTCTCGCCTCGCAGTTGCCAGTGGATTTTCGCCGTCTGCATATTCACCCTTTGGGATGGACCACGCGCCGAGATCCTTTTTTGCCCAGAAGGGACCGCCCGGATGTACAAGAAAGACTTCGAGGGTTTTTCCTCTTCGCCTGAACATCAACAGCCCCGCACTCCGTTTTGCCACGGCCCATTCCCCGATTCATGGTCAACGACGAAATCCCCGGAGGTTGCGAAAAAACTTCCCAAATATCCGATTATCCCAGCGACACTTCTCGGCCGATTGGCCGTAAGCGTTGCATTTCGCGGACGGGGACACGGCGCCACGTTATTGATGGATGCGCTCTATCGGACTCTTCAGCACAGCAGGGAAGTGGCTTCCGCAGGCGTGATCGTCGACGCAAAGGATGCTGCTGCACTTCCGTTTTATACAAAGTATGGATTTCTCGAGCTGCCCCGAATCGAGCGACGGCTCTTCCTGCCGATGGGTACCATGGAACAACTGTTTCGATAGTCGCCGTATTGACTCTCCCCGCGTCCGGACATAGCATCCTGCAATCCTTATGCCTTATGAGACAGGAATAGCGTGTTTCTCTGGCACAGCCCGAAGCATGTGGCGGCTGAAGGTCTGCCAGGACGCGCCAGCTTCTGGTGATGCGAAGTGGAGGTGAGTTGTGTTTCGCCACACAATTCCGATTGGGCGCGTCCTTGGAATACCTATCGATTTGGACTACTCCTGGTTCTTGATCGCTGTCCTAACTACCTGGGTTCTAGCCGTTAGCTATCAAGTGCCATGACATAGGTTACACCGAGAAGTGCCATGACATCGGTTACAGATACAACCCGGAGGACGGCGAGAGCTACGGAAGGAGCCCGTAGGGCGACTGGAGTTGCTCTCGCCCATGCCCTGGCGCGGTCACCCCATCGAGTAGTCGTACTGCTCAATTGTCCGACCGTCGACCTGAACCTGCAGCTTTTCCAGCCCCACGTCGATGCTCGCCACCACGTACTCGTAGATGGCCTCCGAGGGCAGACGGTATTGCTCTCCAAAGATGTCCAGCCGCCCATCACTCCGGATGAAGCGCACCAGATGATAGCGGCCCTTCTCGGGCTTGGGCAGCGGATATTGCGGAGCTTCGAGCGACCCGGGGAAACGAATTCGTACGTGGCATTGCTGCAAGGCCATCTCCGGCGTTTGCCCCTTCAATTTGCTATAGCGATAGCGCGTGTTGTGCTTGTGCTCGAAGGCCCGCGACTTGTTGTACAGATCTTTTTCGCCTCGTACCACCACACGCCGAAGAAAACCGTTCTGATAGTGGTGGTTGAACTTTTCCACCACACCATTCCGCCAGGGCTCTGCCATGGGAATGAACCAGGGCTCAACTCCATTCAGAAGACAAAGGCGAATCAAGATCCCCATCCCTCGTGGATATCGTCGGCTGCCGTAAAACACCAATTCATTGTCCACTTGGACATTTCGGGGAATCCCCAGACGGCACCAACTCGACCAGATCGCGTTCAGCGTTTGCTGCCCCGCCTTGCTCAACACCGGACTCAGTGCGCAGCGTCCCGTCGCCAAATCCACGCTGTTCAGACTGTAAAAGCGAATCGGCCCTTGCAAATAGCAAGGACCCACATAATCCATTTCGTGGACTTCATTCGCTACTTGCGCGGAAAGCTTTGGATATTTTCTCCCTTTCGACTCGTAACGCCCGGTCCGGCGATGGGTCAGTTCCTCCCGGCTCAAAATGCGATTGATCGTACGCACCGAAGGGTGGTCCTCCAGGCCCATCTCTTCCAATTCCCAAACAATCGCTTGAGCGCCACAGAACAGACCTCGGTTGTACAGGTGGAATCGTGCCAATTTCACGGCTTCCACCATTTCGACCGAACAGCTCCGGGGGTTAGCATGCGGACGTCTGGATCGATCCTCTGGCCAGGGGACCTCCGGGCTCGACACTCGCGAGCGCTCGATCCATTTGTAGACCCAACGTCGGCTATAGCCCAAAGAATTGGCGATAGTCGATACCGATTCTCCTTGCTGAAAACGCTCCAGGGCCCGAATCCGATCTTTTTTTTGCGTCTTTTCCATCGATGGCTCCTCTTGGGAAATGCCATCGATGCTGAACCCAAACTTGGTTTTTCACGAACGCTGTGCCAACAAACTGTGCACGATGTCGTGGCACATCTTCCTGTGCACGATGTCGCGGCACTTGTCAGTTAGCTACTATCCGGTTGAATTCAAGGGTGGCACAAGCGCCGAGTACTGGTTGATGGGTGCTGTAACAGCAGTGTTGTTTTTTGCCAGCATCGTTGTGCACGAGCTTGCCCATTCGTGGGTGGCCATCCGCTACAAGATACCCGTACGCCGGATCACCCTGTTCATCTTTGGCGGAGTATCCCAGATCGCAGGTGAACCCGCGAGCGCCATCGCAGAATTCCTGATTGCAGTTGTCGGGCCGCTCACTAGCTTTGCGCTGGCGGCGCTATTTTTCTTCTCGGAGCCGTTGCTTGTGAACATCAGGCCGGCACTAGCGGTAGCCAAGTATCTCGCGCTCATTAACGGCATGCTGGGACTGTTCAACCTGATTCCAGGATTTCCGTTAGATGGTGGGCGAGTTTTTCGAGCCATCGTTTGGGGAGTCTCGAAAAACTTTCGACGGGCTACATTCATCGCTGCCAGCACAGGACGATTCTTTGGATTTCTTTTTATCATTATGGGCGTATCGCAGGCACTGAGAGGGAACGTTGGCAATGGATTGTGGACGGCATTCATCGGCTGGTTCCTCGAAAGCGCAGCCGTAGCCCAGATCCAGCAGCAAATGACACAAGGTCTATTAGTTGGCCACAGGGTATCAGAGGTGATGGGAAGTGTCTGCACGCACGTACCAGGGGACACTTCACTACAAATGGTAGTAGATCAGGAGGTTCTCCGACACGGTCGACGGTGCTTTCTCGTGGACCGGGGAGACCGCGTAGTCGGACTGCTGACACTGCACGACTTGAAGGAGATTCCTCGACCCTCATGGACGACGACCACTGCAGCCCAAGCCATGATACCCCTTGAGAAGCTAAGCAGCATCGATCCCAACGCAGAATTGTGGACAGCAATGGAAAAGATGGGTCGGGACGGAATTAATCAAATGCCTGTCATGCTGGGAAACAATCTCGTCGGAATGCTTTCGCGGGGCGACATTGTGAAATATCTTCAAACTCTGCAGCAGGTAGGCGGATGAGGCCTCGGCGGTGGTCACACGTTTCTTACCGTGGATTAAGAGCGAGAGTTTTTTTGATTCGAAAGGTCAGTGTACTGATGGAAGTGCGGTGAGGGATCTGATTCTGTGGCTCGGCCGTGACAGTGTAGGATTCTAACCAACGACAGGGCAGCGTTCTAACCAGCTGAACTACGTCAAGTGTTGGATGCCGCGCACCGTTCGGCTGGATTGACCGCGATTACAGTCCTTCGTGGCAAAACCTCCTGTAAATCTTCTGTAAGAATCAGTGCGCTCATGACCCCATTTATCTAACACTAACCCAGCCGTTTTTGTCCCAACGCGGACAAAGTTTCTTTGCCGCTCGGCCCACCTTCGGAGGATTCGCGCAACTCTCAAACGCATTCGCCATCCTTGACGGAATTCAGTGAGATTATCATAATTGCAGTTAATCTAGAGCCGGGCAGGGGGAACGGCCCGCGTGACCTTAAATGACGGGCCTAAGGTCAAGTGCCTTACACAGGCTAATAGGAGGAAGGCCACGCCGATGACTATTCAGATCACCAAACCCGAAGTTGAGGCCCTCATCAATCAGCGTCTTCAGAGCGGTGGGTTTAAGGATGCCGAAGATGTCATCTTGCAGGCACTTCAGTCTTCTCCGTCGAAGCCGTCCACGACACCTCAACCTGACACTGCCCATCCCGAGAAAAGCTTGCGAGAGGTATTTGAAGCCGTAAAGGGCTTGGCGGATGACCTTGATTTCAGTCGCAATCCGTCGACGGGACGCCCGGCCGATCTATCGTGAGCGGTTTTCTGCTCGATACCAACATCCCTTCGGAACTGATCCGCACTCGTCCCGACCCACGCGAAGAAAATTGGGTCTACGCAAGAGATGAACAAGCGCTCCATTTGAGCGTTGTATCGATTGGCGAACTGCGGCGGGGATTGGTCATTCTTTCGGCAAGCAAGCGGCGCACCGAACTGGAGCGCTGGTTTGAAAATGACCTGCTGCCGCGGTTTCACGGACGCATTTTGGCGGTCACTCACTCTATTGCCGACCGCTGGGGCGTGTTGGACGGCCAGTGTCAGTTAAAAGGAACGCCGCTCAAAACAGCGGACGGCATGATCGCCGCAACCGCCATTGAACATGATCTTACGATCGTCACCCGCAACGTCAGGGACTTCGCCGGGCTTGGCGTTGAGGTTTTCAATCCCCGGGATGTCGTGTGAGCTAGCTGGCATCTGTGACGAAATCTATTTGATGGCTTCTTGTGTTTGTCGATGCCGTGAATTTGGATCCATGGATGGAAGTTTGATCGTAATGAGCGAATGGAGCAACCATTCGGCTGTTAACCGAAGGGTTCCAATTGTTAGCGCACGGTGAGGATCCGACATTGCGTTGCTTGTCGGAGATGCGGGATCCGTGACCGACAACTTGTTGAGACCGTCGCCCACTCCGACTCTTTCTAAGTTGCGCAATTGCTGCCGAACGAAGGCTTTCTGGCCCAACGCTTGCTGTGGCGAGCAGCCGAGTTTGGATCGGCTTGCTCTCCCCGGTGACGTAGTCTCCGCGGACAACGGACGGAGTACTCCTAAGTGACACTGAAGTGTCACGTTTTGCCACTTACAGTCAGTATATGTTTATCTTATCGTCGCGGTTAATATGGCATTGTCAGGATGGCCTCTCATTGTTGTGGAGGTTTTTCCGGGCCACTGGCAGCTAAACGCATGCTCGACGCCAAAACGCGTAAACTCAAGACCTTGCGAAAGGAATCAGACAAAGTTAGAATCAACTTGCTGTCTTTCTTTTTATCTGGTGCGCGATCGGATTCTCTTGGGCACGTCAGGAAAAGCGTGAGTATTTCGGAAGCGGGAGCGTGGCGATCGCCGGTCAGCAGAGCACAGGATGGTTCCGAGCGGGGTGGTGCATTTCCGATCAGAAGTGAGGCAACGCAGCGCCTAAACCCAGAGAGGACGATAGAAGTGCAACGCAAGTTGTACGCAAGGCTTAAACCGGGGGAATAAGTCGTTTGTTATCAAGGGCCGAGGTAGCTCAGTGGTAGAGCAGCCGATTCGTAACCGGAACCTGCCCCAACGCAGACAAACGGAACCTACCTACGCCTAGCGGAATCAATAAGATAGATAATCGCCCATGTTGGCTGTGTTTGGTTGTTTTGGCATGTGTTAGGGTCTGACGATGAAAGTTCGATGAAAACGCAAACTGGATTCCAAACTTAGACCAACTGATGGAATGTGACAGGGCAGCGTTCTAACCAACTGAACTACGTCCCCAACCGTGGAATCAACTTAGCGTAAAATCTTGCAAATAATGACTTTGCAAGATCTGCATACAGCGCACTGTTCGCCTGGCTTGCCTGCGATAGCAGTCCTTCCTGAATCTTGACGAATCGAGCCAGCCGATTCGCGATCGAAATTGCGGAGTATGAATGAAAAAAAATGGACTCAGCCGAGCAGAACCTAGAGGCCACGGCTGAAAACAGTTGGTTTGGATTGCGAGCTTCCCAAGCTTTGGCACCTTCCCGGCAGTTCTGCAGATAGGGGCCGGGAAGGTCTCCCGCGGCGATGGAAGTCATTCCAGGAGGGTACAGCACATCCATCATATCGCCTTGTGAAAGCAGTCTTAGGGATTCAGGACAACGTTGCGTCTACTTTCAAGAAGGTTCATGACCTTCTCCGCCTTATCAGCCTCGACGCCCACTTCACTCAGCGCTTCGCGAAAGTGCGTAAGAAACCTGTCGAAATGCCCGTCGTTTAAGCCGTGCTGCCGCGCAAGCGCATGAGCAGCATGCATATCATTGCCCGTATACACAACTCGTCCACCGAGAAGCATGGAGATAAACATACTCTGCCGAGCACGTAAGTGCGCCATATCGGTTCTTTTAAAAAAGGGGCGGAGTGTGTCATCCTCGAAGACTCTTTTATAAAAGGATTCGGTAGCGGCCGCGACTGTTTGACTTCCGCCGATAAGATCATAGAGTTCATCGATCACATGATCCTCCAGAAGTAAGAGAACGAGGTAGATCCTGGCTCAAGAAGTGGGGGTTCGCTTGTGACGGTTATTGTAGCCACCCAGCTCGTGTAGTCAACGGTTGCTGTCATTTTGGTGCCGCAAATCTTTCAAACTCTTGCCAGGGCAGACAATTCCTCTTCGATCTTCACAGTAGGGAAGAGGACGACTTTGAATTGATGAGACCGCGCGATGAGGCACGATTTGTCGGCCTTCTCAAGAAGGCGGATGGCCCGGTCACGATCTTCTTCTTTCAGGACGGTGACGACCGGCCGGAGTTTGATTTCCGTAAAGCGCCAGATACCATCCTCGTTGCCGAGCACGCCTTCCGCGTCCAGGTTGAAGGACGCAAATCCCAGGCGGGACTTCTCCGCAATACCGGAGAAGGTGCTGACAAAGCAGCTTGCCACAGCGGCGACGAGGAAGTGTTCCGGGGTCCAGCGCCCTGGCTCCCCCAAGAACTCCGGTGGGGCGCTGACCGATATACAAGAGCGGACTCCTTCCGCGTGGACGACGCCATTGCGTCCGCCCGCGCAGAATGTGTTGACTCGATATTCGTGATGAGCTTCCATTTTCTCTTCCTTTCGTCTTCCCAGCGGGAGATTGCTTCCGATTCTGGCCCCGCCTTAGCGATTCAAACCTAACAAGGGAGCCTTTACGGCAGCGTGACCTGCGTCACGGTTGAAAGTGATGGCCGTCACAGCCAGATGAACATCTGAAGTCGTATTAAGAAGGCTAGAGGGAGGTGGCCCATGCAAGCAGTTCAAGCAAAAACGAGAATTACACTGAAGAACATTTTGTTCGCAACTGACTTTTCACCTGCAGCGGACCTAGCTGCGCCAATCGCGATCCAGATCGCGCAGCGTTATGGAGCAAAGGTGTATGGTGTACATGTGAATAGATTTGACGACTACACTGCTGCTGCACCCAATGCCTGGGCAGCGATGGCTGAGGCAGCAGAGAAGGAGACCAAAGAAGATGCCGGGCGCCTGAATGAACAGCTCCAGGGCATCGAACACGAAGTGGTGATCGGTGAAGGCAAGACTTGGGGTGTGATGTCCGATCTGATCCAACGGAAGGAAATCGACCTGGTTGTGCTTGGGACCCGCGGCCGCACCGGACTTGGAAAGGCGCTGCTTGGTTCGGTTGCCGAACAGATCCTCAGGCAATCGCCGTGCCCGGTGCTGACGGTCGGCCCACACGTGAACCCTTGGTCCGACGAATACCCAAAGATGCGTGAAATCCTTTACGCCACGGATCTCGCGGCTGACTTCCCAACAGCGGCACCCTACGCCGTATCTCTGGCGCAGGAGAACCAGGCGCATCTCGTGTTGCTGCACGTGATAGAAGACCGGAAGGCAGGGGAGTTGGTGAACAGCCCAGAGGTGGTGGATGTCAAGAAGCGGAAGCTGCGGCAATTGGTTACGCAGCAAGCCGGATTGTGGTGCGACCCCAACTACGTTGTCGAGCAGGGACCAGCGGCGGAGAAGATCCTGGACGTTGCGAAACGGCGGCGCACTGATCTGATCGTGCTGGGAGCCCGGCCGGCAAAGGGGCTTGCAACGCATCTGAACATTGGCACGGTGCACAAGGTTGTGTCACAAGCGGAGTGCCCGGTCCTTACGGTTCGTGGCTGAAGCGCATCATCCGCTGTCACACTGACATCAGAGGCGGTGAGACACAACGAGGTTGAGGGTCCGGCGAGCAGACTCTTTTCAAAGTGCTCTGGCCTCAACCCCGACGGACGCGAAGAGGGAGCGAGCCGGAATGCAGATTCTGAAAGCCGGGGTGCTCTATTTCGCGGTCGTTTTCGGAGCCGGGTTCATGCTTGGCCCCATCCGCATTCTGTGGGCCGCTCCGCGGCTCGGGACGAGAATGGGCGAACTCTTGGAAGCGCCTATCATGCTCGTAATCACAATTGTGGCAGCGCGGCGGATAGTTCGGAAACTCCCTGTAGCGCCCACCGCGTCGAGTCGACTATGCATGGGTGGGATTGCGCTCGGCCTGATGATCATTGCGGAGTTTACGCTTGTGCTCTGGCTTCGAGGCCTCTCGATCAAGGAGTACCTCGCAGGTCGAGACCCTGTAGCGGAAGCAGTCTATTATGTGATGCTTGGCGCGTTGGCCGTCATGCCGTTACTAGTAGCAAGAAGATCAGGTCGATCCCAAGAATGTGGCTACAAGGCATTGTGATTAATTCGCGCTTGCTTGGCCGCGGATTCTTGCGGAGGCCAATCTCCAACAGTCTCTCGCAATTGCCCAATCTTCTTGAGCGCGCACGATTAAGATGCGAACGGCAGAATCGGGAAGGGAAATCTCCTGATCCGCAGATGACTGCGCATTCTTCGCGGCGTCGAGTTTCAAGCCAAGAAATCCGAGGTTGGCACAAGCTGCGACTCGCACCTCCGGCGAATTTTCGCCGATCCCTGCGGTAAACACCAAAGCATCTATTCCGCCCAGCACTGCCATCATCGCGCCGATGCCAGATTGAAGGCGATGCACGAAGATCTCAAAAGCCAGCTTAGCCCGCGGATGGCCGTTTTTCATTGCGGCCACGATCTGCCTCATGTCGCTTGAGATTCCAGAGATTCCCCACAGTCCTGATTTGCTGTTCAGCAGGTCGTCAAGCTGCTGCCCTGTGAGCTGACCTTGTCGCACTAAATAGGTCAGGATTCCGGGGTCCACAGAACCTGATCGCGTTCCCATCATCAGGCCTTCTAGTGGCGTGAATCCCATGGTTGTATCAATGCTTCGCCCCCCGCGAATCGCCGCCAAAGAGCAACCGTTCCCCAAATGGCAAGTAACAAGTTTCAGCGCTGGCAAATCCTTGCCGAGGAGCTGCGCGGTGCGCTCCGCGCAATACTGATGATTGATTCCGTGAAAGCCATACCGACGAATCCCCTGAGCGAGCCATTCATAAGGACCAGGGTACACTGCGGCAGGCTCCGGCAATCGGCTGTGAAAGCCAGTATCGAACGCGGCCACCTGGAGAACCGGGCCAATGCGTTTCTCGATGATCTCGATCCCTTGCAACTCGGCCCGATTATGGAGTGGGGCAAAGGCGGACATGCTCGCTATCGCAGATTTCACTTCTGGTGTGATGGCTGTTGCTTTGTCGAAATTTTTACCACCGTGTACGACACGATGACCTACTACGTCGATTTCGGAAGGCGCAGAAAGTACACGCAGATTTCCACTCCATAACGTATCCAATAGGCGTTCGATGGCATCCGCGCGCGACGCAGCCTTGACGCGATCTTTCATCTGCGCACGCTGTAAATTCTGTGCCTGGATATCGGCATGGTCGCCGTTCCATTCGATCTTGCCTTCCCAGGTTGGTGCAGGCGGATGTGCAGGAAGGGTTTTTCCGATGTCGTACATGCAGCTCTTCTGGCTGCTGGAACCCGAATTGAGTACAAGGATTTTCATGGCCTAATAGGGCCACTTCCAATCCCGGACTTCCGGCAGGTCGTCTCCATGTTCGCGGATGTATTGCTTGTGCTCAACGAGCTTGTCGCGCAGGAACTGTTTGAAATGTGCGCCCACGCGTTGCAAGCGAGGGACACGGTCGACTACATCGCCTGCGAGGTGAAATCGATCCAAATCGTTCAGGACTGTCATATCGAAGGGAGTCGTCGTCGTGCCCTCTTCCTTATATCCGCGGACGTGGAAGTTGTCATGATTGGTGCGCCGATAAGTCAGGCGGTGAATCAGCCAGGGATAGCCGTGATAGGCAAAGATGACCGGCTTGTCGATTGTGAAGATGGAGTCGAACTCACGGTCCGGTAGGCCGTGGGGGTGTTCGGTTGAGGGCTGGATGGTCATCAAGTCAACCACATTGACGACCCGGACCTTGATATCAGAAAAATGCTGGCGCAGCAGATCAACGGCCGCAAGCGTCTCCAGCGTGGGGACATCTCCCGCACAGGCCATCACCACGTCCGGATCGCTTCCCTGGTCGTTCGAAGCCCACTGCCAGATTCCGATTCCATTCGTGCAATGCTCGATGGCCGATCCCATATCGAGCCACTGTAGTGCCGGCTGCTTTCCGGCAACAATCACATTAACGTAATTTCGACTGCGGAGGCAGTGATCGGCTACGGAAAGCAGGGTGTTTGCGTCCGCAGGCAGGTACACGCGTACAACATCGGCCTTCTTGTTCACAACATGGTCGATGAAGCCGGGGTCCTGGTGGGTGAAGCCGTTGTGGTCCTGGCGCCAGACGTGTGATGTGAGGAGGTAGTTCAACGATGCGATTGGACGGCGCCAGGGAATATTTCGCGTGACTTTCAGCCACTTGGCGTGTTGGTTGAACATGGAGTCCACGATGTGGATGAAGGCTTCGTAACAGGAGAAGAAGCCGTGACGGCCGCTGAGCAAATAACCTTCGAGCCAGCCTTGGCACATGTGCTCGCTCAGGACTTCCATTACCCGGCCGTCCTTCGAAAGGTGCTCGTCGGTAGGAAGCAATGGCTCCAGGAAAACCTTGTCAGTGACTTCGTAGAGCGCATCGAGCCGGTTCGAGGCCGTCTCATCAGGGCCGAATACCCGGAAGTTCCTCGCGTCCGCGTTCCGCTTCATAACATCGCGCAGTAGATTTCCTAGGACTCGAGTTGCTTCGGCCGTGTCAGTGCCCGGCTTCGACACCTTCACCGCATATTCGCGGAAGTCCGGCATCACAAGGTCTTTGAGCAACAGTCCACCATTCGCGTGCGGGTTGGCTCCCATCCTGCGTGTGCCACTCGGCGCGAGTTCCGCTAGTTCTGGAAGCAGCTTGCCGTTTCCATCGAACAGTTCTTCTGGGCTGTAGCTCTTCAACCATTCTTCCAATATCTTTATGTGGTCAGGGTGGGACACAAAATTCGTAACAGGGACCTGGTGTGCGCGCCATGTATCTTCGACAGGTTTTCCATCAACTATCTTTGGTCCGGTCCAGCCCTTCGGCGTTCGAAGGATGATCATTGGCCACAGTGGAAGGCCGGCTGACCGTCCCGCGCGGGCGTCACTCTGAATCACGCGAATTTCCGTGATGATCGTGTCGAGCGTACGTGCCATGAGTTGGTGCACAGTCTCCGCCTCATGGCCTTCCACAAAGTACGGTTTGTAACCATACCCGGTGAAAAGTTGAGTCAAATCCGAATCACTCAGACGACTGAGTATGGTTGGGTTTGCAATCTTATATCCGTTCAAATGCAAAATGGGAAGAACAGCGCCGTCGCGAACGGGATTTAGGAACTTGTTCGAGTGCCAACTAGCTGCGAGTGGACCCGTCTCGGCCTCGCCATCACCAACGACGCAGCAAACCAGGAGGTCCGGGTTGTCAAAGGCAGCTCCGTACGCGTGAGCAATGGAGTATCCCAGTTCACCGCCTTCATGAATCGAGCCGGGCGTCTCCGGTGCGACGTGACTTGGAATACCTCCTGGGAACGAGAACTGCTTGAATAGCTTCTTCAGCCCTTCTTCGGTTTGTGAAATGTTGGGGTAGAGTTCGCTGTAGGTACCTTCCAGGTAGGTGTTGGCAACCAGGCCGGGCCCTCCATGACCCGGACCCGTTACGTAGATGACATTTAAGTCGTACTTCTTGATCAGTCGATTGAAATGAACGTAGATGAAATTCAACCCCGGTGTGGTGCCCCAGTGCCCCAGCAATCGTGGTTTGATGTGTTCGAACTTCAACGACTCGTGAAGCAACGGATTGGCATAGAGATAGATCTGCCCTACGGAGAGGTAGTTCGCGGCGCGCCAGTAGGCATGCATCTTGCGCAGCTCTTCCTCGGATAGAGGCTGTTTGGATTCATAAGACGTTGCAGAACCTGTGGGTACCGCCGAAGCCATATCAGTGTCCTCCCTATTTTGGATCGAAGCCGCTTATCCCCGGCGGGGCAAGAAAAAGTCCACTCATCACAGGGGCCAGGGTCCAATCTTATCCCCACAAGTTTGAACAGGCCATTACAAGTAGTGTGCACCCCAGGTCGTGAACTCCGAGGGAGCAGAGGGAGGGGGTTGGGGAAGTGGAGGGCCGCCTTCACACGAGTTTACGAAAGCCGGACCGGGCTGAAATCGGAACAACTTGCCGCCCCCGGTCCAAGTCAGTCGGAGACGTTGGCTTTGCACACTTCGGATGCTGCTTCTGGTAGCGGAACATTCCTGTCAATGTTTCGCCGCTTGGGGTTTGCTGCGTGTGGTGATCTCTTCGAATAGCCGTCTGCTCTTTTTCCAAACGCTGAATGATCGCGCGCAGCAGGTTCCGACTGTTTCTTCGATCTCGTCAAATATCAGGACCTCCAAGACGTCGCGCTCATCCTCTTGCATCTCGCACCTCCCACAGGATTCGAAATATGAACTTAGCCGAAACGGACGGTCGAATGCCGGTTCATACGGGCACCGGCCAGTCGCAAAGCACCGGACCCACTAGGCTGCGGACATCTCCTTGTCAGTTTCCCTGGCTGCGAGTTCAGGCCAGATCAACTTGAGCGTGACACCATGTTCTTCGTCGTACACCAGAGTGAAGACATGTGAGCAACGCTCACATAGCCAATAGTGTCTTACGCCGTGGATTCCCGCCCGGGAATCAGCTGTCGGATTATTCCCAGTAGTTGCCACCGGATCGGGCCGGAATCGGAAGAACTTGCCGCCTCCGGTCCAATGAAAGGCAATCGGACACGCCGGGTTTGCACACTTGGGATGTTGTTTCTGGTACAGAGGGATTCCTCTCAACGTTCCGCCACCAGCGGGCTGGTGTTTGCTGCGAGCTTGTCGAGCCGCTGCCCGTTCTTCTTCCAAACGTTGAATAGTGGCCCTCAGCCAGCCTCCCACCGTTTCTTCGGTCTCTTGTTGGTTGCTATACCGGTAGAGGGAATCTAGGGTCTCGCCCGATGTGTTGAACGGAATGTGGCGGCAGGGAATCTTTTCGGAGCGGCACTCGGGGGGCACTAGTTGCATCAGGACACAATCACTGCACGGACCAGGATTCTCTTTGGAATCGTAGGTCATGCAGGTAAGGGAGTCTTCGAAGATATACTGAGGTCTCCAGGACATCCTCTGTGAACGGCCATAGCCCCCATGTTCAAGGAATTGAAGTTCAAATTTCAAAACTTCCAAAAGGTCACGCTCATCTTTCTGCATTTTGCACCTCCTGCTCTGTTTCCAGAATCAGTCGTCAGCTCGACGTGGCGCCTGTTCATCTGCCTGAGCAGGTATTCGTTGTCTCTCTTTCAATCCTTATGTCCGCTCTCTTAACCAAGCGAACAACTATGCGCCGTTTGCTCGATAGGTGAAGCTTGCCTCTGTCCTTTTGGCCGGTTCGACGGTGATTTCCTGATCGAGTTCGCCCAGGCTTTCCTGCCAGACCTTCAAGTGGTAATGACCTGCGGGAACACCCTCAAGCCGGAAACTGCCTCCCGCTCCAGTAATCACGTAGTAG
>WNFW01001115.1_pt1 | contig 17940 bp, 14 predicted proteins | sample 5400131 | NCBI WGS metagenome assembly WNFW01 (sample SAMN13153362, study PRJNA577476) | soil metagenome | isolation source: 20 cm soil or saprolite under grassland replicate 1 | place: USA:California | collected 2016-06-15 | reverse complement strand
GACCCGCCGATTGGCTTTCAAGGTAGAGTGCAATAGCCTTGCGGATGACCGCGGAGACAGGTACTCCAGTTTCTCCTGAAAGAACCTTGAGCTTTCTCATGTGGTCATCCTTGATCCAGACATTGGTACGTTTCATATGTACCTTTATACGCCTATCGGCGAATCTCCATCCAACCTGAAAATATCAGAGCTGCAATCCCAGAAGGAAACAGGAAAGCTTCAGAGACACTATCTCGCTCGGATAATTCGACAGGTGTTCAACCTTGAACAGACTTCACAAGCCTATTCTGTCAAAAGCGACCGTTGAAACCCGTTTCGATGCCAAAAAGGAATTCCGCGCCAGCATCTGATGACACAAATTTGGAGGTGAGTTATGTTTCGCCACACAATTCCGATTGGGCGCGTCCTTGGAATACCTATCGATTTGGACTACTCCTGGTTCTTAATCGCCGTCCTAATTACCTGGGTCTTGGCCGTCAATTACTATCCGGTTGAATTCAAGGGTGGCACGAGTGCTGAATACTGGCTGATGGGCGCTGTCACAGCAGTTTTGTTTTTTGCCAGCATCGTTGTGCACGAGCTGGCCCATTCATGGGTGGCTATCCGCTATAAAATACCGGTAAGCCGAATCACCTTGTTCATCTTTGGGGGCGTGTCCCAGATCGCAGGTGAACCCCCGAGCGCGAGCGCGGAATTCCTAATTGCTGTGGTCGGGCCGCTCACTAGCTTTGCGCTGGCGGCGCTCTTTTATCTTTCGGAGCCGTTGCTTGTGAACGTCGCGCCGACTCTGGCAGTAGCCAAGTATCTCGCGCTCATTAACGGCATGCTGGGACTGTTCAACCTGATTCCAGGATTTCCGCTAGACGGCGGACGAGTTTTTCGAGCTATTGTCTGGGGAGTTTCGAAGAACTTTCGGCGAGCTACACTCATCGCCGCCAGCACAGGGCGATTCTTTGGATTTGTTTTTATCGTGGTGGGCGTATGGCAGGCACTGAGAGGGAATGTTGGCAATGGATTGTGGACGGCCTTCATCGGCTGGTTCCTCGAAAGCGCTGCCGGGGCCCAAGTCCAGCAGCAAATGGTGCAAGGTCTATTAGTCGGCCACAAAGTATCAGAGGTGATGGGAAATGCATGCATCCACGTACCGGGAGACACTTCACTCCAAAAGCTGGTAGATCAGGAGGTTCTTACACACGGTCGACGTTGCTTTCTCGTGGACCGGGGAGACCGCGTAGTCGGATTGCTAACACTTCACAACTTGAAGGAGATTCCTCGACCCTCATGGGCGACGACCACTGCAGCCCAGGCCATGATACCCGTCGAGAAGCTAAGCACTATCGATCCCAACGCAGAATTGTGGACGGCAATGGAAAAGATGGGTCGGGACGGAATTAATCAAATGCCAGTCATGCTGGGAAACAACCTCGTCGGAATGCTTTCGAGAGGCGACATTGTGAAATATCTTCAAACCCTGCAGCAGGTAAGCGCATAAGACTCGGCAGGGGCCAAAGGTTTCTTGCCGGGGATTAAGAACGAGAGTTTTTTCGATTCGACAGGCAAGGGTAAGCCAGGCGACGATCTTGGATCGAGCTGGCCACGACAGACCAATCGCGGCGAGAAATTCTACTCAGACTCTTCGGCTAGGCAATGAGTGAATTTTCCGCGGGCGGGGACGACTGTTGTATCACGTCTAGAATCGACGGGCCACTGCCGCACAAGAGTATTCGAGGGAGAAGCACTCTATGCATGCGCTGCGGAGTGTTTTGGAACAAGCGCAACAAATGCGGGTGGCAGTAGGCCATTTCAATGTTGCTGATCTGGTTCTATTGAAGGCCGTCTTTGTCTCCGCGCAGGAGCTCAAGGTTCCAGTTTTGGTTGGTGTATCCGAGGGCGAGCGTGGGTTTATGGGAGTCCCTCAGATCGCGGTATTGGTGCGAAGTTTGCGCGAGGAATTCGATTTTCCCATTTTTCTTAATGCAGACCATACGCATTCCCTCGTGAAAGCGGTGGAAGCTGCAAAGGCTGGATTTGACGCGGTTGTCTTTGACCTTTCCGCGCTGCCGTTTGAACAAAATGTGCGTCAAACCAAGGAGGCCGTCGAGGCACTCAAAGCAATAAACCCTTCTATTTTGGTAGAGGGAGAGATCGGCGATATCGGAACTGGGTCCGAAATACACACAGAGGCTCCGGACCTTTCAAAAACTCTCACGACTCCTGAGGAAGCCAGACAATTCGTCGAGTCCACGGGTGTCGATATCCTCGCTCCCGCCGTGGGCAACAGGCACGGCATGCTCAAGAGCATGGTTCAGGGAGAAGCGAGGAAGCACTTGGATATCGAAAGAATCGCTCAGATCAAAAAAGCGGCGCGCATCCTGCTGACCCTGCATGGCGGCTCGGGAACCGATGACAACGATTTACGCAATGCGATCGCGGCAGGAATCAATATTGTCCACATCAATACGGAGCTGCGGGTTGCCTGGAGACGAGGCTTGGAAAGCGGCTTGGCAAAACAACCAGACGAAGTTGCTCCATACAAGATCCTTCCGACGGCGGTTGATTCTGTGAAGCAGGTGGTTCTCTCCCGCTTAAAGCTGTTTAACAGTGAACAAAAACTCGGTAAGGGGTTATAGCGCCGTCCGCCAGAGCACAAGGAGAGGGCATTTGCGCCGTCACGATAGTGATTGCTGTGCGGCGGGGTCAACCGAGCCTTCGAGTCGCTGGTGGAGTTTAGGCATCAGTTCGAAGTACGGCTGAATGACAGGCGAATTCGAATGACGGAAAGCCTCGTAAGTTCCGTCGAAGAGAATGCCTCCCGCATCCAGCATGATGATGCGTGGTTCCAGGCGGTAAAGCATGTCTTTGTCGTGAGTAATGAGGAGACTGGTTCGAGCCAAGCCAGATGAGGTTGTCCGTTGATGCACCGACCCTATCAAATCCTGGATCTGATCGGCGATCTGCGGATCAAGCCCTGTGGTCGGCTCATCGTAGAGAAGCAGAATCGGGTCCAGGGCTAACGCGCGGGCGATCGCGACTCGCTTTGCCATGCCACCCGAAAGCTGGTCGATCGTCAGATCCAGGTCCTTGTCGGGATCCAAGGCGACTTCACGAACGACTTCATACTGCTTGCTGTGAATCGTGGATTCGTCAAGACCTTGGACCTCACGTAGCGGCAAAGCGATGTTGTAGCCCACCGTCTGACCCAGCAGCAGCGCGTTGCCCTGAAACACGACCGCCCAGTGCCGCTGAAGTCTTGCCATGCCCACGGCATCGAGTGTGGCTAGATCGACGAGGAGCGAACCCTCCGATTCGTGGTCTGCGAGGAGAACACGTCCTCGGTCGGGCTGATCGAGTCCGATAATATGCCGCAACAACGTCGTCTTGCCGCTTCCTGATCCTCCTACAATGGCGATCATCTCACCGCGATGTACTTCCAAGTTGATTCCGTCGAGCACGTGATGGCTGCCAAATGATTTGTAAAGATTCTCGATGCGGATTTCGACTGAAGGTGACAGCGTAACTCCTCGATTCTGTGCCTGCGGTGAAAGTTGTTCGCTCATTTCGGTCTTAGGGAGCTGGGATGGATCGCTAAATCGTCTGACATCGACCTTCTAACTCGCTCGCCAATTCTGAGATTCTGTCGCTAAGCTGCTTGGTCTTGGATTCTAAAGACTCGATTTCAGCAATCAGCATGATAAAAAGCGGTGTCATTACAACGATCGATCACCCCGGAATATACGCTCTTTTTGCCAAAAGGACACCTCATGCGGGAATTGCCGCACCGCTCCTGGCGAGTCTCCCATCATTCGTGCGGGCAGGCTGCAGGTGCAAACGGCGGAGAAGCTGAGCGTTGGCAGCCACAATGATCGTGGACAAGCTCATGGCAATCGCACCAGCGCTCATCGGTAAATCAATGCCCCAGCGGATCAGTATTCCAGCGGCTACTGGAATTGCGACCAGGTTATACGCAGTTGCCCAAAAGAGATTTTGGATCATCTTTCTATAGGTAGCGCGAGAGAGTTCGATGGCCCCGACAACGTCGCGAGGGTCGCTACGCACAAGCACGATTCCGGCAGACTCAACCGCTACGTCTGTTCCCGCACCTATTGCGATTCCTACATCTGCGGTCGCCAACGCCGGTGCGTCGTTCACACCGTCGCCAACCATTGCGACCTTCTTGCCGTTAGCCTGAAAGCGCTTCACGGCTGCTGCCTTTTCAGAGGGAAGAACCTCGGCTGCGACTTCATCGATACCGATACGCCGGGCGACCGAATCGGCAACCGAATTCGAATCTCCGGTGATCATCGCCACCTGGATACCAAGGCGGTGAAGTTCGGTGACCGCTTCACTTGATTCAGGCCGGATCTCGTCTTCAACGGCAAAAGCTCCCAGTAGTTGGCCTTGAGCGACGACATAGAGAACCGTCTTCCCGTCAGATGTCCATTTGGCTGTCAGTTCACCAACTTCCGGCGGCACCGTCACCTTGGCCTCGGTCAACAGCCGCGGTCCGCCGATTTCGACACTCTTGCCTTCCACGACTGCCTTCGCTCCTCGGCCTGGCAATGCCTCGAAATTTGTGGCTGAAAGCTGGACTGCGCTCCGCCGCTTGGCTTCGGTGACGATTGCTCTGGCGAGTGGGTGTTCCGAGTTCGATTCGACAGCGGCAGCACGCGCAATCAAATCGTCTTCGGTAGTTCCAGTTGTGGCCGCGACGCTCGACACGATAGGAGAACCGCGTGTCAGTGTTCCGGTCTTATCGAAAATGACCATATCCAAATTGCGAGCACGTTCAAGTGCGAGCCTGTCCTTAACCAGGAGGCCGTTTTGGGCACCTAGTGACGTCGAAATCGCAATTACCAGAGGGATCGCCAGTCCAAGGGCATGCGGGCACGCAATGATGAGGACCGTTGCCGTCCTAATCAGGGCGCGCTCTTTGTCCCCTGACAACCACCAATAGGCGAAAGTAATCCCGCCAGACACGACCGCCACGTAAAACAGCATCGCTGCTGCACGGTCGGCAAGAGCTTGCGTGCGAGAGCCGGAAGCCTGCGCAGTGGCAACGAGCCTCATGATTCCGGAGAGAGCGGTCTCGTCGCCGATTGCCGTAATGCGCACGCGAAGGCTTCCGCCACTGGCAACTGTTCCCGCAATAACTCTGGCACCTGCTCCCTTCGGTACTGTTTTGGACTCGCCGGTGATCATGGACTCGTCAACATCGGCAGCGCCCTCAACGACAGTGCCATCTGCCGGAACACGAGCTCCGGGTCGGACAAGAACGATGTCGCCAACTCGCAACTCAGAGAGTGGAACAGATTGAATGGCTTCGTCTTTTACCCGCTCAGCAGTGTCCGGGAGCAGGGCGGCGAGTGCATTGAGTGCGCCGCGGGCCTGGGAAATGGCCCGCATTTCCAGCCAGTGCCCGAGGACCATGATCGTAATCAGTGACGCGAGTTCCCACCAAACGTCAATCTCGAAGAGGCCGAATGTCGCAGCGAGCGAAGTTCCAAAAGCGACTACGATCGCCAGGCTGATGAGCGTCATCATGCCCGGCTTATGATCGGCAAGTTCGCTCCATGCCCCGCGGATAAAGACTAGGCCTCCATAAACGAAGACGACTGTTCCGAAGAGGGCGGGGATGAACTTCGAGCCGGGGAAGGAACGCGCTGTATAACCAAGCCAGTGTTGAACGTCAGTCGACCACAATACGACGGGAATTGTGAGGGCGAGGCTCAACCAAAACTTGTCGCGAAACATTGCAACGGAGTGCCCGGCGTGACGGTCGTGGCTCCCGTGGACGTCTGACATCTTGTGCCCGGCGTGTGGGTCGGACGCCTGTACGTGATCTTTGTGTACCATGTGAGAGCGGATCCGCGTGGCACCAGAATCCGAATACTTATGTCGGTCGAATTGCAACTTTCCGATTTCGAGTATGAGTGACCATAACGGTTTCCACGGTGCAGGAGAGCCATCGTTAGAATAGTCGATTATGCGTAGGGCATGGCAGGATTTGATTGTGATTGCTCAGAGCCGGAAAGCACCCGGTGAATCTGACGTTCACAACATGCCGGCAACCGGTCTGCACGTAAGAACTCACAAAAAAACGGTTGCAATGCTATCTCTGGAATAAGGAGTCTGTATGGATCGAAGGGACTTTCTAGCCGCTACCAGCGCCGTAGCTTTTCGAGTGGGCGGTCGCGCACTTTTTCCCAGCCTTGCCGTGGCGGCTGAGTCTGGCGCGAAAGCAGACTTCACACTCCGGATTGCTCCCGTTTCGGTGGAGCTGGCTCCCGGCAAAGTCGCGAAAACCATCGGCTATAACGGCACGGTTCCTGGTCCGACCCTGCGGATGCAAGAGGGGATCTCAACCACGATCGACGTGTTCAATGACACAGATAGCGACGAGCTTGTGCACTGGCACGGTCTGATGGTACCCGCCGAAGTCGATGGGGCCGCCGAGGAAGGGACACCGCCGGTACCAGCTCACGGCCAGCGCCGTTACACATTTGTTCCTAAGCCGGCCGGTACAAGGTGGTACCACACTCATAATATCGCCGGTTCAGACCTGACAAGGGGAATGTACAGCGGGCAATTCGGTTTTCTTTATGTAGAGCCGAAAAGTGAACGCGGAAGCTACGACCACGAAATTTTCCTGGCCATTCATCAATGGGAGCCGTCAACAGCAGTGCCCATGGGACCGCCCAATAACGGGCTTGAAATCACTTATCAGTACGCCACCTTCAATGGAAGAATGCTGCGTCACGGTGATCCCGTCCGCGTGCGCACTGGAGAACAAGTGCTCTTTCGTTTGCTCAACGCCAGCGCGACAGATGATCTTCGGATTGCCCTGCCGGGACACCAATTTCAGGTTGCGGCGCTCGACGGCAATCCAGTCCTCACGCCGCGTTCGGTAAACGTCCTGCGGATTGGAGTTGCAGAGCGCATCGATGCAATCGTGGAGATGAAGCAGCCAGGTACATGGATTTTAGGATCCACTTCGGAGACCGACCGACAAAAGGGCATGGGCATCGTGATTGAATATGCGGGCCAAAAAGGAGTGCCGCAGTGGATTGCGCCTGGACCGGATTCTTGGGACTACGGAGCATTCGGCAAGACTCAAATCCCGATCGAGCCTGATGGAAGATTTGAGCTAATCTTTCGCAAAATACCCGGGGAGCGCGTGCGCTTTAATCGCTGGACCATTAACGGGAAGTCATTCCCCGACACTGATCCTCTCATTGTCCAGCAGGGAAAACGCTATCGTATGATTTTTCGCAACGAAAGCGGGGACACACATCCATTGCATCTCCACCGCCACAGCTTTGAAATCACAAACTTTGCCGGGAAACTCACCGGAGGCGTCCGGAAGGACGTGGTTTTGGTCAATGGCTTCAGCACAGCGGAAGTTGATTTCGTGGCCGATAATCCAGGATTAACCCTGTTTCACTGTCATGCTCAACTTCACATGGACTTCGGCTTCATGAACTTGATTAAGTACGGGTAGGAAAAGCTTTGCGTAAGACTGACCTGCATCCGGCCCCACAGTGCCCTGCTAGAGTCCGACGCGGACCAAGATGGCGTTGTGATCAGAGAACGGGGCCGGCACAACACTAGTTTCAAACACTTGCAGTTCGTTCAAAAAAATCCAGTCCAAATGACGGCGAAACGGCGGAAAAGTGTTCAGACCGTCCGGCAACGGGCTCTCGAAACCATGCAGTTTCATGGCGCTACGAATCGCAAAGCTATGCGTTCGACCGCAAGGAAACGGGATCACTTTTCCAAGCCAATACATGCCATTGGTATTGAAATCACCGCCGATCAATCGCGGCCCGGTGTGGCTTGCAGCATCATCGATAACCGGTTGCAGTTGCTCGACGCGTTCTTGCGGGTTGATGCGGGTGTCGAGATGCACGTTCCATGCGTACAAGTCACCCCTGGGAGATTGCACGGTCGCGGCCATCGCAATGCGGTTGCGGCAATGGAAACGAAGATCGTATGCCTTGAGTCGCGTGATTTGGACGTTGGTGATCGGATGCCGGCTGACCATGGCCAGTCCCTGGTCATACACCCCTGGAGCGGAGGCCGCAAATGCGATTGAGTGTCCTAACTTGCGCGCCGCTTCTTCGGCCACACTCGGTCTCCCCTCTTCATTCCTGACTTCCTGGAACAGATAGAGATCTGCATCACGCAAGCGCGGCGTCACTCGAATCGCATTTACAACCTCATTGGGATCGGTCGTTTTCGCAATATTGAGCGACACGGTTGAAAATGTTCGGTCGGGCGTGAGGTGAGCAGAATTGGCGAGAGGATGATTAGAAGCGGCGATGAATTCGACTGTTGGCAGCATGGCCTCCCGGGATCAAAGCTCAACGCATCGTAAGTCTGTTTATTTGATGTTCCTGCATCACGCAACGTTGTATCTGAGCAGCGGCCTGCCGCTGTAAGTTCCCCCACTGAAGCAACGACACGCGCTTCCGTCCGAACCAGAGGCCTTAAGGCCTCTCGGTTTTAAGCAGCCGTATCTCGCTTGCGCTTGCGATGCAATCGATAGGCTCTGTATAGAAGCGCGATGCCCACCCAAGTAAGCACCACAACAACTGTGTTAGCCAGGACTCGCGGGTGAAACAGGAAAAGAGCCGCCAATCCAAGTAGCAATAAGCCAACCGCTATCATGATGCGAGCTTCGACAGGTTCGAGCAGCCTACGGTTGCTGACCGCAGCCCCAACGGTATTCCCGATGCGAATCGCTCCAGCGCCTACACGTCCCGCGCTTCCGCCACCACTGGTGAAGACGTGTCCATGGTGAGGTGGCTCACCTGGTGCACGCACCCGACGCTTCTTGTCCAGGACAATCTCTGTCGCCTTGGTCAGGTCGTCTAAGTACATGTCTTCCATCTGGTGGGCGAAGGACTCATCTTCGATCACTGCGTCCAACTCGCAGTTTCCAAACCAACTTGCGATGTTCAGGTTCGTCGATCCAACCCGCGCCCACTTGCCGTCCGCGACCGCCGTCTTGGCGTGCAGCATTGTGCCGTTCCATTCAAATACGCGCACACCCGCTTCCAGAAGGGGGCGATAACCAGCTCTTGAAAAGATCTTCACCATAGGAACGTCCGTTGCGTTTGGAACAAGCAGCCGGACGTCAACCCCGTCTTTCGCCGCTGCTTTCAGTGCTTGCACGAAAGAAGTTGTCCCGGCGTAGTACGCGTCGGTCAACCACAATCTCTTTCGCGCAAGCGCAGCGATGAGTTCGTCCGAACGAATCATCCCCGCCGTAGCGGGAATGCTTGCCACCACGCGCATGCTCATCCCACCCACCGTGCTACCCGCGTTTGTACTGATCAATTCACCCTCAGGAACAGGTTCGCCGAGCATTGCCCAAACTTCCGCGAATGCCCTCTCGATCTCAGCGACCGCATTTCCCTGAACCTCCACGCCGGTGTCTCGCCAAGGCTCCAACTTCTTGACAGCATCGCCGACCCACGCAATTCCGACGCACAAACCGGAGATGAACCCAACCTTTCCGTCTACCCCGATCATTTTGCGATGGTCGCGTGACACCCACCCAAATGGACTATCGAGACGAGGTGGACTGTAGCAACGCACCTCGACACCTCCCTCGCGTAAGCGGTTCCAAAAGCGCCGCGACGCTTTGCCGAATCCGCCCAACCAGTCATAGATCAGCCGCACCCGAACGCCTGTTCCAGCTTTCGCAAGCAATGCATCGGCGAACTCGCGTCCTGCATCGTCTTCATGAATGATGTAGCTCTCAAAGTAGATGTGATGTTTCGCATCGCGAATTGCGCCGAGCCATGCCGGATAATTTTCGCGGGCGTCTTTGAGTAATCGAACGTGATTGCCGCTAATCAGCTGGGCGCCGGCAGCGCGAGAGAATGCTTGGTTGGCCAGCTCCCGCACGGCCTGCTGACTGTCTTGCTCTTTGCTTTCCCCTGTTCTATTTTCGTTCATTGTGCTGTTCGATCGCGATCACCTGAGATTCCTTCATCACATCGAATCAGCCGTGACGGAACATGGATTGGCGCGTTGCGTTTTGGGGCACCCTGGCGATGGCCGCGACCGCAGGCATCGGAGCACTATTCGGAACCATAGTGTCGTGAATCGCGTTCGCCTGTCGCCAACGCGACAGATTGCTGAGATATAATCACCGGGTGATTTTTCCACAATTCGCTCGGCTTACAGATGTCGCGCTACTCCTCTTGCGCATCATGGTCGGAATCGTGTTCATGACCAGTGGATGGAAACATCTCAAAGACCCCGAGGGACGGAGCATGGACATTGGGATGAGCAAGGGCTTCACGATTTTTCTGGGAGCTGCTGAGTTCGCAGGAAGTTTTGGAGTTATCTTTGGCGTCCTCGCGCAACCCGCCGCCATCGGTTTGATTTTAATCATGCTCGGCGCGATTCAGAAGAAGATTTTCGTTTGGCGAACTGGCTTTTGGGGAAAATCAGGCACGAATGGCTGGAGCTACGAAGTCATGCTCGTCGTCATGAATCTCGTTATCGTCACCACCGGCGGCGGGAACCTTTCTCTGATGAAGCGGTTCACGTAGTTCATCGCTGCACAGAGCGCAGCGCCACCCGCTGCTTTCCTCCTCCTTCTTACTTCCTTTCTTCTTTGGCGTCGGTCTCGGCCGTGACCATGGTCCGATATTCGCCGTATATCTGTTGACGGAAACAATGATGTACAGTCGCAGAGCGATGTCGCTAACCGATCAATCCTATCCTCCTTCTTTGCCCAGCCCATGGCGCCCCCTTGGCAACAGAAATTTTCGCAATCTACTCATTGCCGACTTGGTCTCCGACATCGGAGCTTTCATGCAGAGCGTAGGTGCGGCGTGGTTGATGACGTCGCTCACCGACAGTCCGCTGTATATCGCGTTGATTCAGACCGCCGCGGCCCTGCCGTTTTTCTTGCTCGCTCTTCCTGCTGGAACAATCGGAGACATCGTGGACCGGCGCAAGCTGATCCTCGTGACGGAAGTGTGGATGTGCGTAATTGCGGCAGTGCTGGCGATCGCGACACTCGCAGGTGTAATGACACCCTGGCTTCTGCTCCTGCTTACGTTCGCTCTCTCGGCGGGAGATGCCGTGGAAGCTCCGGCGTGGCGCGCTACCTTTCCCGACCTCGTCGACAAGCAAGAGCTGCCTGCGGCTCTTGTGCTGAACGGAGTTGAGTTCAACCTGGCGCGAGCCGTGGGCCCCGGTCTCGCCGGCTTGATCGTGTCCGTCCTAGGAGTTGGCGTCACGTTCGCCCTGAATACGTTCTCTTTTTTGGGGGTGATTCTTGTCGTTGCTAAATGGAAACGCCCCAAGCTAAAGAGTGAGGTGCCGGTCGAGAACTTCCTCGGAGGTATTGCCGCAGCTGTCCGCTATGTTCGGTACTCTCCGGGAATTCGCACCCTCTTGATGCGGTCGGCAATTTTGATTTTCTTTACCAGTTCTTTCTGGGCTCTCTTGCCGACGGCAGCTAAGAAGTTAAGCGACAGCCCTGCTGTCTACGGCCTCCTGCTGGGGTGCTTCGGAGCAGGAGCTGTGCTGGGGGCCGCTCTGCTTCCTCGGGCCCGGGCAAGGTTCTCCGTCGAGGCCATCCTTGGCATCGCAACCGCGGTCTTTTCCGCCGTTCTGCTGAGTATGGCGTTTCTGCGAGGGTCGGTGCTTCTTTGCGCCCTCATGCTGTTCGGGGGAACGGCATGGACGATATTCATGTCGGTATTCAATGTCGTCGTACAAAAACTTGCTCCCGACTGGGTGCGCTCGCGAGTTCTGGCTTTCTATCTTTTCGTCTTTCAAGGGAGCGTCGCGGCGGGCAGCACGCTCTGGGGAATTGTAGCCGAGCACACGAGCGTTCATCGAACGCTCGTGATTGCGGGAATAGGCACCGCGGCGTGCCTGCTGCTCCAGCCCGTGCTGCGTCTTCCGAGCACTTCCGTCGACCTGAGCGCGTGGAACCATTGGCTGCGGCCGGCCATGTTTCAAGAACCGGATCCTGATGACGGGCCAGTGTTGGTCACAGTCAAGTACGTCATCGACCCCGCCAAGACGCACGACTTTTTGCATCACATCTACAGGTACGAGCGCATTCGCCGCCGGGACGGTGCGACGGAATGGGGAGTGTTCGCCGACACGCAAACCCCCGATGCTTATCTGGAGGCCTTTGTCGTGGAGTCTTGGGCGGAGCACGAACGCCAGCATGACCGTTTCACGAGGGCTGACCATGAGGCTGAACGGCGAGTGCAGAGTTTTGCGGTAAAACCAATCGAGGTAAAGCACTATGTGCACGCTCCGAGGAGCCGGCGCTCGTGATGTTTTTCCGCCAGACTCTGGCGAAATCTTGAAAGGTCCGAAGGAGGTCCACCATGCCCGAGATTGAGCGATATCAGAATCTTGTGTTGGGAAGCGGCGAAGCAGGAAAATACATAGCCTGGACGATGGCCAAGGAAGGTCAACACACGGCCGTCGTAGAACGCAAGCTGATCGGCGGCTCCTGTCCCAACATCGCTTGCCTGCCAAGCAAGAATGTCATTCATAGCGCCGAAGTGGCCGCTTTATTCCGTCGGGGGCCCGAGTTCGGCATTAAGTCGGGCGCTTTTTCCATTGATATGAACGGCGTTCGGGATCGAAAGCGAAAGATGGTGAAAGACCTCCAAGCAATACACATTCACAATTACCAGGCCAGTGGCGCTGAGTTGATCATGGGCGAAGGGCGATTCGTCGGGTCGAAGACGATCCATGTGCAACTGAACGAAGGGGGAAGCCGGCTGCTGGCTGGCGAACGGATTTTTCTTAACGTAGGAACTCACGCTGCTGTTCCCGATGCGCCTGGCCTGGCAGGGGCCAAGGCGCTTACCCATGTCGAAGCGCTCGAACTCGACCGGATTCCCGAACATCTCATCGTGCTGGGGGGTGGTTATAGCGGCCTCGAGTTTGCGCAGGCTATGCGAAGACTGGGTGCCCGCGTCACGATCGTGGAACAACAATCTCAGCTGGCGCCTCGCGAGGACAGCGATGTAGGCGAAGCACTGGGACAGCTCTTCCGGGATGAAAACATAGAAGTTGCGACTGGGGCGGTGGCGCTCGGCGTGGAAGGGCAATCCGGAAGCACAGTTCGTTTGCGGATCGCGACCGCGGGGGGAACGCGAGTCATTGAAGGCAGCGACATTTTGGTCACGGCCGGGCGGGTGCCCAATACGCAGGGGATCGGGCTAGAGGACGCTGGAATCAAGCTGGATGAGCGTGCATATATAAAGGTCAACGAGCGATTGGAGACGACTGCTCCTGATGTATGGGCAATGGGCGAGTGCACCGGGAGCCCGCAATTCACGCACGTCTCGTTTGACGACTTCAGAATAGTGAGGGACAACTTGAACGGCGGTCAACGCACAACGCGAGGCCGGCTGGTACCGTACTGCATGTTCCTCGACCCAGAACTCGGACGCGTGGGAATGAACGAGACGGAAGCCGAGCATGCGGGTATTTCCTTCGTATCTCCAAAATCCCCGCAGCTGCGGTTCTGCGAACGCGGACGCTGTCGGAGACGCGGGGATTTCTAAAAGCCCTGATCGATGTAGCGAGCGACCGAATCCTCGGTTTCACAGCCTTCTGCGTTGGCGCCGGAGAACTGATTGCAGTAGTGCAAACTGCGATGCTCGCAGGAATGCCATATACGTTTCTGCGTGATGCAATCCTAACGCACCCCACCATGGCGGAAGGACTTACGGTCTTATTCGCGAACGCACCGGTCGCCAGGGAAAGCAAGAAACAACATTCGGCTGCCTAGAGAATGGCAGGATACTCATCCGGCTAGACGAGCCTGTCGTAGGTGAACTGTGAAAAACGATTTGGACACCAATCATCCTGCCAAGCTCAAAGTGTTTGGAACCGCGAGAGGCGCGGGCATACGCCATTCGTGACTTCCTCACGCGTGGCGATGTGCCATTCGAATGGGTGGAGGTGACAGATGACGAGCAGGCGCGCGGCATCGGTCTTGATAATATGGCGGACCCGCGTTTACCCGTTTGCGTGTTCGCCGATGGCTCACGAGTTGCGCACCAAGCATCCGATCCATGAAGTCGCTCGAGCCAGGCGAGGATTGCGGCTGGTGCTATATTGACCAGATCGAGCTCAATTTGACCTGAGCTTAAGACGCACGATCAGAAGCATCCCAGAAGTAGAGTCTTGCTTCTTGACTGCGACGGTGGTGGGAGTAATCCCCACCGCACGCTTCCGAATCTGCTGTGCGCCCAACTGAAATCTAGTGCGTACCTGCCGGACGATCCTTTGTGCCTAGCTTAAGTTGAGTCTCCCTTAAGTCAAGCTCATGTTCCAGTCCGCGCCACACTTCGTCGCTAATGCGCCCCTCATCGCGTAGTCGGATGGCAGTCTGCCGCTCGGTCTCGAGAAGTTCACGAGAAAGATCGAGGTAACCACCGTGAAGCTCCGGACTATTCTTATTGGGTTCGTCGCGTCGCTTGCTGATGCTAGCCAAACGATCCGCGTAATGCCTCGCTATATCATCGTATATACCAGCAGAATCCGGTAAATCGTTGGTGCGAACACGATTTCGCAATTGAGCTATGGCAGCCTCAAGCATTAGTCGGCGTCCTTCTTGCTCTTCACAATTAAATCCCGATGTGGTCGCGAGACCAAGCGCGCGAATGAGGGGCGCGAGCGTAAGCCCCTGTACTACAAGCGTCACGAGAATGACACTGAAAGTTAGAAACACGATTAGATTCCGATGAGGAAATGAGGTGCCATCTGCGAGGGTCTGCGGCAGTGAAATCGCAGCCGCAAGCGCAATCACGCCGCGCATCCCGGTCCAACCGATCACAAACACTTGACGAGTGCCGAGCCGCGCATCGTTTTGATTGAGAAGAAGCCTTCGGAAGAGATAGGCAACGTGCGCGCTGGGAAAACTCCACAACAGCCGGAGGAGAATTAAGAATGCGCTGAAGAGAACGCCGTAGAGAAGGAGCTTGCTCAAGGCCAACTCCTTGATTCCTGCTAGTACATAAGGAAGCTGCAGTCCGATTAGGACAAATACCAGTCCATTCAATATGAAGGTGAGAGAATTCCAGACGGCGCCTGCCTGGAGCCGCACACTCGGAGAAAAGAACCGCGAACTTCTTCGACTCAGATATAGTCCGACAGCAACGACGGCGAGGACCCCTGAACCATGAACGGCCTCACCCGCGAGGTAGGCCGCGTATGGCACGAAAAGACTAAGGGCGATCTCGATCGGACCATCGTCGATTCGATGTTCAAACCACTCCACGATGCGTCCGAGAATCAGACCAACAGCAATCCCGGCGGCAATGAGATACGCCAGCCTCACGATGGCGAATGAAATCGTCGGAGTCTGGCCGTAGACGACCATTGCTGTAGCAAATTCAAGAGCGAGCAAGCCGGTTGCGTCATTCACCAGGCTCTCGCCTTCGAGAACATCAACAATACGTTTCGGCAGCCTGATGCGCTTTGCGATCGAGGTCGCGGCAATGGAGTCGGTAGTCGCAACCACAGCGCCAAGAACGAAGCCGACGCGCCAGTCGAAGCCGACAATGAGCCAGGAGGCGGCTGCAGCGACACCGAATACAGTGAAGGCAACCAAACCTATCGCCAGCGAGGCTATGCTTACCAAGTTGTGGCGGAAATCCCGCCAGGATGTAAGCCAAGCCGCAGAGTAAAGTAGTGGTGGAAGCACAACGAAGAAAATCAGGTCCGGATCGAGCGTGACCTTTGGGATGCCCGGTACAAATCCCAGCAGCAGCCCGGCAACTACCAAAACGATCGGATATGGCGTCTTCAGCCTGCGCGCCACTGTTGAGAAAACCACCACGAATAGCAGCAGAAGCAGCAAGATCAGTTGTACAGAGTGAATACCTGAACCGAGCATGGGCACCTTTAGCGCAGCGAGCCGAAATACTCATGCGAACTTCAACTCGACCTCAGCAACAATTGCAGCAACTACGTCCGTGAGTCAGCATCGTCGCGCCCCTTGTGAGACTCGATTTCTCAAGATGTTTCCGAAGCGGAGTTCAGCCACTTCTCCATTTGCTGATGGTCCACGAGTCCCGCTTCCTGCTTTACTGTTTGGCCGCGATAAAAAACGACAAAGTTTGGAATGCCGCGCACATTGAAGCGAGAGGCCAATTCAGGATAACGCTCCGTGTCCACCTTCAGGACGATCGCCCGTCCGCTCATGTCCGCCGCTGTCCGCGCCACTTCTGGGGCTGCCACCCGGCACGGGCCGCACCAAGCTGCCCAGAAATCCGCCAAAACGGGGACGCGAGCCTTTTGAATGACCTCGTAGAACAGATCAGGATCTGCTTCCAGCGGCTCGGCAGCGGGACTCAATGGTGCTTTGCAACCTCCACAACGTCCGGTGTCGGCAAGATGCTCGGCGGGGATGCGGTTGTTGCGTCCACACACCCGGCACTGTCGAACAATGGGCATCAGCACCTCCGTCGTGAAATGTAATGATTCATTCTCCCTGAAAAAAACTTCTTATTCATCGCACGAATTCCAATCAAAGTACGAATGACAGACCGCGTAGGAGACCTTGATGAGACCTAGTGTCCTTTCCTTTCCTTTCCTTTCCCGGCTCAACCCTGCGACTGGTCCGCCAGTCGCTAGCTTGGGTTAACCCTTTCCGACGCCAGTCTCCAACACGCTCGGGCAATTGCCCAATCTTCCTGGGCCCGCACGATCAATACCCGAACGGTTGAATCGGTCAGGGAAATGTCTTGGTCTGAAAGTGACTGCACATTCTTTGAGGAATCAAGTTTCACGCCGAGAAATCCGAAGGGTGCGCAGCCGGCCGCCCGAACCTCAGGCGAGTTCTCGCCGATTCCGCCAGTGAACACAATGGCATCGATTCCACCTAAAATTGCCACCATGGATCCTATCGAGGACCTTAAGCGGTGCACAAAGATCTCAAAGGCGAGCGTCGCTCGCTGATTTCCTGCATTCATGGCTGACACAATTTGTCGCATATCTCCCGAAATTCCTGAAATGCCGAGAAGGCCTGACTTCGTATTCAGCAATTCGTCGAGCTGTTCTCCGGTGAAGGCGCCTTGCCGCATCAAGTAAGTCAAGATCCCCGGATCCACCGAGCCCGACCTCGTTCCCATCATCAGGCCTTCTAGCGGGGTGAATCCCATCGTGGTATCTACGCTGATCCCACCGCGAATGGCGGCCAGCGAACAGCCGTTTCCCAGATGGCACGTCACGAGTTTCAGTGATTGCAAATCCTTGCCAAGCAGTTGCGCAGCGCGCTCGGCACAATATTGATGGTTGATTCCGTGAAATCCATATCGACGGATCCCTTGGGCAAGCCAGTCGTAGGGCCCCGGGTAGACGAAGGCGGCTTCCGGCAGATGGCTGTGAAAGCCGGTGTCAAACACGGCCACTTGCGGCACGGATCCAAGTTTGCGCGAGATGATTTCAATGCCTTCTAACTCCGCTCGGTTATGGATCGGCGCAAACGCTGCCATGCGCTCGATTGCAGTCTTCAGCTCCGTCGTGATGAAGGTTGGCTCCCTGTATTCGCTCCCGCCGTTTACAATGCGGTGGCCCACGATGTCGATTTCCGAAACATCACCAAGGACACGCGCCTGACCGCTGCACAAGGAGTTCAACAAGTGATCCGTCGCCAGACGACGCGACCCTACCGCGAGTGCGTCCTTCACCGTTTTGCCTTGTGCCGTCACGACCTGCAATTCCGCCTGGTCGCCGTCCCACTCGATCTTTCCCGCCCAATCAGGCTTCGGGGGAATTTCGGGCACGCGATCACGGATTTCGTAGAGACTGCTCTTCTGGCTGCTGGACCCCGAGTTAAGAACCAGGATTTTCACAGTCTAATACGGCCATTTCCAATCGCGGATTTCGGGTAAGTCATCGCCGTGTTCGTAAATGTACTGCTTGTGTTGA
>WNFW01001114.1_pt1 | contig 17941 bp, 10 predicted proteins | sample 5400131 | NCBI WGS metagenome assembly WNFW01 (sample SAMN13153362, study PRJNA577476) | soil metagenome | isolation source: 20 cm soil or saprolite under grassland replicate 1 | place: USA:California | collected 2016-06-15 | reverse complement strand
CTCTTTCTAACCTGCTCGCGGCATTACGGGAGGGCGATTACTCCATCCGCGCGAGAGGCGCTCGCGAAGGTACTGCGTTGGGCGAAGTCCTGCTCGAAGTGAATTCGCTCGGCGAAACCTTGCGTCAGCAGCGCCTGGGTGCCTTTGAAGCCACCGCGCTGCTGCGCACGATCATGAGCGAAATCGATGTGGCGATTTTCACCTTCGATCCCGAACGGCGTCTCCGCCTGATCAATCGCGCCGGTGAGACTTTGCTGGGGCGACCAATGGACAAGTTGTTAGGCAAAACCGCGCGGGAACTTGGCTTGCGAGCTTGTTTCGGTGCGGGCGATGACGAGCCGCTGACGCTGAATTTCCCAGGGGGATCGGGCCGTTGGGGCATTCGCCGGAGCACATTTCGCGAACAGGGTTTACCGCACGAATTACTCGTGTTGACGGATCTGAGCCGCACGCTGCGCGAAGAGGAACGCCGGGCATGGCAGCGACTCGTGCGCGTGCTTGGCCATGAAATGAACAACTCGTTGGCGCCGATCAAGTCACTTGCGGCCAGTTTGGAATCGCTGTTGCGGCGCGAGCCTCTCCCAACGGACTGGAAAGATGATGCAAGCTCCGGGTTGAACTCCATCGCCTCGCGCGCCGATTCGCTGAGCCGTTTCCTGCAAGCTTACACGCGGCTGACAAAACTTCCGCCGCCTCAAAAACAAAACATCGATCTTGCCAAGCTGGTACAACGTGTTGTCGATTTGGAACCCAGGCTCAAGGTCGAAGTCCGGCCGGGTCCGCGAGCGACTATTCGCGCAGACGCGGCGCAGATTGAGCAAGCGCTGATCAACCTGGTGCACAACGCTGTTGATGCCGCGCTTGAAACGCATGGAAACGTCACGCTTGGATGGCGGGAGAAAGGAAATTGCGTTGAGATCGTTGTTGAAGACGAAGGTCCCGGCATCATGAACCCCGCCAATCTCTTCGTTCCGTTCTTTACTACGAAGCCAGACGGCTCGGGAATTGGTCTCCCATTGAGCCGTCAAATTGCCGAAGCCCACGACGGCACTCTGGTGCTCATGAACCGAGAGGATCGCCAGGGCGTGCAAGCTTTGCTGCGCCTGCCGAAATAATTTTTGGACTGCGCGAACACATTCGCGCTTTAAAAGCTGGCGATACGTGGCTGCACTCCAAAACCGTCCCAAAGTTGGGACGACGGAATCCCACAAGCGGATAAGCCAAACAAGCCCGCCGAAAAGATCGACAAAGTTTAATTACTGAGCATCAGCCGCTTATGACTTTGTTTTCTGGCTGGCATGGCCATTGCAACAGCCGGAGGAAGATCACGATTATTTTTGAATCCAATAAACATGCCAAACACCTCTCACTATAGGAGCTAAAAAATGAAACCATTGCCAAAGACCCACCCGAGCACGCGCAAGTTTCCGCTCGTCGCTTATCATTATCACGCGCCGATCCTCAACGGTTCAAGCGCGCCATGCGTTCAGACATCGAAATCATTGCGCGACATCACTCGCGATTACTTCGACGCTGAAGCGAACCGCGAATTCCTCAGCGAAGCGGCTGTGTTCACCGCGCTCATTGGCATGACCATCATGCCGATTGCGACCGGGATATCCGCGGTGCTCCACCTCCTTAACGTTCTTCCTCTGTTCTGACCCAAACGAAAACCGTGATTCCAGACCGAAAACCAACAGACCAAACAATTGTGCGTCCGGCCGGTTTTGCGCCGAATCTTTCCTCGATGGACGTGCCGCGCACAGGCGTCGCTGCTAAAAAGCGCAAGCGTCGCATCATGATTATCGCGGCGTCCGCGTTGGGTTTGATTCTGGCGACAATCGCAATTTCTCGCTTGAAACCCGCCGTGCCGAGCGTCGATCGGTCGACGGTTTGGGTCGACACCGTTAAACGCGGTCCGATGGTGCGACAGGTACGCGGCCTCGGCACTCTCGTTCCTGAAGACATTCGCTGGATTCCGGCAAACACCGAGGGGCGGGTGGAGAAAATAAATATCTGGCCTGGGACGCATGTGGAACCGGACTCGGTGATTTTGGAAATGACCAGTCCTGAGCTCGAACAAGCTGCGCACGACGCCCAATCCAAAGCCACTGCCGCAGAAGCGGAGCTAACTACATTGCGCGCGACATTACAGCGCGAGTTGCTCGATCAGGAAGCAACTACAGCGAAAGTTAAATCAGATTACGAGCAGGCGAAGATGGAGCGCGAGACCAACGATCAGTTGGCAAAAAACGGTTTGGTTGCCGAGCTGCAATACAAAACGTCAAAAGTAAAAGAGGCCGAACTGGCAAATCGCAATGAGATCGAACAAAAGCGGCTGCAGTTTGCGCACGAGTCGATTGATCCACAAGTAGCGTCGAAGCAGGCCGCGGTCGACCAGGCCAAAGAACTTGCCAGGTTGAAGGCTGACCAGGTGGAAGCGCTGCATGTACGCGCCGGCATGTCTGGAGTCCTGCAACAGTTGCCTGTGCAAATCGGACAGCGCCTGAAAATCGGCGATAACCTCGCGCGCGTCGCGGACCCGACGAAGCTGAAAGCGCAGGTCAAGATCGCTGAGACTCAGGCGAAGGACATTCAGATTGGTCAGAAAGCTGTGATCGACACTCGCAACGGTGTCGCGAATGGCCACGTCACGCGCGTTGATCCCGCCGTAGAGCAGGGGACGGTCAATGTGGAGGTCGCGTTTGATCAGGCGCTGCCGAAGGGCGCGCGGCCCGATCTCAGCGTTGATGGAACAATCGAGCTCGAGCACCTCGATGACGTAATTTTCGTCGGCCGTCCGGCGTTCGGCCAGGAGAACAACACCGTCGGCATGTTCAAAATTGTAAGCGGCACTTCGGAAGCCGTTCGTACTCCGGTCAAGCTGGGCAAGAGCTCCGTAAACACCATTCAGATTTTAGACGGTCTCCAACCCGGAGATCAGGTCATCCTTTCTGACACCAGCGCGTGGGACGCACACGACAGAATTCGACTGAACTAAGCGTTGATTTCTGAATCTGATTTCTGATTTAAAACATCAAAGCAATAAACAACATGAAATCGACTGAACTAACTGCAGAGGAATCAACCAACGAGTTCGATGGAAACGGCTACGCACCGTTGATCCGGCTCGCCAGTGTAACCAAAGTGTTTCTCACTGACGAAGTAGAGACGCACGCGCTTTCGGGAATTCATCTCGATATTCGCGAGGGCGAATATGTTTCCATCGCAGGACCATCAGGTTGCGGCAAGACGACGCTGCTTTCGATTCTCGGTCTGCTGGATACTCCTTCCGATGGCAGTTACGCGCTGAAAGGTCACGAGGTCGCGAATCTTTCGTTCGCGGAGCGAGCGCGCGTCCGTAACCGCGAAATTGGTTTCATCTTCCAAAGTTTTAATTTGATTGGCGACCTCACGGTTTTTGAGAACGTCGAATTACCGCTCACCTATCGCGGTACGGGTGCGAGTGACCGCAAAGCACTAGTCACCGAATCCCTGGAGCGAGTGGGCATGGCGCATCGAGCAAAACACCTGCCGAGTCAGCTCTCTGGCGGTCAACAGCAGCGCGTTGCGGTTGCGCGCGCGCTTGCCGGCAGACCGGCGATTCTGCTAGCCGACGAGCCGACCGGTAACCTCGATTCGCATAACGGCGAAGCTGTCATGCATCTGCTCCGCGAACTGCATCAGGGCGGCGCGACGATTTGCATGGTTACGCACGACGAGCGTTTCGCTCAGCACGCAGATCGCACGGTGCATTTGTTTGATGGTCGCGTCGTCGAAGATCGAATTGCAGCGTAGGAACACCCAACGTGGTTCAGGACCTTAGATTTGCTGTTCGACAGTTATTTAAGGCACCAGGGTTCACGATTGCGGCGGTCACGGTGCTTGCACTCGGCATTGGAGTGAACACGGCCGTGTTCAGCCTGGTAAATACGCTTTTCTTTGCGCCACCTGCTTACGCCAAGCCGCATGAAATGGTGCAGCTCTTTTCCCAGGATAAGAAAGATCCGAACAAATTTCGTGGTTTTTCTTATCCGACTTATCTCGACATCCGCGAGCAGAACGCGGTCTTCAGCGATGCAATGAGTTTCAACCTCGCGCTGATTGGCTTGGGTCAAAAGGGCGATACCCGCCGCGCGTTCGCCGCCATCGTCAGCTCGAACTATTTCTCTGTGCTCGGTGTTCCGCTGGCGCGAGGCCGCACTTTTTTACCGGAAGAGGAAACGCCGGGTCACAACGTGCCGGTCGCGATCGTTAGTTACAGTTACTGGCAGAAACACGATCTCAATCCAAGCGTGGTCGGTTCGCAGTTACTCGTTAACGGCCGTCCGTTCACAATCGTCGGAATCACGCCGAAAGGTTTCGTCGGCACGCTGCAGATTTTGTCACCGGAAGTTTGGTTGCCGATAAGCGTTTACGATCACGTCGCGAACGATTTTGGGTCGAAGAACAAGATCGCAATGGACGATCGCAACGGCACGCAGTTGCGCATCATCGGGCGGCTAAAACCTGGGATGACGGCGGCCGCCGCCAAGCCTGCGCTCGAAGGGCTGGCGACCAATTTGGAAAAAGCGTATCCAGTCGAGCAGAAAAACCAGACTTTCATCACGGCACCGGTGTCGCGTATTGCGGTAAGCACAAATCCGGCAGCTGCGAGTGGGGTGAAGCCGATCGCGCCGTTATTGCTCGGGATGGCCGTAGTGGTGCTACTGGTGTCGTGCCTTAACCTCGCAAACATGTTGCTCGCGCGCGGCACCGCGCGGCGCAAGGAAATTGCGATTCGTCTCGCGCTCGGCAGCAGTCGTTGGCGCATTGTGCGCCAGCTTCTCAGCGAAGGCTTTGTTCTGGCGCTGCTCGGCGGCATGGGTGGACTCATCCTTGGATTGTGGTCGTCGGACCTGCTGATTGGCTCAATGCGCAAATTCATGCCTTTTGAGATTGTGTGGTCGACCGGAGCGAACCCCGCAATTCTGGCCGCAACATTTGGATTTTGCCTGCTCGGGACGTTGATGTTTGCGCTTGGGCCGGCCTTAAAGATCTCGCGCAGCGCAGTGATCACCGATCTGAAGGAACATGCCGGGGAAGATGTGATGCGACGTCGGTGGAAATTTTTACCGCGTAACCCGCTCGTCATTGTGCAGATCGCGTTCTCGCTCGCTCTGCTGACCGCAGCCGCTTTGTTTGTGCGTGGCGCGGGCAAAGCGGCGTCCGTCGATAGCGGGCTAAAACCGGGCGCAAGCTATCTGCTCGAAGTTGATGCAAGCCTGGCCGGCTATGAACCGAAACGCGCGCAGGCACTCTATCAGGACTTGAACGCGCGGCTGGCAGCGCTGCCGGGCGTAGAGCACGTGAGCATTTCGGCAACCGTTCCGTTCGGGATAACTTCGTCGGACAAGAACGTTGAACGCGCGGGTGTACATCCCGTTGCAGAGGCCAAGCCGTCCAACGCCGCTGAAGGCCTTCCTTTCAAGGCAGCCTGGAACAGCGTTGGCGCGGATTATTTTACAACGGTTGGATTGCCGGTGCTGCGTGGTCGCGCGTTTACCGAGGCGGAAGCAACACAACCTGGTCCGAGGGTGGCAATCATTGATGAACCCCTGGCTAAAAAGCTTTGGCCGGACGGCGACGCACTTGGACAACGTGTTCAGTACGCGGGTGAAAATGCGCTGTCGGGGCAGCGCGGAGGAGGCGCCGCCGGTGGAGCGAGCACCGAGTTGAGTGAGGAGAAGCAGGACGAGACGATCGAAATCATCGGCATCGTGCCTGCAACCCGCCACGATCTTTTTGCTAACGAAGAGCCGGACGGCTCGATTTACCTCCCGTTCGCGCGTGGATTCCAAAGCGATGTTTTCCTTTTTGTCCGATTCCGTTCGCTCGCCCACGGAACCGAAGCCAGCACGGCCGATTTGCTGCGACGCACGGTGCGCGACGTCGATGCCGCGATCCCGATTATCTCGTTGCAAACATTTGCCCAGTATCTTGATTCGAACCTGGACCTTTGGCTTGTTCGCGCCGGCGCCGGGTTGTTCTCGATTTTTGGGGGACTGGCGCTTGGTCTGGCCGTCGTTGGTCTCTACGGAGTCAAAGCGTATTCTGTGGCGCGACGCACACGCGAGATCGGGATTCGCATGGCGCTTGGCGCGGGGCCAGCTGCGGTCTTGCGATTAATCATGGGGGAAGGTGCGGTCATGCTTCTTAGCGGTGTCGCACTTGGTTTTGTTCTTGCCGCCGCGACTGGAAAAATACTCAGCGGGATCTTGTATGAGGTTGGCGCGCTCGATCCAATCGCCTTTACCGCCGCGCCTTTGTTGCTTGCCATCGCCGCCCTCGTCGCGACCTGGCTACCAGCGCGTCGCGCAGCCACGTTGAATCCGGTCGAAGCTCTTCGGTACGAATAGACCAACAATGCAAACGTTTATCCAGGATCTTCGGTTCGGCTGTCGAATGCTTCGGCGCAGTCCCGGCTTTTCAATCCTTGCGCTGCTTTGCCTCACACTAGGTATTGGGACAAACGCCGCGGTGCTCAGTTGGATCGAAGGAATTTTGATCCGTCCGTATCCGCTCGTGCCGCATCAGGACCAAATGTTTGCGCTCATCGGCACGACGCGCGGCGTACCCGAACACAACGGACTCTCTTATCCGGACTTCATCGATCTTGAAAGAAACTCCACGCTTTTTGAGTCGTTCATCATCGATCGCATCACCGGTACGACGCTGAGCGTCGGCGACCGCGCCGAACGCGCATCGGTGGGAATAGTCTCGGCGAATTATTTCGATGCACTCGGAGTGAAACCAATCCTCGGTCGCGGATTTAGACCCGAAGAAGGAACTGGACGCAATGCGCATCCCGTCACGGTGATCGCTTATCGGACCTGGAAAGATCGCTACAATTTCGATCCGACCATTATCGGGCGAACCCAAGTTCTGAACGGCGTTCAGCATACGATCATCGGCGTCGCGCCGGAAAGGTTCCATGGCACGTTCGTGGGCTACTCATTCAGTTTCTGGGTGCCGACATCGATGCAGGAAACGTTCGACACGACGGGGTACAAATTGGAAGACCGCGGTGCGCGCTGGATCGAGGGGTACGCGACTTTGAAACCTGGCGTGTCACGGCAGCAAGCGCAGGCCGAGCTGAATTCAATCTCACAACGGTTTGAAAAAGATTTTCCGGATACCGATCGCGGTCACGAGAACCAGCTCGTCCCGTTGTGGAAAACGCCTTTCAACGGCGCCGGAAACATGACGCCCACGCTCGCGGTTACAATGGCAGTGGTGTTTTTGGTTTTGCTGATCGCGTGCGCCAACGTCAGTAATCTTTTGCTCGCGCGTTCGTTGCTGCGCCGTCATGAGATGGCGATGCGCCTAGCGCTTGGCGCCGGGCGAGGTCGTCTGGTCAGGCAATTGGTGACGGAAGGATTATTGCTTTCGCTGATAGCAGCGGTCGGCGGAATTGCAGTCGCATATTGGTGTCGTAATGCGCTCGTGCTTGCGTTTCCCCCGCCGTTGCCTGGAACCGTGATCGACTTCCCCGGCCAAATCGATTGGCGCGTGCTCGCCGCGAGCGCTGGGATTTGCATGGCATCGACTCTGTTATTTGCGCTGGTGCCCGCGATTCGCTCGAGCGATGTCGATCTTTCAAACGCGCTCAAAGCCGAAGCGGGCGGCGTTCTCGGCGGCAGCAGCCGATCGCGATTGCGTTCCCTACTTGTACTCGTGCAGGTCTCGCTCAGTTTCATTTTACTCGCCGGCACCGGATTACTTTTGCAAAGCCTGATTAAAATGCGAAACGCGAGTCCCGGCTTTAACACGAATGTGGTTTCTTCTGTGGTCGATTTGTTTTCGGCCGGCTACAAGCTCGACCGCGCCAAAATTTTTCACACGCAGTTGCTGGATCGCGTGCGGACACTGCCTGACGTTGAATCGGCCGCACTTACGCGGGTGATTCCGTTTAGTTACAACGTCTTTTCTTCGGCACCCATCGAGGTCGACGGGTACCAGGCGCCGCCTAACGAACAACCGACGGTGGAGTATATCGAAGTCACCGAAGATTATTTCACGACGCTTGGAATCCCGATTGTTTCCGGCCGCGAGTTTATGCGCACCGACGACGAGAACGTGCCGCCGGTGGCAATTATTAACGAAACGATGGCGGCGAAATATTGGCCAGAAAAGAATCCAGTCGGCCAACGGCTCAAGGCCAAAGATCGTTGGCTGCAGATCGTGGGCATTGCCAAACATTCCAACTACCACAGCAAAACTGAGACGCCCATTCCATTCTTTTACGTACCGCTCCGGCAGAATTTCCGCGTGCAAAACAGTTTAGTCATTCGGACGCGTGAAACTCCGGGCGCGATGATGACGGCGCTTGCGCGCGAGGTCCACGCTCTCGACCCGAATCTGGCGCCGCTGATCACTGACCGGCTCCAGGACCAAATTGATCTAATCAGTTACAGTCAACGATTGGCAGTCAGCCTTGTTGCGCTTTTCGGTGGGATGGCGCTGTTCCTCGCTGCGATCGGGCTTTACGCGGTTGTGTCGTACACTGTTTCCCAGGGGACGCGAGAGCTCGGTTTACGCATGGCTCTCGGCGCAGGAACAAAAGATCTTATGCGCCTGGTGATGTCGCGCGGCTTGCTCCTGACCGCTTCAGGCGTCGCCATCGGCGTCCTCGCGGCGTTCATGCTCACGCGTTTGATGAGCAACATGCTTTATAAAATAAGTCCACACGATCCGCTCGCGTTCGGATCGGCAATCGCGGTGATCACAATTGCGTCGCTGGCTGCCTGTTTTTTCCCCGCCTGGCGCGCAACTCGCATCGATCCAATTCAAGCTCTCCGCAAACAATGATGAATTAACAGCGACTCTTCTATGGTCAAAGACATTCGTTTCGCTTTTCGGCAGCTACTGAAACAGCCGGCGTTTACAGCTATTGCCATTGTCACTGTCGCGCTCGCCATCGGCGCGAACACGGCAGTCCTCAGCCTAGTGAATGCGCTATTGATCCGTCCACTTCCTTACAAAGCGCCCAATCAGCTCGTCTTGTTATGGGAGCGTTTTCCACCGCAAGGGCTCGAGCGCATTCCGGTGTCAGCGCCGGAGTATCTCGATTATGAAAAACAGCTCACGACTGTTGAAAGAATCGGCGCCTTTAACTATGCTGCGTACAACCTCACGACTGGCGATGTTCCCGAACGAGTTGCCGGCGCGGTGGTATCCCCGAGCGTTTTCCCGTTACTCGGTGTAGATCCAATCAAAGGTCGCGTTTTCACTAAAGATGAAGGCGCAGAAGGTCGCGACGATGTCGTTGTTATCAGCGCCCGATTGTGGCATCGGCGGTTCAACGCTGATCCGATGATCGTCGGCAACAAGATCTCGCTCAACGGCCGAGCGTGCACCGTAGTCGGGATCATGCCGGAGCAGTTCGATTTTCCGCTGCCGCTGTTCAACGTTCAGGGAGCGCGTTTCGCCAGTCGCGCCGATATTTGGAAGCCGATTGCTTTTACGAAAGATGAATTGGCGGCGCGCTATTCGCGCAGCTACAGCGTGATCGCGCGCCTGCGCCCGGCGGTTTCCATAACGCAAGCTCAAGCTGAAATCGACACGGTCATCGCAAACTTCCGGAAAACCAATCCCAAGAATTATCCGGCAGCGACGACAGCGTTCGGGGCCAGGCTTTACCAGCTGCAGGAGCAGGTCGTCGGACCCATGCGCACCGGCCTTTGGATTCTGGTTTGTGCGGTGAGCCTCGTTTTGCTCATCGCGTGCGCGAACCTCACCACAATGTTGCTTGCGCGTGCCGCATCACGAGAGCGCGAGATGGCAATCCGCGTGGCGCTTGGCGCGGGCTTGAAGCGCATGCTGCGACAATTGCTCACCGAGAGCGTGGTATTGTCCATCTTGGGCGGAATCGCGGGAGTGTTGCTCGCAGTAGGGGCACTCGATCTGCTGCGCGTGATCGGCGCGCAAACCGTGCCGCGGCTTCGTGAAGTCGATCTCGATCTGAGTGTGCTCGCGATGACGTTTGTGGTTGCCGTTGCGACTGGAATTCTTTTCGGCCTTGTGCCTGCGCTCGTTAGCGCGAAGCCGGAATTGACCGAAGCGTTGAAGGAAGGCGGACGCGGTGCGACGGAAGGTCTCCATCGCAACAGGTTGCGCAGTGGCCTCATCGTCGCCGAGACCGCTCTGGCTCTTGTCCTGCTTATCGGCGCCGGGTTGCTCGTCAAAAGTTTTGTCCAACTGCAGAATGTCTCTCCGGGATTCAATCCGCACAATGTTTTGACCGCGGAGATTTCCTTGCCGGTCGAAAAGTACCCGCACGATTTACCGGTTATTAATTTTTACGCTGAAGCGGAGCGGCGGATCAAAAATATTCCCGGCGTCCAGTATTCCGCGTTCACGGTAATGCTGCCGTTGAGCGGCTCGAACACGGACAGCTCTTTTATTATCGAGGGGCAAGATCCAAAGGCGGGTGGCGCGTTCCCAGATGAGGAGATTCGGGACATCACGCCGGGTTTTTTCCGTGTGCTGCAAACACCGTTGTTGAAAGGGCGTTTCTTTAGCGAGGCCGACACGGCCGATTCGGCCCCAGTGGTGATCGTCAACCAGGCGTTCGCGAAAAAGTACTTTCCCAGTGGCGAAGCGCTCGGGAAACGCATATCGAGGGACGACACAAATCCCAAGTGGGCGACGATTGTCGGAATTGTAGCAGACATAAAACACCGCGCTCTAGATACGCAAGCGCAGCCAGAGTACTACCTCGCGCACGCGCAGGGGCCGGATCGTGATATGGTGTTGACGGTGCGCAGTTCGCAAGACGCGCGCACACTTGTCCAAGCCATTCGGGAGGAATTGCGGAATATCGATCCCGATATCCCGCTTGCGAATGTGCGCACGCTCGATGCCGTCGTGGCCGATTCGATCGCGCCTCGGCGTCTTTCGGTTGTCCTGCTCAGTGCATTTTCCGGCATCGCGTTGCTGCTGGCATCGGTTGGCATGTACGGCGTCATCTCGTTTTTGGTTGTTCAGCGCACACACGAGATCGGCGTGCGCATGGCTCTCGGCGCGCAGCGTTCGGATGTTTTGAGAATGGTGATTGGACACGCGTCGAAGCTGTTCCTAATCGCCGCCGCAATCGGTTTACCTCTCGCGTTCGTTACCAACTCAGCCCTGAGGACACTGCTTTATCAGGTGAGTCCGTTCGACATTTCGATCTTCCTCGTCGTCACCGTGGTGCTCGCGAGTGTCGGTCTGCTCGCCAGTTATCTCCCGGCTGTTCGCGCAACCCGCGGCGATCCATTGATCGCGCTTACCCACAACACCTGAACCATGAACCCGAAAATTCTGTGGGTCCTCCTTAATTGTGCGGCGACCATTTCCGCATTATCGGCTGAGCAGACAGAGAGCTCTAAGGCGCTTGGTCAAATCAAAGCGTTGATCGGAAATTGGAGCGGCACGTTTCAATGGACCGGCGGACGTAACAACAGCGGCTCGATGAACGCGACTTATCACGTCACCGGCAACGGTTCAGCCGTGGTGGAGAATCTGATCAACGAGAGCACACCGGTGATGACGAGCGTCTACCACCTGCATGGCCGTGACCTTCGCATGACACATTTTTGCGGCGCCGAAAATCAGCCGAGACTGAAGGCGCGCCGTATCGATCTAGATCATGGCGCGATCGATTTTGACTTCGTTGATGCCACGAATCTTCGATCACCTGATGCACCGCACGTGCACGGGTTGGAAATCCGTCTCATCGACGCAGATCACTTAACCCTGACCTTCTTGTTTCAAAGCGGTTCGGTTGAGAGCCGCGAAGAAATTAATCTGAAACGGTCTGAAACGAGGCCCTCCTAGAAAACTCATTATGATCAAGCTCCGTCATCTCGAACGCAGATATTCGTTAAGCAAGGAGAAGTTTTTCTACGTCCTGCGCGATATCAATGTAGATATCGCCGAAGGCGAATTTGTGTCGATCATGGGGCCGTCTGGCGCAGGTAAATCGACGCTCTTGCACATTCTCGGGATGCACGATCACGGCTGGGAAGGCGAATATTTTTTGAACGACACCGCCGTTCATCATTTAAAACCGAAAGAGCGCGCCACACTGCGGAACGAGCAAGTCGGGTTTGTTTTTCAGCAGTACCATTTACTCGACGATCTCACTGTTTACGAAAACCTGGAGATCCCGCTGTCGTATCGCCGTTACAGCAAAAGCGAGCGCGTCGCGCTCGTAGCAGACACACTCGACCGGTTTCAGATCGTCGGGAAAAAGGATTTGTATCCGCGTCAGCTATCCGGCGGCCAACAACAACTCGTAGGCGTAGCGCGGGCGATCATCGCTGAGCCCAAGCTTTTGCTCGCCGATGAACCCACGGGGAACCTGCACTCGAGTCAGGGAGAAGAAATCATGGAGCTGTTTCGCAAACTCAATGATGAAGGCGTGACCATCGTGCAGGTGACGCACTCGGACAAAAACGCTTCGTATGGGAAACGCGTCATTCAGTTACGCGATGGTTGGATCGTTAACGAATAACGGGAGAAATTTGCCATGATCCTAGATTCATTTCGCCAGGACGTTCGAGTCGGGCTGCGTGTTTTGTTCAAAGACAAAACCTTTTGTTTTTTGGCCGTGCTCGTGCTCGGCCTCGGCATCGGCGGCGCTACCACTCAATTCACCGTGGTTAATGCGATCGTACTTCGCGGGCTCTCTTTTCCGCATCCGGAGCAGTTGGTGACCATCGGGTTGATTGATCCGAAGGCGACGGATCAAAACAACAACTTCGGGTTCGGCGTGATTCCGACAGCACAGGATTACGAAGATTTGAAAGCGACCCAGAAATCCTGCTCATTAATGGCCGGCTATCTCAGCGGATCGACGATAAACGTTACCTACAAGAACAATCCCCAACGTTACAACGGCGGCTACGTCACCGAAGATTTTTTCAAGATTGTAGGTGTATCGCCGATTCTTGGACGCGACTTCACCGCCGAGGACAACAAACCAGGCGCGGAACGGGTGATCATTCTCGGTTACGAAATTTGGAAACGGGACTTCAATGGCGATCCCAACATCGTCGGACAAAACGTTCGAGTTAATAGCAAGCCTGCATCGATCATCGGCGTTATGCCGGCGAATTTTAAGTTCCCAAACTTCGAGCAACTCTGGACGCCGCTTTACAATCAATTTCCGCCCATACCGCGGGGCCAACTCGTCATCGCTGCAAACAACGCCGCGCCGTCGGTTATGGGTCGTCTCAAAGCGGGGGTGACTCTCGACCAGGCGAATGCGGAATTTATCACCGTTGGCCGCCAACTGGCGCGAGAATATCCGAAAACCAACCAAAATTTCACATCGGCGACGGTGAAACCCCTCGCGCATTCACTCATCGGTCTTCAGTTTCGACAGACCGTCTGGGCGATGTTGGCTGCAGTCATTCTCGTTTTGCTAATCGCGTGCGTGAACGTCATGAACATGCAGTTTGGGCGGGCTGCGTTGCGAGCAAAAGAACTGGCGATTCGAGGCGCGGTGGGAGCAACACGTTGGCGACTGGTTAGGCAGATGCTGACTGAAAGTTTGGTGGTGGCAATATTCGGAGCAGTCGCGGGAATTCTTCTGGCCTATTGGAGCGTCGATTTGCTGACCCGCTCCATGGACGCGCTGCCCGCCGGCTTCGGATTACCGTACTGGGTTCGATTTACAATCGACGCGCGGGTACTCGCGTTCACTGTCGGCATAACGCTGGTCGCCACGCTCGCTTCCGGGCTCGTCCCGGCGCTAATCAGTGCTCACAGCAATGCAGCCGAGATGATGAAAGAAGGCGGACGAGGCAATAGCAGTCGATTGGCCAACATCATCACGCGACTGCTCGTGATTGGACAGATCGCACTCACCGCGGCGCTGTTGATTGCGGCAACACTTGAGATCAGATCGATCAGAAATCAGCTTAAGCTCGACTACGGCTACGACGAGAACGCGATTTATAGCGCGCGAATGGCATTGATGGAAGGCGCCTATACCGAAGATGGCCGTCGCGAGTTTTTCAAGCGCGCCGTTCGGGAATTGCGCGCCAACCCGGAGTTCGATTCGGCCGCGCTAAGTGATCGCTTGCAAATGACGTTTGCCGGCGGCGGCCAGTACGAAGTCGACGGTCAAAATTATCTCACCGACCGCGATCGGCCCCGGGGGAACTTTGAATCCGTGTCGGATAACTATTTTTCGACGCTCGGGCTGAAAATTTTGGAAGGACGCGATTTCACACTTGATGATGCCGACACGAAGCAACCGGTCGCGATCGTGAACGCGAGTTTTGCGCGGAAGCATTGGGGAAATCAAAGCGCGCTCGGGCATCAGGTCCGCATTTTCAATCCGGGTGAGCCGGCACCGTGGCGAACCATCGTGGGCGTTGTTCCCGATACTTTGATGCAGGGACCGTTCGATCAGCAAACGGACTCTGCCGGTTTTTATATGCCGTTGCTGGGCGCGTCGCCTGCGACTCAATTTTGCACGGTTGTGGTCCGACCGCGCGCGGGCCAGCATGCGGAAACGTCCGGTCCTGTTCTGACCAAAGCGGTCACTCAGCTTGATTCAGACGTACCGATTTATTTTCCCGGCACACCCGCTCAATTCCATGACCAAAATCTGTCCGGCAATCGTATCGTCGTTAGTTTGTTCGCGATTTTCGGTGGCGTCGCGTTCGTTCTTTCCGCGGTGGGTCTGTACGGCGTGATGAGTTTTTCTGTGACCCAGCGCACACAGGAATTTGGAATTCGAATGGCGCTTGGAGCGGACGCGCGCCGGATTTTCCGAATGGTAATGACGCAGGGCGCGTGGCAGTTGGTTATCGGGCTTGTGCTCGGCGGAGGGGCTGCCGCTTTGTTGCTCGGTGTCCTGGTTGCGGCTGCTTTGCGGAACATTCTCTTCAAGGTGAACGCTCTTGATCCTTCTATTTATTTGGCAGTAGCCGCGCTGCTGACAATTGTTGCCGCTCTTTCCTGTTTTATTCCCGCGCGCCGCGCTACACGCGTCGATCCCGTGACCGCGCTCCGTTATGAATAATCTGCGGAGATCAATCGGATGTTAGACGATGTTCGTTACGCAGTTCGACAGCTCGTGAAAAATCCGAGCTTTACACTCATTGCCGTATTCGCACTCGCGCTCGGCATTGGCGCGAACACCGCGATCTTCAGCGTAGTCAACGCGGTGTTGTTGCGACCGCTGCCGTATCCTGAGGCCGACAAACTGATCGTGGTCCGCGAGACGTCACACATCTTCGACAACGGCGCGGTCGGTTACGTGAACTGGCTCGATTGGCACGACGCTCAGAAAAGTTTTACCGACCTCGCGCTTGTTAGACGGGAATCGGTAAATTTTTCACTCGGCGCGGGGCAAGGTTCGCCTGAGCGCCTTCGCGGTGTCCGCGCCAGCTCCGGATTTCTGTCTGTACTTGGCTTCAAACCGAAGCTCGGCCGCGATCTAAGCGCAATAGATGACATAGCAGGAGCCCCGAACGTGGCACTGATCAGCGAGAATCTGTGGCGCCATGATTTTGGTGCTTCGCCATCGGTCCTTGGCCGGCGCGTGCTGATCGATGGGCTGCAACGCGAAATCATCGGCGTGTTGCCAGCTGAACTTCAATTCGGCCGGAATCCCGACGTGCTGCTGCCGCTTAGCGAGATTGCAAAGGAACCATGGATGCTCAAGCGCGATTACCACCAGGGTTGGTCGGGACTCGGGCGATTGAAACCCGGCGTAACGATCTCGCAGGCGACCAGCGATCTCAATGGGATCGCCATCGATCTGGAGAAAAAATATCCCCAAAGCAATGCGGGGCGGCGAGTGAGGCTGCGGCCGCTGTTTGAAACAACCGTCGGCGATTACCGCGCCAGCTTGAATCTTCTCATTGCCGCTGTGGTATGCGTGCTGTTGATCGCTTGCGCAAATGTTGCCAACCTGCAATTCGCGCGCGCCCTGGCTCGCGCCCGGGAAATCGCGGTGCGCGCTGCGCTCGGCGCCAGCCGGTGGAGTATCGCGCGGCAGCTACTCGTCGAAAGCACATTGCTCGCGGTCATAGGCGCGGTTGCCGGAGTTTTGCTGACGGTGTGGTGCATGGATGCGATTCTCGCACTCACACCGCCGAACGTGCCGCGGTTTCATGAGACGAAGATCGATTTGCACGTGCTCGTCTTTACCACATTCGCCGCTGTGCTGGCCGGAGTCCTTGTTGGAGTCTGGCCGGCCTGGCGAATCTCTCACTCTGAGTCGCTCTCGCTCGCGCTGCATGAAGCAGCCGGTCGCGGTTCAAGCGATGGCTTAAACAGACAACGGATGCGGTCCGGTTTGGTGATCATGCAGGCTGCGCTCGCGATTGTTCTGCTAGCTGGCGCAGGACTGACATTAAAAAGCTTCTGGCACGCGCAGAACGCGCCGCTCGGTTTCGATCCGCATGGCGTTGTAAATTTCGAACTCTCCTTGCCAATGGCGAAGTACAAAACAGGCGAGCAGAGGAGCGCGTTTTGGACGCAATTGCTCCAACGCGTGCAAAGTATTCCCGGAGTCGAAGCCGCGGCCATATGTTCGAACAGTCCATTCGACGACACTGAAAATGACAATTTCTTCCACGTAACCGGCACTCCGCCGGTTCCGGCCGACCAAAGGCCAACGGCGGAAACTAGTGTGGTTTCTCCCGATTACTTCCGCCTCATGCGAATGCCGGTTCTTCGCGGTCGCGGATTTGGATCGGAAGATCTGCCCGGTGAAAAAGGGCACTCCCGCTCGGTCATCATCGACGACTCGTTCGCGCAAAAATATTTTGCAGGGAAAGATCCCATCGGACAGCACATCGATGACAACGACACACTGGACGAACATGCGCCGCCGATGACGATCGTTGGCGTTGTCCCTCGAACGCGCAATGAAGCTCCCGGCGAGATGAATGTGGAGGCGCTGCATCTCGTGCAGGAATATTTGTTGGCATCGCAGGACCCGCAGCCGGAAAACGAGCTGCATGTTCGGACAAGCTTGCGCGACATCGCTCCAATCGTGGCTGCGGTGAAGCGCGAAGTGGAATCGCTCGATCCGAACCAGCCGATCGGCCGGATCACGACCATGGATGACGCCATCGCTTCAAGCTTGGCAACGCGCCGTTTGATGATGGTGTTGTTAGCCGCGTTTGCGGTGCTCGCGCTCGTACTTGCGAGCGTGGGTCTCTACGGTGTGATGGCGCTCACGGTGACACAACGCACTCGCGAGCTCGGGATTCGCATGGCGCTCGGCGCGGAGCGCACAAACATTTTCAAGCGCGTTCTGAGCCAGGGCATGACACTGATTGCAATCGGCATTGGAATCGGGCTGATCGGGGCGATTGCTGCCGGCCGCGCGTTGATGTCGCTGCTTTACAACGTGGGCGCGATCGATGCCGGGGCTGTGATTACAGCGGTAACTTCGCTGGTGCTGGTCGCGCTGATCGCTTGCTGCGTGCCAGCTCGCCGCGCCACGCGCGTCGATCCCATCGTCGCGCTGCGAACCGAATGAACCAGATACCTAATCATTCCCGATGTTAAACGACGTTCGTTTCGCTCTTCGGCAACTGCGCAAATCGCCGGGGTTCACCTTGATCGCCGTGCTAACTCTGGCGCTCGGGATCGGTGCGAACACAGCCGTATTCAGTTTAATTCACGATTTGTTTCTGCGTGGGCTTCCGTTCCGCGAGCAGGAAAATCTCGTTCATGTTTACGGCGAAGCGAAAGAGCGCGATCTGCACCAACTTCCATTTTCGATTCCGAAATTCTGGCATTATCGCGACGGACAAAATGTTTTCACCGCGGTCGCTGCCGATTGGAATAACGGCTACATCCTCACTGGGTCAGGCGAGCCGGTGCAAGTGCTCGGCGCAAATGTCACAGCCAATTATTTCGACCTGTTAGGGGTCCGTCCGAT
>WNFW01002314.1_pt1 | contig 17998 bp, 20 predicted proteins | sample 5400131 | NCBI WGS metagenome assembly WNFW01 (sample SAMN13153362, study PRJNA577476) | soil metagenome | isolation source: 20 cm soil or saprolite under grassland replicate 1 | place: USA:California | collected 2016-06-15 | reverse complement strand
TGGCTATCGGTGGCTTTATTTTGGCCGTCGGTTTCATTCTGCTCTCTCTCATGTTCGTTTCGATCTTGGCGACTTACACGCCGCTGCCGATCTGGGCGAGTCTCGGAATAGTTGCTCTAGTGTATTGCATCGCGGGGGCGATGGTCTTGTGGGCCGGGACACAGAAGGCCAGCAGGGTGAAACCGTTCCCCGAACAATCGGTGCGCAGCACGAAACAGGACGTGCGCTATATCGCCGAGCGGGCAGCCGGTCGCCAGCAGGCTGCTGAAAAAGCCTTATAGGCTAGCGATGCAGTGCTAAGTACGTTTCCGTCTGTCCCGAGCGAAGCCGAAGGAGTTTTTTTGAGCAGCCTTTCAACCAGAGTTTTTCAGCTGACCTGCTACACTGGGAAGGAGGTCCTATGGACGATAAATTACAAGAGGTGAAGCGCGATATCGAACTGACTCGGGCCGCGCTCGGGGAAAAAATCGATCGTCTCACAAATAAGGTGGAAACGGCAAAAAACACCACGTTGAATCCCGCCTATCATGTGAAGACCCGTCCTTGGCCGACGCTGGGGATCACGGTTGCGCTGGGATGCCTGGTGGGTCGTTATATGAAAGCACGGTTGGTCAATTCTGCCGCCCGTCGCAACGGAATCCCGCCAAGACCTTCGATAGTCCGGGAGGTGGCCCGAAATACCAGTTCATCCGCGGCCAACGTCGTCGGCCTGCTCGTTGCGGATTTTCTCCGCGATTTCATCAATGAGCGCAGAAAGAGACGTCAAGAGCGGCGATCATCATCATGATCGCTTGATCGTCGTTTGTTCTCGCTCCAAGTTCTATCACGGGTTCCACGAGCCCCTTGAGTTCCGAACCGGTCGCCTCTATCGTTTGGGCCGGTGATTCAATCTTACGCCTATGACTCGGTCATTGTCGGCTCGGGTCCGAACGGTTTGGCCGCAGCCATCACGATGGCTCAAAACGGCCGTTCGGTGGCGGTATTTGAAGCCGAGGAAAATATCGGTGGAAGCGTTCGTTCGGCTGATCTCACATTGCCCGGCTTTGTTCATGACATCTGCTCGGCGGTTTATCCCCTGGCAATAGGCTCGCCGTTTTTCCGCTCGCTACCTTTGGCCCAGCATGGTCTTGAATGGGTCCAGCCCCCGGCAGCGCTGGCTCATCCGCTCGATGACGGGACGGCAGTTACATTGGAACGATCGATCGCCGAGACGGCTTCAGCCCTCGGCTCCGACCGAGATGCGTATCTGAAGCTGATGTCGCCGCTGCTTGCAAACTGGGACGGATTGGACGCGGATCTGCTCGGTCCGCCGCGGCTCCCGCGCCATCCGTGGAATTTCACCCGGTTCGGATTGCTGGCGATTCAGCCGGCTCGCCGCCTGGCCGAAAGCCGTTTTCGAGGCGCGCGTGCGCGCGCGCTCTTCGCCGGCTTGGCCGCGCACTCGATGCTCCCTCTGGAAAAATGGGGCTCGGCCGCTTTCGGCCTCGTCTTGGGCATCACGGGGCATGCGGTGGGTTGGCCCATCGCTAAAGGAGGAGCGCAGACCTTGGCCAATGCATTGGTGTCTTATCTACGCTCTTTGGGCGGCGAGATATTTCCCAATGAACGAGTCGTCAGTCTCGATCAACTTCCCTCGTCTCGAGTGATTCTTTGCGATTTGACGCCACGCCAATTGTTGAAGATTGCCGGCGCGCGACTGTCACCGCGCTACCGCGGGAAACTGGCTCGCTATCGTTACGGCATGGGCGCCTTCAAGATCGATTATGCGCTATCGGCACCGGTACCGTGGAAGGCTCAGGAGTGCAACCGCGCCGCCACGGTTCATGTCGGCGGAGAGCTGCGAGAAATCGCCGCTTCCGAGCTTGCCGCGTGGCGGAGAGAGCACGCGGAGAAACCTTTCGCGCTTGTGGTGCAGCCCTCCCTATTCGACCCTTCGCGAGCGCCGGCAAATCAACACACTCTTTGGGTCTATTGCCACGTGCCGAACCGATCCGCATTCGACATGACGGATCGAATCGAGGCGCAAATCGAACGATTCGCGCCGGGTTTTCGTGAAACCATTATCGCGCGCCGAATTGCAGCGCCAGCGGAGCTCGAACGACGCAACGCCAATCTCGTCGGCGGCGACATCAATGGAGGGGCGGCGAACCTCGCACAGCTTTTCTTACGACCGACCTACCGGCTCTACTCAACTTCCCACAAGGGTTTGTATCTCTGCTCGGCCTCAACCCCGCCGGGCGGCGGCGTCCACGGAATGTGTGGTTACTTTGCGGCCCGTCGCGCCCTGCGCGACCTGTTTTAGCGAGCGGCGCCCTCAGTTTGGATTTGCCGGGTTCCAGTTTGCTCTTTGCCCGCCGGCAAAAAGTCCGTTTAACTCTATTGAAGCTGCTCTCGGTTGCGCGCAGCGGCGCGGTCAGCGCGCTCTGTGAGCAGGGAAGGGGCCACCACGGATTGGCTTTCCCAACCACGTCTCGGGATGTCTCCTTGGCCATCGCGTGCCCCCGGCAGCAGCCGACAGACCAAACTCATCGTCTCCGCCACCAAGGACGGAAATAAGCTATTGACGAGACGCAGCAAGCGCGCTTGAGGCGTAATGACGAGCTGCGATTTGCCATAGCGGCAAGCCTCGATAATTTCTTTGGCGGCATGTGCCGAGCTGGTGGAGAGAAGGGGAGAGGCATTGGCGATGCTGAAGAGCGCAAATTCCATTTTCTGTTTGCCTTTGAAAAAAGCGTTGAAGTGCGAACCGGTTCGCATCAATCCGGGCGAGACCGTGGTGACGTGAATCCCATCCTTTGCCAGCTCCGTACGCATTCCCTGGGAAAGGCCGACGAGAGCGAACTTGCTCGCGACGTAAGGCAGCAGATGCGGAACCGCCACTTTACCGCCGATGGACGCGATATTGACAATCCGGCCATGGCGCTGACTTTTCATCTGCGGAATAATTTCCTGCATGAGATAAAGCGGGCCCCAAAAATGGACCGCCATCGCCCGAGCGTAGTCTTCGAGATCCATATGCTCCGCAGGTCCGACTTGAATCGTGCCGGCGTTGTTGATCAGAACATCAATGGCTCCGAATTCGCGAACAATCGCAGCCACGCTGCTCCGGACTTGCTCTTGCCGGCTCACGTCGCAAGGCAGCGCTAATACTCGTATCCCGTAGTTTGTGAGTTCTACAGCGCTCTCCGTCAAGCGCTCCTGATCGCGAGCCAAAAGAACGATGTTCGCTTTTTCCTTGGCGAACCCGCGAGCCAGCTCCAGGCCGAGACCGCGAGATGCTCCAGAAATCACCACGACCTTGCCGGCAAACTCCATGCGGCGCTTCTGCCGGACCGCGTAAGCCCATGCCGCGGCGGCCGTGCCGAGGAAGATAAGCTTAACGGGAACAGGAATGTTCGATCGCGAATCATCCATCATGGAATCTCCTTACTTCGGGAATCGTCCCCATCAGCACACGGGTCCTCACCGTGAAATCACAACTCGGAAGCCTTTAATCCTTTCTGTGCGGCGGCGGATTCTCCGGCGGCTCGTATGTCACGCCTTCCTCGTTGGTCAAGTTGATGTCTTCCGTCCCGCCGTAGGGCTCTTGATCGGGGATCGTGCCAGGCGGGACCTCTTTAGCCGGTTCATTTTTTGCACGGTCATCGCGCTCCCAAGCGAGCCTTTGCACCTCGAGATTGTCAACGATCTCCTGAACGCCGGCGATGTCCGTTAAAATATTGAGTAGTATTTCATGCTGCGGCTCGCTCGGTACAGCTCCTTCGAGATAGACGACACCGTTGCGCGCCCGAATCTGCAGCTCGTCCATCTCTACTTGGCCATCCTCGCGCACCAGTTCTGTCAGATGCTCGGCCAATTCGTCATCATCGAGCTGTTCCAAGTCAGGCGGCAAACGTCCTGTTTCGGGCTCTTCAGCGCCCTGTTCCGGCTGGCCAAACTGCCGTTCCGCGCGTTCAGAACATTCCGAGCAGAGAATTGTGGTGGGGTTGAAACGAAGCCGATCTTCTTCGATGGGCTTGCGACAGTTCGCGCAGGTGCCGTAGGTGCTCGCCTCGATCCGCGCAAGAGCCTCATCGATATCCCGAAGCCGCCCCTGTTGGCGCTGATCCAATCGCTCCAGCGCTCTGGAATCGCGCTCCTGCTGCGCCTCTTCCTCGATTTCCGGCTCCCGGGCTTCCGAGATCGCCCGGAGCGCCTGATTATTGTCACTAACTTCTTCGATCAGGGCTCGACGTTCCCTTTGTAATTGATCGCTCAACTGTTTTAAGACTTCTTTGTTCATTTCCGGTTCTCCGAATATCAGTGAGTGAAATCCTTTTACGCGACCGCTCGGCCGTTTTCTCTCCGCCATCGGCCTGACGGCTGTCCGGCCGTGGTCGGTTTTTCGCCGGTTTCGGCGATCGCCTTGAACGCGCGCAGGTCTTCCCTGATCTGGTGTTCGGTCAGCGTTTCGAGCAGTTTCGCCACGGCGGCGCCGCCGCTGCCCGCCGGCGGATGGTATGAAAATATGACTTTGACTTCGGTGGCGTTTCGCGGCGGCACAGAATGAAAAAAGACCGAGCCGGTGTGATCAATGCTGGAACCAGGAAGCGACCGCCAGGAGATTCTTTTGTTCTCCTGGTCGTCGATGATGGCGGCATCCCACTCCAGACGAAGCGGAGCGGGAATTTTCCCGATCCAATGGGACTGGCGATCGTCCCACACGGTTACCGACTCGAGATGAGACATAAAGCGGGGCAGGTTTTCGAGACGTCGCCATAGGGCATAAGCTTCCGCGGGGGATTTACGAACCGTTACGGTTTCTTCCACCTGCAATCCGTTTTTTAACGGCGCTCCCGCAGAGAACTGCAACACACTGTAGATGGGATAGACCCCGCTCACGCCGCGATAAAGGAGGGCGCCTCCGCCAAGAAGAAAGGGCAAACTCTGGCGGCGCAAACCTGAAAATAGAAGAGCGGCTCCGGCAATGATGGAAATGCCGCGCTCAGCAGGATCGACGTTAATCTCGGGGGTTCTGCCGGGAGATCGAATATCGTCGGAAGCAAAATTCACGGCTTCAACACGACTTTGATGCATTGCTCCTCCTTGTTGTTGAAGATCTCGTAGGCGTGCGGTGCCTCCTCCAGAGACATCCGGTGGGTGATCACGAACGAGGGATCGATTTCGCCCGCCTCGATCCGCGCGAGAAGCGGACTTACATATTTTTGGACGTGACTCTGGCCCATTTTCAACGTCAGGCCTTTTGCGAACGCGGCGCCCATCGGAAACTTGTCGACAAAACCGCCGTACACTCCGGGAATCGAAACGGTGCCGCCTTTACGGCAGCAATGGATCGCCTGACGCAACGCGGTCGGACGGTCCGACTCGAGCCAGAGCTTGTGCTTGGCGCTGTCGTACCATCCCGAAAGGCCGAATCCGTGAGCTTCCATCCCCACCGCGTCGATGCAAGCATCCGGGCCGCGGCCGCCGGTTATCTCGCGCAATTCTTCGGCCACATCGACGGTTTCATAATTTAACGCGATCGCCTGGCTCTGGCTCCGAGCCATCTCCAGACGTTCGGGTACGCGATCGATGGCGATCACGTGTTCGGCGCCAAGCAACAGGGCGCTTTGAATGGCAAACTGTCCGACGGGACCGCAGCCCCAGACGGCGACGGCATCGCCGCGCTGAATGGCGCAATTTTCCGCCGCCTGATAGCCGGTCGGCAAGATGTCGGTAAGAAAAAGAGTTTGTTCGGCGCTCAAGTTCGAGGGGATTTTAACCGGACCCACGTCCGCATAGGGAACGCGCGCGTATTCCGCCTGGCCGCCGGCATAGCCGCCGAGCATGTGCGAATAACCGAATAGACCGGCGGGTGATTGACCATAAATCGTCTCGGTCATCCACGCGTTGGGATTTGAATTATCGCAGAAGGAATATTCTTCGCGCGCGCAGTGAAAGCAATTACCACACGCGATCGGAAAGGGAACAATCACCCGATCACCGACATGTAAGTTCTTGACCGCAGATCCAATCTCCACAACTGAGCCGAGAAATTCATGTCCTAGAATATCGCCGGCTCTCATCGTCGGAATGTTGCCGTTGTACAGATGGAGGTCGGAGCCGCAAATTGCAGTTAACTCCGTCTGAATAATCGCGTCTCGTGGGTTGATGATGCGGGGATCAGGAACGGTTTCGGTGCGAATGTCTCTTTTGCCGTTCCAACAGACTGCTCTCATGACGGTTCCCTAAATGTAAGGATAAGTTTTAACTAAAAAGGCGCAAGCGCTATGCCACGAATTCTCTTGGAGGACTGCTCTTAGGCTCAAAAAGAAAAGCTCCTGGTTGTGTCCCAGGCATGCAAATTGGCGGCAAAAAAGCTCCCATAAACGCTACAGTCAGGAATGAGATAATTAAATCTGCTTCTGATCATGCCGACCGGGGTCCGGCAGCGGCGGAGCTTGGCTCAATTTGAGCCAGTATCGCATGCCACAGCCGAATCCATGTAGACCAATCATGCTTTCCGGGAATCCTGTGGACGTGGGCGCCGGGAAGGCGGTCGGCCAGGAGTTGGTTCGCTGAAGCGAACTTGTCCTGCAATCCGTAGCCAAGGTAGAGGCTCGGAAAAGTGGGGCTTTGGCTGTCATAGCTTTTCAGCCACAGCCAAAGCCTCCGTTCATAATCGGCGTCCGCGACATTTGCGGGTTGCCATTTCTTTACGCCACCGGCTGTACATATTTCCCGCACGACAGGCTGTTCCCCGAGATAGGGTGCCAATAGAAACAAGCGAGCGATTTCTCCGGGGTGATGCATCGCGTAATAAAGAGCGCCGAAGCCGCCCAGAGAAATACCGACTAGATCAATTTCGCCGTAGCCTTTGCGTTGAGCGGGAACGATCACATCCTCACGCAGCCGCTCGATGGCAGTTCGCCTGAGATAGTAGCCAAAGTGCATATCGGCGGCGATCATGTCGGCAGAGATACGGCACCGCCGTATCGCATCGATGAATCCATAGAATTCGTAATCCTCCAGGATATCGCCAATGCCGGGCAGAAAAACGATCAGCCGGCACGCCGGTGACGAAGCACACGGATAATTGCGAAGCCGGATCGGGGCGGCAGGCCGGACCAGAGACGAGCACCAGCGCGATCTTAGCGTCAGGTGGCAAACAATATTTCTTTGAAGTCTTCTGAAAATACGGCTGGGGTTCAATGCCATTCCACTCGGTGCCGTCCATTCGTTTGCCCGAGAAATTCGTCCAACTCGTCCAGTGAGAGCGCTGGCGGCATGGGATAGCGCGCTTGGATCTTACCTACGAGATCTTCGTGATAGCGGACAAAAACTGCAAAGTCGCGGGGATAGGCGTCTTCATCCACTCCGAGAAAGGAACTCCGCCTGGCGCCGCTCCTCATAATGCGCCGCCACTCGTCAATCGGTACTAAGCCGATGGAGTCCACTCCATGGGAAAAGAGCATGAGACGGATCTCATCGAAACGGTTTCCATTCTGAAGATATGCCTCGAGCGCTTCGGCTGAAGGCTCCTTATTAAAAAGCATCCAAAAGGGTACCGAGCCGGTGCGGACGGCCCAATACGGTTCCATCAGGATAAAGGATTCAACCAGGAGCCGGCGCTCGTGAATATTACGCTTTAGATTCCACCAGCGGTACAATTCGGCGACGAGCGGACTGAAATCTTCGGGTTCTCTGAAGAGAATGCGCCTGATTCGAAAACCGTGTCGCTGCGCGAGCGACTCCACGTCTTGCCTGAGGCTCGGCTCGAAGCCCCACTCGGCCTCGGGGCTCTCTCCGTCGGGTTGAGGCGCTTGCCAGCGGCGCCGATGCGAATGATACCGCTTCAGGTAATCTTCCACCCGGGCCCCGCCGTTCTGATATTCATCGCGGGTCGCTCCGCCGAGCGCGCCGAATTGAAAAAAGTGCCGTTCACCGTATTTCGTCGTGAGCCATTTTAGATCGCATTCGACGAGGAAAATGGTTCCGCCGGGCTCGAGCGATTTCTCAATGAACGATTCGTAAGCGGGGCCGAGACGAAGCCGTTTGACGCGAAAATACGTCATGCGTTGGATCATCAGGCGATCCTGGACGGGATCGTGCATATGGTGTAGCTGAATGTCGGGATTGGCTTTTAACAGAAGGCGCGCCGGGTGGTCCGCCCATTTCACATCATCGACTGGCTCATCCGGGTGGCAGCCCGATCTCGCCACCGGAATCAGCAGAGTTTGCGGCAGCCAAGGAATGCCCAGGGCGGCCCAGAGATGGGTCGCCGCGCCGTTGGACGAACCGATGGCAAGGGCGGGATATTTCCGCGGCGGGTACAGGCGGATCAAATCTTCGTCGACGAGATCCATGTTGACGTAGGGAAGTTGGCGCGGACGGATCGCTTCAAAGCGCCCGCTCCAGATGTAAACCTGTTCGCGCAGCCGGGGCGGCATACGATTGACCGCTTGCGCTGCCGCTTTCATCAAACTGGCTCTGTTCTTCGGCATCGTCCCCAGCAGTGGAAAATCTTTTCCATTCAAGTAGCCGGCGAGCGCTCGCAACATTGCCGTGGCCGAATCAAAATCGGCGACGTAAGAAGATGCGTTCATGGTTCTACCAACTGCAAGAAAGGACGAATAGCGGTTACCAGTTGCCGCGGCGCGGAATAGTTCAAGGTGTGCGCAGCGCCGGGGATAACGCACAACTCGCCGTGGGGCAGCAACTGTGCGGCTCTCTCCGCCCAGCTTTGAGGAACAATCGGATCTTTTTCTCCTCTGACGACCAATGCGCGAGCTTGAACATGCGGCAGCTTTTGTTCGATCGGATCAGCCAGCGCCATCTTGATCGTCGCCCAGGCACGGCGAACGCCAGCAGCTCGATAATCCGCACGAGTGATCCGACCCAAGGCCGGCTGCTCGCGGCGGGAGTTGATGATCAAACGAAGCAATTGTCGCCCGAGAGATCGAGCTTCAGGGTCCACGGTTGGACCCTGAAGAACAAGCCGATCGACGCGCTGGGGATGGCGGAGAGCAAATTCGACGAGAATCTGGCAACCGAAAGAATTCGCCACGAGGTGGGCTTTCGCGATTCCTATAGTCTCCATCCATTCGGCCAGAGCATCTGCAAGCTCCGGCAGATTCAGTACCCTTCTTGGTTTGTAACTTTTGCCATAGCCAGGCAGGTCGGGCGCGTAGACATCGCAAAGCTGCATCAGCTGCTCGGCGGTGGGAACCATGTAACGGCTCGAGATGACCAGGCCGTGGATCAGGACAACGACGGGCGGAACCGGCGGCCCGTGCGAGGATGTGAGCGAGTGGATCAGGCCGGCGGAAGTCTTTGTCCACTGGCTTATGATTTTAGATGAATCATCGATCTCCTCGAAGCGCGCGGCTTCACAAGATTTACCGGCTGCTGGATTTTTCGCTGCTGGATTTGTTAGTGCTGTCACTGCTCTTTTCACTGCTAGTTCCGGTACTCTTGCTGCTGCTCTTTGATCCTTTTACGTTCTTATCGGTGCTTTCAGCGAGTTGCAGATGCTGCTTCAGGGTCGGTAAAGTCTGGCTGGCAAACTTCTTTACGTCAGGGTCCTTGGCTTTGTCAGACTCACGCTGGAATTTGCTCACATCCTCTTTGTGATCCTTCACCATAGCCTGCATGTATTGCCGGTCGAACTCAGCACCTGAAAGTTTTGTCAGCCGTTCGACGGCCGATTTGTGCTTCTTATCCAGCTCGTTCTGCAAATTTACGCCTTTGTCCGAAGCCAGCTTCTTCAACTCGTCGTTAGCTTTGCTGTGATCTTGCTCCATGCGCCGACCGAATTCCTTGACCTGGTCGTTTGAAGCTTTTTCGCTGGCGAACTTGCCTAGCTGGACTTCCATCATGCCGCCTTGAGCGGCCTCCTTGATAAAATTGGCGTCACTGCTGGAAAGTTTTTCGCTTTTTGTGTCGGCGGCTAATGCCGATCCAGCAGGAAAGATAAGGGCGAAAGAGAAAACCAGAACTTTTGCTACTTCTGCGGCTTTAAACATAAGTATCTGCCTCCTTTTTTACGTTTTGCTACTCATTCTGAACGTTTCGCAAGGCATGTGCCACAAATTCCAGGAGACAAGTTGCGTTCTCTTATGAGCCGAATCTGAGACGATGAGGCGGCGAGTGTTGCGACTATAGGACTTTGACTGTGTTGGGAGGAGCAATGCCTAAACCGGGCTGTCTGGAATAACGGCACGCCGTTAGCGCGCCGTGGGAAAGATACTTACGCTTTCGGCTGATATTCGCCGAGTGTCGCCTGAATTTGCTGTTTTTGGTGATCTCGAAAAATTCCCAGATTAACTTTGGTTCCCGGCGCCGTGCTTGCGACATGATTCCGCAAAGTATTTCCGTCCGTTACCGCTGCTCCGTTGAAATCGACGATTACGTCGCCTTGGCGAATTCCCGCTTTCGCCGCCGGCCCGTTGGGTATTACTGAATTAACCAGCGCCCCCTGAACGTCCGAAAGACCGAGCTTCGACGCTAACTCGGGAGTCATGGGTTGGATCGACACGCCGAGCTGGCCGCGGTGCACTTTGCCGCCCTCGAGTATTTGATCGAGGACGTTTCGCGCCATATTCGATGGTATGGCGAAGCCGATGCCGATATTTCCGCCCGAAGTTGAAAGAATCTGCGAACTGATGCCAATAAGCTCGCCCCGTGTATTGATTAGCGCGCCGCCCGAATTGCCTTGGTTGATCGGCGCATCGGTCTGCAAAAAATCTTCGAAGCTGCCGTCGCTGAGCCCGGTCGCGCGTCCCTTGGCGCTGATGATTCCCGCCGTGACCGTTTGGCCGAGGCCGAGCGGATTGCCGATGGCGAGCGCAATATCGCCGACACGGACTTGATCCGAATTGCCGAGGCTCAGAGCATCGAGATCTTTGGCATCGATCTTGAGCACGGCCAAATCGCTCGGTGGATCCGAACCGACGACTTTCGCCTTGAATACCCGGTGATTGGTCAACTCGACTTGGATTTGTTCGGCGCCGTCGATGACATGGTGATTGGTCAAGATGGTCCCGTCGTGCTGCACGATAACACCGGAGCCCAGGGCCATCAGCATTTTTTGTCGGGGAGCGGGCCCTCCTCCAAAGGCTCCTCCGGAAAAGTCACGCAACAGTGGATCCTCGGAAAACGGATATTGTCGCGGTGGCCGGACGCGCCGCTCAGTGCGGATCGTCACAACTCCCGGGCCAGCGCGCTCCACGACGTCGGCGTAAGACCCCTGCGGGGGCGGAGTTCGAGGTTCAGCAGCCGATGTTTTCGGTGGGGGCGGTGATGTAGGGGGTTTGCGAGGAGCCTCTCTTTTCTGGCAGGCTCCTGACGAAATAGCAATCGCCAGTAACAGCAAATAAGTTGCGGGAGCGGCCCGATGACAAATCCGTCCACTATCGGTTTGCGTAATTCGCCTCCTACGATGAAGGCTAAGATGATGATCAGAGACTTCTGAGCCAGCGATTCTTAAGCCAGAATATCGCGAAACCGACCAGAGTCCACTTCAGGCAGAACCAGTACACTGTCCACCAGACGTGCAGCCAGGTTCTCAATTCCCAATAAAGCCAGTCCAAATCCTCTCCCTCATTCTCGGCCTTGACCGTCCGGCGAAGGCCGTATCTTAGGGAGCGAGCAAGGTACGTGCCATTTCGTATAGCAAAAGGATTCAGTTGACTTATCGCAAAATTGGAAGTCTGTAAAAGCGCCGGCTGTGAGCGTCGAGCGATTTTTACTTACAGTTGACTGCCAATACAAACCATTAGTCCTTCACTCTTCAGAATGTTTTAGAGTGGCATCCGATGCGCTGCTGATCGCCTCGGCTTGCTTTGGTCGACTCGTGTCGAGGGTCAAGGTAAATTCGTGTTTTAATTTTGAAAATTTTGCGAATCACCAATTCAACATTGAAATTGTGATTAGTACCTCAACAATGCTCCCAAGCCGCCTTCAGCGAGCAGGCGGTTGCGTGCCTCTCCTCGGGTGACAACTTCTGCCTCGCCCCCGTGAGAATGGCGCTTTCGACGGCTCGATTCAGGACCAGAGTTCGGTTTTTTGTGGCGACGACGTCCAAGATCGAGGCTTACCGGAATACCAATCGTGGCACATAGTTTGCGGAAAGCGCTGTAGTGGCGCTCCGTTGGAGGTCAATGTATGCAGGTCCCTTTGAAGATGACTTTCCGCAATGTTCAAAAGGACGCAGCCATTGAAACGCTCATTCGTAAGCAGGCGACTAAACTCGAGCGCGTTTGTCCTTACGTGGTGAGCTGCCAGGTTTCTATCGAGAAACCGCAATCGCACCAAAAGAGCGGGAATCCGTTTCGGGTGCGAGTGGACGTTACGGTACCCCCGGAACACAAATTGGTGACGATTCGCAACGCGGGCGAAGGCGATCTCCACGAACGATTACCTACGGTCGTGCGACGAGCCTTCGATGCTACCCAGCGCCAGCTGGAGAAGCTTGTTGACAAGCAGCGCGGCGACATCAAGGTTCATCCCGCACAAGAAATAGCGGGGTTGGTGGTCCGGCTGTTTCGCGACGAAGGATACGGATTCATTAACTCTCTGGACGGCCGCGAAATCTATTTTCACAAAGACAGCCTGCACGCGGGTGAGTTTGACCGTCTGGAGATCGGAACAGGGGTGCAGTGGAACGAGGAAGAGGGCGAAAAGGGCCCTCAGGCGAGCTTCGTCAAGATTGTAGACAAGCCCGGGTCTAGGGTCTCACATGGCGACCTCTATTTTTTCTTTCGACCCCGAGTAGAAGAAGAAAGCCCCGAGAAACTCGAAGACGTTCAGCGAAGTTTTTATGGCAGAGCCTTCAATCCGCCGAACTCCTGAAACGGTCAAGTTGCTCTGCTCTATTGTCGGGTATCAAACCACCTACTAGCAGCAAATTGAATGTGATGGAAAGGAGGGAGCCCCTGTTAGGCGAATGGCAAAGGATTGTTCTTTTAGAATTCGAGGGCCCTCGAAGGAGAAAAATTGCAATCTCGTTCACGCCCGAAAAAATCAACCGGAAAGTTTGCTCGATAAGTTTCCTAAACATCGGTACATGGCTTGACAAAAGAGGAGTTGGGTTATACACAAAAAACAAGAGCCTTTGTTCCTTCGAATCTAATTCTTCAAGAAACGTCGTCTTGCATTTCAGTTCTAACCGGCTCGATTTAATAGACCACCTGAATTTCGGAATAGTAACCAAACGCGCGTTCACTATGCGGTGCGGGAAATTTTTGAATGCTCAACATCTGTTGCTTTGTGAGGAGATCGATAGAGGTGGGAGAACGATAACTTTTGAAAGGAGCGAATCATGAGACAGGCAAAACACGGGGATACCGTCAAGGTTCACTATCGCGGCCAATTGCGCGACGGAGCTGTATTCGATGCCTCGTTCGATCGCGAACCGCTGCAATTTACTATCGGTGAAGGTCAAGTCATCCCGGGTTTTGAGGAAGCCGTGGTGGGAATGAATCCCGGTGATTTGAAGACAACAGAGCTACCGCCAGAAAGGGCCTTTGGTCCATACCGGGAGGATATGCTGGCCGTGCTTGATAAGAGCGAGTTCGCGGGACATGAGCCGCAAGTAGGTCAAACTGTGCCGATCCCTCAACCAGACGGACCGCCCATAGACGTAACAGTGACTCAAGTCACCGAGTCGGAAGTGATTGTGGATGCCAACCATCCGTTGGCAGGAGAAGATTTGGCTTTTGATATTGAATTGATCGAAATCGTGTACGGGGCGCACTGAAGTCACGCTCTCACGTGACTTTTTCGCAGCTCTATCCAACTCAAAGAATTTACAGAAGGTCGTTGGCGAAAAATGTAATAGTACACTTTTGTAGTGATATAACCTGCGGTGGCGAAGACCCGCTGACATCTCCCGAGGAAATAGATTTAATCGCTCAGCGGATTCCTGGCGCCATGAGGGAGATAATTCCTGAGTCGGGACACCTTCCGAACGTGGAAGTGCCGGGGGCCTTCAACGACTCACTGGTCCGACTTCTGGCAGAGTGGGAGGTCGCCTGAGTCGTGCGCTTCGTTCCAATCGGCAATATCAAAGGATAAATTTCAGCTGCCGCACTCGACTTGTTTCCGTGAGACGCTCGGAATTCTCGACGGAGAGCTTATGCCGTATGAATTTCTCGAAGATGTTGCCGTCGCTGACATCGCCTTCCGCGTCTGGGGAAAAAACCTCGAGACGACTTTCGTGGACGCAGGCGACGCTCTGATGAACGTCATGGTCGAGGAGCTGGGTTCGATCGAAACCTGCGAGGGGCGCCGCATTCAACTTGAGAACGAGGCGCTGCATATACTCCTCTTCGAGTTTCTCCAGAGCCTGATCTATTTTAAGGATTCTGAAAGGCTTCTACTCCGCCCTCGGGTGCTTAAAGTTACTGAACAGGACAGCCGTTTATCTCTCGATGCTACCGCTGGCGGTGAGCCCATGGACTTTAGGCGCCATCTCTTTCGCGCCGATGTTAAAGCGGTAACACTTCATCGCTTCCGCCTTGAGAAAAGCGACGAAGGATGGGAAGCATTCGTCATCCTGGACGTTTAAGCCAAAACCAACCTACGCCACCGCTTATTTCGTCGCATTTCTCGCCGTCACGCAAAGTAACCACCGCCGAGCACCCGACTGTCGCGTGTTAGAACTGATTCGCCTTTAAGCGATCTTATCGCTTCGGCTCGGCCGGCGCGGAAACTTCCTTGATAGTTTTGCTTACAGCCTTTTCTTCGGCTGAATGCACTGCCAGATCGCCAAGCGACACAATCCCGACAAGCCTCTTTTCCCGATTCAGAATTGGCAGACGCCGGATTTGCTTTTCCTGCATCAGCTTTGCCGCTTCCGAAACATCTTGATCTTCAAAGCAATAAACTACCTCCGGAGTCATAACCTCGCGAACTCGGGTCTTTGTGGGGTCCCGTCCTTCCGCAGTGGCGCGTAGCGTAATATCGCGGTCCGTAAGCATCCCAACGAGACGGTCGCCGACCCTAATTGGAAGCATGCCCACATCGAGCTGCTGCATTTTTAGTGCTGCATCCTTCAGAATGAAATCGGATGGAAGGACTTCCGGATCTCGCGTCATAATTTCGGCAACTCGCATAAAAACCTCCTTGTTTTGGTAAATTCATCTCGATTACTATGCTTGAAAGTTTCCTCAGCTTGGGCGAATCTTTCCGGCCTTAACGGAAATGTTTCATTCGTGGAATAGTCCGGCGCTTTGATTCCCGGTAATGATACAGCCGGGGAACTCGGTACCCATTAATTAATTCATCGCTTAACTCGCCCGAAAAATGCTGCCTTCCTTGGCGTTGTTTTCGTCCGCTAGAGCTTTAAAGCCTAGAGCTGGTTTTACCGTTTTCTGCCCAACGTGCCTACATTGTACTTCGTTCGCTTCGGTCGGCTACTTCGCGTACCCCCTCTTGATTCGCGCAGTGAGCACAACAGTAAAAGATTCCGTTGCTCTCTACTCCATGACCGATTACCTTACAGCCGCAGCGCGCGCACTCTGGGGCCATTGCCTGGATTGCACACTCAAAGCTATCAAAAATATGCGACTCGCCCGCTGCAGTAATCTCGAATGCCTTGTCATATTCATTGCCACAGGTTTCACAGCGTGCCATCGTTAGTTCCTCCTTCTCAATTAAAGACAAAATATTGCCGCTGCTATTGAAATTAATCTAAATCCCATGCTCGTTAGCGGTCCTTGGAATTCGTTTCAAGACACCCGTTCCGGAACTGTGCCACTCACGCAATGCCTGTCGCCATATCTTTGTTACGTACTCGCCTTTGAGATTTGCGGAATGCATCAAATGTGCCATAACCCCGATCCTGGAGGTTGTGAACCGTCGGTCTATAATGGAGCTGCGCGCCGGCTACGACCGCGTCATTCAAATGCTCTCCCGGCTCTCACATAGCCTTAATCGTTAGGTCGAGCACGAACACGATCACTGTATTTTATCGGTCACGATCACGTTTTCTCGGCCGATGAGAATTATCAAAACGTGCAAGTTCTGCCAGGAACGTGAGCACGATCACGAGTCACGAGCACGTTTTTATTGCCTCACGAGCACGATCACGTCCCTGCTCCGACCCACGCTCACGGTAGTTTTCCGATCACGAGCACGGTTTTTTTCCCTTGGCAGAAACGCCGAATTAGATTACTATCCGAGTCGCCGATGCGGGGAGTCCGGCGAATTGACCTTATCCTTTATCCTTTCGCCTTTATCCTTTTGGAAGTGGGAGGATCTCGCGGTCATTTTGAAGGCGGTGGCTATTTCGCACACAAACACGAATCACGAGCACGAACACGGTATTTATCCGACACGAACACATCTTTTCTCCGACATCCTGATCACCGCGCACCTAGAACCGTCCTCGTCATCTCGCCAGCAAATCGCATCGTATCCGCCGAGCTTCGAATTTGAAGCCCCAAGGTGATAAGGAAGGGTGTCGACAGAATGACAGCCATACTGCCGAGCCGAACGGATTGAGAGACTCATTATCCTAATTCGAGGTCATAAGGTTATGCTGGATGCGGATCTGGCCGAGCTTTATGGCGTTGAAACTCGCGCTCTAATACAAGCGGTAAAGCGAAACCTGGGCCATTTTACCGCGGATTTTATGTTCCAACTGACCAGGGAAGAATTCGAATCTTTGAGGTCACAAATTGTGATCTCAAACTCACAATCGCAATCTGCGATATCAAGTTCGGGACGGGGAGGTCGGCGGCATTTACCTACGCGTTTCAAGAGCAAGGTGTGGCGATGCTGTCGAGCGTCTTAAACAGCAAACAGGCGGTGAAATCAATATCGAGATCATGCGGGCCTTTGTTCGCTTACGTCAGATCCTTGCTTCAAATGCACAGCCTCTCCAGAAAACTAGACGCATTGGAAAAGAAATACGACGCGCAGTTCAAGGTTGTGTTTGATGCGATTCGGCAGCTCATGGCAGCGCCCGGAACCGAACAAACGGAAGATCGGATTTCTAGTTAAGGAAAGAGCGGTGCGGTATGGAAGAGTGTAGACGTCTAATTTTCATATTTCCGGAATTCCGGAAACGTGGAAATGTCCGTATGGGCGTCATTTTGACGTTTTGAGAATTTACAGATAACGACTGGTATCGCTTCTTAAGTCGGATTCCGGATCTTGACGAGGTAAACTTTTGGCAGCCGGGTGGGAGCAACGTTTTCAAAAATCTCAGTCTTGGCGAGTTGTTTCTATTTAAATTGCACGCTCCTCAAATTCTATAGCGGCGCCGTTGTTGCGTCCTCGCCAAACGTGTTGCTCGAAGTAAATTATGGCGCGACTAACCAATAAGAAGAACATCTCCCCCGTGCTCGACGCTGCGCATCAGTGGATAGATAGATGCCTTATTGGCGATCGCTCGATTCTCGGGAACGGGGAGCTCTGGACAGATCCACTGGTTGATGAAGTGCACAAAGCCTTCGTCCAAAACCCGGACCTTGGGAAAGACGATTTCATGACCAAATTGAAAGGTCAAATGAGCGGCGCGTCTCCGGCTGGAAAGCAATTAATGGCAGAGATGCTTTGGGCGCTGCTCCTCTTTCCGTCCAATATCAACCCTGACACGAAGCGCCGGCACGTTCGTGAGATTTGGGTATTATCCGGAGAGCAGCTTTCGGAAGATTTGCCGCTTTTAACCGATAGCGTGTTGGATGGTATCGGTTCGGGCGGCCCCGGCTATAATAACCACCGCTGGCGGGAGCTGGTTTTCTTAATCGAGCTGATGCGTGATCTGAAGCAGAAAAGGGAAGAGGAACGGCAGGGAATTATATCCGACTATGATGCGTTCATTTCGTGGATCGATACCGTTCCCCAACAAGGAGAGCGGCAGTTCCGTCACATGCTGCGTTACTTTGCGTTTCCCGATCGTGTGGAGCGTATGTCATCGAATCGAGACCGCGGGGCGATTCTCGAGGCGTTTGGCTTGATATCCCAAAAAGAAACGAAAAAATGGAGTGACCGCCAGTATGACGATGCGCTT
>WNFW01001649.1_pt1 | contig 18001 bp, 12 predicted proteins | sample 5400131 | NCBI WGS metagenome assembly WNFW01 (sample SAMN13153362, study PRJNA577476) | soil metagenome | isolation source: 20 cm soil or saprolite under grassland replicate 1 | place: USA:California | collected 2016-06-15 | reverse complement strand
TGCTGATACAGGTGTCGTACTTCATCAGAGAAGCGCCAATGCTTTCTTAAGATTCTATCACAGAACTTCCAGTTCTCAGAAGAATTGTCCGAGAGATACCAATCGCCGATCGTCTCCAGCCACACCCAGCGTTGTTCACGAGATGCTCTCTGCCGCGTTTTTGGGGCTTAGCGTTGTAAATTTCGTCGGCGGGCCTAATAGGCCAATATGAATCATCAACCGGTTCGACGAGGGTAGATCGCCCCGGCAACGAAGCTTAAGGTGAATGGCACATTGACAATTACATGTGGACATCAAGTCATCCAACAATGAAGGCCGATGAAGAATTTATCTTTCACGATCGGCAAGAGGATCTGTCGCTGTGATCAAGCCTGTCATCCTGAGCGCAGCGAAGGATCTCGGTTCCCAGCACGTCAGATCCTTCGCTGCGCTCAGGATGACAACCTATACCGATCTTGGTTGATAAAAACCATAATCGACTAGAAGCGCGATAAATCGGCACCTATGATAGACCGGTGCTCTGCGTACGCAACTCCTGTAGCGTTGTCAGGCGCTCTTTCGCGATGGTCCCGTTGGGATTTGCTTTGGCGAGATTTTTATAGACACGGCTGGCCTGCTCGTATTCGCCCACCGACTGATAGGTCTGGCCGAGCATATCGTATGCCTCGTAGTTGGTACGATCAAGCGCGATTAACTGTTGCAGCGCGGCAACCGATTCCTTGACCTGGTTCGTCTCAAAGTAGTGGCGCGCAATGATTGACTGATACTGCGTTGCCTCTTGAGAGCGACCAATCTGGAAGCAGTAGCCTACTACTTCACGCAAGAGACCCATATCGTTGGGCTTGAGTTCGACAGCACGACGCAGGTTCATGAATGCTCTTTCAGTGTCATCCGTTTCGGCATAGATATCGCCAATACGCCGCAAGGTATCACCAGCTTCTTCGAAGCGATTCCGACGCAGGTAGATATCCACGAGCAAGTTCAATTCCGATATGCCTTCTTCCAAATAGCCATGTACCACGTAGATATCGCCTAACTCCGCGTGGGCGCGAGGATCATGTGGATCAAGACGGATCATCTCTTTCAGAACGCTCAGAGCATTATCTACCTGGCGTTTCTCACGATAAGAGTGTACCAGCTTAAGATATTCTTCTAGCGCACTATCGATATTTCCCTGGCGAGCAGAGATTTCTGCCAGAGCGGTTGAGACTTCGTCCTGTTGAGGTGTCGTCTGCTTCACTTGGCGCAGGATAGCCTCCATTTGATCTTGCTTCCCAACACGCGCGTACGCTCTCGCCAGTAACAAGGAGATCTCAACTTCTGGTGCCTGGTGCTCCTCACCTTCTTCGCGCGGACGAGCAGCCCAATCAGCGGGATCGATGGAACTGCGCTCACTGCTACGGACGAGTTGCAGCGCCTGTTCAAGCTGTTGAATTGCTGCTTCAGGCTTGCCCTGGGCCAATAGACAGTGAGCTGAACTCAAGCGAGCCATAACCTCATAGGAGCTATCTCGTATGGCATATTGATATGCATCGAGAGCATTGTCAAAGTAACCTGACTGCTGGTGGATCTGGCCAAGCGCAAAGCGCAGATCAGCATTATTGGGATAGGTTTCCGCAGCCTGGGTATACTCTCGCACTACCATTTCATAGTTTTTCTGTCCCTCTCCACGCAAATGCCAGCAGATACGGGTCAATACCTCTAACGTCGTAGCACGGGCAGTTCCTACTCCGCTAATCATGGCGATATGCCAGCGCACCAGAGCAGCAATATTGCGTGGATCCACTTGCAGTACGCGCTGGTACTCTGCCACTGCCTGTTGGGTGCGTCCCAACTTTTGTAAAGCCAGAGCATAATTCAAGCGAGTTGGCACGCTTGTCGGACTTTCTTGTAGCGCTTGCTCAAGCTCGGTAAGAGCACGATCCATATAGCCAAGACGCAGGTAGGACTCTGCTGCCAGGCTGCGCTCACGCAACAAATCTTCTTTATACCCTTTTGAAGCAAGGAGATTGATTAAGCGAACGCGATAGGTCAGATTATTGGGTTCTAATTGCAGGATACGTCGATACGTCGCTATGGCATCATCTATGCGGCCATTCGCCATATAGGTATCAATCAAGATTGCATACTTGGTAATTGCCTGATCGTTCTTGCCCTGGCGTATGTATATCTCACACAGCACAAGGTGAATATCGAGATACTGAGGAGCCAGGTCGATGACACGCAAACATTCTTCAGTAGCAGGTGTATAGAGACCATGATCTATATAGCGCTGGATATCTTTGATAGAATTTACAACCTGCAAACGCACGTTTTCCGGGAGGCTCGCTGTACTGGCGAGCACTGATTCACTTACCTGCCGTAATACATTCTCTTTTCCATCAGTGCCAGCTATCTCATTCAATAAGTCTTCGAGCTTAGCGGTCGATGCTTTGGTTGATGGTACCGGTGAAGCTGGAGCTGGTTGATCTTTAGCAGGCGCTTCTTGTTCCACAGTCAAAGGTGGCTGAGCTTGTGCAGGATCATTCTGAACAGTTGTTTCTGTGCTTAGCGGCATATCTGTTGAAGTATTTGCCAAAGAAACTTCAGGCGCTCCAGGAGTTTCTACTCCTGGAGCGGTCTGCGTAGGCTCAACTGGAGGCTCGGCTGGAGACACTGATGCAACTGGTGGTTGCTCGGGAACCACCGCAGGCTTTTCGGATGGTGTGACACTCGCGTTATCGACTGGTTTTACACCGTCTGTCAGCCACGAAGTTGAAGTGGTTAAAACTGGCGCAACAGGCTGCTCAAGTGTAGGCTGATTGGTCAGCATATCATCAGCCTCCGTTGGAGCAGAAGCGGCTTGTGCCTGTGCTGATTTTGCTTGTTTATCGATAAGCTCTGCCTTATCGGCATCATTCAGAATACCCGTCAACCAATCAGGTAATTCACCGAGAGAGTCGGAATTCGTTGTTGGCGCGGGAGAATTGCTTTGAGCTGGTGACATACCCATTGGAGCGCTACTCGCATTGATTGCCGCTGGTCCAGCATCAGGTATATGCGGTGGCGCTTGCATAGCAGGAGCCTGCTGCTTCATCGTTACTTGTTCAGGCGGCAAAACCCTGGTCACATTCGCCTGTTGTTGCAATGCCGGTTGCATCGTCTCAGGCGGAGGGGTAGACATGGGCCTGTTTGGGGGCGGCGTATTTTGCAGTTGCTTGAACATAAACTCAACCTGGACAACTTTGTCATTCCATTGCCTGCTACGTAAGAAGCCAAGCAGGGCATTATAGACCGTTAATGCCTGTTCCTGCTCTCCCAGCATACGATGAGCTTCTGCCGCTTCCTTGCAAAGTTGTACAAGCTGATCGGATTCCTCAAAGGTCAAAGCGTCAAGATTCACACGATCAACGGCTTCATCGAAATGCTGTGTGGCAGCGCGTATATCACCTTTCGCACGATAGCATTGTCCAAGAGCATAGTAACACGAAAGCGCATAATCTGGATCGTTCAGCAATGTTTGAAACTGGCGAATTGCCTCATCCCAACGCCGCTGCTCTTGATAGAGCCACCCCAAAAAGTAACGAGCATCAGGCCGATCAAAGCCATTGGCAAGAATCTGTTCACAGAGATCGATAGCATCGGCGTAACGACCCTGGGTTTGAAAAGTTTGAGCCTGTCTAAGCACACCAGTAACCTGGCTAGCTGTTATTCGTATACGAGGAACTGTTCCCTTTCCTCCAGCTGACATGCCTGTCGCAGCTAATGCAGGTCCAGAATTTCCTGCTGCGCCAAAATTGCTCGCGCTACCCATATTACCCATCATGCTGGTATCACCTCCGCTTGTGTTGCTTAAAGAAGACGTGTCAGCAACATTACCTATGTTCGCTAAAGGGCCTGAAGACAGATTGCCAGTACCAGATCTGCCGATCTCATGGGAAGTTGGCGACGAATACATCCCGCCCGCTCCATGTGGAAGTGGCCCAGAAGGCTGCATTTGTCCTCTAATTTGTGAGAGAACACGCTGTGCCTGTGTATTGGCAGAATCGACACGCAATACTTCTTCACATTGCATAGTAGCTGCCACATTTTCATTGCGTTGTAAATATCCCTGAGCTGCAGCTAAGCGCTCTTGAACCATCAACGCAATATCTTTTTTCCCCAAATAATAAGTTGCAAGACGTTCGTGAGGATCAGGGTTGGCAGGGGAGAGCTGAAGAGCCTTTTGCCATGCAGCCTCTGCCCGAGCACCTTGTCCTGCCTGCGAATACAGTTCCGCAAGATGCATATAAGCTCTGTATGCCTCGTCCCGCCTGTTCAGGATTACGTATAATTCGGCTGTTTTACTCAACGCGATAACGTTGCTAAGATCGCGTTCGAGAACAGTTTCATACTCCGCGAGCGCTTTTTGCCACTGCTTTGTTTGCATGTAGCAAAAGCCCAGACCACCACGCGCAGCCGCGTCATCTGGGAACTCCGCCAACGCTCGTTGATACTCTTTTGCCGCATCAGTCCACTGGCTATCCCAACGATATCTATCAGCTGCATTCATTGCTGTGCTGAAAACTTGTCTGTTCCCAGGCATAAAAGGTCACTTCCTCAAAATAGAAAAGTGCAGAGACATCGCTCAAAACACTTGTAAAAGGTTTCTTCAGTAAACTAGGGTACTACAATTTTGAGTTTCCGCAGAGAACGGACTCAAAATTTGGTACTAAAGTACCCTGAGAGTCCTATCCTCTGTAGTTAATGTATTGTAGAGCCACAGGATAGTCTTTTTGTTTGAGAAGCGCAATCACTGCTTGCAATTCATCGCGGCTCTTGGCCACAACGCGAATGGCATCACCCTGGATTTGCGGTCGCACTTTAGGATATTTATCGCGAATATGCTTACTGATCTGTTTTGCCAGGTCTTGAGAGAGCCCTTGCCGCAACTGAATGACCTGGCGCACTCTACTGCCTGCCGCATTTTCTTCTTTGCCCACATCAAAAATTTTTAATGACAACCCGCGACGTACCGCTTTCGTCTCCAGAATATCCCGAACACTTCTGAGTGTAAGAGAACTATCGGTAACAATGGTAATCGTATCTTTGGCGTGAACCATTTCTGTTTTTGTGTCTTTCAGGTCGAAGCGAGTGGAGACCTCGCGCCTTGTCTGATCGATCGCATTCACCAGTTCCTGTTCGTCAAATTGCGATACTATATCAAATGAACAATCACCAGCCATGAAAATCCTCTCTTTTTGGTAATTTTGGTACTGAAGGGCTATTGAAGAGTAGGGTCTACGTCCTTCAGAGGGACGGCGGGCGACCATGAAGGCCCACCCAGCCGCTCCTCTCCACCCTCGCCCCTACAGAAGTAAAAATGAAACAATTTGGTATAAGGCATTGTAACGTATTTGTCATGTATTTACCAATCTTCTAAACCCCAGGTGGAGCAAGGCGTGTGATATGATGAAGATGATCGAATACCAGTATGGCCAATTGGAGTACAAGTAGCTATGGCAGCAAGCATTTTCGATAGCAAACTACTCGTGGCACGTATGACCGCCGAACTACAAAGCGAAGCCGCTCAGTTTCGCAAACAGCACCACCGTTCTGCTCGCCTGGCACAGATAATAGCGGGACATGATGGAGCTGCGGAAGTCTATAGCAGGCAGTTGGTGAAAGCATGCCGCAAGATTGGACTGGGCTGCTCGACGCTGGCATATCCTTTCGAGGTGGAAGAGGAGGAGCTGCGCGCTGAGGTTGCCACTTTAAGCGAAGATGAGAATAATGATGGTGTCTTGCTCTTGCTGCCACTCCCATCCCATATACGACAGCAGGTGGTAACGGAGGTTTTGCTTCCTGAAAAAGATGTAGATGGTCTTGGGCCACGTAACGCGGGGAATCTGCTGCTTGGCTTTCCTAGCTTCATTCCCTCAACTGCCGATGTTATCCTCACAGTATTACAGGATGCAAGTATTGCGATTGCTGGTCGCAATGCCGTTGTTGTAGGACGAAGCAATATCGGAGGCAAGCCAACCGCCCTTGTGCTGATACGTCACGATGCAACAGTTACAATCTGCCATTCACACACTCAAGACCTTGCGAGCATCACCAGGAGCGCTGATATTCTCGTGGTGAGCATTGGGCGGCCAGCCAGTATTACTGCCGATATGGTTAAACCAGGAGCGGTTGTGTTAGACGCCGGTATTAACCCCAATGGAGGCAAAGTAGTGGGAGATGTAGATTTCGAGGGCGTTAAAGAGGTTGCCTCATTTATAACCCCTGTTCCTGGTGGTCTAGGCCCCCTGACCCATTTGATGCTGATTCGTCATACGCTGGTTGGGCCGCAGTAGATTTAGTATCTGCGGTATGTAGGGCTTATGGCCGTTTTAGAAACGATGTCGCCACTGATTCTAACAACAATGCCCTCTTTGTCGAGAGAGCGCCGCAAATCTGGCAGGTTGGTGCCACTATCCGCAGCGATAACGCAGGGAGCAATCTTGCGCAAACCAAAGGCGCTCAATTTGGACGAGGAACATATTTCATTCGCGATTGCTTCACTTGGAACATCGAGTAATAACACCTGGGAGATCGTTACTTCCTTGTATGATTTGGTCCAGTCGCGCAGAGTATAGACCACATTTTGAGGTAATTCTTTCTGGCTATGTTCTTCCAGGATTTTAATAATTTGCTCAATATTCCGCCCGGCCTCTACACCACGCAATACAGAATTTCGAGTCAGTGTCAGGCGACTCACCATACCTATTTTATTAACTTGCGCAAAAGGCAAGAGACTATATACCGTTGGCAAATCGGGTTGCAAGAGAAGCAATTCAAAACTTGGTTGTACTATCAAAGAGCGCTCGTTGGCAGGAATGACTGAACTATTGGCAGGTTCTCCTTCAGTTTCCAGGACAGTCGTGGCCAGATCGGTAAGCATGAAGGCATCAGGATCGACCGGCCCATCTTTTTCTGATAATTGAGGTTGTTGATAACCCAATGTTACAATGCCCAATTCGTGAAGTGTTGAACTGAGCATGCCAATGAGAACCTCTCCATCTGATTTGTACCAATTTGCCATCATATTCCTGGCACTGCGAAAGCCAGAAACGCCCATTGCAGCCTGCCTTGGGCGCAGTACATACGGATCCTGATCTTTGATTGTACGCAGCAAGGAATGCATTGAGTACCACTGTCCGGGAGCACATGAACATAAAAATGATATGAGAGCTTTACGTCCGGCTATGATATCAAGATAGTAGCTGTCACTCCGGTCGAAGTTCGTACCCGCAATATCAATCCAGTTATGGCCCTCAAGCCAAAACTCTAGCAGACTATGAGTCTGGTCAATTACATTCATGAGCGACCACTTTTCAAAAAGCGGCCCCTGAACATAACGTGGTTTAATACCATCTGCCGATGACTTGCTGAGTTTGACAAGACCAAGCCTCAACGCGACGTTAAAGAGCATATCAATCGTTTCATCGCCTTCATAATAAGGCTGAACGCGTTGCTTGATCTGCAACTGGGATTGTAGCTTGCTCGCGATACGTTTGGGCACCCGATCAGATTGTGTTGGCTCGATATTTTGTTGGAACATGGCACCAACGATGGTTGCCAGATCATACAAGATCAATGTCTCGCCATTGCGAATTGTTTGTGGTGGTGTATCGAGAGGAACCAGCTCGGCGGGAGCCTCATCTTCAATACTCTCGGGTTGCGCGGAGGCTTTTTTCAAATTTTTGAGTAGTTCACGCGGCACGAATAGTTTTCGCTCTGTACCTGAAAAGGTGTCAAAAGCCAGAGCAAAACGTTCAAGCGTATGAATTGCTGCAGATAAGCTACTGTTGTCAAAGCCTGTATACTCACGTGCTGCCTGCATCGTGGCGACACCATCGTTTTCGCATAACCACCTGAGGAGCTTATGGGTATTGGCATCCAAATGTTCCCAGGCATAGAAAGCTACATCGGGCTGCACCATTTGCCCGACCAGGCGGGTGCTGGGAAGAGTTCTTGAATAGTAGTCATGCAGCATGAATCCATAGAGACGACCTATTTCATACAGCCTGTCCACATTCAATCTGGCCAGAATGCTTTCAAGCTTCATTTGTGTACGATCCTGGTTGGGTGTATAGATCTCATTTGCAACAGAAAGCAGTGGCGCAAGCAAGTCTTTCGCAATGGTGAATTTCGTTGTCCTGGTACTAACCGACTTTGTTTGCTTAGATGAGGAGCCTGTGGTTGCGCCAGCAAATCTAACAGTAGTCTGATCCTCTATTACAAGCATGTATTGTTTGAGTATGGTAAGTGCTTGCTCAAAATTGGCTTCAGGCAAACGCGATATGTTGAGGATCACATCGCGTAACACCCCGTTCGAGGCAGAGAAATTGAGTAAATTGTGCAATACTTTACTTTCATCTTCTGTGATCTGTTCCCAGGCAAAACGCACAGCAATCGGGTCCTGCATACCCTGGATCAACAAGCCGTGGTGATGCCGCCAGCCTTCTTCTGGTGCATCGCCAATACCCCACCACCGGGCAAGTTGTTTGAGTTGCTCTTCGGAATATTCTCCTAATGCCTGCTTCAATGTCTTCATAAATCTAATTCCTTAAGAGTCTTTTTGAATTTATATCCTTCATATGGAACGACTGGGGACCGTAAAGGCACACTACCCAGTCACCCAACTGCGCTATTGATTCCAACATATGCGTTCTGGAGTCCCACACCACTTGTCATCCTGTGCGCCCTCATCGTGTCATCCTGTGCAACTCGTCTTGTCATCCTGAGCATCCCTGTCTTGTCATTCTGAGCGTCAGCGAAGAATCTCACGCGACGGGCACCGAGATTCTTCGCTGACGCTCAGAATGACACAGCGTGGCCGATTCGTCTCTACTCGTCTGATGAGCTGGAGGAGCAAAATGTTAGAATCAACGCCAACTGCCCTCGCCCTACAAATCAGCTTGATATTGTTCGAGGAAGCGGATGACTTCTCGCGTCAATTGACTGGGGGTAGAGGCACCAGCAGTGACGGCAACACGTTTTTTGTCTTTCAGCCAATCGGTATTCAGTTGAGACAGGTCTTCAATACGTATGGCTGGAACGCCAGCTAACTCCTCAGATACCTGCACGAGACGATTTGTATTATTGCTGCGTGGGTCACCTACGACTATTGTCAAATCTGCTCCTTTTGCCTGGGCCACCACAGCTTCCTGGCGTGTCTGGGTTGCAGCGCAAATGTCGATATGCACCTCTGCATGGGGATACTTCGCTTTAATATACTCGATGACACGTCGCGTATCCCATTGTGAGAGTGTTGTCTGGGTAGAAACGGCTATTTTTGCTTCTTGTTCAGGGGTCAGCACAAGCGCATCGACGTCGGATTCATTTTCTACAAGGCTGATGTGACCTGAAACTTCGCCAAGCACACCCTCGGGTTCAGGATGTCCCTTCTTACCGATGTAGAGGATGTAGTAACCGGCAGCCGCTAATTCTAGCACGAGGTCATGGGTAACGGTTACGTCGGGACAGGTTGCATCGATGCAATGCAAGCCACGTTCACTGGCTTTGCGTTTTACAAGAGGAGAAACGCCGTGCGCCGTGAATATGACCGTTCCTTCTTGCACCTGGTCCAGGATACTTGCTCGATTTGGGCCGTCGAGTGTGATTACTCCCAGGCTTGTGAGTTCTTCAATCGCATGACGGTTATGAACTATCTGTCCGATTATATAGATGGGCCGTGGGTGAGTAGGATCTTTTGCTATTTGACGGACCGTTTGTAATGCATCAACTACCCCATAGCAGTAGCCACGGGGAGAAATTTTAATGACTTCCATTTACCTTTGCTTTAAGAAAGAGATAAAAAATGATAAAGGGCGCTCCTATTAATAATAAGACGCAGCAACCTTATTCATTGTACCATTTCGCGCCTAAATATGCACTTGATCCTTTTGTAATATCCTGCGGAGGTCATCAGGGGTATAGAGGCAGACGGCGGGTAATAAACCTGCCAGTTCTTCAACCGAGGTAGACTCTGCGAGATCAAAGATAAGCAGTGGAGAGCGACGCCCAATGCATCCCTGGGCAATAGCTGAAGCAGTAAGTTGAGGAATTGGATGTGAAGAAGTTGAGCCGGCAGGCAAATTCATGAGTAATTGCACATGAGGTATGATTGAAGATACAGAGCTATGCGTATCTTCCTGGTAGATATACTTCATGCCTGCCTGCTGGAGCAGCAAGCTGTAAGGCTGTCGTTGGTCCTCAGGGCCAATTAAGAGCGCCGAGCGACCTCGCAGACCTCCAAGACTGGCTTCTGCGATAGAGACGACCTCTTCAACATAACGATGCGTCAATTCCATACTCTTTTCTTAACTGGATTATAGAGTCAAACGAAGCTATAGAATACTATAGCAAATTCATAGCCTGATTGAACATCGGGTAATTACCTTATTTTTGGTGGGGTTATGTATAGGGTATACGTACTTTAAAGCCTGCGAGCCAGTCATCTTTCACCCTACTTGTGTTGGAACTTCAGCAGATGTAGCCTCTAAAATCATATGCATTCCATATTTGGGGCGCAATGTTATACGTGGTTGAGGAACAACCGCGAACCCTGGTACGAGCCGTGGGGTGTAACGCTGGAGAATGGTGGCGAGCAGCAAGCGTGTCTCAAGTTCTGCAAAAGGCATGCCAATACAGATACGCGGGCCTCCCCCAAAGGGGAAGTAGGCCCATTGTGGCACCTGCTGCCCATTGATCGGGTTCCAACGTTCAGGACGGAACACATCTGGATCACCCCAGATATCGGGCAGATGATGCAGAACCCATTGACTAAAAATTGCAATCGTGCCAGCCTGGAAGTGATAGCCATCGAGGTCAAAGGCTTCGACAGCCTTGCGTGTGAGTGTCCATGCGGGAGGATATACGCGCCACGATTCATTGATAACCCATTCCAGGTAGGGCAAATTCGACAAATCAGCTATGCTGGGAGCACGACCATGAAGTACAGTGCGTAATTCAGAGAGCAGCTTTTCAAGCACGTGAGGATGCTGCGAAAGCAGGTAGAACGTCCAACTCATGGTGTTCTGGGCAGTCTCGTGCCCGGCTGCAATAAAAGTCAACACCTGGTCGTGGACTTGCTTATCTGTCATGGTGTTTCCCTCATCCTGCGCCTGAAGCAGCATCGAGAGCACATCTCCCACATCACGTCCATGCGCACGGCGCTGCTTAATCAAGTCATACACGAACGTATCCAGCGCTCGCTTGCCCTCCATCATCTTACCATAGCGTGTAAAAGGAAGATCGAGACGCAACCTTCTGATCGAACCAACTGTTCTATTGGAATATGTAATCACAGTAGTAAATGCTTGCCCTAAGCTCGCACTTTGCGTGGGAGAGTCCAGGTTAAACAAGGCTTTCATGATAATGCGCAGGGTTAACTGTTGCATTTGCTGCGACATATCAACCTCGGACCCGGGTTGCCATTGCGCCAGCATCTCCTCAGTAAGGTGTACCATCGTATCTGCATAACCTTCAACACGATGCTTATGAAATGCAGGCTGGACCAGGCGGCGTTGCTGGCGATGGAAATCCCCATCGCTCGTCAGCAAGCCATCACCAAGCAGAAAACGCAAATTTCCCAGGCCGGGTTTAACGAAGTTGCGTGGTTTCTCAACCAGGAAGTAGCGCACATGTTCAGGGCGGAAAAACATAACAACTCGTTGCTTACCAAAGTGAACTGTGGCCATACGACCGTAGGTCTGCTGCATCTCACGCACAAAATGCAGTGGGTCACGTCTAAATTGTAATGTATTCCCTATGATTGGAAGTCCCTTTGGGCCGGGTGGAAGTGTACTGTTGTTTGCCATGTGTATGTATGTCTTTCCTGGTTATCTGTTGAGTAAAGAAACGGGCATACAAGCCCAGGTATAATTATTCTATAACCCGCTCAGGCATTTCGCCAAATTTGGGTTATTCATGGTTCCACAAAAATCGAATGCTGAATAGGCATGACCCACAATGATCGCGAGCGCCCCTCTACCTATCGTGCAGGGTGACCAGGACGGCGCGAGCGCCCCCACCACCCATCATCCACACCCCCGTCCCTACGCATGGGGTATCCAGGTTCCTTGACAGTTTAAATTCATTAACTATATATTGCGGAAATGAGAATATATACCGAAGGCCGATTGATCGGCCTTAATATGCATCAACCTAAGCCTCAATCCAGGATTCCGTAGGGGCGAGGGCGGTTGAGTGGATGGGTTGGGTGCCTTTATGGTCGCCCGTGGGTGGGGGGAGACGGCCCATGCATCGGTGAGCCGACCTCTTCAAGCAATCCACAGCGGGCGACCATAAAGGCCCACCCAGCCACGCCTCACCACGCTCGCCCCTACGGATGGTGACGAGCTTTTCTTTGGGTGATGCATATTAAGGCCGATCAATCGGCGGTGAGCGCGATACATCGGCTCCTACTGTTCCGTCAAGTTTCAAAAGAGGGAATAAGCTTATGAACAATTTTGGTTGGGACCAGATGGCTTATTGGTGGGACGAAAAGCAAGGCGATGAGGGTGATCTATGGCACCGGGCGTTGATTGATCCTCCGTTGCTTCGCCTGGCAGGTGAGGTAAGTGGAATGCACGTACTGGACCTTGGGTGCGGAAATGGCTACCTTAGTCGTCGATTCGCCCGTCAAGGAGCCAAGGTCATCGCTATAGATGCCAATGCACCACTCATTGAGCTTATTCGTACACGAGAGGCACAGGAGTCATCAGGCATTACCTATTATGTAGCTGATGCAGCTCATCTGGAGATGCTTGCAGATGGCACATTTGACCTGGTCATCTGCAATATGGCTCTGATGGATATCGAGAATGCGGAAGGAGCTATCCAGGAAGTCTCCCGTGTACTCAAGCCAAGGGGACGCTTCGTTGCGAGCATTTCCCATCCTTGTTTCGATAAAGTGAACACTTCGGGATGGGATATCGAGTATATCTACCCTACTACCACGATCTGGCGGAAAATGAGCCACTATCGCGAGATAGCCGTGGATGATTTACCCTGGCTACGAGTAGCTGGCAATGTCGTCAGCACACTCGCCTACCACCGTCCACTATCCTGGTATTTTCGCACCTTGCGGGCCTCGGGTCTGCTTGTTGCAGCGTTGGAGGAACCCGAACCAACTGAGGAACTACTCGCGAATTCAGAGCAGGCACCATGGATTGCTGAGGTTCCCCTGCATTGTGTGATTGAAGCCTGGAAGATAGAGGGAGTTTGAAATGAGGAGTACAAATTAATGCGTTATATGCTATTAATTTACGCAAGTGAGGAAGACTACTCGCAGATGACAAGCGAGGAACACGTAGCCATCATGCAAGGTCATGGCGCATTTGCTCAAGAGGCGATGCAGCGAGGTATACTGTTGGGAGGAGCGCCTTTGCAGCCAATTAGCGCAGCCAGGACCGTTCAGGTGCGCAAAGGCAAAACGCTGGTTACTGATGGGCCGTTCGCTGAAACGAAGGAACAGCTTGCAGGTACCTACATCCTGGATTGCAAGAGCCTGGATGAAGCTATCGAACTGGCTTCAAAGATACCCGATGCGCTCTATGGCTCCATCGAAATTCGTCCAGTCTTGGAGATGTAACCTGGATGAAGACTTCTTCTCGCCTTCTCCAGTTCGCACAGATTGCGCCTGTTGGTCCAGGAAGGATAAGATGCGAGCATAACGCGGCCGGTCTTCCTCTTCTAGAACTTGAGAGAGCATCTCACCGACCAGTTCAGGGTTCTGTTTGTTGAGCATAGCCCAAATAGGTGGAAACTGTTCCCATCTCCTGCGCTATGCTATACTTTCCATTGGCGTGATGGAAAGTCATCCATCTGTAGAAGCACCTTGCTTATGCTAACACAAGTGTCGTAAAGTCAATCAGCTTGAGGTGGTCCTCGTTCGTTGGTTTATGAAAGCTTAGGGTGATATGATGCGCCATCTCGATGCTTTACCGCGGTTCCTCCTCAAGCTACCATTTTTCGTTCGCCTGAGTGTTGCGATCCTCAGTGTCGTGTTTTTTCTTCTCCTGTATATGATAGTTTCTCCGGCTGCACGCTCGCCCTTGATGTTAGCAATCCCAATGGCCCTGGTGGCCTGGATGTTCAGGAAACGTGGAGTGTTCATCTGTCTTGCGAGTATGGTGCTCGTGCTCTGGGTCTATTACAGTCTCAGAATGAAAAGTATCCTCTTGTCCTCCTCGATGATTATCTCCTTCATTACTGCTACACTCGCCCTCGTCGTTATTGGGTTGCTTGTGAGCTTGCTGCGTGACTCGCTCGATGTTGTGGATGACGCTCGGCTACAAAGCACACGAGCTCTCGAACAGCAGCAGCAGCTGAATCGGGCGAAAGATCAGTTCATCCTGAATGTCAACCACGAGTTACGCACACCCCTGACAGCTATCTCCGGCTTCATCGAGCTTCTCTTAGAGTACAATGAGCATCTTCTTGATGTCGAGGTGCGAACCAAGTTCCTCAAACAAGCTATGGAGAGTTGCGAAGACCTGCAGGTGTTGATAGGGAATGTGCTGGATGCGTTACAGATTGACAGCGGGAAGAAGGAGCTTCGTCTGCAACCATGTTCGGTTCTTCAAGCGATACGCAAAGTCCTCGAGGATAGTGATCCGAGGTGGCTACACACACACCCTGTTCGTCTGGATATCACTGAAGAGCTTGTGATGCTGGCCAGATGAGCTTCCTGACCTTTTCCATCAGTTTGTGCGTCTCAAACGCGATATTTCCGGGCAGGTGAGGGGAAGTGGATTGGGATTGTATATTAGCAAACAGATGGTGGAGGCTATGGGAGGGCGGATTTGGGCAGAAAGTGCTGGGACCCCTGGCCAGGGGAGTTGTTTTTGCTTTACTCTTGCTGCTCCTATTCCTCAAGCATCGATACACACAAACTTGCAAAAAGAGATTTTCCAATGATGGAAGTTTTCGATACCGAATTTAATCTCAGGCATTATTGAGGTTGCATGGGCTTCTGAATTGGCTTTTCTGGCTGCTTTGCGAATATAATAAATTGATCTGAGATGTTCGAGCTTCTCAATTTTTGGCACGTCGGATTAATACTACTCTGTTAGTTTCGTGTTACGATAGGAAGATGAAGCTAACAGAGTAGTACTAACCCCATGTGCAAGTTACTTTTCAAGTTTGCCGCCTCCGTGGCGAAGGAGAGGAAGCGCGGGGAACACTTCGCACACGTTTCAAAGGGCTGGCAACCCCCTGGATCCCCGCTGCGTTACCTCCCTATTACAGGCAGTGAAAAGTGAAAGTCTCCCAATTGATCATCACAATGATCACGTAAAGGACATCTATAGTGATTTCCTGCTACGCTTGATGGAGCCAGAAGCCAGGAAGCCCAGTCGTCCTAGTCTGGAAGTAAGCCATTGATCCACTCCATAATAGTGGCCTGCAGAGACGCAGAGCAGTAGGGCAAAGATTACTGCGTACGGAAAAGCTGTCCCTATATCTGTACTTTGACCTGGTATGAGGGGTCCTCCAAAACCCTCGGGTATTGACCAGATGCCTAGTGACAGGAAAATGCCGACGATAAACGTCAGGTTACTCAAGATGCCAAAGATCAAGAAGACCGCGATAGCCGTCTCTAGCGAGGCCTCGATACGAGCAAAGAGCAGTGGATTGACACTGACAAGCTTAGTCCAGAAAGAGATCCACCCCATAACTGGCGCCGACTGACCATCACTTGCTGCTGAGATCTGTTGAACGAATGTGGTTTGAAACTGCGGTTGCCACTTCAACAGAGCAGCGACTGCCCATGCCAATCCAAAGATTATACGAGAGATACCAATCCCCCGTTGTTGCCAATTCATAGGCACTGAACGACGTAACGAGATTGTGGTTTGTTGCAAAGGTTTTGTTGTTAGATTGTCGATCATAAAAAAGATGCTCCTTTAAATCAAGCTGATACGAATACTACGTACTCATAAAGCTGTAAACTTCCTTTTTCCACTAGCTTTGCATGATGAGGGAATCTCTAGGATTCGACAGCCCTGAGTGACTCAAAAACTCATGGAGTCAGAGCCAAAATCACCTCACTTGCGACATGGTCAAAGGGATGTGCATTAGCACAGTGGCAGGTCTGGATTTCCTTGTAGCCCGATACCAGAGGCATATATTGAAAGCTGTCGTGTTTTATTTTTCTTTCACAATTTCATACGCGGAAGGTTACAGTGTATGTTTGATGATTTTTATCTTGTAATCATCACCGAGCTATGTGCTTGTTGTGGTAATGACTCCTCTGAACCTGACCACTTTGAGATGGTAAGGAGAAGCGTGAGTGGGGCGATGAGAATAGCGATAATGCTGATGAGAAGGCAGGCGACACTCGACGCATCGCTAAAGTCTTGTGTCTTGAGAAGCCAGTAAATGAGAACACCGAGGAGAAGTGTGATGAGAACCACTCCAGTGAAGACACTCCAAAATATCCAAGAAATGTAATTGGCTGTGATTTTTTCTAAAACTATATCTGCTGTTGTGTGACTATCCGGCGGAAGGGCATTACAGTAAAATGTCTATCAGGACTGATTTCCAGATAACCCGGAATAATTCCCAAGCTGCTCAACGCTAGTACAATTGCAATAATAAACGCAGCGAAAAGTATTGCCCAAATGATGAAATATCTCTTCTTGAGTTTCGGTTTTTGCTTTTGTAGTGCCACCCATTATACGTCCATCACAAACATTTCATCTCTCTACAATGACACTTCCATCTGTATTGATACAGTCATTATACATGAGATGTACCTAGTACATCTGTCAATTCGGCTTTCGTTTTACTCCAATTGGAATGCTGCATATCAGGATTGGTATCAACTAATCCCGCTGGGTTATGCGCAAGGACAGATCACCATTCCGATCGTAGGGCATCCCTGTCGCACCATCGTACAAATCATTCCGGTCTAGGCACCTTCCTCAGATGGAAATAACGTCACAGGCTATATCGATGCGGTGCTGCGCGCTGGTGTGTACCTAGCCTGTTGGCAGCATCTATGTGTGAAAGGAGGAGTGAGGGATGAAACAACGTAATGGCAAGGTACTCTGTGCTGCCCATGGCTGTCAACGCGTTGTCACGTGCAAGCTCACACTCCCATCTCGATCCATTGGCTCTCAGCCCTATCCGATGTATACTTGTAGCGACAATGCTCGTTCAGTCCCTGCAGTACGGATCGTCGCCTTTGAGCATGGCTTCACCGTGATGATGGACTTCAGCCTGTACTTCAAGGATGTCGCGGAAAGCTCATAGTGGAGTCGAGAAGAACGGCAAAAGCGTTGCCTGATGGGGCGGCGTGGAACAATTCCTGAAGAGGCGCAATTCAGGTAAATCGCGCCTCTCTAAATACATTGGTTGATTTTTTAATGCTGGTTATATTTTAAGATAGCTTTTTTGCTACCGTTTCCTACGTTTGTTTCTTCTAAATTTGATAGGTCGCTTTGATTTTGTAATGATTCTACTATTCGGTAGGGGCAGGTCCATATGACGAGCTTTTCTAGAAAAACTGGCTTCAGTTCCTATTGCCTGACCGTTTCCTGTCAGCAGATAATTGAATTTCCACTCACCATTCCTATCTAAGAGAAACTGTACCCTTGTGGCCCCGAATCTTTTCCGGTAGTCTTCTGTTTCACTTAAAGGTTTTTGTAGATTATCTTCCATAATGGAAGCTACAATCTCATCGGCATCAGATGTCCGAGCAATTAGCTCTACATGGGGGTAAAGGGGAAAGCTGAAGACATAAGTAATTGGTCTGTTCTTAGGTACGGTATATTTTGTTAGGTTGGTCGCTACTAACTTGACCCATATATAAAAATCTACTATATCTCCTGCAACTTCTTCACTGAACTTGTCGGCAATTTTATTGCCAAAATTGTCAATTATTCCTTTGCTAGCAAGATAGACGAGTATCCCTTTACTTATTGTGATGATAACTTCTGGATCAGGAATATAAGCTTTACGTCCTATCATTCCATGTTCAAAAGGT
>WNFW01001243.1_pt1 | contig 18007 bp, 18 predicted proteins | sample 5400131 | NCBI WGS metagenome assembly WNFW01 (sample SAMN13153362, study PRJNA577476) | soil metagenome | isolation source: 20 cm soil or saprolite under grassland replicate 1 | place: USA:California | collected 2016-06-15 | reverse complement strand
CGGGCCTCCAACGCGCTCAGCTCGTCCCACAACGGGGTCGGGAGCTTGTCGCCCAGGGACTCGAAGTGCTCGCGGATGAGCGGCACCTCTGCCCGCCACTCGTCGGGATCGACGCGCACCGCGGCTTCCACCGCGTCGGTGGACGCGTCGAGCCCGTCGACGTCGAGGTGTCCGGCGCCCGGCACGAATCCGATGACCGTCTCCTCGGCTCCGGCCGTGCCCTCGCAGCGGTCGAACACCCACTCGAGCACGCGGGAGTTCTCACCGAAGCCGGGCCACAGGAACTTGCCGTCGCCGTCCTTGCGGAACCAGTTGACGCCGTAGATGCGCGGCAGCTGCGACTCGTCGGTCCGGCCGGTCATGCTCAACCAGTGAGAGAAGTAGTCGGCCATGTGGTAGCCGCAGAACGGCAGCATCGCGAACGGGTCGCGGCGGAGCTGCCCGAGGCCGCCGACCGCCGCCGCGGTCTTCTCGGAGCCCATCGTCGCCCCGACGAACACGCCGTGGCGCCAGTTGCGCGCCTCGAACACGAGGGGGACCGTCGTGGCGCGGCGGCCGCCGAACAGGAACGCCGAGATCGGGACGCCCTTCGGGTCCTCCCACTCGGGGGCGATCACCGGGCACTGCGATGCGGGCACGCAGAACCGCGAGTTGGGATGCGCGGCGGGCGTCTCCGACTCGGACGTCCAGTCGTTGCGCCGCCAGTCGGTGCAGTGCTCGGGCGCGTCGGAGGTCATGCCCTCCCACCACACGTCGCCGTCGTCGGTGAGCGCGGTGTTCGTGAACACCGTGTTCTTGGTGAGTGTCAGCATGGCGTTCGGGTTCGTGTCCATGCTCGTCCCGGGGGCGACGCCGAAGAACCCGAACTCGGGGTTGATCGCGTACAGACGGCCGTCGTCGCCGAACTTCATCCACGCGATGTCGTCGCCGATGGTCTCCGCCTCCCAGCCCGGCACCGTCGGGATGAGCATCGCGAGGTTCGTCTTGCCGCACGCCGACGGGAACGCAGCTGCGATGTAGCGGCTCACGCCCTCCGGGTTGGTGAGCTTGAGGATGAGCATGTGCTCGGCGAGCCAACCCTCGTCACGGGCGATCACGGACGCGATCCGGAGCGCGAAGCACTTCTTGCCGAGGAGCGCGTTGCCGCCGTAGCCCGATCCGTACGACCAGATCTCGCGGGACTCGGGGAAGTGGACGATCCACTTCTCCTCGTTGTTGCACGGCCACGCGACGTCGACCGCGCCCGGCTCGAGCGGCGCGCCGACCGAGTGCATGCACGGCACGAACTCCCCGTCGCCGAGCACCTCGAGAGCCGGAGTGCCGGCCCGGGTCATGATGCGCATGCTCAGGGCGACGTAGGGCGAGTCGGTGATCTCCACGCCGATGTAGGAGAGCGGCGAGCCGAGCGGGCCCATGCTGAACGGCACGACGTACATCGTCCGTCCGCGCATCGAGCCCGCGAACAACTGCCGGAGGCGGGCCCGCATCTCCGACGGGTCCTCCCAGTTGTTGGTCGGTCCGGCATCGGTCTCGCGCTCGGAGCACACGAAGGTCCGGTCCTCGACGCGGGCGACGTCGCCCGGATCGGATGCCGCCCAGTACGAGCCGGGGCGCTTGGCCGGATCGAGCTCGACGAGCGTGCCCGCCTCGACCAGCTGCTTGCTCAGCAGCTCGTACTCCTCGTCTGTCCCTTCGAACCAGTGGACGGAATCCGGCTTGCAGAGGGCGACCATCTCGTTCACCCACCCCAGGAGCCTCTGATTCCGAGTGGGTGGGGCGTTCAACGTGACGGACACAACGCCGACTCCTTGCGGGGAAACGGTTCGAACAGACTACCGGCGGCCGCCCAAACCGGCCTAACCGTCGCGCTGTGTACCCCGGAACACCCCGGTGCATGTGGGGACACGGCTAGGTTGACCCCCGCCGTGCAACGTTCTGGGAGGACGTCATGAGCTGGCTGTCATGGATCGTGGTCGGGTTCATCGCCGGCGCGCTGGCGAAGGGCGTCACCGGGGTGAAGGGCGCCGGGTGCATCGGGACGGTCCTGATCGGGATCGCCGGCGGCATCCTCGGCGGGATCATCTTCTCGGCCGCCGGCGGCGAGGGCATCAACGACTTCAGCTTCTACTCGCTGCTCGTCGCGTTCGTCGGCGCGACACTGCTGCTCTTCATCTACGGCGCGCTCACGGGCGGCGGCCGCCGCCGGCGCTGAAGCCGCGGCGCGGAGGCGCGATCGGAGCCGGGCGGGGAACCGGTCAGACGTCGGCGGTGGGGAGGCCCATGTCGACCTCGGCACCGATGCGCACCTTGGTCGCCAGCCCGGCATCGTCGAGGTCGAACACGACCCGCTGACCCTGGCGCAGCATGCGGAAGATCGAGCCGTCGAGCGCAGCGAGTGAGAGAGTGAACTCCTCGCGATCGGTGTCGCGCATGACCACGCCCTCACGGGTCTGGGGGTCGTAGGTCCGGATCACTCCCTGCACGGGTGCTCCTCGCTACGGCTTTTGCACCTTGCCTGCCTTCAGGCAGGACGTGCAGACGTGGATTCGCTTGGGGCTGCCGTCAACGATGGCGCGGACGCGCTGGACGTTGGGGTTCCAGCGCCGCTTCGTGCGCCGGTGCGAGTGGCTCACGCGCATGCCGAACTGCGGCTTCTTGCCGCACACGTCGCACACGGATGCCATCGGGACCACCTCGAAGCGGGTCGGGGAACAGCCAAGGATAGCAACGGCATCCGGAAGGCCCGGAATGTGACGGCAGTAACATCCGCGTGTGATGGCGGCGGCTTTGCCGACCGTCATCACAAAGCCGGAGCTTGCGACGGCGACAGGAGAGGGATGCTGGAGGAGCTGACGCCCGCTGATCTTCGGCGCGTCGTCATCACCTATCGCGACGCGCTGCGCTCCCACCAGGACGAGCTGAACCGCCTCAACGTCTATCCCGTCCCGGACGGCGACACGGGCACCAACATGGCGCTCACGCTCGAGTCGGTCGTCGGGGAGCTCGACTCGGCGGACGGGATGGCCGAGATCTGCCACGCGGTCTCGCACGGGTCGCTCATGGGCGCACGGGGCAACTCGGGCGTCATCCTGTCGCAGATCCTGCGCGGGCTCGCCGACACCTTCTCCGACCACGACGAGGCGTCAGCCGCCGACCTCGTCGCGGGCCTCCGGCGGGCGACGGACGCTGCGTACCAAGCCGTGCTCCGGCCGGTCGAGGGCACGATCCTGACGGTGGTGCGCGCCGCGACCGAGGCGGTCGAGGCCGCCTACGAGGCCGGGGAGAAGTCGCTCGCCGGGCTGCTCGACCGCGCCGCCACCGCCGCCCGGGAATCCGTCCAACGGACGCCCGAACTCCTCCCCGTGCTCAAGGAAGCCGGCGTGGTCGACGCCGGCGGCCAGGGGTTCGCGCTGATGCTCGACGCGTTCCTCGCCGTCGTCGACGGCCGTCCGCTGCCGGAACCGGAGGTCGTGGCGACGCCACCTTCGGTCGAGGCCCACCTCCAAGGCGACGACGCGTCATCGCTTCGGTACGAGGTCATGTACCTCCTCGAAGCGAAGGATGCGACGATCCCCGCGTTCAAGGACACCTGGGCGTCACTCGGCGACTCGATCGTCGTCGTGGGTGGGGACGGCATGTGGAACTGCCACGTCCACACCAACGACGTCGGCGGCGCGATCGAGGCCGGCATCGAGGCCGGGCGACCCCGGAGCATCCGCGTCACCGACCTCCTCGACCAGGTCGAGGAAGAACAGTGGGTCCGTGAGCAGACGGGCGCGGGCCCGGCGCGCGAATCCGCCCCGATCGCGGCGGAGCCGTGCACGACGGCCGTCGTCGCGGTGGGCGTCGGTGAAGGCGTACAGCGGCTCCTGAACAGTCTCGGCGTCCATGCGGTCGTCGCCGGCGGGCAGTCGATGAACCCGTCGACGGCGCAGATCCTCGAAGCGGTCGAGCGCTGCCCGGCCGACTCCGTGATCGTGCTGCCGAACAACAAGAACATCGTCCCGGTGGCCGAGCAGGTCCATGGCTTGACCGCGCGCCGCGTCGAGGTGGTCCCGACCCAGGCGGTCGTGGAGGCGCTGGCAGCGCTCGTCGCGTACGACCCGCAGGCAAGTGTCGACGCCAACGCGGCCGCGATGACCGAAGCCGTGCAGCGTGTGCGCACGGGAGAGGTCACACAAGCCGTGCGCGACGCGGTGGGGGAAGGTGGGCCGATCAAGGCCGGCGATTGGATCGCGATCAGCCGCGACGGCGTATCGGTGGTCGCCAAGACCGCGGTCGACGCCGCCATCGGGCTCGTCGACCGGCTGGCCGACGACGACAGCGAGCTGGTCACCGTGCTCGTGGGCGCGGACGCCGTCACGACCGACACTGCGCGGCTCGAGGAGCACCTCGCGCTGGCGCATCCGCAGCTCGAGGTCGAGGTGCACGAGGGCAATCAGCCTCTGTACCCGTACCTCGTCGGCGTCGAGTAGGCGGTGGGTCGGCAGGACGGGTTGACGCTGCGCGAGCTTGCCGCGCATCCCGTCGCCGAGCTGAAGGCCGTCGGCCCCAAGCTCGAGGCGTCGCTCGCCGAGATGGAGATCCGCACCGTCCTGGACCTGCTCCAGCACTACCCGCGCCGCTACCACGACCGCACGAAGCGGGCCGAGATCGCCGAGCTCACGATGGGCGAGGAGGCGACCGTGTTCGCCGAGGTCAAGAAGATCCGGGGCTTCCGGACACGCCAGGGCCGAGCCATGGTCGAAGCGGAGGTGTTCGACGGTTCGTCCTACCTGCGCGTCGTGTTCTTCAACCAGGGCTGGCGGGAGAAGCAGCTTCCGGAGGGAACCGAGGCCGCGTTCTTCGGACGGGTCGAATACCGCCGGTCCCGGCTGCAGATGACCAACCCGATCGTCGACATCCTCGATCGCGTCGGCGAGAACACGGGCGCCATCGTGCCCGTCTACCCGCAGTCGGGGAAGGCGGAGGTGTTCACGTGGCAGCTTCGCAAGATCGTCGCCGCGTGCCTGCAGAAGACCAAGCCGCGCGGTTTCGCCGAGCCGCTCGGCACCGAGCTCCTCGACGAGCGCGGGCTCGTCGACCGGACGCGTGCATACCGGGGGATCCACCGTCCGGAGGCGCACGACGACCACCGCCGCGCCGCCGAGCGACTCAAGTTCGACGAGTTCGTCCGCATGCAGGTCGGGCTCGTGGCGCGCAAGCGCGCGCTCGCCGAGGAGCAGACCGGGATTCGTCATGCGGTCGACGGCCATCTCGTGGAGTCGTTCCACGGCGCGTTGCCGTTCGCGCTCACCGGCGATCAGACGCAGGCGATCGACCAGATCTTCCGCGACCTCGCGTCGCCCGCCCCGATGCATCGTTTGCTCCAAGGAGACGTCGGCTCGGGGAAGACCGTGGTCGCGCTGAGCGCGCTGCTCGTCGCGGTGCAAGGCGGCTACCAGGGCGCGTTCATGGCGCCCACCGAGGTGCTGGCCGAGCAGCACTACCTCACGTCGCGCCGCCTCCTGGAGGACCTCACCGTGCCGTCGGAGGCGACGCTGGTCGGCGAGCGGCCGGTACGCGTCGAGCTCGTCACCAATCGCACCGGCGCCGCCGACCGGCGCCGGATCGCCGACGGGCTGCACGCGGGCGAGGTCGACATCGTGGTGGGCACGCACGCGTTGATCTACGGCGAGGTCGAGTTCGCTCGCCTCGGGGTGGCCGTGATCGACGAGCAGCACCGCTTCGGCGTCGAACAGCGCGCGCTGCTGCGCGGCAAGGGAGACAATCACATTTCGCAGGCTCGCTCGGAGCCGGGATTCGGGGGATCCTCGGCTCCGCCCTCCGGGACGCTCGCCGCTGGGCCCGACGTCCTCGTCATGACGGCCACGCCCATCCCGCGCACCGCCGCCATGCTCGTCTACGGCGACCTCGACAAGTCCGAGCTGCGGGAGATGCCCCCGGGCCGGACGCCGGTGACCACGCAGGTGATCGGCCCCAGCCCGCTCGAACGCACCACCGCCTACGAGCGGCTTCGCACCGAGGTCGAAGCCGGCCGGCAGGCGTACGTCGTGTGCCCGCTCGTCGAGGGATCGGCGCGCACCGAGGCGAAAGCCGCTACCGAGGAGCGCGAGCGTCTGGGAGCGGAGGAGCTCGCGGGTCTGCGCCTCGGTCTGCTCCACGGGCAACTGCCGGCGCGCGACAAGGAAGCGGTGATGGACGCGTTCCGCGCCGGTGACGTCGACGTACTCGTGGCGACGACCGTGGTGGAAGTCGGCGTCGATGTTCCCAACGCGACGGTCATGATCGTCGAGGACGCCGACCGCTTCGGTCTCTCGCAGCTGCATCAGCTGCGCGGCCGCATCGGACGCGGCGGCGGCGATTCGTGGTGCTTCCTGTTCGCCGATCCGTCGACCCCCGAGGCAGACGCGCGTATGGAAGCCGTCGCGGGGTCGACCGACGGCTTCCTCCTCGCCGAGCGCGACCTCGAGATTCGCGGTGCGGGCGAGGTGTTCGGCGAGCGCCAGGCCGGGTTCAGCGATCTCAAGCTGGGACGGATCCCGCGCGACGAGCCGATCGTCTTGGAGGCGCGCGCCGTCGCCGAGCAGATCCTCGACGTCGACCCCACGTTGTCGGACCACGCGCAGCTGCGCGAGGAGGTCGAGGACATGCTCGGCGACGCAGTCGAGTTCCTCTTCAAGAGCTGACGGAGTCGATCGGCGATGGCGCGCACGCGACGGGGCTCGCGACGGGAAGGACTCCGTGTGATCGCCGGTGACGCCGGCGGATTGGCGCTGGTCGCGCCAAAGGGCGGGGCGGCGCGCCCGACCACCGACCGCGTCAAGGAATCACTGTTCGGCGCGCTGGGGCCCGACCGGCTCGTGGACGCATCCGTTCTCGACCTCTACGCGGGCAGCGGCGCGCTCGCGATCGAAGCGTTGTCGCGCGGCGCGGCGCGAGCCGTGCTCGTCGACCGAGACCACGCGGCCGTCACGGCCATCCGCCGCAACCTCGCGACCACGCGCCTGCGCGGCCAGGCCCGCGTGCAGGGGAGCACCGTCGCCACGTTCCTGGCCGGGAAGCCACCGGCCGAGCGGCCGTTCGATCTCGTGTTCCTCGATCCGCCCTACGCCTCGTCGTCGGCCGAGCTGGGCCGGGTCCTGAGCGGCCTCGACGGCTCGGGGTGGCTGGCGGAGGGCGCCACCGTGGTGGTCGAGCGGCCGTCGGGTGTCGGGCCGGCGCCGGCACCCAAGGCTTGGAAGGCCACGTGGGAACGGGCTTACGGCGATACGCTCGTGACCGTCCTCACAACGTCGATGGGTTGAGAGACCTCACAGAGCAGGGGAGTCACAGGGCGTGGCGAGAGCACTGTGCCCGGGATCGTTCGACCCGGTGACGAACGGTCATCTCGACATCATCGAACGGACGGCGCGCCACTTCGAGGACGTCCTCGTGGCCGTGATCCGCAACCCGCAGAAGTCCGAGTCCCTGTTCACGCTCGAAGAGCGCCAGGAGATGCTGCGGGAGGTCACCGCGCACCTCCCCAACATCCACATCGGCTCGTTCAAGGGCCTGCTCGTCGACTACGCCAAGGAGCACGACGCCCAGGCGATCGTGAAGGGCCTGCGGGCGATGTCGGACTTCGACTACGAGCTCCAGATGGCCCAGATGAACGAGCGTCTGTCGGGGATCGACACCTTCTTCATCTCCACCAGCCCGCAGTACTCCTTCCTGTCGTCGAGCCTCGTGCGGGAGGTCGCCCGCTTCGGCGGCGACGTGACCAACATGGTGCCCCCCGCCGTCGCGAAGCGTTTGGTCGAGCGGTTCGGGGACCCCGCCGAGCGCGCCGGGGACGACAAATGAGCGACCAGGCCGCGTACGACGTCGAGAGCATCCTCCTGCGCCTCAAGGAGCTGGTCGAGGCGGGCCGATCGATGCCGATGTCGGCGTCGGTGCTCGTCAACCGCGAGGAGTTCCTCGAGCTGCTCGAGGAGTCGATCGCGACGCTCCCGCAGGAGCTGCGCCACTCCAGATGGTTGCTCAAGGAGCGGGAGGAGTTCCTCAGCCAAGCTCGCCGCGAGGCCGACGACATCATCGAGGCGGGGCGCGTCCGCGCCGAGCGGATGGTGGAGCGCACCGAGGTGGTGCGCGAGGCCCGCCGCGTCGCACAGTCCGTGGTCGACGACGCCGAGGCCTCGGGCCGCCAGCTCCGCCACGAGGCCGAGGACTACGTCGACCAGAAGCTCGCCGCGTTCGAGGTCGTGCTCGAACGGACGATGCACTCGGTCCAGAAGGGCCGCGAGCGCCTGCAGGTCGTCATCGAGCCCGAGGCGGAGCCCGACGCCGACTCCGACTCCGACTCCGACTACGAGCCGGAGATGGAGGAGCTGCCGGTCTCGATCGAGGTCGAGGCGGACCTGGAGGACACCTTCTTCGACCAGGACGCCCGATAGCGCCCGTTTCGTCCCCCTGTCAGATCCTGGAAATCGGGGCCGCCTGGTAACCTGGCGCGGCTTCGACGTCCTGCGGGGCGACGCCGGGCCGCAGTCCTTTCCCTCTCCGCCCCTCGCACAAAATGACGTCCCACAACCCGGCGCTGCGCATCGACGTCGCCGACCTGCTGACCCACCCGGCTGCCCGCCGTGCCGTGCACCTCGAGGCGCCGGTGGAGTCCCTGGCCGGGTCGGCGGCCCGCGTCCCCGATGACGAGCCGATCGTGCTCGATCTGGTGCTCGAGCGGGTCTCCGACGGGGTGGTCGTCCGGGGGACGGTCCGAGCCGTGTGGCAGAGCACCTGCGGGGTGTGCCTGACCGACCTGGAGCACACGCTCACGCCCGAGGTCGGCGAGCTGTTCGAGCCCGAGCCCGTCGAGGGCGACACGTACCCGCTCGAGGGCCACGAGATCGACCTCGAGCAGCTGGTGCGGGACGTCGTCCTGCTCGAGCTGCCGCTCGCCCCGACGTGCGAGACGACCGGTCGTGCTCCCTGCACGCCGGACGTCGTCGCCGAAGAGCCGCCGCCGCCGGACCCGCGCTGGTCGGCGTTGTCCGAACTCGATCTGAGCTGAGACGGAAAGGCAACCCATGGCCGTACCCAAGCGCAAGACCCCCCGGGCGAAGACCCGCAGCCGGCGCGCCGCGAACTGGCGCCTGGAGGCGCCGGCCCGGTCGATCTGCCCGAACTGCGGGGCCGTGAAGCGGCCGCACGTCGTGTGCGACAACTGCGGCTGGTACCGCGACCGCCAGGTCATCGAGGTCGACTAGCGCACGTGAGGACGCAACGCATCACCGTCGCGGTCGACGCCATGGGCGGCGACAAGGCTCCGGGCGAGATCGTCCGCGGGGCGCTCGACGCCGTCTCCGAGCTCGGCGTCGACGTGCTGCTCGTCGGGCAGGAGGACGCGATCGCGCCGTTGCTGCCCGACGGTGGGCACGTCCCCGGCGTCGCGCTCGAGCACGCCGGCGAGGTCGTGGCCATGCACGAGGATCCGGCGGCTGCGGCCCGGCGCAAGAAGGACTCGTCGCTCGTGCGTTGCGCGCAGGCCGTGCGCGAGGGGCGCGCCCAGGCCATGGTCGGCGCCGGCAACACGGGTGCGACGATGGCGGCGGCGCTGCTGCGCATGGGTCGGGTGCGCGGCATCTCGCGTCCCGCCATTGCGGTGCCGATCCCGGTGCCGGCGGGTACCCGCCACCAGCTGCTCATCGACGGCGGGTCGACCGTCGACTGCACTCCGGAATGGCTCGCCCAGTTCGCGCGTATGGGCCGTGAGTACGCCCGCACCCGCCTCGCGGTGGACGAGCCCACGGTCGGTCTCCTCTCGAACGGCGAGGAGCCCGGAAAGGGCGACGAGCTGCGCAAGCGCGCGTTCTCCCTGCTCGAGAAGGTGCCCGGCTTCAACGGCAACGTCGAGGGCCGCGACCTCATGCACGGAACGGTCGACGTCGTCGTGACCGACGGGTTCACGGGCAACGTCGTGCTCAAGACGCTCGAGGGGGCGCTGCGCGCCGCCGTCGAGCTCGTCTTCGGCGTGCTCGACTCGACGCCCGAGGCGAAGGAGGCGGGCAAGGTCGTCGCCCCGCTGCTGCTCGACGCGGCGGCCGTGTTCGATCCCGACCTGACCGGCGGCGCGGTGCTGCTCGGCGTCGACGGTGTGTGCGTCATCTCGCACGGCTCGTCATCGGCGCGCGCGATCGTCAATGCGGTTCGTGTCGCGCAGGAATGCGTCGAGTCCGGCGTGGTGGTACGGCTCAAGGAGTCCATCGATGCCGGCTGAGACGCACGTCGCGCAGGGCCCTATCGGTCCCGACGAGGTGTACCGGATCCTGCGCGAGCGGCTGGCGGAGATCCTCGAGATCGACGAAGACCGCATCAAGCTCGAATCGAGCTTCACCCAGGACCTCGACGCCGACTCGCTCGCGCTCATCGAGCTCGTCGAAGCGCTCGAGGAAGAGCTCGGCGAGCGAACCGTCGGGTTCAGCATCGATGACGAGGACCTCGGCGACCTGCGCACGGTGCAAGAGGCGGTCGACTACGTCGTCGCCCGGCTGGGGAGCTGACGGTGCGCACCGGACGTCGTCGGAGAAGGAAGGACGCCAGGTCGCGCGGCCTGGACGCGGTGCTCGGGTTCAAGTTCCGCGATCCTGAGCTGATCGACCGCGCGCTCGCGCACCGCTCGTACTGCGCCGAGCACCCCGACACTTTGTCGAACGAGCGCCTCGAGTTCCTCGGTGACGCCGTGCTCGGGCTGATCGTCACCGACTACATGGTCGCCGAGTACCCCGACATGCCGGAAGGCGAGCTGGCCAAGCTGCGCGCCTCGGTCGTCAACAGTGAGGTGCTCGCCGAGGTCGCCCGCGAGGCGCAGCTGGGCGGGCTGCTGCTCCTCGGCAAGGGGGAGGAAGCGACGGGCGGACGCGACAAGCCGTCGATCCTCGCCGACGCGATGGAGGCCGTGATCGCCGCCGTCTACCTCGACGGTGGATGGGACGCCGCCCGCAAGCTCGTGTTGCGGCTGCTCGAGTCGCGCATCATCGAGGGCGCGGCCGGCCCCGGCGGGCACGACTACAAGACCCGGCTGCAGGAGCTGGCGACCCAGACCTTCGACCAGCTCCCGCGCTACCAGGTGCGCCACGAAGGACCTGACCACTCGAAGCGCTTCTTCGCCACCGTGATGCTGCGCGGGGAGCCGTGGGGAACCGGTGAAGGCCGATCGAAAAAGCACGCGGAGCAAGCGGCGGCACGGGTCGCCTGGCGTTACCTCCGCGAGATCGCGGACCCGCGCAATGACGGGCACGCGGTCACGACAGGGGCCGAAGCGTCCCGACCGGAGGAAGACGATGCCGGAGTTGCCTGAGGTCGAGGTCGTTCGCCGCGACCTCGAACGGGAGATCGTAGGGAAGCGCGTCAAGGCGGTGGACGCCGACGGCATGCGCTCGATCCGCCGGCACCACAACCGGAAGCAGTTCGCGAACCGCCTCGTCGGCAAGAAGATCACCGGGATCGAACGGCGCGGCAAGTACATCCTGGCGAGGCTCGACGGGGGTGACGTCCTCGTGATCCACCTCGGGATGTCCGGACAGCTCATTCGGGCGAAGGGAACGCGCGAGACGACCGCCAAGCACACGCACGTCGTGATCACGTTCACTCAAGGCGGTCAGCTGCGCTTCATCGACCCGCGCACGTTCGGCGAGATGTTCGTCACCGAGCTGGACGGCGTCGAGAAGGAGGTCGCGGAGCTCTCCCACCTCGGCATCGACCCGCTCGAGGACGCCATGTCGTGGGACAACTTCGGTCGCCTGGTCGCGTCGAAGCACATGAAGCTCAAGAGCCTGCTGATGGACCAGAAGTTCCTCGCCGGCATCGGCAACATCTACAGCGACGAGATCCTCTTCGGCGCCGGATTGCGCTGGGACCGCATGAGCGACTCGCTGTCGGGCGAGGAGATCCGACGGCTCTATCGCTCGATGGTCGAGACGTTGCAGGAAGCGGTGAAGCACCGCGGCTCCTCGCTCGCCGACGAGCAGTACGTCGACCTCAACGGGAAGCCGGGCGAGTACCAGCTGCACCACAAGGTGTACGCCCGCGAGGGAGAGTCGTGCCGCCGCTGCCGCCAGCCGATCGTCCGCCAGCGCATCGGTGGGCGGTCCACGTTCTTCTGCGAGGCGTGCCAGGTGTGACGCGGGTGGTCGGGCCGGTCGCCGGGCTGCCGTCGGCGGGCCCCACCCACCCACATGCCCGGAGCCGGCACCCGTCGCCGTCCCGGCAATGAGCACGGGCATCGTCCGGCGGCGCGCCTTGGTCGCCGGCCGGGTGCAGGGGGTGTGGTTCCGGGAGTCGTGCCGCGACCAGGCGCAGGCCGCCGGCGTCGCGGGTTTGGTCCGCAACCTCGCCGACGGCCGGGTCGAGGTCGTGCTCGAGGGCCCTCCGGGCGCCGTCGACGGGGTCCTCGCGTGGTGCCGTCGAGGGCCTCGGCGGGCCCGCGTCGACCGCGTCGACGTGGTCGACGAGGCGCCGGTCGGGGAGCAGGGGTTTCGCGTTCGGTAGGCCCGATTTTTCACGGAAGCGTCCCCGACGAGCGCGATCCCCGTGGGTACGATCCGACGGGCTGGCGGCGACGGCGGCTTTGCCGACCGTAGCCGCAGAGCCGGAGCTTGCGACGGCGCCAATAAGAACCGAGTTCGGCGAAGGAGAGCCTCCCGGGTGTTCCTCAAGTCCCTGACCCTGCGGGGCTTCAAGTCGTTCGCCGACAAGACCGTGCTCGAGTTCGAGCCCGGCGTCACCGTCGTCGTGGGGCCGAACGGCTCGGGCAAGTCGAACCTCGTCGACGCGGTGGCCTGGGTGCTCGGCGCCCAAGGTCCGCGCACAGTGCGCGGTGGTCGCATGGACGACGTCATCTTCGCCGGCACGCCGGAGCGGTCGGCGCTCGGACGGTCCGAGGTGTCGCTCACCATCGACAACACCGCCCGGCTGCTCCCGATCGAGTTCACGGAAGTGACGATCACGCGGACGCTGTTCCGCGACGGCGAGTCCGAGTACCAGCTCAACGGGGTCACGTGCCGGCTGCTCGACATCCAGGAGCTGTTGTCCGACACGGGCATCGGCCGCCAGCAGCACGTCATCGTCGGCCAGGGTCAGCTCGACGAGGTGCTGACCGCCCAACCCGGCGATCGCCGCGCCGTCATCGAGGAAGCCGCCGGCGTGCTCAAGTTCCGCAAGCGCCGGGAGCGGGCCGAGCGACGGCTCGAGGCGACCGAGGGCAACCTGCTGCGCCTCAACGACCTCGTGCGCGAGGTCGGCCGCCAGCTCCGGCCGCTCGAGAAGCAGGCCGACGCCGCCCGCCGGTACGGCGGCGTCGAAGCGGAGCTGCGCGCGATCCGCCTCTACCTCGCCGGCCACGAGATCGCCGGCCGCCAGACCCGGCTCGAGCGTCTGCACGACGCCCGCAACGAGAACGCCGAGAAGGAGCGGCTCGTGCGGGCGCGGCTGCGCGAGCTCGATCGCGACGTGCTCGACATCGAGCACTCGCTCACCGCCCTCGGCCACGACGACGCCGCCGAAGCGCTCGTGCGGGCCGAGACGATGCGGGAACGGGCCCGGGGGCTGCGCGCTCTGTTGGCCGAGAAGCAGCGCGGCCTCGAGCGCGAGCTCACCGCCGCCGCCGACGAGGGCGTGATCGAGACGCTGGTCGCCGACGCCGACGCGCTGCGACGCGAGCTCGCCGAGGTCGACGGCGAGTCGACGTCGCTCGAGCCGAAGCTCGCCGAGGTGGAAGCGGCCGAGCAGGAGCTGGCGGCCGAGCGCGCGGTGCAGACCGAGGCCAAGCGGGACGGAAGTGGGGGCGTGCCCGTGGCCGAGACCCAGCTCGCCGACGCCGACGAGCGCTGGCGCGAAGCAGAAGCCGAAGCAGCGCGCCGGCGCGCCCGGGTCGAGGCGCTCGACATGGCGCTGGGCGAAGCGCGCGCCGGGACCGGCGCCGAGATGCTCGCGGACCTGGACGGCGCCGCCGGACCGCTCGCCGACCACGTCGAGATCGACCCCGGTACCGAAGCAGCGGTCGCGGCGGGCTTGGGCGACGCGCTCCAAGCCGTCGTGCTCGACAGCGGTGAGGCGGCCCGACGCGCGCTCGAGCGCGTCAAAGCAGGCGACGCGCGCGCGCTCGTTGTCATCGCCGAGGCACTCCCGGCCGGTGCGCGCGCTCCGTCGGCGGTGCCGGCCGGAGCGCGTCCGCTGGTCGAGTGCGTGCGGGCGCGCCGGCCCGGCCTCGACGCGGTGCTCGAGCGGCTCCTCGCCGGCGTCGTGCTCGTGGAGGGCGGATGGCGGGCTGCGCTCGACACCGTGCTCGCCCACCCCGACGTGGTTGTCGTCACCACGGACGGCGACCTGCTCGGCGGGACGGGTCCCTGGCGCCTCGGCGGCGGGACGGCGCCGGCGGTGACCCAGGCGGCGCTCGACGACGCCGCCGCCGAAGCCGCGGCCGCCGAGACCGCTCGCGCCGGCGCGCAGACCGCTCGGGCCGAAGCGGCCGCGCGCCTCGATGCCGCCCGCGCTCGTCACCGTGACGCCCAGGCCGCGCGCGACGCCGCCATCGCCGAGCTCGACCGGCGCGCGACCGACGTCGCCGTGATGCGCCGCGACCTCGAAGTCCGCGTCGCCACCCTCGCCGAGCGATGGGCCGTGTTGACCCGACGGCTCGAGGGCGTCGACGCCCGGCTCTCGAGCCGCGACGCGACCGAGCACGCCGAAGCCGAGCAGCGGCGGTCGGCGCTCTCCGGCCGCCAGCACGCCTACCGGGAGGTCGAACAGCGCCTGACCGCGTTGCTGACCCAGGTCGAGGCGATCCACGACCGGCTGCGTGAGCGAAGGCGGCGCCAGTCGGAGGCGGCGCGGTCGTCGGGCGAGCGCCTCGACGCCCTGCGGGCGGAACGGGCCGCCCTCGAGCAGGAGAGCGCCGAGACCCGCGAGAAGCTCAACCGGGCCGAGATCGACGAGGCCGAGACGCGCATGCGCCTCGACAACGCGATCGAGAAGCTGCGGACCGACTTCGACTGCGAGCCCGCGGTCGCCCTCGACGCGCCGCAGCCCGACGTTCCCGAGGGCACGACGCTCGCCGGCCGCGCCCGCGAGCTCGAACGCGAGCTGCGGATGCTCGGCCCGATCAACCCGTTGGCGCTCCAGGAGCACGACGCGCTGGCCGAGCGCCACACGTTCCTCCAGCAGCAGCTGGACGACGTGAAGGAGAGCCGGCGCGAGCTGATGCGCGTGATCCGGGCCGTCGACCGCGAGATCGTGAGCGTGTTCCAGACCGCGTTCGAAGACGTCAGCGAGCATTTCTCCGCCCTGTTCGCGACGCTGTTCCCCGGCGGCGCGGGCCGGGTCTTCCTCACCGAGCCCGACGACGTGCTCAACACCGGGATCGAGATCGAGGCACGCCCGTCGGGCAAGAACGTGCGTCGACTGTCGCTGCTGTCCGGCGGTGAGCGTTCGCTCACGGCGTTGGCGTTCCTGTTCGCGGTGTTCCGCGCCCGCCCGTCGCCCTTCTATCTGCTCGACGAGGTCGAGGCCGCGCTCGACGACGTCAACCTCCATCGATTCCTCGACCTCGTCGACGAGTTCCGCAACGAGGCGCAGCTGGTCATCGTCACCCACCAGAAGCGCACCATGGAGGCGGGCGACCTTCTCTATGGCGTCTCGATGCCGCCCGGCGGCTCCAGCAGGGTCGTCAGCCAGCGGGTGGAGGAAGCCATGCGGAACGCGGAGCCGGCGCCCGCTTGAGCCGACCGATCGGTGACGCCGGGCCGATCGGGCGACCCGGCCGGCGGTAGCTTCGGCGGACATGTCTGCTCTCGCGCTGCTGCCGGCGGCGGCGTCCGTGCACTCCCAGGTGAGCCCCGAGACCGATGTGTGCGGAGCACGCGGTCAGCGGTCATGGCTCTGCTCGACGGTGTTCCGGGTGAGCGACAACGACCGCGCCGCCGAGATCGCCGACGCCTTCGCGAAGCCGGTGCGCGTGGTGCTCATCCTGCTCGTCGCGTGGTTGGTCACCCACCTCGTACGGCGAATCATTCGTCGCATGGTCTCCGCGCCGAGCAAGGCCAAGGAGAACAAGGCCAAGAAGTCACCGTTCGGGTTCATCGACACGAGCGGGGTGCAGAGCGCCCGTCGCGTGCAGCGGGCCAAGACGATGGCGGACGTGTTGGGGAGGACCGCCAACGCGATCATCTGGGGCATCGCGGTGCTCGTCGTGCTGGGCGAGCTCGGGATCAACCTGGCGCCGCTCATCGCCGGCGCCGGCGTGCTCGGGATCGCGCTCGGCTTCGGCGCCCAGACCCTCGTCCGCGACTTCCTGTCGGGGTTCTTCATGCTCATCGAGGACCAGTACGGCGTGGGCGACGTCATCGACGTCGGCGGAACGGTCGGGGGCACAGCAGGCGGCGTGAGCGGCACCGTCGAAGGCGTGAGCCTGCGAACGACCCGCCTGCGAGACGTCGAGGGCGTCGTCTGGCACGTCCCGAACGGCGAGATCAAACGGGTCGGGAACAAGTCGCAGCAGTGGTCGCGCGCGCTGCTGGACATCGAGGTCGACCGCGACACCGATGTCGCCAGTGCCATCCGCGTGATCAAGGAGACCGCCGACGCCATGTGGCACGACACGGGCTGGCATGACGCCATCCTCACGGAGCCCGACGTGTGGGGGGTCGAGGAGCTCGGCGCCCAGAGCATGAAGATCCGGCTCGTCGTCCAAACGCTTCCGCTCGAGCAGTGGCGGGTGGCTCGGGAGCTCCGGGCGCGCATCAAGGCGGCCCTCGACGAGGCCGGCATCGAGACGCCACACGAGACGGTCACGTACCGCCGCGGCGACCCGCCGCCAGTCGCCGAAGAAGGCCCGGCCGGTGGCGGCGGGGGCGACCAGTAGCCTGCGACGGCGCTAAGTAGCTGACCAACCGACGACCCCGACGAACGCGACTGCTGTGTCTCCCACCCTCGCCGCCGTGCTCCTCATCGGCATCTTCGTGCTCGCTGCCGCGCTTATCTGGCTCGGGCTCGGCCTGTCGCGGCGAGGAGCCCGCCGAGCCGGCCGAGCCCAGCGGCGGCGTCGCGGCGCCACCAGGTCCACCGCGCCTGCGCGACCGGCTCGGCAAGACGCGCGCCGCCCTCTCCCGATCCCTCGGCGCGCTCACCGGGCGGCGCACGATCGACGACGAGGCCTGGGACAGCATCGAGGAGGCGCTGCTCGTCGCCGACGTCGGCGTGACGACGACCTCCCGGTTGCTCGCAGAGCTGCAGGCGCGGGCGGCGGCGGCGCGGGTGGACGACCCCGAGCAGCTCGTCACCCTCTTGCGCGAGGAGATCGTCGACGACCTCTCGGGCGTCGACCGGTCGCTGCACCACGCGCCGGACGGGCCGACCGTATGGCTGTTCGTCGGCGTCAACGGGACGGGCAAGACGACGACGATCGCCAAGCTCGCGCAGCGCGAGATCGAGGACGGACACGTCGCGCTGATGGCTGCGGCCGACACCTTTCGTGCCGCCGCTGCCGACCAGCTGACGCACTGGGCCGAGCGAGTCGGGGCCGGCGTAGTGCGCGGACAGGAGGGCGCCGATCCCGGCTCCGTCGTCTTCGACGCCGTGGACGCGGCGGGTGGGCGAGGCGCCGGCGTCGTGCTCGTCGACACCGCCGGGCGCATGCACACCAAGGTCAACCTCATGGAGGAGCTCAAGAAGATCCGCCGCATCGCCGAGCGGACCCCGGGCGCGCCGCAGGAGGTTCTGCTCGTCATCGACGCCACGACCGGACAGAACGGCCTGGCGCAGGCGCGCCAGTTCGCAGAGGCCGTCGGTGTGACCGGCGTCGTGCTGACCAAGCTCGACGGTTCGGCGAAGGGCGGGGTCGTCCTGGCGATCGAGGTGGACCTCGGCATTCCCGTGAAGCTGATCGGCGTGGGCGAGGCGCCCGAGGACCTCGTCCCGTTCGACCCCGCGGAGTTCGTCGGCGCCCTCTTCGCATAGCGTGAGGGCGTGTTTGACG
>WNFW01006612.1_pt1 | contig 18031 bp, 19 predicted proteins | sample 5400131 | NCBI WGS metagenome assembly WNFW01 (sample SAMN13153362, study PRJNA577476) | soil metagenome | isolation source: 20 cm soil or saprolite under grassland replicate 1 | place: USA:California | collected 2016-06-15 | reverse complement strand
GGCTAAGGGCGGCGCAATCTACAGCAATGTTCGTCTCGCTCGGATCGAGGCAGCGCACAGAGGGTTCGATGACGCGATCCTGCTCAATCATTATGGCCGCGTCGCCGAACTCACGGGCGCGTGCCTCTTCATCGTCCGCAACGGCAAGCTGGCTACACCGGCGATCACCGAATCCATTTTGGAAGGCATTACTCGGGCTTGGACATTACGAGCCGCAAAACGCCTTGGGTTGGAAGTTGAGGAACGTCCGATCGAGAGAACGGAACTCTACGTCGCTGACGAGGTGTTCGGCGTCGGGACCTTGGACGAGATCCGCGCGGTCGGTGAAATTGACGACATCACGGTCGGAAAGGGTGCGGCTGGCGAGATTACCCAAGCGATCACTGACGCTTACGCAGACCGGCTGCGAGGTCCCCTTGACGATCCGGGAGATCTGATAATCGAGGATTATCTCACCGCGACGCGGTGATCGCGCGGTGAACGGAACCCTTGCTCAGTTCAGTCTGTAATGTCCAGGCTCGCTGGACCTCCGGGCGATCTTCGTCTTCGAGCCGAGGTGGCCGGTAGTTTGCGTTGTAATAGGGTGGCAGCCAATCATCTGACCACTGGATCTCTTCGATCTTCTTAAAACCGATTTCCTCAAGACTATGGTACAGTAAGCCTCTCGACAACCGGGTATTGTTGTTGAAACGAAGCGGGAAAGGCAGCTCGGCTGGGCCAAGCGCCGGGTGCGGCGTTAGGTACGAAATGAGCAGTGCATCCGTCTCGATCACCTGGCAAACCAGAAAAATCGCCTCGGCCGCAAGCGAGCCAAGGAAAGCCAGAAAATCGAGCGGGTCAGGCAAATTGCCTATCATCGCCGAGGCGCAGACCACCGTATATCTGTCTTCAACGGGTGCTGAGTGTCGGCGAACGTCGTATAGCGCGTGAATGAACCCGGCGCGAGTATCGAGAGCGTCGTTCAGTAGACCGATCGACTCGCGGAATTGCGGATTTGCGTCGCAACCCACGCCCTTCATTCCGCATTGCTCGGCTTTGACCGGGAAATATCCGTTATTGCAGCCGAAATCGAGCAGCGAGCCGCCGGGGTAGCGGCGGGCAATCGCCGTCACAAATGCATCGTACATTCGTCGTAATCGGCTATTGGCGTCGGTGATGCGTGCCCATTCTTCCGCTGCGAAACTCTGACGGCGGAACAGCAGCGTCGGCGATGTCACATCGACGCCATACATCCAGCTGTAGGCCGCGCCAGTTTGCAGCTCATCCGTGAGGATAAATGGCTGGTAATTCAGAACCTCGCATGCCCGATCAATCTGTGCCGGGTTCAGGCTTCCGCGGAGATCCATATCCCACCTAAATGCGAAGGTCCGTTTCAGATTCTGAGGGGGAGTTGTCCTGGAGTCACTACTCCCTCGCTGCTATTCGAGGCATGTTCGATCTCGCCTGCTAATACCGCCGGTAGCACATCGACTGTTCGGAGTCGATCGGGGGCGAAGTCGATCCCTGCCCGGAAATTTTTGGTGTAGGCTGTGTTCAGCCTTTCCGCCACGGGAGATCCCCCGATGAACGATGTGACCCCGATCCGCCACCTGGCTCCGGCGACGCAGCCGATCAGCCCAGCCAAATATGCCCATTTCGTTCTGCGCACCGGCCAATTCGACAAGATGGCCGAGTGGTACAAGACCGTGCTTGCGGCGCGCATCGTGTTCCGTGACGAGCGGCTCTGCTTCCTTTCCTATGACGACGAGCACCACCGTCTCGCGCTGATCCACATGCCGGGCCTGGCGCCGCGCGATCCCGAAAGCGCCGGCACCGACCACGTCGCGTACAGCTACCGCGATCTCGGCGAATTGCTGGCGAATTATCGGCGGTTGAAGGCGCACGGGATCCTGCCGCACTGGCCGATCAATCACGGGGTCACGACATCGATGTATTACCGCGACCCCGACAACAACCGGGTCGAATTGCAGATCGACAATTTCGCGACCGCCGAGGGATGCCAAGCCTATTTTCAGAGCCAGGCGTTCGCCGACAACCCGGTCGGCGTGACCTACGATCCCGAAGAGCTGTGCGCCCGCTATGAGGCGGGAGAGCCGATCGCCGATCTGCTGCGCATCCCGCCCTTGCCCGCGGGCAAGACGCCCTGGGACATGTTGAGCAGCGCGCACTAAGAAAATCTCCTCTCCCCGCACTGCGCCAGCTTTGTGAAGCGCGGAATTAGGCTGCACATGCGTTGTGCGTCCTTCGAGACGCGCCCTTGCGGACGCTCCTCAGGATGAGGTGAAGCTAGTAATGGCATCAAAATATATCCTCATCCTGAGCGCGAGCGGAGCGAGCAGTCGAAGGACGCACAGCGCCCAATCCAGCCGCGCAGGCGTTGACTGAATCAGGCTCGAACTGTCGTAGGCTAGTACTGCTACGGGTTAGAATGACACGTTGGGACATGCCATGATCACCGCTGATCTTTCCGGCAAAACCGCGCTCGTTACCGGCGGCGCTTCGGGCATCGGGCTCGCCACGGTCGAGGCTTTCGCCCGCTGCGGCGCGACCGTGGCGCTGAACCATCTCGCCGACGACTCGCGTGGCATGCAGCAGGTCGAGCGTCTGAAAGGACTCGGCCACAAGGTCATTGGCGCGCCCGGCAATGTCGCGAAACCGGGCGAGGCGGAGGCGATGACAAGCCGCGCGATTGACGCGCTCGGCCGCCTCGATTTTCTCGTCAACAACGCCGGCACGCCCGCCACCCCGGCGCCGATCCCGTTTTCCGAGCTCGACCGGCTGAGCGAGGATTTCTGGCAGGCAATCCTCAACACGAACCTGATCGGCCCGTTCCGCTGCACCCATGCCGCGGTCGGGGCATTGCGTCAGGCGCGTGGCGCGATCTGCAGCACCGCTTCGATCGCCGGCGTGCAGGGCAGCGGCAGCAGCATCCCTTATGCGACGAGCAAGGCGGGCGTCATCAACCTGACGCGCAGCCTCGCGCGCACCCTGGCGCCCGAGATCCGCGTCAATGCGGTCGCGCCCGGTTTTGTCGACAGCCCGTGGAACAAGGATTGGCCGGCCGACCGCAAGCAGCAATCGGTCGACAAGACGCCCCTGAAGCGCGCTTGCAAGCCCGAGGACATCGCCGAGGTCATCTTCTTTCTGTGCGCCGGCGCAGCGATGGTGACCGGCCAGACGGTCATCGTCGATGGCGGGCTGACGCTGTGAACCTCTCGCCGATTGGAGGTCCTGCGGCTTGGGAAGGTCCGCAGATCGACTGGCAGAAGGAGGGTCTGCATGTGCTCTCCCCGGAACAGATCGGGGAAATCGACGGGGCGCTAGGCCACCTCCGCTCGTTCGGCGACACCGATTTTGCCGAGATCGGGCCGGAGCATTTTCCGCTGCCGACGCTCGGCGGATTTCTTGCTGGCTTGGCCGAGCGGCTGCGCACCGGCCCCGGCTTTCTGCTGCTCCGCGGGCTGCCGCGCGAGCGCTGGCAGCTCGACGATCTGGCGCGGATTTATGTCGGGCTCGGCTGCTATGTCGGGCATCTCTCGCCGCAATCCTACCAGGGCGAGCTGCTCGGCCATGTGATTGATCTCAGCGATGTCGAGGCGCAGGCGCGCGGCTATCACAAGGGCGGCGCACAGCGCATGCACAGCGACAATTGCGACATCGTCTCGCTGATGTGCGTGCGCACCGCGCCATCCGGCGGCATCAGCCGGATCGCCAGCGCCGCGGCAGTGCACAACCGTCTCCTCATGAAGCGGCCCGATCTGCTGGACGTGCTCTACGGCGAATATGTTTTTCGCCGCATGGAGCTCGATGCGGAATTTGGCGATGCCACGCTGGTGAAAAACGTCGTGATCTTCTCGCGCGACAGCGGCCAGCTGACCTGCAATGTCTCCGGCAGCTATCCGCACCGGGCGGTCACGGCCGGCGATGCGGCGATGACCACGCTGCAGATCGAAGCGCTTGAAGAGATGAAGCGGATGTCTGCCTCGCCCGACCTCTATCTCGACATGGAGATTCGGGAGGGCGACATCCAGTTCCTGAACAACCGCACGATCCTGCACGGCCGCACCGGCTATGAGGATGCGACCGACATCGCTCGCCGCCGCCACATGATGCGGTTGTGGCTGGAAGTACCATCCTGGCCGGCCTTGCCGCGGAACCAGGGTGTGCATTGGCCCGAGGAGCGGCCGCTGTGGCTGCGCCAGCGCCGGCCTTTTATGGAGCTGCCGTCGCGCTACCTCGCGGAAATGAGCCGGCGGAAGCTCGAGCTGGCGCACTGAACAGCAATCAAACCGGCGGCGGCTTTGTCACCTGAAAGCTCTGCCGCTCCTCCATCCGCCGCATCCACGGCCGGATGTTCGGGTATTCCGATAGCGGCGCCTCGCCCTCCGGCACCCGGCCGAAAAAATAGAACAGCGGGATCACCATCAGATCGGCGAGGGTGACGCGGTCGCCGGTCAGATAGGGCTGCTCGCCCATCAGCCGCGAGATCTCCGAAATACAGAGCTGCGCCCGCGGCAATGCCGCGCTGATCGCCGCCTCATCGGCCGGCAATCCCATGCGCGGCTTCAGTACGCGGTTCACCAGAACGCCGGCGGCGATTGACGGCCAGGCATAGGCATCGACGATGCCCATGATCTGGTTCATGCGGCTGAACTGGTGCAGATCGGTCGATTGCAGCGGCGCGACCGGAAAGCCCTCATCGATATAACGCAGGATCGCCTGCGTCTCGTAGAGCTGAAACCCGTCATGCTCGAATGCCGGGATTTTGGCGAAGGGATGTCGCGACAGATGCGGCTCCTCCCGATGCGGGCCAAAGCCGACCTCGACAAGCTCATGCGCAACGCCCTTCTCGGCGAGCGCCAGGCGGACACTCCACACATAGGTGCTGCCCGCCGTGCCATAGACGATCGGCCGCCCCATTTCCGCTCTCCATCGCGTCCGAGAATAGGCCGCAACATGTCAACCCGGCCGCGCTTTGGTCAAGCGGCAGCGGCGCCGATTACAGCTTTTGGCCGCAGGGCAGGGGCGAGGGCGCCGGCAGCCTCGGCATCTGCCGCAGAATAAAGGCGCTGCGCTCGCGGACATCCTCATCGGGAGGGCTCGCCGAGCGGTCGAGCGGGTCGGGCAACACCGCGGCGAGCCGGGCGGCCTCGGTCGCGCTCAGCCTTAGCGCAGGCTTGTGGAAGTAATGCTCGGCCGCGGCTCCGGCGCCATAGATGCCGGGACCCCATTCGACGACATTGAGATAGACCTCGAGGATCCGCCGCTTGCTCCAGGTCAACTCGATCAGCGCCGTGAAATAGGCTTCGAAGGCCTTGCGGAGCCAAGTGCGGCCCGGCCACAGAAACACGTTCTTCGCGGTCTGCATCGAGATCGTGCTGGCCCCCAGCAATCCGCCGTCCCCGCTTTGGTACTGCTCCCAGGCCATCTCGATCGCGCTCCAGTCGAAGCCGAAATGCCGGCAGAAGCGCTGGTCCTCGCTCGCGATCACGGCGCGGATCAGCGCTGGCGAGATGTCGTCGAGCGGCCGCCAGTTCTTGCGGATACCGTAGCCCTCGGCAGATCGCAGCAACATCAACGGCGTCACCGGCGGCGGCGCTACGCGATAAAGCATCGTCAGAAGGAGCGACAGGATCACAAAGCCAGTCAGGCAGCCGGCGGCGATCCGCCCGAGCCGGCGCAACACGGATCCCGCCTGGCGGTCATCGGCGGCCCGGGACCGGGCCGGCGGCCGCTTTCGATCCCTTCCGCTGTCCCCGGCCATCTACCCGACAATCCGCCACGCCAGCCCGGCAGTCCACAGCGGTTGCAGGCCCTATGCCGGACGGGCTAAGACCCCTGGCCGCCTTTCAGCGCAGGAGAATGACCGTGCCGAGTGGAGACGAACAGCACCGGAGCCCCAAATCCGATATCGAGATCGCCCAGGCCGCGACGATGCGGCCGATCGGCGAGATCGCCGATAAGCTCGGGGTGCCCGAGGACGCGGTGTCGCCCTACGGCCGGTACAAGGCGAAAATCTCCCTCGATTACATCCGCTCGCTGTCGGGCCGGCCGAACGGAAAGCTGGTCCTCGTCACCGCGATCACCCCCACTCCGGCCGGCGAGGGCAAGACGACGACGACAGTCGGGCTTGGCGACGCGCTGAACCATATCGGCAAGAAAGCGATCCTCTGCCTGCGCGAGCCGAGCCTTGGTCCCAGTTTCGGCATGAAGGGCGGCGCGGCCGGCGGCGGCTATGCCCAGGTCGTGCCGATGGAGGACATCAACCTCCATTTCACCGGCGATTTCCACGCGATCGGCGCCGCCAATAATTTGCTCGCGGCCTTGGTCGACAATCACATCTATTGGGGCAACGCGCCGGCCATCGACTCGCGCCGCGTCACTTGGCGGCGCGGCCTCGACATGAACGACCGCGCCTTGCGCTCGATCGTCTCCTCCCTTGGCGGGGTCGCCAACGGCTTCCCACGCGAGGACGGGTTCGACATCACGGTCGCCTCGGAGGTGATGGCGATCTTTTGTCTCGCGACCGATGTGCATGATCTGAAGCGCCGTCTCGGCAACATCATTGTCGCGCAGAACCGCGCGCGGGAACCGGTTCGCGCCAGCGAACTGAAGGCGGCGGGCTCGATGGCCGTGCTGCTGAACGACGCATTGGCGCCGAACCTGGTACAGACGCTGGAGAACAGCCCCGCCTTCATCCATGGCGGGCCGTTCGCCAATATCGCGCATGGCTGCAATTCGGTGGTCGCGACGACGACGGCGCTAAAGCTCGCCGATTACGTCGTGACCGAAGCCGGCTTCGGCGCCGATCTCGGGGCCGAGAAATTTTTCGACATCAAGTGCCGCAAGGCGGGGCTCAGGCCGGCCGCGGCGGTCGTTGTCGCCACCGTGCGGGCGCTCAAGATGCATGGCGGCGTGCCGCGCGACGGGCTCAAGGAAGAGAATGTCGCGGCGGTCGAGAAGGGTTTCGCCAATTTGCAGCGCCATCTCGAAAACTTGCGCGGTTTCGGTGTGCCCGCGGTGGTCTCGGTCAACCGCTTCAGCGCCGATACCGAGGCCGAGCTCGGCCGCCTCAAGGAATTGTGCGCCAAGGAAGGCGTCGAGGCGGTCGTCGCCGATCATTGGGCGCGCGGCGGCGAGGGCGCGGCGGATCTCGCGCGCGCGGTCGTCAAGCTCGCCGACAGCGGCAAGGCCGAGTTCAAGCTTCTCTATCCCGACGAGATGCCGCTTCGCGACAAGATCAAGACCATCGCGCAGAAGATCTATCGCGCCCGCGACATCGCCTGCGAAGCCGCCGTCGAGAGCCGCCTCGCTGAATTGCAGAAGGGCGGGTTCGGCAATTTCCCGGTGTGCATCGCCAAGACGCAATATAGCTTTACCACCGATCCCAACGCCAAGGGCGCGCCCACCGATCACGTCCTGGGCGTGCGCGAGATCCGGCTCTCGGCCGGCGCCGAATTCGTCGTCGCGGTCTGCGGTGAGATCATGACGATGCCGGGTCTGCCGCGCGTGCCCGCCGCGAACAATATCGATCTGGCCGAGGACGGCCGTATCACCGGGCTGTTCTGATCTGCATGGAGGGAGCCGAGGTCAAGGTTTGGCGCCGGGCCGAGCGCGAACGCCTGATCGCGCTTCGGCAAGGCTTGCCGGCTGCTCAGAGGCACAATTGGAGCGCGCAGATCGACGCCGTGCTGCGTGGCATCCTCGCCAAGCGGCCCGGCATTCTCGGCGTCTACTGGCCGTTTCGCGCCGAGTTCGATCCGCGCCCGCTGGTTGATTGGGCGGTCGCCGCCGGGCGCAGGGTCGCCTTGCCGGTTGTCGTCGACAAAAAGGGGCCGCTCGAATACCGCGCCTGGCGGCCGGGCGATCAGCTCGTCGACGGCGTCTGGAACATCCCGATACCGGAGAAGCGCGACATCGTCACGCCGGCGCTCGTCTTGGCGCCGGGCCGCGGCGGCCCCGCGCCGCTGATCCGCCGCCCGAGCCGCGGCTCCGACGGCCGCCACGCCCAAGCCCCAGCTCCTTCGCCAGGTTCGATCGCTGCTCCGAGTAGCTTGGCGCTGTGAGCGGATGGTCGCTCTGAAGATTCCAGCGCCGCAGATACAGCTCGGCGCTCAGCCCATGCCGCGTGTTGAGATGCCGGCGCAGCATTTTGCCTTTCCAGCCGCAATCCAGGCAGATCACGGCATCGCGCTGCACCGAGCGTCGCACCGATACCGCCGGGGTCAGAGGCGCCTGCGGCTCGGTGGCCTTGCCGAGACTGCCGATCGTGCGATGCACCGAGCTGATCAGCTCGGGGATCTGCTCAGGCGCCAGGCTGTGATGCGAGACATAGCTGGTGATAATCTTGGTAACCAATTGAGGATAAGCGCCTGGATATTTGGAATCGGCGGCCATTCTGCGCCCCTGTTCAAGTCGCGGCGTATAAGATGGCAACAGCCAAGCAAAAGCAAGACCACTTGCCGTGATAAAACCGGGACAACTACTGCTTTGCTTAAAGCAGCCGATAGCGAGGCTGGCGCCTTGAAATGGGTACTGGTAATCCGTACCTGATGCACGGTAACAGGTTTGAATTGGACGACGATAAGGCGGCCGAGAACCTCAGCGCGCATCGCGTGAGTTTTGAGGAAGCCACGCTGGCGGTCGACGATCCGTTCGGGATTGAATCGCCCGATACGCGCGAGGCATATGGCGAGGAGCGGTTTGTCCTTGTCGGAATGAGCCAAGGCCAGCTTTTAGCGGTCGTCTACACGGAAAGGGAAGACCGCATCCGCATCATTTCGGCTCGAAAGGCGACCAAACGTGAGCAAGACGATTACTATCGCCAGAATGCGTCGTGACGGCGTGCTCGTGCGGGTCAAGCCGGACGGCACCGAAGAGGAGATGCCGATTCCGCCGCCGACGCCGATGACCGAGGAGGAGGTCGAGGCGGCGGCATGGGCGGACCCGGATGCGCGACCATTCACGGATGAAGAGCGAGCCAAGGCCAAGCGGGTGCCGCGCATCAAGACATTGCGCCGCGCGCTCCGCTTGACGCAGGAAGAATTCGCGGCACGCTACAAAATCCCGCTCGGCACACTCCGCGACTGGGAGCAGGGCCGCTCCGAGCCCGACCAACCCGCCCGCGCGTATCTGCACGTCATCGCGCACGATCCTGAAGGCGTGCGACGGGCGTTGCAAGCTCGCGAGACGGGTTAAGCTTAGGGAATCCAATTCTGCGCAATGGTGCAGAGTACGATTCTTTTTCCTGCCTGGCGCCTCAGCGCCATTACGCCGCCATGCGGTGCTGACGGATCAGGGACAGGATCTCGGCGGCGGCGGCCGGGATGTTGGTGCCGGGCCCGTAGATCGCGCTGATCCCGGCCATCTTCAGAAAATCATAATCCTGCGGGGGGATGACGCCGCCGCACACGACGAGGATGTCGCCGGCGCCCTCGCGCTTTAACGCTTCGATCAATGCCGGCACGAGCGTCTTGTGCGCCGCCGCCTGGCTCGACACCCCGACAATGTGGACATCGTTCTCGACCGCCTGGCGGGCCGCTTCCTCCGGTGTCTGGAACAACGGGCCGATATCGACATCGAAACCGATATCGGCAAAGGCGGTGGCGATGACCTTGGCGCCGCGGTCGTGGCCGTCCTGGCCGAGCTTGACGACCAGCATGCGCGGCCGCCGCCCTTCTTCGCGCGCAAAGCTTTCGATCTCTCGCTGGATACGGCGGAAACCTTCATCGTCCCGATACTGCCCGCCATAGATGCCGGAAACCGACCGCGTCGCTGCCTGGTGCCGGCTGAAGACTTGCTCGAGCGCATCGGAGATCTCGCCGACCGTCGCGCGCGCGCGGCTCGCCTCGATCGACAGTGCCAGCAGATTGCCTTGTCCGGATTTTGCCGCTTCGGTCAGCGCGGCGAGAGCCGCTTTCACACGCCCGGCATCGCGGCTTTTGCGCACCTGTTTGAGGCGCGCGATCTGCGTCTTGCGCACGGCATCGTTGTCGACATCGAGGATCTCGACCGGCGAGGTCTCGTCCGACTGGTACTTGTTTACACCGACGATGACTTCTTCGCCGCGGTCGATCGCCGCCTGCCGCCGCGCCGCCGACTCCTCGATGCGCAATTTCGGCATCCCGCTCTCGACCGCGCGTGTCATGCCGCCGAGCGCTTCGACTTCTTCGATGAGCCGCATCGCCGCCTCGGCGATCGAATGAGTCAATGTCTCGACGTAATAGCTGCCGCCAAGCGGATCGATGACATGTGGGATGCCGGTCTCCTCGGCGAGGATCAGCTGGGTGTTGCGTGCGATTTTGGCCGAGAACGGCGTCGGCAATGCCAGCGCCTCGTCAAAGGAATTGGTGTGCAGTGACTGCGTGCCGCCGAGCACCGCAGCAAGCGCTTCGATCGTCGTGCGGATGATGTTGTTGTGCGGCGCCTGCTCGGTGAGGCTGACCCCCGAGGTCTGGCAATGCGTGCGCAATGCCAGGCTCGCCGGGTTCTGCGGCGCGAATTGCTGCATGAGCCGTGCCCATAGGAGACGCGCCGCGCGAAGCTTCGCGATCTCCATGAAGAAGTTCATGCCGATGCCGAAGAAGAACGAGAGGCGCGGCGCGAAATCGTCGATCTCAAGCCCGCGCGACAAGGCGGCGCGCACATAGTCGAGCCCGTCCGCCAGTGTGAATGCCAATTCTTGAACAGACGTCGCGCCGGCCTCCTCCATATGATAGCCGGAGATCGAGATCGAGTTGAATTTCGGCATGTGCCGCGCGGTGTATTCAATGATGTCCGCGACGATGCGCATCGAGGGTCCGGGCGGGTAGATGTAGGTGTTCCGGACCATGAACTCCTTCAGAATGTCGTTCTGGATCGTGCCCTGAAGCTTGTCTTGCGGCACGCCCTGCTCCTCGGCGGCGACGATAAAGCCCGCGAGCACCGGCAACACGGCGCCATTCATCGTCATCGAAACGCTCATCCGGTCGAGCGGGATGCCGTCGAACAGGATCTTCATGTCCTCGACCGAGTCGATCGCGACGCCCGCTTTGCCGACATCGCCGACGACCCGCGGATGGTCGCTGTCATAGCCGCGATGGGTGGCCAGATCGAACGCGATCGACAGCCCCATCTGCCCCGCCTTCAGATTGTCGCGGTAGAAGCGGTTCGACTCCTCGGCTGTCGAGAACCCCGAATACTGCCGGATCGTCCAGGGCCGGTTGGCGTACATCGTGGCGCGCGGCCCGCGCAGATAGGGCGGCGCGCCCGGCAAGGCCTCGCGCCACGGGAATCCCTGAGCCTCGATGTCCTCGAGATCGGCCTCGGTATAAAGCGGCTTGACCGTCATCCCCTCGGGTGTCTGCCAATCGAGGCTCGTGAGCGGCTTCCCTTTCAGCTCGGCGGCCGCCAGCGCCTGCCAGCGCGCGATATCGGGCGGGCCGGATTCGCGGTCTTTTGCCTTGGCTTTCTTCGCCATCGGGATCTCCGGCGCGGCGGTGTGCCTCTTCCAATCGCCGCGAGTATATGGGCTTCGGACAGCGTTTCGTCCATTTTCCGCGACCTCGCTCGGCGCCCACGGCGCTATCCCAACGTCGCCCCGAGGGTGGCCGCGATTTGCTCGATAACCCGCTCTTCACTCGCGACGCGTTAACCTCACCGCATGCTCGCCAGAACGCAGAGCCGCTTTCATGACGTCCGCGTCCGGCTCGAGAACTACGTGCCGCGCACCGCCGGCGGCCGGCTGTTCTGGGAGTTATTTTTGTTCGGTTTCAAGGAAGGGTGGGCTTGCCTGTTCGGTGGCGCGCTGCTCGCGCTGCTCCTGCTGACGAAATGGCTATGGCCGGCGGGCGCGCCGCTGACGCGCTACGATTTTCTGTTCCTGGCAGCGCTCGCGATTCAGGGATGCTGCTGCTTCTGCGGATGGAGACCGTCCGCGAGGCGCAGATCGTCTTCGTGTTCCATGTCATCGGCACGGTTATGGAGTTGTTCAAGACGAATGTCGGCTCCTGGGTCTATCCCGAGCCGAGCCTTTTTCACATTGGCGCCGTGCCGCTGTTCTCTGGCTTCATGTATGCCTCGATCGGCAGCTATCTCGCGCGCGTCACCCGCATCTTCGACCTGCGCTATTCGCGATACCCCGACCGGCGGCTGACGGCGGTGCTGGCCGTGCTGATCTACGTCAACTTCTTCAGCCACCACTACCTGCCCGACATACGCGTCCTGCTGTTCCTGCTGGCGGCAATCGCGTTCGGCCCAACCTGGGTCTATTTCCGGCCGTACCGCAAATCGCGGCGCATGCCGTTGCTGCTCGGTTTTGCGCTGATCGCGTTGTTCATCTGGGCCGCCGAGAATATCGGCACCTTCACGACCGTATGGCTCTACCCGCACCAGGCGCAGGCATGGGAATTGGTGCGTCTTGGCAAATACGGCTCGTGGTTTCTGCTGATGATCATCAGCTTCATTCTCGTCTCTGTCGTGAACCGGCCGCGTCCGCCGGTGAGCGAGGCGGAAGGAAGCGCTACGCTGCTCGGCGCAGCGCGTGCCGAAAGACGATCGCTGCCGTGAGCAGCAGCACCGCCCCGGCCTGATGTGCCGCCGCCAGCGGGATGGGCACGACCAGCAATAGCGTCGAGAGGCCGAGCGCGAATTGCAATGCCGCGGCGGCTAGCAACGCGTGCAAGGCGAGCCGCGCCGAGCGGGGCAGGGGGGCGTGCCGCCCTGCGATCCACAGGAGTACAGCCGCGGCAATCGTCGTCATCGCGAGCACCCGATGATCGAACTGCACCGCGCTGACATTCTCGAACCAGTTGCGGATCCAGGGTTGCAGCTCGGCATAGCCGGCCGGCACGAAACGGCCGTCCATCAGCGGAAAGGTGTTGTAGATGAGCCCCGCATGCAGCCCGGCGACAAAGCCGCCCGCGACAATCGTCAACGCCACCAGGCCGATGACCCCCTCCGCGCCCCGCCGCCAGCCCGCCGCGACCTCCGCCCGCGGCCGCTCAAGGAATAGGCCGAGCGCGATCCACAGCGTCAGCGCATAAATCGCCAGCGCGAGGGCGAGATGCGCCACCAGCCGGTATTGGCTGACATCGACCCGGTCGGCGAGGCCGCTCTCGACCATGTACCAGCCGAGCGCCCCCTGCGCCGTGCCCAGCAGCAGAATCCCGCCGAGCGGCGCAAAGAGCCGCTTGGGCAGCCGGCCGCGCAGCCAGAAATACAGAAACGGTACGGCGTAGACGACGCCGATCAGCCGTCCCCAGAGGCGGTGCACGTATTCCCACCAGTAGATCGTCTGGAAATCCGCGAGGCTCATTCCGGCGTTGAGCAGCCGGTATTGCGGGATATGCCGGTATTTCTCGAACTCCGTGGCCCAGCTCGCGGCCGAGAGCGGCGGTAGGATCCCGGCGACCGGTTGCCACTCGGTGATCGACAGCCCGGAGAGCGTCAGCCGGGTAATGCCGCCGATGACGACCATCGCGAAGATCATCGCGCAACAGCCGAGCAGCCAAATCGCGACCGTCCGCACCGGCGCGGCGGTGTCCGCGCTTTCATCGCCCCGCTGGGCTATAGCGGTCGGGAGGGACACCCTCTGCAAATGCCAGCAGATGCGTGCTGAGACAAGGTCGCTGTCGGACGCCGCCTATAAACCGTCATCCCGGCGAAGGCCGGGATCCACCTTCCGTGTCGACACGCCTGAACGGTGGGGTCCCGGCTTTCGCCGGGCCAACGACTGACGGATGGGAGCGGCTGAGGCTCTAGTGCACCGTCAGCTCATGCTTGTGATGGCGGAAGCGGGGCGGGCCGAACGCCGTGCTCTGCTTCACATTCACCGAATGCAATTTGCCTTCGATGCTGCGGCTCCAGAATTCGAGAAACCGCCGCAGCTCGGGATAATCAGGCGCGAGGTCGAATTTCTGCCAGATGAAGCTCTGCAGCAGGGCGGGATGGTCCGGCAGCCGGTAGATGATCTCTGCCGTGGTTAGCCGATACCCCTGAAGTTGCAGCTCAAAGGCGGTCACGTCAGCCTCTTCTCGTCGTTCCAGCATCGAGAGTAACAAGGATGCTTGCATATTCGCTCCGGAGCAATAATAAATCATAAAGAAAACAAGCGGTTAGCAGCCTACCCCCGACTCTGCTGCCAAGCTCTCGCGGCGACCCGGCTCGCCTTGAAGGGCTCAAGCTCCGGTTTAAATATTGAGGGCGTGAAACTGTTTGTCCGGCGCCTCGTTTTGCCGAGGGCGCAATTGTCCCGCAGGGTTCCCACGAGATGAACCGGCTGTTATCCGCGCTCGTCCTGATGAGCGGCGTTGCCATGCTCATGCCCGCGCCCTCCCCCGCCATCGCGGCCGGCGCGATCCCCGAAGTGGGTGGCGCGGTGCCGACCCTCGCGCCGATGCTGGCGCGGGTGACTCCGGGGGTCATCAACATCGCAGTGCGCGGCAAGGTGCGGGCCGAGAACCCGCTGCTGCAAGACCCGTTTTTCCGCCGCTTTTTCAACCTGCCGCAGCGCTCGCAACCCGAGGAGCGCGAGACGCAGGCGACCGGCTCCGGCGTCATCGTCGATGCTCAAAACGGCTATATCCTGACCAACGGCCATGTCGTCGACAACGCCACCAAGATTGAGGTCACGACCAAGGACAACAAGCGCTTCACCGCGAAACTGGTCGGCCGGGATACCGAAGCCGATGTCGCGGTGTTGCAGATCCCGGCGCAGAATCTGACCGCCGTGCCGCTCGGCGATTCCGATCGCCTCCAGGTCGGCGATTTCGTGTTGGCGGTCGGCAATCCGTTTGGCCTGGGACAGACCGTGACGTCGGGGATTGTCAGCGCGCTCGGGCGCAGCGGCCTCGGTATCGAGGGCTATGAGGACTTCATCCAGACCGACGCCTCGATCAACCCCGGCAATTCCGGCGGGCCGCTCGTCAACCTCTATGGCCAGGTGGTCGGCATCAACACCGCGATCCTGGCGCCGGGTGGCGGCAATATCGGCATCGGCTTTGCGGTGCCAATCAACATGGCGCGTCGCGTCATGGACCAGATCATCCGGTATGGCGAGGTGAAACGCGGCCGGATCGGCGTCGCGATCCAGGATCTGACGCCGGAATTGGCGCAGGCCATGAGCACCCAGCAGACCGAGGGCGCCGTCATCGCGCGGGTCGAAACCGGCTCGTCGGCCGAGCAGGCCGGGCTGCGCACCGGCGATCTGGTCGTCGCGGCGAACGGCACGGCGGTCCACAGCGGCACGCAATTGCGCAACATGATCGGTCTCGCGCGGATCGGCGACCAGGTCACGCTGAAGGTCGATCGGCGCGGCTCCGAAATCAGCATCCCGGTGCGCATCGAGGCGGCGACCGCGACCGCGACGACGCGGCAGCGCGGCAATGAACCACGGCAAACCCGCTGATGGCGACGCAAACCCCTTATGAGGTGCTCGGGGTCAAGCCGGACGCCACCGCCGACGAGATCCGCAAGGCCTACCGCAAGCTCGCCAAGCAGTTTCACCCCGATCTGAACCCGGGAAAGCCGGCCGCCGAGGCGCGCTTCAAGGCGGTCTCGGCCGCCCACGACATCTTGTCGGATCCGGAGAAGCGCGCCCGCTACGATCGCGGCGAGATCGACGAAAGCGGCGCCGAGCGGCCGCGCCATTCCTATCGGCCGCATGCCGAGGGCGCGCAGGGGTGGAAGTACCGGCCCGAGGGCGAGATGGATGTCGGCGATCTCGATGATCTGTTCGAGATGTTCGGCCGTGGAGGGCCGGGCGGCGCGCGGCGGGGTACCAGGGCCGGGCGAGGCGGCGAGGGCTTTTCGATGCCCGGTCCCGACCGCCACTATTCACTGACGATCGACTTTGCGGAGGCCGCGACGGGCGGCAAGCAGCGCCTGGCCTTATCGCCCGATGAATGGCTCGACGTGACGATCCCGCCTGGCATCGAGGAAGGCCAGATCCTGCGCCTCAAGGGCAAGGGCGGGCCCGGTTTTGGCGGCGGCCCGGCCGGCGATGCGCTGATCGAGGTGCATATCGCGCCGCACCCGTTCTTCCGCCGCGAGGGCGACGACATTCATGTGGAATTGCCGGTCAGCCTTTCGGAAGCCGTGCTCGGCGCGCGGGTGCCGGTGCCGACCGTCAGCGGACCGGTGACGATGACGATCCCGAAAGGCTCCGATACCGGCGCCCGGCTGCGCTTGCGTGGCAGAGGCATTCATCGCAAGCGGCAAGGCAAAGAGGTGACCGGCGACCAGTACGTCACACTGAAGGTCGTGATCGGCGCCAGCGATGACCCCGAGCTCGCGAAATTCCTCGAAGACTGGGCCAAGCAGCACCCGACCAATCCGCGCGGCGAAATGGGGCAAGCGACCCACGGGGCCGCCGCATGATCGCTTTCGACGAGCTGATGCGCCGCTTTGCCGAGCTCAACGCTGCCGAGCTGTCGCGCTGGGTCGAGAACCGCTGGGTCGTGCCCGAAACGGCGACGGAAGAGGGCGGCGAGCGCTGGGTGTTTCACGAGGTCGATGTCGCGCGGGTCGAGCTGATCCTCGATATCCGCCGCGAATTCGCCGTCGACGATGAGGCGCTCTCGCTGGTGTTGGGCTTGCTCGACCAGGTCTACAGCCTGCGGCGCCAGATGCGGCGCCTCTGCGACGCGCTCGAACAGCAGCCGCCCGAAATCCGCGACGCAATCCGCCGCGCCCTCCCGCCCGCCGGAGGGAGCACTCCATAACCCTCGCCCGCACTGCGGGAGAGGGTGCCTGAGGGCGCTAGCCCGAGGGCGGGTGAGGGTCTAACCAAAACTGCTAGGCAAATGCCGAACCAAAATGCGCGCCGACTCCGGCGCGACTCGACTGACACGGAACGACGCCTGTGGGCGGTCCTGCGCGACCGGCGTTTGGCGGGCTATCGTTTTCGTCGGCAGCATCCATTAGGCAAGTTCATCGTCGATTTCGCTTGCACGAAGCACCGTCTGATTGTCGAAGCCGACGGGGCGCAACATGCAGGTAGCGGTGCTGATCAGCGCCGGACTGCATTCCTGGAGGATGAAGGTTGGCGCGTCCTCCGGTTCTGGGACAACGAAGTTCTGACAAATACCGAAGGTGTCATACAAAGAATTCTGGAAGCCTTGCGGGAAGGTTAAACCCTCACCCGGCCTCCGCTTTCGCGTCGGCCACCCTCTCCCGCAGTGCGGGAGAGGGTACCGGGCGCGACCCCTGCCTCAGCGCTCATGCGAGGCTGGAACGCTTTAGAGGCTCAGAAGCTACAGCGTCTGGAAGCGGGCCTTGGCGCCGCGCTCGATGCCGGCGGCGATCAGTTGCTCGATCTCGAGCCGGTGACGGATCAGTTCGAGCACCCGCAATTCCTCCTGGCTCGCCTCGCCATCGGCCGCCGCCACATCGCAGGCGATCGCATAGGCGGTCTCGCGCAATTTCGCGGGCAATGCCTTTCGGATCGATTTGAGCGCTTCGTCGAGCCCGTTGTCGCCGCCTAACAGACGCGAGCATTCCTCCAGGACCCCGCGCAGCCGCTGTCGGTCGAAGTCGCGGAAGACCGGCAGGTCCCCGACGATATCGCCGATGATTTTCAGTTCGGTCTCGGCCATATCGCGGTCGGCCGCCGACACCAGCATCATCGTGCAGATCAGCGCGCCGTGAGGATCGAGCATCGGGGCTCCTTTCGCTCGGGGTTGGCGCACAGACCAGAACGCCGCCATCCCTGTCAAGCCGGATCCTGGAGAAAGGCCGCCGTTGCCGCCACCGCGTCGACCAGCGGCACCCGGGCGATCGGCACCCCGGCCGGGAAGGCGGGCAGCAGGCGCGAGGGCAGCGCGCGGTCGAGAATGACAAAGATGCCGCGGTCGTCGGCCCGCCGCACCAGCCGCCCATACGCCTGCCGCAAGCGCAGCCGGGCGATGCGGTCGTCGTAAGCGGCGCCGCCGAACACCGGCTTGCGGGCGCGGTGCAGAATGTCCGGCCGCGGCCACGGCACTCGGTCAAAGACAATCAGGCGCAACGAGCGGCCCGGCACATCGACCCCGTCGCGCACCGCATCGGTGCCGAG
>WNFW01001098.1_pt1 | contig 18048 bp, 15 predicted proteins | sample 5400131 | NCBI WGS metagenome assembly WNFW01 (sample SAMN13153362, study PRJNA577476) | soil metagenome | isolation source: 20 cm soil or saprolite under grassland replicate 1 | place: USA:California | collected 2016-06-15 | reverse complement strand
GCCCTCAGGGGCCGGGCGGATCACGCGTCTCCTCGTCGTTGTCTCAGCGTCGGTCGCGTTACTCTCCGGCTTCGTCGGCAGCGCGGTCGCCGTGCGGTGGGTGCAACTGCGGGGGGTCGGGACCGAGCCGAACTTCCATCGGGCGGCCCCGGCAGGGTCGCCGGCGCCTCCGGCAGGCAAGTGCTCGGAACATCCGTGCGATTACCTCCTGCTCGGCTCGGACTCGCGGGCGGGGCTCCCCATCGACGAGCAGCATCAGTTCGGCACGAACCACGACATCGGCGGCTCGATCCGGACCGACACGATCATGCTCGTCCACACCGACCCAGCCCTCCAGAAGGCGATCGTGCTCTCGTTCCCTCGCGACCTCTGGGTCGACATCCCCGGGCACGGTTCCGACAAGATCAACGCGGCGTTCGAGGGGGGTCTGCACGGTGGAGGCCCGCAGCTGATGGCGGAGACGATCGCGAACCTGACCGGGTTGCCGATCGACCACTATCTCTACGTTGACCTGGCCGGGTTCCAGAACATCGTCCAGACCCTCGGCGGGGTGGACCTGTGCATCCCGCAGTACGACGTGAACACGCCCGGCTGGCTGATGCAGCACACCGGCTCGGGCGGTGAGACGAAGATCTACTATGGGGAGACCGGCCACATCGCCGATCCGAACACGGGATTGAACGTCGTGCCGGGCTGCCAGCACCTCGACGGCTTCCAGGCTCTCGCGTACGTCCGGACGAGAAGCCTCCCGTGCGACGCGATCCCGGACTTCTCGCGGATCGGACGACAGCAGCAGTTCCTGCGGGCGGTGATCAACCAGATGCTCCGGCCGACGGAGCTGGCGAAGGCGCCGACGCTCGTGCAACCGGTGCTCGCGAACCTCCATCGCGATCAGGGGTTCCTTCCGGGTGACCTCGTGTATCTCGTCGGGCAGCTCCGTGGTCTGACGACGGGCGCCGTCGAGTTCCGCACGGTCCCCGGCGTGGCGGGGATGGAGGGCACGAAGTCGGTCGTGCTGATGGACCCCGTCGCCCGCCAGATCTTCGCCGCGATCCGCGACGGCAAGCAGCTCGGTACGATCGGGACGCAACTGGTCAACACGCCGCCGTCTGAGGCCAACACGAAGGTCGAGGTGATCGATCGTCGCTCCGGCGGAGCCGCCGAGAGCGTCGAGGGAGTCCTCGCGGACGCGGGGTTCGACGTTTCGCCCGGCGTCGTGCGAGGCACGGGACCGGCCGGCGTGCGAGGGTCCGCGATCGTCTTCGCTCCCGGGAAGGACGCGTACGCCCGCGTCGTCAGCGGGTACTTCCCGAACCTCCCCGTGATCGAGTCCGCGAAGGTGGGCGCGGCCCCCGTCTCGGTGGTGATCACCTCGACGTACCGGCCCGCATCGAGCGGGAGCCCATCACCACCGGCGTCCTCGAACAACTGCCCCAGCTCCGGGTAACTCCCTCCCAGGTGTCGGCGCTCGACGTCGGCTAGCCTTCGCCCGTGCGTGTCGTGGTCGACGCGAGGTCTGCCGTCGATCCTCGTCGGACGGGGGTCGGCCACTACGCCCGAGCGCTGCTCCGGTATGTGCCACCGGCCGATCCCGAGGCACGATTCGTTGCCTGGTACCTCGACGTTCGTGGGATCGGGACACGCTCCCGCCGCTTCGAGGGTTGGGCTCGCAACCTGTCCGAGCGGGCGACGCGGCTGCCGACGCGGTTGTACGGCCCGGTCAGCCTCCGAACGGGGTTCCCCAAGATCGAGTGGCTCGTCGGCGCGTCTGACGTCGTCCTGGCGCCCAACTTCATCTCGCCGCCGACATCCGCCTCGTGCGTCGTGGTCGTCGTGCACGATCTGGCGTTCGAGGTGATGCCGGAGACAGCCCCACGGAACGACGCGCGGTGGCGGCGAGCCTTCCAGCGCTCGCTCGAGCGCGCCGCCGCCGTGATCGTCCCGAGCGACGCGGCGCGCAACGACCTCGAGCGGTTCTACGGGACCGATGCTCAGCGGGTTCACGTGATCCACCACGGCACCGACACCGAGGCCTTCTCCCCAGCGATCCCGCCCCAGGTCGAGGAGGTTCGGCATCGGTTCGGGATCGAAGGTCCCTACATCATCTTCCTGGGAGGCCTGGAACCGCGGAAGAACCTCGAGTCGCTGGTTCGGGCATTCGGGTTGGTCGAGGACCGGCGCTCTTGGTTGGTGTTGGCCGGCGGGGCGGTGTGGTGGGCACCCGACTACACCGATCGGATCGACCGCGCGATCGCCGAGCTCCCGCCCGACGTCCGCGCTCGGATCGTCCGGACGGGCTACCTGTCCGACGCCGACCGACGGGCGCTCCTGTCGGGCGCCGAGCTGCTGGCCTATCCCTCTCGCTACGAGGGGTTCGGTTTCCCCATCCTCGAGGCGTTCGCGGTCAACGTTCCGGTGCTGACATCCAACCGCTCGTCGATGCCGGAGGTCGCCGGCAACGCCGCGCTCCTGATCGATCCCGACGAGCCTGCCTCGATCGCGAAGGGTCTCGACGAGCTGCTCGGCGACGACGACCTCCGGAACGTTCTGCGAGCATCCGGGATGGCACGGGTCGCGTCCTTCACGTGGGAGCGGTGTGCTCGGCAGACGTCGACGGTGCTGAAACAGGCGTACGGATAGGTCGGCGGATAGCCGGGGAAACGACGTCCTACCGAAGACCTTCCGTCAGCTCCCGATAGAGAACGGAGAGTCGGTGACGGAGGGCCGGGGCGGCGCGATCGTACGTCGCTCCCGCGCGGGTTCGGGCTTCGCCGCCGCCATCCTCGGACGATCTTCGATCCGTCCGTCCCACGAGGGGGAGGCCCGGCCCGACCCGGCTGCGCCAGTACCGCTCGACCAGTTCGTCCCGCGTCACGCGGTTCTCCGCCGTCGGCTCGGGAGCGTCGAACGATGTCCCGAACCGTCGATTGATCCGATCCACCAGGGCGCCGAAGTCGTCGATGACCTCTTCGGATCTGCCCACGACGACCCGGTCACGGTAGGGAAGGATGGGTTCGTAGAACCGGTGGTAGCCGCGCATCGCCTGCGACACCGTGAGGTCGGGCTTGATCAGCACCATCCCGATCACGGCTTCCTTGGGCGGCCGGATCAACAGAAGCACGGGCACGCCGGCCTTGGCACCGGCGATCACGTTCGCCGGTGCATGGGTGTGGTGCGCGATCGTGATCGGCTCGGACTGAGCGGCCAGGAGCGACGCGAACGCCAACGAATTCCCCGACCGCGGATACCCCTCGATCACGACGTCGGTCGTCGTGGTGAACGCTACCCCGTGGCCGCGCGCGCGGGCGGCTGGAAGCGCGAGCCCCGGATAGCGGGACGTCATCGTCATCACCTCGTAGGCGGTCCGGTTCGCGATCGTGCGAGCGGATGGGATGCTCACAGGGGTCCGTCGTGCGCGGTTCATGCGCGGCGACCCGAGATGGCCTCGTACACGGACGCGGCACGTTGCCGTCCACGCGTCAGCCGAGGCTCTCTGAATCGCTCCCGCAGTACGTCCTTGAGCTGCTCCCGCTCGGCCGAAGGCCGCGCGACGATCCGTTCCAACTCGGCGTTCGTCGCGGTCCTCCCCTGGTACTCGCCGGATATCCGGGCGAAGCAGCGCTCGACGTTCTCTGGCGTGTGTCGGAACTCGTCGAAGTCGGAGCCGAACCGCTCGTTCACCTCTCGGAGGACGATGCCGAAGTCGCTCGTCACGTCCTCGAACGAGCCGACGACGAAGCGGTGACGGTAGCGGAGCAAGGGCGCGTAGAAGCGCACGTATCCCCGCAGCGCCTGGCGCATGGACACGTCGGGGTGGCGGATGACGAAGGAGAGGATCGTCGGCTCGGGCTCGCGGACGAGGACGAGCGCCGGGATCCGTCGACGAGCCGCTGCGATCACCTGGGCGGGAGCATGGACGTGACATGCCACCTGCACCTGCCTCGTCTGTGCCATCTCGAACGCCACCACCGCGAAGGTCATCCCGCTCCGTGGGAACGCTTCGATCACGAACTCGGTCTCGTCGCCGACCGGGATCCCGTGGCGACGGCGCGCGATGGGCAGCGCCACACCGGGGTACTTGGCCACCACCGTCTTCGCCTCGAACAGCGCTCGTCGGGCTACGAGCAACGGCGGAGACGGGCCTTCCCTCCTCGCTGGCGAGGGGCGCTGGACGTCCTTCACGGCCGGGAAGAGACGAATGCGTCGCGGAGGCGCTCGGCCCGTTCGCGAAGCGAGCCGAGGCTCGCCGCCCGGTAGTCCGCGCTGAGCTCCTCCTTCAGACCCTCACGGACCTTCGAGGGCCGTCCCACCTTCCGTTCGAACGGGATACCGCCCGGCGGAAGTCGGGTTGCCCAGTCCGCGTCGATCGCTTCGAAGGCCGAGCGTACGTTGTCATCGGTATGGTTGAACTCGAGGAATCGGGTCCCGAACATCTCGTTCACCTTGGCGATCACCGCCCCGAAGTCTGAGGTCACCTCGCGGAACGGGCCGATGACGACCCGGTCACGGTAGGGGAGCAGCGCGGTGTAGAAGCGGAGGTAGCCTCGCAACGCTTGTCGGACCGAGACGTATCCCTTCGCGATCACGAATTCCAACACCGCGTCTTCCGGTTCGCGGATGAGGACGATCGCGGCGACCCGCGCCCGCACCGCCGCGATCACCTGAGCCGGGGCGTGGAGGTGGTGGGCGATCCTGACCGGCCTGTCCTGCGCCACGCGGAAGGCGTGGACCGCGAAACTGTTCGCCGAGCGTGGGAATCCCTCGATGACGATGTCCACGCCTGGATCGAACGGCTCGCCGTGTCCACGGAGCCGTGCAACAGGAAGCGCGAGCGTCGGCGATCGCGCCACGACGGTCTTTCCCTCATACAGCAGACGGTTCGCAGCGTTCCGGACCGCGGGCATCGCGGGGAACCCTAGCCGTGGCCATCAGCGGCAACAACAGCGACCGGTCGCGAACGAGCTCAGGCTTGCTCCAAGGCCAGCCGATACGCAGCCACCAGTCGCCGGGCCGTCTCGGTCGGGGTCAGTGCTCGTGTGCGCTCGCGACCGGCTGCGATCAAGTGCGTGCGCAGCGCGCCGTCGTTGAGCAGCCGGAGCATCGCGTCCGTCCACCCTGCGACATCGTCGGGATCGACCAAGAGCCCGGCGTCGCCGACGACCTCGGGGAGCGCGGTCGCGGACGACGCGATGACCGGACAGCCGACCGCCATCGCCTCGGCGAGCGGCAGACCGTATCCCTCGTACCGCGAGGGATACACGAGCCCGACGGCGCCTGTGAGCAGTCGATCGAGCTCTCCATCGGAGATCCTTCCCAACCGGCGCACACGGTCGCCGAGGCCGAGCCGATGGATCGACGATTCGACCTCGGTCTCGTCGTTGCCCGGGACTGCTGTCAGCACCAGCCGAACGTCCGGGTCGTCGCCGGCGACGCCGGCGAAGGCTTCCAGCAGGACCGCATGATTCTTGTGCCTATCGGTGACCGCGGGATAGACGAAGTACCGGCCCGCCACCGGTGGCGGGCCGGAGGGGTCCGGGTGGTCGGGTCTCGGGAACACCGGTGCGCTGACGACGACGACGCGGGAGGGATCGACCCCGAAGCGATCGAGCACCTGCTGCCGAACGTGATCCGAGGGCGTCATCACGACGGCGGCCGCGCGGGCCGACGCCGGCACCCGGGCGCGGAGGTAGGAAGCACGCGACCGGCTGAGGACCTGTGCCCCGGCCATCGAGCGCAGATCGTGGATCGTGAGCGCGCTCGGCCGGGTGCGGAACCATGGGATCACGTCGTTCGGGTGGTGGACGAGCTGGATGTCCTTGCGCGACGCCTTGCGGGCGAGCCACGTCGACTCCATCCCGATCCGGAGTGCGCGGGAACCGCCATCGATCGGCGCTACCACCGTCGGGTATCGAGCAGTGAGCTCACCATGGGCAGCCGAGAATCGGCGGTTGCAGAAGATCGTGACGTCGACGTCGTCGTGCGCCTCGTCGGCCAGCGCCCGGAGGAGTCCGATCGCGTACCGCTCGGCGCCTCCGGCCGCACCCGGCAGGAGCCAGAGGAGATTCATCCCGACGCGGACACCGCTCACCGCGATGCCTCGACCGCTTCCGCGTACACCTCGACCGCTAGCTCGGCCGACCGTTCCCACGTGAAGGTGGACGCGCGCGCCCTCGCCGCCGCGCCGAGCGCGGCGGCGAGGGCGCGATCGTCGAGCAGCCGCTGCAACGCTTCGGCGATCGCGTCGACGTCGAGCGGATCCACCAGGAGGGCGGCGTCGCCGGCGACCTCCTCGGTCGCCGTCCCCGCCGAGGTCACGACGGCGGCGCCGTTGGCCATCGCCTCGAGCACCGGCAGCCCGAACCCTTCCGCCAAACTCGGATACACGACCGCCGCCGCCTGCGCGTAGAGAACGTCGAGCTCATCCCGCGGCAGGTAGCCGAGGGTTCTGGCGCGACCGCGCAATCCGTCGAGCGCGACGTCGACGTCTTCCCTCCACCCCTTCGGGCCGACCAGGATCAACTCCGTCTCGGCAGCGTCGAGCTCGCGGAACGCTTCGATCACGCGATGCAGGTTCTTCCGCGGCTCGACCGTCCCGACGAACAGCACGAAGGGGCGCTCGAGCCGGTATCGCCGGCGCACCCGTTCGTTGAACTCGGGTTGAGGCGTTTGGAGGCGGACGCCCAGCGGTACCACCCGGAGCCGCTCGGCTCCGATGCCCGCGTCCTCACACGCCGCCTTCGTGGCGAGGGACGGGCACATCACGAGGCGAGCGTGGCGGCGCGTGAGCTCCAACCCCCTCAGGAGCACCCGGCGCGAGTGCCACGTGTAGTGGTGGGGGTACGCGAGGAACGCGAGATCGTGGACGGTCGTGACGAGCGGCGCCTTCGACGGGGGGACGACATAGCCCGCGTCGTGCACGACGTCGACGCGACCCGTTGCGCGCTCGACGGTCGGCGTTCGGAGCCATTGCCATGACTCATAGAGGACGAGGCGGGGGAGTGGGAACCGACGGATCGGCACGGGGGGAACGAGCCCGGCGGCGGGCTGCCGGCGGTGCCACGCCGCGACGCCCACGAGGTCCAACCCGTCGCGGGCCGTCAACGCCCGCAGCAGCTCGACGGTCGCGACCGCGATCCCGCCGGGCACGACATGCCAGGATTGTTCGACCGTAACGCCGACGCGCATCCCGGATGTGCTAGCGGGCATGATCGCATGCGTCTTTTGGCCGGATCACGGTTGGTACTCTAGCGAGCGCCGCCGGGACCACTTCCTCCGCGGCGCACGTCTGGTCGAACCAGGAGGTCCGGTGCGCGTCTCCTTCGTCAACCTCTTCTATCCGCCCGACGTCGCCGCGTCGGGCTCCTTCGTCACGTCCGTGGCGGAGCACCGGGCCGCGAGAGGCGATGAGGTGACGGTGATCTGTGGCAGCGGCGCGTACCTGGGGCGGACGCCGACACGCTCGTCGGCGTCCGCCGCGAAGACGGGGGCTGCGGCGGAAGGTCCCCGCGTCATCCGGGTGTGGACCCCGGGGCTGGGGAAGGCGAGCGCCGCACATCGACTCGCCGACTACCTCTCGTTCCTGGCCGGTGCCGTGATGCGGCTGGTCGTTTCGCCGCGACAGGATGTCGTCGTCGCGCTCACCAGCCCCCCGTACGCGCTGGTCCCCGCCGTCGTCCATCGGCTGGTGCACCCCCGCACGCGGGTCGTCTACTGGTCGCACGACGTGTACCCCGACGCCGCCGAGGAGTTCGGCACGATCCGTGCCGGCGGCGGCGTGTCGCGCGTGCTGCGGTCGGTCCAGCGCTGGCTGCTCCGGAAGACCGACCACGTGATCGCTCTCGACGACGCCATGCTCCGACGCACCCTCGCGTACGCGCACGACGGCCTCCCGGCGGGCTCGGTGATCCCGAACTGGGAGCCGATGTCGCTGTTCCCGCGCGGAGAGCGTCCAGCGCCGTGGCACGGCTACGAAGCGCCGGAGCTCGCAGGGCGCTTCGTCGTCCTCTACCTCGGCAACCTCGGCTACGGGCACCCGACGACCACGATCACGGGTGCTGCCGAGGACCTGGCGAACGACGGCGACGTGACCTTCCTGTTCGTCGGCGGGGGCGTTCGGTATCCGGAGCTCGCCGAGGAGGCGGGGCGTCGCGGTTTGGATGACGTGGTGTTACGCGGCTACGTTCCCAAGGACGTGACGCCGAGCGTTCTCGCGGGCGCCGGGTGCGCGTTGATCTCGCTCGACGACGGATCCCGGGGGATCATGAGCCCGTGCAAGCTTCACGGGGCGCTCGCGAGCGGGCTTCCCGTCGTCTATGTGGGCCCCGTCGGAACGAACGTCGACGAGGCGATCCTGCGGTACGACTGCGGTTTCTCCCTCCGCCACGGTGATGTCGACGGCCTGGCCGACGCCGTCCGTCGGCTCCGCGATGATGCCGGGCTGGCGGCAGGGCTGTCGCGGAACGCGCGGCGTGCGTTCGAAGACGCGTACTGCGACGAGCGGACGCTCCCGCTGTTCGACGAGCTCTTCGAGCGTGTGCGCGAGCCGCGGCCGCTCTCGTCGGCGCGGACGACTCCGGGCTGAGCCTGATGGCTCGTGGAGAACCTACGGAGTTCGATGGCGGGTAACGGGGCGGAGCGGATGCCCGAACGACCCTTGCTAGACTCGCGCTGACCTGCGCGTTCCTCCTGCCACCGTCCGAGGAGCACCCTGATCGCGACCGCAGCCCGAACCACGGAACGGACGTCCGAGCCGCCCCGCCTGCGGCTGCGGCAGCGTCTGCGCGAGCTATGGGACTACCGGGAGGTTCTGCTCAACCTCGTCCGCAAGGAGCTCAAGGTCAAGTACATCGGTTCGGTGCTCGGGGCCGTGTGGTCGCTCCTCAACCCGGTCGTGTTCCTCGCGGTCTTCACCTTCGTCGCGAAGGTGCTTGGGGCCTCCGTCGACGATTACCCGGTCTTCCTGCTGAGCGGGCTGCTCGCGTGGAACCTCTTCTCCGTCTCGCTCAGCACCGGAGCGCAATCCGTCGTCGCGAACGCCAATCTGGTGAAGAAGGTGTACTTCCCGCGCGAGATCCTTCCGCTCGCGACCGTCGGTGTCGCGCTCGTGGACTTCGTGCTCCAGTCGATGGTGTACTTCGCGTTCCTCGTCGTGATCCGGTACGGGTTCGTCCTCGGCTCGATCTGGCTCTATCCGTTGGCCTTCGTCGCGCTCCTGCTGCTCACGGTGGCCGTGACGTTCTGGGTCTCGTCGATGAACGTCCGCTACCGCGATCTGCAACACCTGATCGGGCTGGCGTTGCTTGTGTGGTTCTGGCTGACGCCGATCGTGTATGCAGCCGGAAAGACGCACCAGAAGATCGTCACCGGGCTGAGTCACGGGGAGCTCTTCTGGCGGATCTATCTGCTCAACCCCGCGGCATGGATCGTCTTCGGCTTCCAGCGAGCGCTGTACCACTCACCCGACGCGAACACGGCCCTTGCCCCGTTCACCGCGCAACAGCTGGGAGTCGGACTCTGCGTCGTGATCGTGATCCTGCTGGTCCTGCTCTACGCGACGTGGCGGATCTTCTTCGGGCTGTCCGGCGATTTCGCGGAGGAGCTGTGAGATGAGCATCGCGATCGAGATCGCCGATGTCTCGAAGCGCTTCCGCATGTATCGGGAGAAGCCAAGTTCGTTGAAGCAGCGCATCCTGTCCGGGCGCGTCCGTGCGGAAGATTTCTGGGCGCTCCGAGACGTGTCCTTCGATGTGGCCGAAGGCGAGTTCTTCGCGTTGATCGGGCAGAACGGTTCGGGGAAGAGCACCCTGCTGAAGGTCATCGCGGGGATCCTGCGACCGAGCGAGGGGGTCGTGCGGCAGCGGGGTCGCATCGCCGGTCTGCTGGAGCTCGGCGCCGGGTTCCATCCAGAGCTGACGGGCAGAGAGAACGTGTACCTGAATGCGGCGTTCCTCGGCCTTTCCCACCGCAAGACGGACGCCGTGTATGACGACATCGTGGAGTTCGCCGAGCTCCGCGAGTTCATGGACACGGCGGTGAAGTTCTACTCCTCGGGGATGCTCGTGCGGCTCGGGTTCGCATGCGCCGTCCATGTCGACCCGGAGGTGATCTTGATCGATGAGGTGCTCGCCGTCGGCGATGAGGCGTTCCAGGCACGGTGCCTCGACCGCGTGCGGACCTTCCAGAAGGAGGGTCGCACGATCGTGCTCGTCACCCATGCGCTGGATATGGCCCGGCAGCTGTGCGATCGCGCGGCCATGCTCGATCACGGGATGGTCCACACGATCGGCGGTCCCGATCAGGTCGTCCGCGAGATGCGGCGAACGATCTCGAAGCACGACCTCGAGTTCGCGCGCGAGGAGGGATCGCGAGAGATCGAGATCCTCGGCGGCTCGCTCTACAGGGGCTCCGATCCCTTGGCCGGCGCCCTCGCGCCCGGCGACTGCGTGACGCTGCAAGTGGATCTGAAAGCCAACGAGCCGGTCGACGACCCTATCGTGTCCTTCGCCCTGCACGACGGGGCGAACAACTTCGTCTTCGGCAGCGACACGGCTCAACAGCGCGTCGACCTCGGTCGGGTCGACGGCAAGCGCCGCGTCCGGTTCGAGCTCGGCCCGGTACCGTTCACGGGGGGTCAGTATTGGGTGACGGTCGGCGTGCATTCGCGCGACAACCAACGCGTCTACCACGTCCAGGATCAACGCTACTCATTCGAGGTCCGACAGAGCGAAGGGCGAAGGGACCAGACGTACGTTCCGGTCACGGCGGAGGTCGAGGACCTGTGAACGAAGGACCGAACCGCGTCGTCGCGGAGAAAGGCGGCCGAACGATGTTGATCGGGCTCATCCTCACCTCGGTGGTGCTCGCCGGCTTCGCACAGATCACATTGAAATCTGGGGTCAACCATGTGACCGGGACGTCCGGCGGTGAGCTCCATCTGAGCGCGGGGAGTCTGAAGTCGCTGCTGTCATCGCCCATCGTCTGGGCGGGGCTGATCCTGTTCGGACTGTCGGCGATCGTGTGGCTCTTCGCGCTCTCGCGTGCGTCGCTCTCCTTCGCCTATCCGTTCGCGGCACTCAGCTACGTCCTGATCCTCGTGTTCTCGGTGCTCGTGTTGCATGAGACGGTGCAACCGCTCCGCTGGCTCGGGGTCGCGCTGATCGTCACCGGCATCGTGCTCGTCGCGCAGACGCCGCACACGTGAGCGGAACGGGCGCAGCACGATGAAGGCGGTCGTCCTCGTCGGTGGGTTCGGAACCAGACTGCGCCCGCTCACCGAAACGGTGAAGAAGGAGCTGCTCCCGCTCGTCGACCGGCCGATCCTGGATCACGTCCTCGACCACCTCGCGCGTCACGGCGTGCACGAGGTCGTCCTGTCCTCGCCGTATCTCGAGGAAGCCTTCCATCCGTTCATCGAGGCTCGGCGGGGCGATCCCACGATCACGTGGATCACAGAGGCCGCGCCGCTCGGAACCGGCGGGGCGATCGTCAACGCGCTCGGCGCCCTCGGGAGCGATCCGTTCTTCGCGCTGAACGGAGACATCCTGACCGACCTCGATCTCACCGGGATGCTCGCGTCCCACCGGGAACGTGAGGCCGTCGTCACGATCTCGCTGCATCACGTCGAGGACGCCCGCGCGTTCGGATTGGTGTCGACCGACGAACGGGGCCGCGTCGTCGAGTTCCTCGAGAAGCCACTCGATCCGCTCCCAGGTGACGTCAACGCCGGGACGTACGTCCTCGAGCCCGCGGTCCTCCACCCCTTGAGCGCCGATCGTGAGCTCTCGATCGAACGCGAGATCTTCCCATCCGTGATCGCGAGCGGTGGGGCGGTGTTCGGCTACCTGGCGGATGCCTATTGGCTGGATCTGGGCACGCCCGAGAAGTACCTGCAGGCGCATTTCGACCTGCTGGACGGGAAGGTGCACGGGATCACGTACGAGGCGCCGTGGATCGCCCCGACGGCGAGCCTGGACCCCGGCGCACGGCTCGGACGGTGGGTTGCGGTCGGCCCGGAGGCGCGGATCGCGCCCGACGCGGTGGTGGAGGACTCGGTCGTGCATCCCGGAGCCGCCGTCGGCGAAGGAGCCCGCGTCCTTCGAACCATCGTGGGCCCGGGCGCCCACGTCGGGGCCGGGTCCACGGTCGAGGACTGCGTCCTGGGAGCGGGCGCGCGGGTCCCGGACGGGCTCGTGCTTTCGGGTCAGCGGGTCAAGACCGACAGCGAAGCCGCTCCAGCGTAACCCTTCCCGTTCACGAGCGCGTCCCTCAACCGGCCGAGGGCGGATCCCACCGGCTTCCCGACTCAATCGGTTCCCGGGAACCGTCGATGGTTGAGAGCTGCTGCGCGCGCGGCTGGACGAACTCGAGGGATGGGATAGCCCGACGATGCGACGACGACTCTCGTTCTTCCTCGCAGCCGCACTGGTCGGTACGGTGACGGTCTCGCTCCTGCAGGCGCCGGCCGGCGCGAGCGGGGCGGTCACGTTCTACGGCTCCGGGGACGGGCACGGGCTCGGGATGTCGCAATGGGGCGCGTACGGTCTCGCGAACATGGGGTGGGGGCACCGGAAGATCCTCACCCACTTCTACCGGGGGACCCGCGTCGGTGCGTCGGCGCCGCTACCGGCGAAGGTCCGGATCGGGCTCACCACCCAGCGGACGCTCGTCCACCTCACGGCGCAGCTGCACCGGGTGCGCGTGTGGGTCGGGGCGCCGTTCTCGGGCACCTTGGTCGGGTCGATCAGGCCCGGCGATACGTGGGTCGTGCGGACCAAGCAAAAGGCATACGCGGTCCGGAACGCCGCTGGCGCGCTGGTCGGTGGCCACCCGTGGGGCTCACCGTCGAGGGATCTGTTCCTCACCTACGCCGACGCCGGCGCCCGCGTGTTCATCCCGGAGGCAGACTCGATCTGGTACGACGGGTTCGCGTACGCCCGCGGGACGATCGAGTTCAACCTCACGTCGTGCGCCGGCCCCAACGGGTGCCTCGAGCGGCTGATCGCGCGGCTCGGGCTCGAGGGCTACCTCGACGGTCTCGGTGAGGTTCCCGCCTCGTGGCCGATGCAGGCGATGGAAGCCCAGGCGGTCGCCGCGCGATCCTACGCAGTCTACGCGATCCGTCAGCGCGGGATCCGGGCCGACTGCAACTGCCATCTCACCGACGGTTCGGGGGATCAGACCTACATCGGGTACGACCGGGAGTCCGGAACCGACGGGCATCGATGGGTCGCCGCCGTCTCGGCGTCGCGAGGCGAGATCGTCACGTACCGAGGCGCCGTGATCCAGGCCTTCTATGCGGCGTCGGACGGCGGCCACTCGGACAGCGTGCAGGACGTGTGGCACGGGGGCAACCCCGCGTATGCGATCCCGTGGCTGACCGGGGTGTGCGACCCCGGCGAGTGGACTACTGCGAATCCGTGGAAGGAATGGACCGTGACCATCGACACGGCGACGCTGACCGATCGTCTCCGTCCGTACACCGGGTCGATCGGCAGCGTCACGACGCTCTCGCACATCGCGCGCGCGGACGGGGGGCGGATCATGACCGCCCTCGCGGTCGGAACCAGCGGGTCGGACACGGTCACCGGCGCCGAGCTCCGGGCAGCGCTCGGGTTGCCGGACGATCGGATGTGGATCAACAGCGACCGCATCGTCACGGGTGGGATCCGGACGGCGTACGACGGGCTCATGTGCGCGCCGGGCCTCCCCGCGTCGCCACGGACCGCGGTTCCGGGTGGGGCGGAGCAACGGTTCCAGAGGGGAGGGCTCTACCGGAACGGCCATCTGAACCTGACCGTGTGGCTCCGAGGGGTCATGGACGATGAGTACCGCGCGGTCGGATCGGGCGATGGTGTGCTCGGCGTGCCGGTGACCCACGTGCTCGTCCTCGGGAGCGGTTCGAAAGGAGCGTCGACGCTCTCGACCGGGTCGATGTCGTGCGCGTGCAAGCGCATCGGCTTCGCCGGCGGTCGCGTCTATTGGAAACAGGGACTGGGCGCGCACGCGCTCTGGGGCCCGGTCCTCGCGACCTATCTCGCCGCCGGTGGAGCGGCAGGGTCGCTGGGATTCCCGACGACTCGCGTACTGCCTCGCGCCGGCGGCGGCGAACGTGCGGTGTTCGAGCACGGTCGCGTCGTCTGTCCCGCCGGCGACCCGTGCGACGTCGTGCCGACCTGATCCGTGCTAGCAGCTCCCGCTCGACTTGGGCTCCGGGGCGTTCGACGTACACGCGAACGCGGTCGAGACGCCGGTCACGATCGTCGCCGCCTGTGTGGGCGTGAGGTTCGGCGGACACGTCTGGAGTTGGTTCCACGCGGCCAGGGCAAGACCCTCCTTCGCGGGGAGTGTCGGGTACGGGATCAGGAACGTGTTCTGAAGCGTCGGGACGAGCTGCGTCAGACGATCGACCACCGGCTGACCGAGCCCGTTGTCGACGTTGTAATACACGATGACCGCAGCGTGTTCGAGTGAATGGACCGCCATCGTCTCGTCGACCGGGCTGGTGAGGACCTTCGGCTGATCGGGAAGCGGGCTGGGGTTGTGCGGGCCCGCGGTCGTCGGGTGTTCCGTGTAGCCGGGGTCCTCGCCCGCGGTGAGATGGGCGCGGCTCGGATGGTCGAACTGTTTGGAAACGCCCGAGCATCCGGCGGCCGACGCCGCAGCGACCGCGTCCGCGGGGATCGGCCGGGCCCCCGGGGCACGCTGGATCAACCAGAGCACGAGGAGCAGCACCAGCCCTGCGGCACCGAAGATCAGCGCCCGACGGAACGCGGCCCGGCGCGCATCCCGCTTCCGCTCGGCCTCGCGGGCCCGACGGGCTTCCTCCTTGCGCTCGCGGCGCTCGGGGTTGGCGCCTCCTCCGGCGGAGGGGGTCGCGGCCGCCCGCTTCGCGGGCGGCCGCGACCGCTTCTTCTTCGTCGCCATCACGCCGGAGGTACGAAGCTGGATGGAACGGGGTTCGGGAGCTGGTCCGACGAGCCGAACGCGAGGACGATTACCGACTGATCGTCGAGCGGGATCTGCGTGGGGTCGCCCGTCCACTCGACGCCGTTGACGTAGGCACGCAGGGTCGATCCGCCTGCGGCGCACTTGTCACCGAGACAGTCGCTCGTGAGGTAGACGCCCCACACATCGAAGAACTGCCCCAGCACCGGCTGGAAGCTCGTGTCGGAGGACTCGATGTGGATCACGCCGTCCGTGTTGTGCGTGTGCAGCGGTGAGAACACGTTGGCGTTCGGGTTGTACCCGATCCCGGCTGCGACGGTGGCCTGCTGCCCGTCGACGTAGATCAGGAGGTTCGCATGATGGTGCAGCGTCGTGCCGGCCTGCGGCAGGCCGAGCGCCGCGAGTCGCTCGTTCGCCTGGGCGATGTTGTCCGACCACGGCGGAGCGGTCCGGAGCATCCCGGGCAACGTAGCGGGATCGGGCAGCTTGACGGTCACCGACGGGGTGATGGTGCCGTCCGCCGTGCCCGGCCCGCCCCCTCGCGACACCGCGAACAGAACGACCCCGACGACCGCAGCCACGACGACCCCGAGGACGACGACCCGACGCCGGGTTCGGTTCCTGCGGGCGATCTTGCGCTCGAGCTCGATGCGCTCGCGGCGCGCCTGCTCCTTGCGTTCCGCCTTCGTCTGTCGGCGGTCCTGGTCGTGCTGCGACACTCGGATCCTCTCGGTCTACGCCACCCGGCGATGGTCCCAAAGGGTATCGGACGCCGCGCCGAGCAGCGCCCGAGAGGTGTTCGGTGTTGCGTGCCACCCCCCAGGTTCCTATGCTCGCACCGCCTTCCCCCGTCCAACGTCGGCACACGCAGCCGGCCCGGTCATGAGGGGGTGTTCCATGGCGGATACGGAGCAAGGCCGCATGGTGCGGGTGCTCGAGGCGCCACGCGGGCGCGGCCTCGACGGCTACTTCGGGATCTCGGAACGGGGATCGACGGTCCGCACGGAGATCGCCGCCGGCGTCACCACGTGGCTGACGATGGCCTACATCTTGTTCGTCAACCCGGCGATCCTCGGGGCGGTCAAGGACACCCAGGGCGTGAGCCTCACGTTCCCGGAGGTCCTCACGGTCACCGCCCTCGTGGCGGGGGTGATGACGCTCGCGATGGGGGTCTACGGCAGGTACCCCTTCGCGATCGCCGCGGGGCTCGGCCTGAACGCGTTCGTCGCGTTCTCCCTGGTCGGGACACTCGGCCTCACCTGGCCGCAGGCGATGGGCGTGATCGTTGCCGAGGGGATCCTGATCACGATCTTCGTGTTGACCGGCCTTCGGGAGCTGATCCTCAACGCGATCCCGATGGACCTGAAGCGCGCGATCGGGATCGGCATCGGGCTGTTCATCGCGTTCATCGGTCTCGTGAATGCCGGCGTCGTGGTGCAGGCGAAGCCCGGGCCAGTGCCGCCCGTCACCATCGTCGCCGACTTCCGCTCGTGGTCGCTCGCGCTCTTCGTCTTCGGGCTGCTCCTAACGAGCGCGCTCGTGGCGCGACGCGTCAAGGGGGCGCTGCTGATCGGGATCGTCGCGACGACGATCGTCGCCACGATCGTGAACGAGGTGAAGCACCTCGGCGTGTTCACCGACGGATCCGCGGCCTGGCCCGGCTTCGCGCATCTGACCGCGTCGCCGAACTTCTCGCTGGTCGGGAAGTTCAGCTTCGGTTTCTTCAGCTCGCTCGGCTTCTGGACCGCGGCGGCCGTCGTGATCTCCGTGATGCTTTCGGACTTCTTCGACACGATCGGCACGGTGATCGGGATCGGCGGCGAGGCGAAGATGCTGGACGCCGACGGGCGTCTCCCGGGCATCAAGCGCGTGCTCCTGGTCGACTCGCTGGCCGCGGTGGCGGGCGGTGCCGCCTCGGCTTCGTCGAACACCACCTACATCGAGAGCGCTTCGGGTGTCTCGCAGGGAGGCCGCACGGGGCTCACCGCGGTCGTCGTGGGCGTCCTGTTCCTGCTGTGCATGTTCTTCTCGCCGATCGCGGGCATCGTCCCTTCGGTGGCGACGGCGCCGATCCTCGTGATCGTCGGGTACTACATGATGACGCTGGTGAAGGACATCGATTGGGGCGACCCGGGGATGGGGATCCCGGTCCTGCTCACGATCGCGTTGATGCCGTTCACGTATTCGATCACGAACGGGGTCGGTGCCGGATTCCTGTCCTACACGGTGATCGCGGTCCTTCGGGGCAAGGCGAGGGAGGTCCATCCGCTGATGTACGCGGTGTCGGCGATCTTCGCCTGGTACTTCATCCACGGCGTCGTCGGCTAGTTCGGCTCGTCGAAGCGGGCGACCGCGCTCAGATCGATCGGAGGGCGGGGCCGAGAGGCTTCGCCCTCCGGCATGCGCCCGCACGCGACGGTGCCCAGGGCGAACCACCGGTCGTCCATGTCGAGCACCGCGCGCGTTTCCTCCTGACAGAAGAGCGTCGAGCTGATCCAACACGATGCGAGTCCCTGGGCATGCAGCGCGAGCAGCAGGTTCTGGATCGCCGCACCGCCGGAGAGCAGGAACATCTCTCGCTCCGCGCCGGACCGCTCGGGATCGCCGTAGGGATGCGATCCGGCGAACGAGACCCACGGGACGATCAGGACGGGGGCCTGCCCGAGGACCGCGTCGCTGTTCGCGACCCGCCGCTCGATCACGTCCTCCGGGGTCGCGTCGCCCCGGAGATCCGCGCGCCACGCGTCGGCGATCGCGGCGAGGAGGCCGCGTCGCGCGGGGGGGCCGGTCAGGACGGAGAAGCACCACGGACGGGTGTGGTGCGGCGCCGGCGCCGTGCAGGCAGCACGGACGGCGTCCTCGAGCGACTCGCGGGGGATCGGTCCCGGCGCGAACGACCTGATCGTCCGACGCGCGTGCAACGCTTGCAACGGCGATTCCCGGAAGAGGTCGTCCTGAGGCCTCCGGACGAGGTCCGCCCCGCTCCCGGCGCGCGCGCCGCTCGTCGCAACCCCTCGGATCAACGCGGCTGGCACATGCGCGGCCTTACGCATGACCAGACCGCTCGCGGCGGCGATCTCGTCGGCGAGGGCGACGATCGTGGCC
>WNFW01001174.1_pt1 | contig 18074 bp, 12 predicted proteins | sample 5400131 | NCBI WGS metagenome assembly WNFW01 (sample SAMN13153362, study PRJNA577476) | soil metagenome | isolation source: 20 cm soil or saprolite under grassland replicate 1 | place: USA:California | collected 2016-06-15 | reverse complement strand
AACGCAGCTCCTTCTCGCGTCGCTCGGCTGCAGCCGCGAAGCGCTTTCTGAAAGCCCGATCGTGGGTGTCGACGAATAATTGTTCTCCGGTCTCTGCGTCCCGCATTACGAGCAGCCCCAGATCGGGCAATTCCATCTCTAAAGGATCGTAGAGCCGCACCGCCACGATCTCATGGCGCTGCGCAAGATGGGCCAGCGGCTCGGCCCAGCCCGGCGTGCTAATGAAATCGGAGACGACGAAAACGAGGGATCGTCTTTGCATGACCCGAAAAGCAGTCTGGAGAAAATCGCGCAGGTTCGTCGCGGCCGAACGGGAACGCTCGGGCCGCGAAAGCATTCTGTGGAGGATGTGGAGCGCATGGCGCCGGCCGCTCCGCGCCGGAATCACCGTATCTACCTTGTCACCATAGAACAGCGCTCCGACGCGATTGCCGTGACGGGTCAAGAGCCGCGCCAGCACGGTGACGAATTCGGTCGTCACGAAACGCTTCTTGACATGGGAGCCGAAATCCACCGATGGGCTCAGGTCCAGCAGGAACCACGCCGTAACTTCGTTCCAATCAATGTAACGGACATCGTCGTGATACTGGTACTCGCGCAGATCGGCCAGATCCAGCCCGAAACCGCGAAACAAAGTCTGGTAATCGCCATGAAGCAGCCCGTCCAGCCGGCGAATGACGGTCCACTCCAATCGCCGCAGTATGGCCTCAGCGGTAGAGGCACGAACAGGTTGTTGAGCGAAATTCATTCAATCAGTGCGTTCAAATTCGTGTTCGTGGTTCGTGCTCGTGCGGATTCCACGATCATGTTTCACGGACACGATCACGGTAGGGGCGACCGGCCGGTCGCCCCTACGAGCTTGCGGCGACTTTGACATGGGTCTCCAGCGGCTTATCGGGAGCCGCTATGTGCTGCATGATCCGTTGGATCAGTTGATCTGCCGTCATTTCCTCGGCGAGAGCCTCATACGTCAGCACGAGCCGGTGCCGAAATACATCAGGCACCAGATCCGTCACGTCCGCGGGCAAGACGTAGGTGCGTCCACGCAGGAACGCCAGCGCCCGCGCGCCCTCGATCAGATGGATCGAGGCGCGAGGGCTTGCACCGAATGATACGTACTTCGCTAGGTCAGCGACACCGTAGCGATCCGGATCCCGCGTAGCCGAGGCAAGCCGCACCGCGTATTGCTTGAGCGACGGATCTACATATACGCTCTGGCACTCGCGCTGCAGCGCGCTCAGTTGCTCGGTCGTCGCCATGGCGACGACATCGTTCGGAAGGCCAGTGACCCTATCGACGATGACGAACTCCTCTTCCTCGGTTGGATAGCCGACCAGCACCTTCATCATGAAGCGGTCTACCTGCGCCTCCGGCAGCGGGTACGTTCCCTCCGTCTCGATGGGATTCTGCGTGGCCATCACCAGGAACGGCTCGGGGACCTGGTGGCTCTCCCCGGCGATCGTGACCTGGTGTTCCTGCATGACCTCGAGCAACGCGCTTTGCACTTTCGCCGGAGCCCGGTTGATCTCATCGGCAAGCAGAAGATTGGTGAAGACGGGACCCAATGAGGTGGTGAAGTCGCCGGTCTTCTGATTGTAGATGCGCGTTCCCACCAGATCCGCCGGGACGAGATCAGGCGTGAATTGAATTCTCTTGAACGACCCGCGGATGGTTCTGGCGAGCGTCTTGACAGTAAGGGTCTTGGCGAGCCCCGGGACGCCCTCGACGAGCAGGTGTCCCTGCGCCAGCACGGCCACCAGCACACGCTCCAGGAAATGATCCTGCCCGACGATGACCTTCTTCACCTCGTAGAGGATGCGCTCCATGAGTGAAGCAATTTCACTGGGGCTGGTTTCTTTGTTGTCCATAGAATTGTTTGCGCCAATTAGGGTTCCAGTCGTTCAAAAAGTTCCAATCGTTCAAATCCCCTCCTTCATCCTTATATTAACATCGTTGCAGATTGACATAGAGGGGTTCATGTTTATGTGACACCGATTTCAAGAGCTTGCTGGTTGAGGACCACCTTCATCCGATCCCGTTTTCGAGGATCTGGGAGAGACTGTCCCGGCCAGTAAGAGAACGGAGCAAAAGGTTCAATAGAAAGTAGTCCCCTTCGGGAGGACCGATATAAGGCTAACTTTCCGTTCAGAGCACTTGGGATTGGAATTACATAACGGAGGAGCAACAAACAGTGAAACGATACTACATGGGAGTGGATTGGGGAGACCGCTTGCACCAGGTGTACGTAGGCGATGAGGATGGGAAAAAGGTAAGAGAGATGAAATTGCAAGAGAGCCCGGAGGGGCTGGCAGAAATCGGGCGCTGGCTCGACGAGAAAAGAGCCGAGGGTTTTGAGCTTTGGGCGGCCATTGAGAAGCCGCAGGGGCGCATCGTAGACTTTCTGCTCGATCACGGGGTGGAGGTTTACCCGGTCAATCCCAAGGCGGTGGATCGAGTGAGGGATCGCTATCGGATGAGCGGCTCGAAGAGCGATGCGTTTGATGCCTATGTGTTGGCGGAGTTTCTCAGAACCGATCAGGCGCACTTGAGAGCGCTGCGACCGAGCTCTGAGAAAGCCCAAGAGCTTAAAATGCTTAGTCGGGATCAGCGCCGAGTGGTGCGCCACAAAACTCGGTTTCTCAATCAGCTCACCACCACGCTCAAAGAGTATTATGCCCGGCCCTTGGAGGTCTTTGAGGACCTGGAGACTGAGATCGCCCTGGATTTTCTCCAACGGTATCCGACCCCGGCTCATCTCAGTGCGCTTACACGTAAACAGTTCAACCGCTTTGCCACCAAGCAACATCATCTCAGTAAACAGCGCTGTGAGGAGTTGTGGGAGAAGCTTAATAAACCGCAACTTGCGGTGCCCGAGCATGTGGTCAGAGCCAAGGCCCAATTGGTCGAGGTCCTCATCGAGCAGCTTAGGGCTTCGATCAAAGCGGTGAAGATCTATAACCACAGGGTCGAGAGTTTTTTCGCCTCTAGCCCGGCCGCTCAGTTTGCCAAGACGCTGCCGGGCGGTAAAAGCGGAACCCTGGTGGCGGCGGTCTGGGCCGAGCTCGGCGATGCCCAGGGTCGCTGGGAGTCCTCTCGTCATCTTCAAGCCGAGGCGGGAGCGGTACCGGTGACCAAAGCCAGTGGCAAAAGTCGGGTTGTACATTTTCGATTCGCGTGTAACAAGCATCTGCGCTACACGATGTACTGGTTTTCCTTTGTCTCGCTCAACCACAGTGAGTGGGCCAAGCTCTACTACCGGGGCCAGAGGGATAACGGCCATAGCCATCACCAAGCGTTGCGTGCCCTGGGAGCCAAGTGGCTCAAGATTATCTTTGTGATGTGGCGAGACCATAAACCTTACGATGAAAACTACCACCTGGCCAACATCGCTCGTCAGAAGATGCGTCAGGCGGCGTGAAAGATTTTTTTAAAAAGTTCTTGACAAGTTTCATAGAAAGTCTCCCCCGCGTCGCGGGGGAGGAAATAGAGCCTGCCCCGGACTTTGATCCAGGGTGGGGGCTTAAACGGCTTGAACAGCTTGAACGTTTTGAACTGCGGTTGCTACCACCCTGCCGCTCGACCGAAACTCTGTCGTAACTACTATTCGAAGCATGAATAATCATTAGAACGGCGGCACTCCCACGGCGGCTGCCGCATTCTCGATGGGAACCGCAAACCCAATGCCCACGAAGAAACCCTGCTCTGTCGGGTTCAGAATAGCGGTAACGATGCCGACGACCTCGCCTTCTGCGGTCACCAGCGGCCCGCCGGAGCTTCCGGGATTAACCGCCGCGTCGAACTGGATGAGATTCGTCAGCAGGCGCTTCCCTTCCGGGGAACGGAATTCGCGCCGCAAACCGGACACCACTCCCGCCGTCACTGAAGGACCGATGCCGAATGGAAAGCCCACGGCGAAGACTTGGTCGCCCAGTTTGAGGTCCGAGGTGGATCGCATGGTTGCCGCGAAAAGATCGTCGGGAATCGTGTGCGCCTGAAGCACGGCCAAATCGTGCTCCGGCCGCGCGCCGGTGATCGTGGCATCGGATTGGAGCCCGTCGGCGAACACCACTTGCACCCGCTTGGCGCTGAGCACAACGTGGAGATTGGTAAGGATGATGCCTTTGTCGACGATGACGACCCCGGTGCCGACGCTCTTCTCTCTGTCCTCGCCGTCCTCGTCAGGTTCCAACCCACGCACGCGAACAATGGACGGTCGAATGACTTCGTACGCCTTCGCCGCGGGCGACGGAAGGGTGTTGGTCTCCAGGGTGTGAAGCACCGCGGCGCGGATATCTTCCTGGGTGATCTGGCGTGTCGAAGGCGTGATCGCCGCATAGGTAAACAGCAGGACCAGTGCGAATAGCCCAGCGACTGCGACCCACAGGAGCCGTTCATGGCGTGTGTAGAAGTTTCGCCACGAAAAGCGGGATTGTCGACTGGCGACTTGAGCGGAAGGACTTTCGTGCGCCTGATCGGGACTTTGGTCCGGATGGTTGGTCGGGGTTACCCGCCCGGTCATCGACGATCGGCTGGAGCTGTAGAGCGTTAGCCTTTTCATATGCCCATCCGGTTCAACCGCCGTGGCTCATGCGGCTCACCCGCGAACGACTATTAACGCGAGAGAGCTATTCAAAATTCAGGTCCGAGGAAAAGCAAGAGAGACTAATTTATATTTATCCTACGGGCAGCTGATATAAAAGCCCCTTCCCCAGTTATGGGCAGCTGTCCGACTTCGACGATTTGCCGGATGTCAGTTGCAGGTGGACCCAGGTCGGGGAGCCTTTCGGCCTTTCGCGATTAGCACACTGCCATATGTTACACGGCAATTGCCTCTAACGTTTTCCCGCGCCGATGTATGCAATGGCCTCGATCTCGACCAGGATTTCCGGCGTCGCGAGGCTTCGGACCTCGACCAGCGTCGAGCAAGGAAAATCACCGGTGAAAAACTCCTGGCGCGCGCGCCATACTTCGGTGTTCTGTTTAATGTTGACGACGTAGATAGTCACCTTTACGACGTCCGACATGGCTCCGCCGGCCGCCTCGACGAGATGACGAATTTTCCCGAAGATGATTTTCGCCTGTTCGTACTCGTTGCGCCCTTGGATCGTGACTCCATCCGAAGCGCGGGAAACCGTGCCGGAGACAAACAACATGTCGCCGACACGGAGAGCGTTGGACCACCGTCCTGGCGGCGGTTCAACAACGCGGGGGCTGATAATTCTTTCGATATCCATCGTCAGCTCCTTCATCAAAGAAAAATTGGCCTAAATCGCTGTGATCCTCGTTTGAACGAGCAAGCCGATTGCAAAACCCAGCAGGAAAAGCATGATAATTCTTTTCACTCGATCTTTCGGTTCAAAGCATGATTGCTACTTGTTGGAATGTTGTCCCGCCCGTCCTGGAGAGTCATTGACGGGGCGCGAATCTTCCTAAGCTTTCACTGGAGTTAAAGTCACCTGCGATGCACTTTCTCAGCCGGAATATCGATCTTCGACAGCAGACAGACTTTCTTGGACCATTCGATAATTCCTCTCCGGATGATCGGGCGGCACGCAAAGTATTCCGCAGCCCGATGACTGAGATGTGTGAGGTCGCGGCAAACGACGATCTCCGCATCAGCCATGAGAACGAAACGCAGCGTAATAGGCCGCGCCTTGCAGGGCGGTCTCTTGATTCAACACGACCTTTACCGGAATGGCGGAAAGAAAGTCGGCATAGCGCCCCTTGTCGACGAAGGCGCGCATGAAGGCTTCACCCTTGAGCTTGTCGAGAATTTTTGGCGCGATGCCGCCGCCGACGTAGACACCGCCAACCGCCTTGCCCCTGAGCGCCAGATTGCCCGCCTCAGCGCCGTAAACCGAAGCGAACAGATCCAACGCTTTGACGGCGATTTCACTGTCGCCGGACAGGGCCGATTGCGTGATCACGGCGCTGGCGTCAACCGCCGCGGCGATTTTTTCTTTGAGCCAGCCGGGCTCCTCCAGCCCTTCGTCTTCTCTGAAAAAATCATAGATGTTGAAAAGCCCGGGGCCTGAAAGCACCCGCTCATAACTTGCATGGCCGAATTTTTTCAGCAGATACCGCAACAAACCAATCTCCGTGTCATTGCGCGGGGCGAAATCGGCGTGGCCACCTTCCGACGCCGACGGATGATAGTCTCGACCATCGTCATAAAGATAGGCTTCTCCGAGGCCCGTTCCCGCCGCGATCAGCGTTTTGTTGCCGGGTCGCCGGATCGAACCTTCATTGAGGCTAATAACTTCAGCCGGTTCGAGCGTGAAAATTCCGTAGGCGGCGGCTTCAAGATCGTTCAGCAATGAAACTGCCTTGAACTTCAAGGTCGCCGCTAGTTTTTTGGCATCGACCAGCCACGGCAAATTGGGCGTCTTCACCTGTCCATCCACCACGGGACCGGCAATGCCGAAACAGGCGCGCTCAATGCTCGCTTTGCGATTGGCGAGAAATTCTTCCAGGATGGGCTCCAGTCCAGGGAATTTCTTGCTCGGAAAGAGTTCCTTGGCCTCGGCACGGAGTTTCCCTTCACGGCACGAAAAAAGCGCCAGCTGGGTCTTGGTCCCGCCGATGTCGCCGGCGAGGATGAGGTTTTTGTCAGCCACTTTTGCGCTCGTTACGCTATGGTCCGAAGCAAAACCGAATCACAGTCGGCGCCAACGCCGGCTGTCACGTTGCATGAATTCGTCCGCCTCCTTGGGTCCCCAACTTCCGGCCTCGTAATTGGGAAAGTCTTTGGGTGCCGTCCGGCGCCAAGCCTGAATAATGGGGTCCATCAGAGACCATGCCGATTCCACCCAGTCATGGCGCGTAAACAAGGTCGAATCCCCTTCGATGCAATCTTCTAGCAGCGTCTCATACGCCTCCGGCGGAGCGCTGCCGAAGCCCTCTTCGTAATTAAAATCGAGGCTCAGTGGACTCACGCAGATATCCGGCCCGGGGGGTTTGACTTCAAACGTCAGCGAAATCCCCTCGTCGGGCTGAATCCGGACCACCAGCACGTTGGGGTTGACGTCATCCACCGCGCAGGAACGAAAGAGCAGCAGCGGCGGGCGCTTGAACTGAATGGCGATCTCGCTGACGCGCTTCGCCATGCGCTTGCCCGACCGCAGGTAGAACGGAACACCCTCCCAGCGCCAGTTGTCGATAAAGAGCTTGATCGCAGCGTATGTTTCGGTGTTCGAACCGTTCGCGACTCCAGGCTCTTGTCGGTAACCCTTGACTTCGTTGCCGGCGAATTTTCCCGGACCGTATTGGCCCCGGACCGCGATCCGCGCGACGTCATCGACAAAAATCGGCCGGACAGAACGGAGCAATTTACCCTTCTCGTCGCGCACGGCGTCCGCCGAGAACGCCACCGGCGGCTCCATGGCCGTAAGGCAAAACAGTTGCAGGAGATGATTCTGAAACATGTCGCGCACAACTCCCGCATCTTCGTAATAGCCACCGCGGTTTTCTACCCCGACGCTTTCGGCCGCCGTGATCTGGACGTGATCGACGTAGCGCCGGTTCCAGATCGGCTCGAACACCGCGTTGGCGAAACGGAAAACCATGATGTTCTGCACGGTCTCTTTGCCGAGGTAGTGATCGATGCGGTAGACCTGATTTTCGTCGAGGACTTCATGCACGCGCCGATTGAGCTCGCGCGCGGTCTCCAGATCGGTGCCGAAGGGCTTTTCGATGACCACCCGCGTCCGGCCGTCGCGGGCGTTTTCTTTAGCCGCCAGACCGATCGCAGCGAGCTGCTCGATCACGGGGGCGTAGAGATCCGGCGGCAAAGCCAGATAGAAGACCCGAATCGGCGGCACCCGGCTGCCGCGATCGAAGCCGCCGACAAAATCCTGCAGCTGTCTGTAGCCGTTGGATTCATCGTAGCTGCCGGGAATAAAATAGAGATTGGCCGCGAAATCGTTCCACACGGCTTCGTCCTTCAATCCGGTGCGGGAAAATTGGCTCACCGCTTCGCGCATCTTGCTGCGAAAAACTTCGTGGGTCATCTCGCTGCGCGCGTAGCCGATGACGGCGAAGCGCTCCGGCAGACGGCGCTCCAGCGCCAGGTTATAAAGGGCCGGAATCAGCTTCCGCCTGGTCAGATCGCCGGAAGCGCCGAAAATGGTGAGCACACAACCGTGCGGACGCTTGCCTTGACCCAACCCACCGGCACCATAGGCATGCGGATCAACGACCATAGGGCACTACTCCTTTTTTACCGCGTGGCCACCGAACTCGTTGCGGAGCGCGGCGATCACTTTGGCCGAGAAGGAATCTTCCTGGCGTGAAGCGAAGCGGGCGAACAGCGAAAGCGTCAGCACCGAAGCCGGAACGTCGCGCTCGACGGCTTCCAAAACCGTCCAGCGCCCCTCCCCCGAGTCTTCGACATAGCCCTTGATCGAAGCCAGCTCGGGATCTTTGTTGAACGCGCTTTCCGCGAGTTCGAGCAGCCACGAGCGCACCACGCTGCCCTGATTCCAGAGATGGGCGATCTTGCCGAGGTCGAGATCGAAGCCCGAGGCTTTGAGCAGCTCAAAGCCTTCACCGTAGGCCTGCAGCATGCCATACTCGATCCCATTGTGAATCATCTTTACGAAATGACCGGCGCCGCTGGGACCGACGTGAAGGTAGCCGTCTTTGGGTGCCAAAGTTTTGAAAATCGGGTCGAGCCGCTCGACGACTTCTTTTTCGCCGCCGAGCATCATGCAGTAGCCGACTTTAAGACCCCAGATGCCGCCGCTTGTTCCGGCATCGACGAAATAAATGCCCTGCTGTTTCAGTTTCTCCGCCCGGCGAATGGAGTCTTTGTAATACGAATTGCCGCCATCGATGATCACGTCGCCTTTGGCTAACTGCGGCAGGAGCTGCTCGATGGTCTGATCAACCGGGTCACCCGACGGCACCATGAGCCAAGCCGCCCGCGGCTGAGACAGTTGTTGCACGAAATCCGCCAGCGAGCGTGAGCCCACCGCGCCCTTGTCCACGACTCGTTGAATCGCCTCGGGGCTTCGGTCATAGCTGATGATACGGTGCCCGCCGAGCACCAGGCGCTCCGTCATGTTGGCGCCCATCCGGCCGAGCCCGATCATGCCTAGTTCCATTTTTATCTCTCCTTCCGCCGGAGAATGAGTACTATTCGCGCAATGCTTGAGCCAATTGATTCAATCCGCCATCTGTATCGCTTCCCAGGTTGACCCTAAGCACCCGGCGTCTTCGCCGTTTTAGGGCCGTGAAATCCCCCACGGCCTGCGCGCGAATCAAAGCATCGAACGTATAATTCGTCTCCGGCACGGCTAAACTATCGGCAGGCTGATCAACGATCTGTAGCACCAGAGCGGAGTTTGGCCCGCCTTTGTGCAGTTGACCGGTCGAATGGAGAAAGCGCGGGCCATAGCCGAAGGTAGTCGCCAGTCGGAGACGATCACGAAGGGACGCACGGATGGCCTGCAACGTCGTGCTGTGCTCCGGCGTGGGATTCAGATAGGCCTGCACGACCACATAGTCACGCGCCTTGCTCTTACCCAGCCACGAGGAAACCGCCCGTTGCAAGGCCTCGGGATCTGAAGCCGAGACTTCCTCCTTCACCATCGCGCCCCGTTTTTTTCCATCCGCGTTATCAGCCATCGCCTTTTTTGCCAGATCCTTGGCCAGCTGCACATCGGGCTGATTGAAGGGATGAATTCCGATAACCGCCCCCGCCGCGGCGACGGCCACCTCCCAGCGGAAGAACTCCTGCCCGAGATCCCTTTTGTCGCCGAGATCGATGCGCGCCACAGGATGGCCATTGGCTTCGAGCGCGGCCACCTGTCGGTCGGTCTCGTGACCCTCGTCGCCTTCCAGTCTCAAGTAGACGAAGAAACGATCCGCGCCGTATTTTTCCGCCGATGCCATAGCTTCATTGGCAACCGGGATGATTCCTTTGCGATCTTTGCCGGTGCTTTCGGCGATCAATTGCTCAATCCACGACGGAAACGCGGCGAGAGAACGCGAGCAGAGAAACGTCACCTTGTCTTTTTTCGCCAAAGTGAGTTCGCCTAAAGCGGCGCCAAGAACCAAGCCGGGGTTGTTGGATTCTTGGACTCCGGTGCCGCAAGCATCACTCATCCGCCGCGCCCGCGCCAGCACGTCCGGGATATCGACACCGATGAGCGCCGCAGGCACGAGGCCGAAAACCGTCAACGCCGAATAGCGCCCGCCGACCTCTTCCGGCGCATTGAACGTCGCGCGAAATTTTCTCCCAGCCGCCAACTTCTGGAGCGGAGTTCCCGGGTCGGTAATGGCGACGAAGTGTTGCCCTGGCTCAACATTGATTTGCTTCAGCTTGTTCCAGAAGTAGTAGAAAAACGAATTGGTTTCCGTGGTGGTCCCTGACTTACTGGAGACCAGAAACAAAGTATGGGTCAAATCGATCTGCGCCTCGACCGATTTCACCGCCGCCGGATGGGTGCTATCCAAGACGATCAGCGCCGGATAGCCGGCCTGATTGCCGAAGGTTTGCTGAAACACCTCCGGCGCCAGGCTCGATCCGCCCATGCCAAGAAGCACAACGTAACGAATGCCGTCGGCTTTCACTTGGTCGGCAAGAACGCGCAAATCCGCCAGCTGTTTTTCCATCGACTCGGGCAACTCGAGCCAGCCCAGACGATCCGTCAGCTCGGGCAACGGGTTCGGCGACCAAAGCGTGTGATCTTTCTTCCAAAGCCTGCTGCTGAATTGCTGCGCTTGCCAATCCTTCAGACGCCGGTTCACGCGGCGTTGGAGCTTGCCCAGATGGAGCTCCTGGTGGTTCAGCTCACTGCCCCTCATGGATTTGCGCTTCTTGTCCAGCGCGGCCATCAATTGATCGAACGAAGCGGCGAAAGCGGCCACGCCGTCCTCCTGCAATTTCTCGGCAATCGCGTTAAGATCGATTCCCAACGCCTTCAGCTGAGCCAACGCGGCCGCCGCCTCGTCAAGATTTTCTCGAACCGCTTCACGGATGACCTTGCCGTGCTCCTTAAATGCTTTGATGGTGTCCGGCGGCATGGTATTCACGGTCTCACGACCGATGAGATTTTCCACATAGAGAACGTCTGAGTATTTTGGATTCTTAGTACCGGTGCTGGCCCACAGCGGTCGTTGCACTCTAGCTCCCCGCTGCCTGAGAGCCGCGAAACCCTCACCATGAAAGATTTCGCGGAAACGATCGTAGACGATTTTGGAATTGGCCACGGCGATCTTTCCCATCAGTGCAAGCGCCTGCGGTGTGCCCAGACTCTCCAACGCGCGATCGACCATAGTATCGACGCGGCTTACAAAGAACGACGCCACCGAGGCGACCTTCGATGGATCGGCGCAGCGTTCCAGTCCCTTGATGTAGGCGCGAGCGACGGCCTCATAATGCGCCATGGAAAACATCAACGTGATGTTGACGTTGACGCCATCGGCGATGAGCGACTCGACGGCGGGAATCCCTTCGGGAGTCGCGGGAACTTTAATCATTACGTTGGGCCGGTCCACTGCCGCCTTGAGGCGTTTTGCTTCGGCGATCGTCCGCTGGGTGTCATGCGCTAGATGCGGTGAAACTTCGAAACTCACAAAGCCGTCCGCCCCGCCCGTCTCGTCATAAACCGGGCGCAAAACGTCGGCCGCCATCTGAATATCCTCGATGGCCAGCGGCTCGTAAATTTTCCCCGGCTCGGCGTCCGGATCCCGCCCCAGCACGGCGCGAAACGCCTCGTCGTAGTCCGTGCTGTGGGCGATGGCCTTTTCGAAGATGGTCGGGTTGCTGGTGACGCCGCGGATGCCATCCTCTTCCACCAATTTTTTGAGCTCGCCGCTGATAATGAGGTTGCGACGAATGTAATCGAGCCAAACGGATTGTCCCTGTTCAAGTAATTCTTTCAAAGGATTCATGACGTCTCTCCCTTACGTCGATTTTCCGTAGCGCTTCTCCAATGCTTTGATCTTTTCCAAACGGCGGCGATGGCGTTCTTCTTTGGTGAAGACGGCAGCCAAGTAGGCATGAACCAGTTCGCGCGCCAACTCGCTGCCGATCACCCGTCCACCCAATACCAGAATATTCATGTCGTCGTGCTCGACACCCTGACGCGCCGAATAGGTATCATGGCAAAGCGCCGCGCGAATGCCCGGCAGCTTGTTTGCCGCCATTGAGGTACTCACCCTGCTGCCACAGACGAGAATGCCGCGATCCGCTTTGCCATCGAGGATAACCTTGCCCACGGCCTCGGCATAATCCGGGTAATCCACCGGATCCATGCTGTCTGTGCCCAAATCAATCACCTCGTGACCCAAATCACGCAGATCCCCGCCAATAAGCTGCTTCAACGCGAACCCGGCGTGATCCGCACCAATAGCGACGCGCATTTTCTATCTCTCCAATAGCGCCAGAGCGCGCTCCACCACGTGGTTCACGGTGAAGCCCAATTTTTCCATCACCACATTTCCGGGCGCCGAGGCGCCGAACCGCTCTATTCCGATGACGTCACCGCCGTCGCCGACGTATCGATGCCATCCTTGCGGCAGCGCCGCTTCCACGGCAACCCGCCGTTTGATTGACGCCGGCAAGACCGAGTCGCGATACTCTCGCGGCTGCAGGTCGAACAGCTCCCAACTGGGCATCGAAACGACGCGCGCTTGAATCTTTCGCTCCGATAGCTTCTCCCGCGCCGCGACAGCTAAAGAAACCTCCGAGCCAGTGCCGATCAAGACAAGATCCGCCCTGCCGTCCGGCGGGTCGGCCAAAACGTAAGCGCCTCGGCGCAGCCCGTCGGCCGCGGCGAATTGAGTCCGGTCGAGAGTCGGCACGTTTTGCCGCGTCAACGCCAGCGCCACCGGACGGTCGCGCGTCTCGATGGCAACCCGCCAGGCCACGGCCGTCTCATTGGCGTCACCCGGACGAATGACGACCAACCGCGGGATCGCGCGAAGCGCGGCCAACTGTTCGATCGGCTGGTGGGTCGGGCCGTCTTCACCGAGGCCGACGCTGTCGTGCGTGAAAACGTAGATCACCCCCAGCTCCATCAACGCCGCGAGCCGAATCGACGGGCGCATGTAGTCGGAGAAGATCAGGAACGTCGATCCGAAGGGAATGATTCCGCCGTGCGCCGCCAAGCCGTTGCATGCGGCGCCCATCCCATGCTCGCGCACGCCGAAGTGCAAGTTGCGCCCGGCATAACTGAATCCGCCCCCCGCCGAGCCCTGGCTATCAGCGAACGTTCTCTCGGGGCTTTCAAAGTCGCCCAGTTTTTGCAGGACGGTATGGGTCGATGGATTTAAATCCGCCGAGCCGCCGATCAATGTCGGGAGCTTCGGCGCGATAGCATTGAGAACTTTTCCCGAGGCGACGCGGGTCGCCAGCCCTTTCGCGTCGGCCGGGAAGTCAGGGATTGATTCTTCCCAGCCCGCTGGCAATTCGCCGCGCAACGCTTGCTCCAGTTCCCCGGCCACGGCGGGAAATTTTCGCACATAGGCGGAGAACCTCTCCTTCCATTCCGCTTCGGCCCGTTGTCCCTTTGTCATAGATTCGCGAAAATGCGCCAGCGCCTCGTCCGGAATGAAAAAAGGCGGCTCAGCCGACCAGCCGAGCTTTTGCTTCGTCAGCTTCACTTCCTCCTCGCCCAGCGGCGCTCCGTGCGCTTCGAACGTGTCCTGCTTGCCCGGCGATCCGAAGCCGATGTGGGTGCGCACCAAAATAAGCGACGGTCTTGCGGTTTCGGTGCGCGCAGCGCGCAGCGCGCGGTCGAGCGCTTCGAGGTCATTGCCATCCTCGACTGCTTGCGTGTGCCAGCCATAAGCCTCGAACCGCTTCGCGCAGTCTTCCGTGAAAGTCAGATCCGTGGAGGCAGCGAGCGAAATGTGGTTGTTGTCGTACAGATAGATCAATTTGCCCAATTTCAGATGGCCCGCCAGGCTGGCGGCTTCCGAGGCGACGCCCTCCATCAAATCACCGTCGCTCACGATCCCATAAGTAAAGTGACTGACCACCTCGAATCCCGGGCGGTTGTAGCGCGCGGCGAGATAGGCCTCCGCGATGGCCATGCCGACCCCGTTGCCGAAACCTTGACCGAGCGGTCCCGTGGTGGTTTCCACTCCGGGTGTTAGCTCACGCTCAGGATGGCCTGGCGTCAGGCTTCCCCATTGGCGGAACTGTTTGATCTGATCGAGAGGGACATCGTAGCCGGTAAGATAAAGCATGCTGTAAAGCAGCATGGAGCCATGCCCGGCGGAGAGGACGAAGCGGTCGCGATCGGGCCATGAGGGGTTGCGCGGATTGTATTTCATGAAGCCGGTCCATAACAGGTAAGCCGTTGGCGCCAGTCCCATCGGCGCCCCGGGATGACCCGACTTGGCCTTTTCGACGGCGTCTACGGATAGCATGCGGATGGCATTGACACAGAGCTGCTCAATCGATTGGCTCATAAAGTTAATTTGTCCCCCTTTTCAAACCTCATTTCCAGACTCCCTAGCTCGGATTATGCACTCGTGACAGCGATCGAGGGGCGAGCCCTCCAGAGCGAAGGCAATGAGCCTGCGCCTTGGAGCGGCCTGCAAACTGAATTACTGCAGCGAATGCCTGGGAAAAAATGCGAGCGCCGAGCCAAGCACCAAAGACGGCATTGAAGCTGTTCGTCTCTGTGCCTTCACTCCTCCAGGCTCAAGTTTTTCCTCTGACCATGAATAATGCGGGCTAGGACCGCTCCTTTTCTTTTTCACTCGTAAGCCACTGTCAGCCTTCTTTGCCCAGCACACGATTTAGATTGTAGGCCGCGCTGATCAGACCCAAATGGGTGAATGCCTGCGGAAAATTTCCCAGCGCTTCACCGCAGTGACCGACCTCCTCGGCAAAAAGCCCCACATGATTAGCATAACCGAGCGTCTTCTCGAACATCAAGCGAGCCTCATCGACTCGGCCCGCCCGCGTCAATGCCTCGACCAGCCAGAAACTGCAAATGCTGAACGCCCCTTCGCGCCCCGGTAGCCCGTCCACGGAGATATTGTAGGGAACTTTGTAACGATGCACCAAACTATCCATCGCCAGTTCCTTCTGAATGCGGTCGATGGTCCGCAGCATCCGCGGGTCCGTCGGGGAAACAAAAAAGACTAGCGGCATCAGGAGATTGTTGGCGTCCACTTGATCTGACTCATAGTGCTGAACGAAGGCGTCCCTTTCTTGGTGCCAGCCTCGCTCCATGATCTCCAGATAAATCTCGTCTCGGGTTTTTAGCCAGCGCTCCAGATCGGCGGGAAAACTTCGCTTCATAGCCAACCTGACCCCTCGATCCAGCGCTACCCAGCACATCAGTTTGGAGTATACGAAGTGGCGATGATTGCCTCGGGTTTCCCAGATGCCGGCGTCCGGTTCGCGCCAGTGCTCGCACACATAATTCAATAAACGTTGTACGTTTCGCCAGAGATCATAAGAAATTGGGGCGCCATATTTGTTGTAAAGATAGATCGCGTCGAGCAGCTCACCATAGATGTCCATCTGCCTCTGATTGTGGGCGGCGTTTCCGACGCGCACCGGCTTCGAGTCGCAATATCCTTTCAAATGCGGCAGATTTATCTCCGGCAGTTCGTGCCTGCCGGTAATGGAGTACATCGGTTGCAACGAACCATTCGGATCCAGTTCTCGGCATCTCTCTTCAAGCCAGCCGACAAAGCGACCCGCCTCCTCGTAAAACCCGAGGCGCATCAGCGCGTAGACCGTGAAGCTTGCGTCGCGAATCCAGCAATAACGGTAATCCCAGTTTCGCACTCCGCCGATTTCCTCGGGCAGACTGGTTGTCGCCGCTGCTACGATCGCCCCCGTCGGAGCATAGGTCAAAAGCTTGAGGACGAGCGCCGATCTGTGAACCATTTCCCGCCACCGCCCGCTGTAAAGAGATTGAGAAATCCAACTCTTCCAGAAGTCGACGGTGTGGCGAAAAGCGATCTCGCCGCGCTCTTCGGGGATGAGCAGGTTCGCTTCGCTCCCCATTTCCGTGTGGCGCAGAACGAACGTGGCGCTCTCGCCGCGGCTCAAGGTGAAGTCTGCCACAACTCCTTGACCCTGAACCGTGAGCGCCATCGGGGAAACCAAGCCCAACTTTTCCGACGGGCTCTCGAACAGTGCGCCCTGGGGAAATAAATGGACTTCGTGCCCGCTGCGCGCGTAGTCGAAGGCTGGGAAACACTCCAGCCGAAATCGCACCTTTCCAGACACCGTATTGACACGTCTGACAATCTGGTGATGATTGGGCTGCTCACCGCGCTCGCTGCGCGCCTCGATGGGCATGAAATCAATAATTTCAGCGATCCCTTCGTCACCGAGTTGACGGGTGACCAGCACGTTCGTGTCGGGAATATAGAGCTGTCTGTATACAGACGCGGCAACCGCATTGACCTTGAAATACCCTCCTTTGTCCTCATCTAAAAGCGCCGCGAAAACGCTTGGGGAATCAAAACAGGGCAAACAGCACCAGTCGATGGAACCATCCACACCGACCAGAGCGACGGTATGGAGATCTCCTATGATCCCGTAGTCCTCGATGCGTTTGTGCGGCATTTGGCTTCCTCCGTTGCGCTAGCGATATATCAGGGGCTCTACAGCACGGTGCAGAGATTCCGACATCACAAATAATCCTATCATATTAAAGATCGGCTGTTAGAAGCGAAATTACAACATCTGACAGGAAAAATTTTACCTCAGCTCGCCGACCGACGCTTCGCTGCGTTCAACGAGTGCTGTTTATTTTTACTGTGAGCCGAGAGTGGGCGCGATTTGCGAATCAGCCCGTTCGATTCTGTTTCTCGCTCAGTTGCAGGCGATGCAGCAACTCCAAAGTTTTCTTCATCCGCTCCATTAGCGAGGGATCCAAATTGAATTGCGATTGCAAGTAGCGCAGATCGCCGGGCGTGTCGATGTCGAACCATGAGGGCAAGAGGAGAGGGTCGATCTTGAGCGCGGCGAGCTTCGCCCGGGTTTGCGCCAGAACTTGGTCATGGCTCCACGCCATCGCTTCGAATATCTCAGGAACCATTTGGTTTAAACCGACCAAGTAATAACCGCCATCCCGGCTGGGTCCTAACACCACTCGTTTACCGGGGGCCTGAAGATAAGTGAACGTTTCTGCAAAAAACCGAAGCGGCACCGGCGGCAAGTCGCCGCCGATCAGCACGATGTTTTTGTGACCCGATGCATAAAGATTCTCAAAGATACGCTTCATTCGCTCGCCCAGATCATTGCCCTCTTGAGCCAATAAACAAAACGCAGGCGGTGCCAGCTGCTTCATCGAGGGAGCCGCTTCAGTTGGAGTAAACGCGACGTAGAGATCGGCGAGCGCTAGGCCCTGGAGATGCTTTAACTGGTCCAGCAAGAGCGCGCGGCACAACTCCGCCGCTTGTTCCGTGGAGAGCGCCGGTAGCATACGAGTTTTGACCTGACCGGCCTCCGGCGCTTTCGCCATGACCGCGAGAGCATTAGCGCGCATCGCTATAATACCGCTTCAACCGTGCCGGAGGGATGCCCAACAGATAAAGAAACTTCAATGTCCACATCTTCCAAATCGTCCGCCACACCCCTTGCATTTCCCAACGTCGCGCGGAGGTGATGACGCGGCTTCTGAGGCAAGCCACTTTGCCCATCCCTTTCAACGCTCGTGAAAAAGCAATGTCCTCCATAAGGGGAATATCGGGATAACCGCCGATTTTTTCAAAAATTTCGCGGCGAACGAAGATCGCCTGATCGCCCGTGGCGACCTTGGTCAACCGCGAGCGCAGGCTGATCATCGCGCCGATCACCCAGAGCATCCAGTGATCGCCGTCCAGCTTAACGTCAAAGCGCCCGCCGACGCACTCGGAGTTCGCCATCACCGCCCGGATGTCATTCAAGGCGGAATCAGGAAGAAGAGTGTCGGCATGAAGAAATAGCAGGATATCTCCAGTAGCTGTCCGCGCTCCCTCATTCATCTGCAGAGCGCGGCCGCGCTTTGAAGAGATCAACGTAATTCCAAGAGATTCGCAGATTTCACGCGTCCGATCCGTGCTGCCGCCGTCAACGACCATTAGTTCATCAGGGACGAGCGGCTGCA
>WNFW01004161.1_pt1 | contig 18083 bp, 14 predicted proteins | sample 5400131 | NCBI WGS metagenome assembly WNFW01 (sample SAMN13153362, study PRJNA577476) | soil metagenome | isolation source: 20 cm soil or saprolite under grassland replicate 1 | place: USA:California | collected 2016-06-15 | reverse complement strand
CACCGTCTTCAGCTTCGGCGAGCTCGCCTACCAAGAATTCGAGACCTCGAAATATCTGACCAGCCTGCTCGAAAAGAACGGTTTCTCCGTCGAGCGGGGCGTGGTGGGCATGCCCACCGCCTGGGTCGCGCGCTGGGGCTCTGGCCGTCCGGTCATTGCGCTTGGGAGCGATATCGATTGCCTTCCGAAAGCCTCGCAGAAGCCCGGCGTCGCCTATCGCGAGCCGCTGGTGGAAGGGGCTCCGGGGCATGGCGAGGGCCACAATTCGGGACAGGCCGTCAACATCGTCGCGGCGCTCGCGGTGAAGGACCTCATGGAGCGGGAAAAGCTTTCGGGCACGCTGGTCATCTGGCCGGGCGTGGCCGAGGAGCTTTTGGCCGGTAAGGCCTTCTTCGTGCGCGCCGGCATCTTCAAAGACGTGGACGCCGTTCTCTTCACCCATGTCGGCGATGATCTCTCGACCGCGTGGGGTGCGCCTCGGGGCAGCGGCTTGATTTCCGTCGAATACACGTTCGAGGGCGAGTCTGCTCATGCTGCGAATGCGCCGTGGCGCGGACGCAACGCGCTGCGCGCCGTCGAGCTGATGAACATCGGCTGGGATTTTCGGCGCGAGCATCTTCGCCCGGAGCAGCGGTCGCACTACGTGATCACAGACGGCGGCGATCAGCCCAATGTCGTGCCCTCGCTGGCCTCGGTCTGGTATTTTTTCCGCGAGCTCGATTTCGAGAACATCAAGAAGAACTACGAGATCGGCAACAAGATCGCCGAAGCCGCGGCGATGATGACCGACACCAAAGTGACGCGGAAGGTGATCGGCACCGCCGCTCCGCGCCACTTCAACAAGACGCTCGCCGAGACGCTGCAGACCAATATCGAGCGGGTCGGAATGCCGCAATGGACTGACGACGAGCAGACCTTCGCCAAGGCGGTGCAGCGTCTGGTCGCGGGCAAGGAAGATGGGCTCAACACGGTGGTGCGAAAGCTCGAGCCGCCACCCGCGCGACCGGAAAGCGGCGCCTCGGACGACATCGGCGACGTGTCCTGGGCCGTTCCGACCGTGACCTTCCGCTATCCGGCCAACATTCCGAACCTGCCCGGCCACAATTGGTCCAACGCCATCGCCATGGCGACGCCGATCGCGCACAAGGGCATCGTTGCCGGCTCCAAGGTGATGGCCATGACGATGATCGATCTCTTGCTGCGTCCAGAGCTGATCCAGGGGGCGAAGGCCTATTTTACCGACGTCCAGCTCAAAAACCACAAGGTCCTGCCATTGCTGTCGGAGACCGACCAGCCGCAGATCCACCTCAATCGCGAGACCATGGAGCGATTTCGCCCAGCGATGCGAAAATTCTATTATGACGCGAGCAAGTACGATACCTATCTCGATCAGCTCGGCGTGAAGTTTCCGACCTTGGCGAAGGCTCGGTGACCGAGCAGGGCGTAGCCGGCCGGCGCGGAAACCGCGCGCAATCGCGTTGGCCACGCCTTGCAATCACACATTGTCGTTTTGCATGACGCGATGCTACAAACGACCTTTCAAATTGTTAACTGTTATGCCGCAAAGCCTTTCCGATAGCGCGCCGCGCCCATGTGACCCATTCCAATCGTGAGAAGTCCGAGGACTAGATGGATTATCTGGATGACCCAGTGAAATTCGCCGACCATCAGCGATGACTGGATCACGCCGATGACGATCGTGACTGCGCCGACGACCAGAGCGCAGGCCGCGATTACCCAGTTGCCGGCTTTGGAAAAGGCCTGCCCGATTCCGATAACCCAGAGCGCTCCGACCGCCAGAAAACCGAGCAGCATATGCATTTGGAGTAGATACAAAGCGGTGCCGGTCCAGTAGAGTAAGCCCAGGATTAATGCAAGTAATCCAGCCAGACTCAAAACAGCGGATGCAATACGAATCACCATAGCGGCAAAATTTCTCCGTTGCGATCAGGTTTTGGTAAAGAGCTTTTACGCGAAGCGCGAAAGGCCAGCTACAAGACCAATCTTGTAATCACACCTTGCCGTTTTCCGAGAGGTGAGCTAACCCCAATTTCACTGACAATAAGTTAAGCAACAGGCATCGAGTCAGCTTTCCTGCTTGGCATACTCACAGCGCGGGCAGACTTGAGGAGAGGTTCCTGCTAAGACCGGCCAGCCACATTCGTTGCAACTCACCACCGGCTCTCCCAACATCCCTCGAACCATCGTACCGCAGCGTCTGCCGCCGCAGGGGCCGGTGCCGACTCCGGTGCGTTTGCTTACTTGCTCGAAGGTATTAGCGCCGGCTCGAATGGCTTTAAGCACGGTGCCTTTGCGGATCTTGTTACAAAGGCAGGCCGGTTTGAGGTTTTCGATGACCGCTTGCTCTCTGGCCTTTTGCTCTACTTCGTCGATGGGAAGCTCCTCGGAGACAAATCAGATTTAGAGATAGTGTAGCACTTATCGTGAAGCGAATCACTTCTCGCCGACGACGAGTGATGATGTGAAGGGTGGCGGGAGATCAATCTGCTTTACGTGCTTCAGGCCCGCTTTCACCAGCCAACTTCGCACTTCCTCGAAAGTATAACATCTTCCTGATTGAGTGGTGAGTAACATCAGTAGCGAGAAAATAGCGCCGACGGGCGGATGCGCTTGAGTTGAGTCCAATATGTGATCTTTGATGACGATCCTGCCGCCACGCTCGAGGTTAGAGTATAGTTTTGCGATGAGCCGCTGATTCTCTTCGTAGCGTTCACCATGAATGATGTTGGACAGGAAGATGAACTGGAAGCTTCCAGGTATGGGATCGCTGCGATAATCCCCAGAAACCAATTTGATGCGATTTTCTAATCCCGCATCGGTGACATATCGCCGGGTGATCTTGAGGGTTGCGGGGAGATCAAAGATCGTGGCGCGAAGTTTCGAATATTTCCGGCACAGGGAGATCGGGTAGGTGGCCGGCCCGGAGCCGACGTCCAGCAATTCCGTCACGCCGTTCCAGTCGAGGGCCGACGCGACAATATCGGCGTCGCCGCGCGCTTTAACCAGCGAATCCATAGCGTTAGTGAAGCGTTCCGTTTCCCTCGGGTCGTCTTGATACATGTTCGCCGGCCGGGCCGGCTGTCCCGAGCGCACCGCATCGCTCAAACGCTCCCAGCAGTCCCACAGCGAGCCATCGAAAAGAATCATGCCGCCGAGGTAGTGAGCGGAACTTTTGACGAGATATTTCGCCGAAACGGAAGCGAGAGAAAAGCGCTGGCCGCTCTTTGTCAAGACGCCAAGAGCCGTTAGCGCATGCAATAATAAATCGGTCGCTCGGTGGTCCGTAGCCAGCGAGGCAGCGATGGCGGGGGCGTCCAATTTTTGATCGCCGATGCAATCGAAAACGCCGAGCTCAACCGCCGTCTGGATGATCCTTGCTTCAACGTGGCCGCTCGCCAGGCGAGCCAGATCGGAGAATTCCATCTTGTTAGAGCCGCTCGATGATCCGATAGGTTCGGCTTTTGGGCTTGAGCGGCGCAACGATGCCGTTTTTCACCATACTGCGAATTTCGCGATAGGCGGTATCCCGGTCGACCTCGGCGATCTGCTGGTATTCTGCGGTCGAAAAGATTTTGCCATGGCAGTAGGCGTAGGCCAAAAGGCGTCTTTGACGAAAGCCGATCTCCGAGGCGCGAAACTGATTCAGCCATCTGAGAGTGTCGTCGTCGTACACCGGAGTGTTGCGCAGAGTTACGACAAAGAAAAATCCTTCGGCGGCGAACTCTGGAGGTCGCAGTCCGTAATGTTCCATCTCTTGAAACATGCGGGGAATGCCTTCGCCCATCTCCCTCAGATAACCGAGATCGGCGAGCACCCTCACGATCAATGGATTGCGGGAAAAGTGAAGGCTCTTACGCTGCTGCAGCTGCTCGAGGGTCACCGGAGGCGGTAGAAGACCGGGGCTACGAACCTCGACCCGGTCGTCGAACATCCAGACCTCAATGGAGGCTCCAGTAATGGCGTAGTCTCGATGAGCGACGGCGTTGATCAGCGCTTCTTGCCAGGCAAACGTCGGATATTCCAGCCGCTCGCGAAAAAACAGGTCGTGTAAGATCGTCCGCTCGCGGATATGTTCCTTGATCCGGCCCACGGCTTCATCGATCAGGCGGACCAGCGGCGCCTCGAAACGAATACGCTTGACGACATTGAGAGCGGCGCCATGCTGACGCTCGCTGCCCTCGTACTTCACAAAATCGATGCCGCACCGAGGATGCCACAGGCTGGGATCCCTACCGAAGAGAAGGAGTCCAGCCATCGTAGGCATGGGACATCCTCGGGAGTTGTCCAACAGATGATAGGGCTGAGCCAAAATCTGTGGCGCCTCTCGATCATCGTGCGTCTTGCTCGTGAGCGCTTCAACCGCGTCGGGATCCAAAGCATCCCATGTGGCGTTCAACGGTTGTTGCCTTTCGTAAACCACGGTTCGTTTGGCTTCCTTGAGACTTTGGATTTGTTCAGATGGAAGCGACGGCGTCTCGGTGGCGATGCGATAAAAGGAACGTCCGCCGGTGACGCGATAGAGCTCGAGGCCGGGAGCGACCTCAAATTTAAGCAGGAGGAGATTTCCCAAGCGAATCTTTTCCGACGCCGGATGGAGGCCCGGCGTTAGCAGGTTTTGCGAGGCCTGGAGCAAATTTTGAACTTCACTGGGGTCGTGCGGAATGCCGGTGACGGTTTTATCCGGCTCGACGCCCACCAGAAGGGTACCCCCGTCGGCATTGGCCATGCCGGAAACGATGCGAACGATCTCTCGGGCTAGATCTTCTTCTCTCTTTTTGTGAGGGCCGCGCCGATATTCATAGGCGCTGAGGAACTCGAGAAATTGCCCACGTTCCTGTTTGAGGAGGCGTCCGATTTCCTCGCCATGCATAATGAGGGCTCGTTGCCGTTTAATACCCGCCTGGAAAATTGAAGCCTTCAAATCCCTCGCTTAAGGAGTCGGAGGATGCGCGGCATTGAGTCTGACGGTTTCCAGCACCATCTCAGCGGAAAGATACAGATCCTTCAGGTCGAGCCATTCCTTGACCGTATGGATGTCGCGCATGCCGGTCGAGAGATTAGCGACTTCCAACCCCTTTTGGTTAAGGACGTTGGCGTCACATCCGCCCCCGGTTGCCATTGTCTTGATTTCGACATTCAAGTTCTTGGCCGCAGCGCGCACGAGTTGGACAATCGGCGCCTGATCGGGGACGTCCATGCGGTCGTAATCACGTTCGATTTTAGCTTCCACTCGCGCTCGAAAAGGCTTGCCATTCAGTTCCAGTTCGTGACGAGCGGCGGCCTCTTCCAGGCACCGGAGCATATGTTGGGTTTGCCGGTCCAATTTTTCCTGGTTGTGACTTCGCGCTTCGCCTTTTAGGATGACGGAGTTCGGCACGATGTTGACCGCTATGCCGCCTTGGATAACGCCGATGTTCGCGGTGGTCTCGTGGTCGATTCTACCGAGCTTCATTTGCGCGATGCCCTCGGCCGCTACTTTGACGGCGCTGATTCCTTTTTCCGGGCAAACTCCCGCGTGAGCTTCGAGACCATGGATGTGAAACTCCATACGATTGGCGGCAGGCGCTTTGGTAAAGAGAAATCCGACGGAGTCGCTATCCAGGACCAATCCGGCGCGTGCTCGCAGCCGGCTTACGTCGAGGCACTTTGCGCCGATCAGACCGGCCTCCTCGCAAATCGTAAAAACCACGTCGATGCTGGCGCAGGGCAAGCGCTTCTCCTTGATGATTCTCAGAACCTCGCAGATAATCGCGACGCCGCTCTTATCGTCGCCGCCAAGCACGGTTCTCCCGTCCGTGTGTAAGATATCGCCGTCGAGCATCGGCACGACGCCTTCGCCAGGAGCCACGGTGTCCATATGGGCGGAGAGCAGAAGAGGGCGCGCCAAAGGAGTGTTTCCTGGAAAATAGGCAATCAAGTTACCCACGTTGCCACCCACCTTTTCTCCTGCGTCGTCGATCCACACGGTTGCCCCCAACTCTTCCATTTCTCGTTTGAGGCGCATGGCGACGTCGAATTCCTGCCGCGACAGACTGTCGATCTTAATCAGCTCGATGAGAAGATTCTTGAGTCTTTCTTGATTGATCAAAACATTAACCTCTTGTGTCACTTTGCCAAGTCGCCCGTCATAGGGAGCCGAGCCACCAGGCTCTCGAATGACGTAACTCTGCCACAGGTCCCACACCAATTCCAAGAGCCCAATAGCGGTATCCTAGAAGGACTAGAAGGCAAGGACTCTTTTTGATAGTGTCCGCTCGGTTCTCTCCGGTCTCCGATCAAAGGCTACGCCCAGGTAGTTTGTCAGGAGGGTTTCTTTATGAAGATGCGCCTGGTCATGACCTCGGATTTGGGCTTCGTTGTTTTTCCTATTCTGCTGTTCTTTTCTCACTCGGGATTGGCCGCGGACAAGCTTATCGGCTTTCACTCGGCTCGCACGATGTCGCAATCGATGCCGTGGATTGCCGAGGAAGCCGGGCTATTTCGCAAATATGATCTGGACTTTCAGCTGGTTTACATTTCTTCCGCACCATTGGTGACGGCTGCGATCCTGGGCGGCGATGGCCAAGTCGCCATCAGCGGTGGAGAGGCGATCATACGCGCTTTCGCACAGGGGGCGACCGATCTGGTTTTCATCGCCAGCGCCAAAAACACCCTGACCCACAGTATTCTCGCCAAGCCCGAAATCAAAAGACCGGAAGATCTCAAGGGCAAGAAGCTCGGGGTGTCCCGGCTGGGCAGCAATTCGCATTATTTTGTGATTCAGGCTTTGAGGAAGAACGGCATGGAGCCGAGCGACGTGAACTTCATCCAGACCGGCGGCCAGGTCGAGAATCTCGCGGCATTGTTTAGCGGCGCCGTCGATGCCGCGACGATGACTGGACCGTCTGGCGGCACCAAGGCCCTCGGGCAGGGTTTCCGCTACGTTGTGTATGGGCCCGACCTCCATATTCCGTTCGCGGCGGCGACCTTGGTGACGCGCCGGTCCGTCATGCGTGCGCGCGGGCCGGTGATTGAGAAGTTTGTGCGCGTCATGGCGGAAGCGATAAAGATCCTGTTCCTGGATAAGGAATTGACTTACAAGGTTCTCGCCAAACAGTTGCGTATAAGCGACCGAAAAATCCTCGACGCCGCCTATGATGAGGAAATCAAAGTCATGGAACCGAGGCTGGAATTCAAGACGGAAGCCTTTCAGGCGATTCTCGACGAGACCGCAAAAGTCGACGCGCGGGCAAAAAAGATCAAACCACAAGACCTCGTCGATCGGCGCTACCTTGACGGGCTGGAGAAGATTGGTTTCTTCGACAAGCCCCCACAGGGAAAATGAGCAAAGGTATGACAAGAGACGGCGGGGTTATCATCCTCGAGAAAGAGACGTTTGTCCGATAGTGCGGTGCTCCGGTACACGGGCTTTGTGAAATTCTACGGAGAGGAAAAAGGGCGCGATTATATGAAGAAGCTCTCCGCTCAGAAAGCGGCATTTCGCGACAGCGAAACCGTCGTCACTTCCGAACTCACGGAAGAGGGCAAACTGTATCCGGCGGACCCGCGTTGGGGCGATAACTACAGTAAATATGTGGAAGGGTTTAGAGATCTTTCTCGAGTCTTAGGCTCAGATTTCCCGCAATTATGGCAAGGGTAGCGGTTTACCCAGGGAAATGACGAGGATAAAAGTCTTCTTTCCCTTGCCCAGGTTGTTGCCTTCAGCATCGTATTGGCTTTCTTCGCTGTCGAAGTCATTGTCGTTCGAGACGGCGACGGTGTTGCGGTCGACCACTGCGACGCCCTCGATCTTATCGGGCATCTCGTCAAACTGCTTTAGATCGAGCACGAGTGACTTCGGCAGCACACGCACTTCAGCCGTTGCGGGGTCTTCTAGGGCTTCGAGGCCGGGCGTAATCTTTGCGTCGTCCCATTTAGTATTGAGAATGTCGGTGGCCTTGCTAAGGTCCACGCTGTACAACCTAGCGACGAGATCGGTTCGCTCGAGAACCAGAAGGGTCGTTGGATTAAGAAAAGCCACTCCTGAAAGCTTCATCTCATCAGGCGAGGTTTTCGGGTTGGCTTCGAATTCTTTTGCCGGCTCGAACCGATAAACGTATTCCGCCGTCATTTTTTCGCTTTGAATGTCGAAAACAATTACTCGCGTATTGCGCGAGGCGTCGCCTACCGTCTTATCCGGATTCCAGAGCGGGCTTTGCAGCACGGCATAAAGAGTTTTTTGGTCGCCGCTCAAAGCCAAGCCTTCAAAGCCACGGTTAATCTTTCTTTTGCCGTAAATGACGGGCAGGACCGCCGCGACGGGATAGTCTGTGCCGCTTAGCTTAACACCCTCCGGTATGTAGCGCTTCAGCACTTTCCCGGTCCGATCGAGGTGCAAGATGGAAGGGCTGTATTCCTCGGCCACCCAGAAGTCGCCGGTGAGAGTGCGAACCAATCCCTCGGTATCGAGACCGTTCGCATTGAAAGATAATTGTTTCTGGCCCGTGTAATCGTAGGGCGTCTCGTCGTAGCCTTGGATGTTGGGCATTCCGGTTACGGGTTTCCCGGACTGGCCTACAATGGGTATCACCTCGAGAATTCGGATGGCGTTGCCTTCTGTTTTGACCCTGAGAATCACCGGGTTGAACTCCGGCACCCAAAAAGTGCGGCGGTTTTTCCCGTCCACTTTGATTTGTCCGTTCGGTCCCCGATCGGTGATCATCCAAAACTCACCGGGCGCGTCGTTGGGGCCATGCCAGAGATCGCTACCGGCGGCGCCAAGGAGAATCTTGTGATCGTTGGCAATGCTTTCAGGAAAAAGCACGTTCTGAAATGTCTGAAGCGGCGTAGCGGGGAAGGTATAGACGCCGATGATTTTGTTTTGCGCCGCGATTGGTTGCGGCAACAAAAGAGTCACTAAGAGAGTCACTAAGCCCAGGTAGAGACCGGTAACGATCAGTTGCCTTGCTTGCTTCGCTCGTTGATCGGACTGCACATGAGCCTCGGCTGCCGGATTTTGCTGGACAGAAAGATTACCGTACATTTGTTAACGCAGAGTTAAGGCAGTATGAACTTGTGGTTATAGAAGGATGGCCGATGGATAAAATGTCCGGGTCGCAGAGATGCCGTCGCTTTTTTAAAGCATCATGGTTTGTAGAAGTCACGAGAAGAATCACCGTCGGGATTTGACCGTAAGAACCAGACTATCGTTGACCAGATGAAGGGGTATATCTCCGGGATACCAAGCTTCCACAAAAGGAATATACATCTCTTTTCGCTCCACCTCCTGACGGGCATGCTGCCAAGAAATCAAGGATGGCCAGGCGTTCTCAGCAATGAATAGGAAGCAGATAGCCGTACTCTTATTATGAAAGGCTTTGCGAAGGTAATAATGTATCAATGCATCTTTGGTGTAAGCGTTTGCGGTATTACTCAGATCAAACAGACTAACCCAGCCGCGCTTGAGACCGTAGCTGTTTTCGGATTTTCCAAATGGCGAAATAAACCGCGGTCGCTGCTTGCTATCTATCCAGCCGCTCCGGCTGATATCCTCAAAAGTCGCCTCCTCGGTCACATGAAACACCCGCCCGCGCAGCAGAGGCAGCACCACCGGCTGCAGATCGGAACGCTTGCATTCAATTTTCTTGAGTACGACTTGCAAGTTGGCACCTAACCCGATTAACGGAACAGCCGCTAGCTTGATAGGCAAGCGACATGCCAAACTGAAAATCGTTCGCTGCTCTAGATTTTGCGGGCAGTCAGCAAGGTAGAAATTACTCTTGACGCGTAAAAAATGCCCGGCATCGAGTGCGGGCATTCCAGAGCGGAATGGCGCCATCCGGCGTGAGGCTCCGGTGAATCAGCCTTCGCTAATTCGTAGCGGCGGAAAGAATGGACGGCTCGGAGGGAACGATCAGCCGGGCTAATCGGACTTCGGAGACTTTGACCTAAACCAGCCGACCGCGGCGCGCATATTCAATAACCCCATTGCACCAAGGATTTCTAAAGCTAAGATTTATGCATGGGAGATTTCAGTGAGTTTTTGAAAGCGGTGTTGTCTCACTGGGATTTCTAAAGCTAAGATTTATGCATGGGAGATTTCAGTGAGTTTTTGAAAGCGGTGTTGTCTCACTGGGGTTGGCTGACCGCGGGAGTCATCGGGCTTCTTTTGTCTGGCAGGATCGGTCCAGTCTGGAATGACAAAGCGAAAATTGCCTGTATTGTAATTGCCATCGGATGTTTTATTGTCGCTCTTTATCTTGCCCTGGCTGAACAATACAGAGCGTTAAACGAATACCTCCGATCGGGCTAGTGCGTTTTTTGCGCAATAGTTTCAGCCGAGGACAGAGTTTTCCAGGAAAATGGTTAGACCATGCAGCCGGTAACCCTGATATTCCTGGCGGGCGTTTAGCTGCGAAGGTTAAAATTTTGGTAGCGCGGCTTTTTCTTGTTCCGAGTACCTCGACGTCGCGGCAAAATCTTCCAGCCAAATCGTAATATTGCCACTCGTCTCACGCTTAAGGGTGAGACCGGTGGTTCCGTCGTTCCAAACCGCTGTTGCGGTGTCGCCCTGAGGCGCCCCGTACTTTTCTGAAGTTTGCTTGATTAGCTGTTCCCAGCCGCCTAGTCCGAAATCGCGATACTCGATCATGATCAATGCCAATCTACCGGCGATGAAAAGGTCTCCCATGTTGACCGCTCCCTCGGGCAGCGTTCCGGAATATCGATAGTAGTTTCCATCAGGACCGATCTTGCCGGCATAGTCGCCCTTTTTGGCAGCTGTAAACGAGGCTTCATTATCCCCCAACGTAAGACCGGCCGTTAGGCTTCGGCTGACTCGGATTGATAGTTTTAGGCTGGTCTGGTCCAGTCGCCTCGTAATGGACGGTGCCTTTTTCGTCCACCCACTGCTTGACTTGGGCGAAAACAGGAGTAGGGGAACAGATTGCCAGGATCGCAACAACGGAAATTATGAGTCGCATTAGCCCTGATCCTTTCTCGGTCGCAACGACAAACGAGGAGGGGATGGGGTGATGCCGAAACCGTTACCGCGCGCGACCGTGATCGCGGACAGAAGCAAGAAATCTGCTTAAAGCTTACAGCGTCCTGGAATGGGATCAAGGGGTCTTTCCATGCCGGATATCAATTAGTCAGACGCTGGCGCACGCTACGGCGCGCCCAGATGAGCAGCAAAAAGGAGAGGCCCAACGTGTAGGCGATGTCCCACAGTATTAAAGAAGAGAACTGACCGTTGAAGGCGGCGCGGGCCAGTCGGACAGGATGGAGCAGGGGGAGCGCTTCGGCAACCCATAGCCAAGAGGGTGACAGTCTCTCTTTCAAGGGGAAAAAGACATCGGAGAATAAAAACAGCGGCGTGAGAAAGAGTGTAAAGTAGAAGCTGAATAGGTCGATGTTGGGAATCCGCAGTGAGAAAGTCATTCCGATTGCGGCAAAGAGCAATCCGGTCAAGGGAATCACCGGAAGAGTCCAGAAAGACGACGGCAGCGGCGTCAAGCCAAAAATCGCAAGCACGAGAAAGAAGCAGCCACCGTAAATGCAGGCGCGGGTCATCGCCCAGAGAACTTCTCCGCCGAGAATGTCGTCGGGCTCGATGGGAGTCGTCAGCATGGCGTCATAGGTCTTTTCAAACGTGAGCCGGACGTAAATGTTGTAGGTCACCTCGAAGCTCGCGCCATTCATGGCCGCGACACAAACCAGACCCGGAGCGATGAACGAAAGATAAGAGACTCCCCTCATCTCCGAGATGTAAGCGCCCACCCCGATGCCGATGGAAAGGAGATAGAAAACCGGCTCGAAGAAATTCGGCAGCAAATTCCATTTCCAGGTCCGGCGGTACATGGACGCGTTGCGCCGCCATACGGCAACTGCGTACTGAGGTGAAATGCTCACGAGTTCCCCTCGAGACCGGTTCCGGTCAAGGAGAGAAAGACATCTTCCAGGTTCGTGGGCCTAACGACGATGGGACGGCGGTCGCCTTGATCGCGGCGGCGAATATGCTCGATCAGGCTCGTCGAATCATCGAGGTAAAGCATCAGACGGCGTCCGACTCGCACATGGCGCATGGATCCAAAACCGTCCAGCAGGGACGCTTCTTCACCCGGAGAACAATCGAATTCGACGGTCTCTGGCGCTAAAGTGGCGATGAGATTTTCCGGGGCACCCTCGCGAATAACTTTACCGGCTGAAATGATCGCGACGCGGTCGCAAAGACGCTGCGCCTCATCCATATAGTGGGTGGTGATGAGCACGGTCGTTCCGCCCGCGCGCAACTCGCGAATGCGCGACCAGAGCGCAAGCCGCACCGCCGGATCGAGGCCGGTGGTCGGTTCGTCCAAAACCAAGAGCTCAGGTTGATTCATCAGGGAGAGAGCAATGGCGAGCCGCCGCTGAAATCCTCCCGAAAGCTGGCGCACGGGGACATCCGCGTGGGAACGCAGCTCGAGAAAGTCAATCAATTCCTCGGCACGCCGCGAAAGCTCCGGCTGGCGGAGCAAGTGATAACGGCCGAACACGAGCAAATTCGCCCTGGGCGAAAGCGCTTCAATCAGCACGTTCTGCTGCAGGGTTACGCCGAGCCGGGAGCGGACGGCGCGCAGGTTGCGGCCGACGTCCATGCCAAACACGCGAACCATGCCGCTCGTGGGGCGCGTCACGCCGTAGATCATCCGCAGGGTGGTGGTTTTTCCGGCGCCGTTGGGTCCCAGAAGGCCGAAACAGAGGCGCGGGGAAACTTGCAGATCCAGGCCGTCGACGGCTACGCGGTCGGCGAATTTTTTGGAAACCGCCTTTGCTTCGACGACGGGAGAATCAGGCGACGACAATGAAATTCCTTTCTTATTGATCGCGCGGTGCGTGTTACGGAAACGATCACGATATGATCATCCCTCTCCTAAAAGACTGACGTATCTTTCACGTGATCGCAAGAATGAGAAGGCTGGTTCGCCAGTTCGTGATAGGTGATCGAGGATTCGTCACACGGTCGCTGACCCCACTCGTGGGATTGGAACTTTCTTCGAGGATAATTCTTTCACCAACCGGTCGCGAAGTTAATGACGTTGCGGGTGAATTCCTCGGGATGCTCGCGATAGTGAAAATGGCCCGCATTGTTGACGATCAGCATGCGGGCCCGCGGATTTTTCTCCGAGATCATCTCGAAGAGCGCGAGTCCTACAGCAGGGATCGCCGAAGGATCGTTATTCCCCCAGTACAGAAGCGTGGGCGTCTGAAGTCTTCCTTCCTTGATCCATCCTCTCATCTCCTCCGCTCCCTTGGCGATAATTTCTTCATATCGCTTAGCCGCATCGCCGCGCATGGCAGCGTCGGTCTTTTTGCCATTAGGAAGGCTGGCCATGTAGACCGCGGCCGACAAGAACTCTTCGGTGATGTGCTCGCGGTTTTTGGACAGCGCTTCCAGAGAAAATCGGAGTTGATCTTTCAGAGTAGCTCCGGGGCTACGCGCCCCTGCTCCGGTTCCGAGTCCAATGGCCGCGCGCCGCTCCGCGACGTTTCCTATCGGCGGAGACAAGGTCGCGCTGTCTGCGAGGATCAGAGTTTGAACCATTTCGGGATGCTCCAAAGTCGCCCGAGCGGCATGGTAGGCGCCGGTGGACTGCCCCATGATGTGAAATTTTTCGAGCTTCATCACTTTGATGAAATTGTAGAGATGCTCCATCTCGGCGGTGACGCTGTAGTCGCCCTTCGGATTCTCCGTCATGCCGTGACCGAGCCGGTCGGGCGCGAGAACGCGAAACCGCTTGCTCAGCCCGGTCAGTATGGGAACCCAGGTGTTGGCGCTCGATGTCCCCGAAGGTCGCGCCCCATGAATTAATAAAATGGGCTCGCCGCTACCGACATCGTAGTAGCGCGTGCGCACTCCGTTCACGTCGACAAATTTTGCCTGGTGGCCGCCGATGGAAGAAGGAGAAGCGGAGCCGGCCGGGACACTTTGAGCCGCACAGCCAACTAAGAGGCCGCAGAGAATGGCCGATCCGCTCCATTGTGCGAGGGCGTGCAGACATACAAAGCTGCCGCTTCTAACTTCATTTAGTTTCATCGTCTTTCCTCCTTCAGATCCGCGACTATTGAATCATTTTCCGCAGATGATTTCGTTGCGCGAAAAATAAGCCAGGGAATGCCCGGGGGTCAAGCGGATTCGGGCGACGTCTGTCCAACGATGCGGTAACCGTCGAGACGTATCTCCTTTGCAAAACGTGCCGGGGCTGATAAAAGATTTATAGGACTTTTCATTAGAACCGAAACGAGCCTCCCAGGAGGACAAATATATGAGCGAAAATATCGTTTCGACTCCGACTCGTGAACGGTGCGTCACCTCCTATGCAGCGCGCACGCAGTACCGTCCCGGCGAGGTCCGGCCGCCGCATATCAAGGTGAAAGACGCTATCGACATTCATTGCCACGCACACGAAGGCCAGCAGAACCCGTTCGACCTCGCCAAGCGCGCTTCGAAGGCCGAGATGAAAGGAATCCTATTCAAAAGTGTCCCCGGCGATGAGCCTGCGAAAACGGTTCGCGCTGTACAGGACGACGTCAGGCGCTGGGCCGAGCAGGAAGGAGTCGAGCCGGTCGAGTGCTGGGCGGGCTTTGTTTGCGGCAGGCAGATGTCGCCGGTTTCGGCGCAAGAGGCAGGTCAAATGATCGATGGCGGCGTTATCGCGATTTGGCTGCCCGTTTTCACCCACGCCATCACGCTCAGCACCGTAGGCAGCTATCGTCGCTTTGTCGACGGCAACAACGCGGCTGGATGGGTCGGCCCGATTCCGTGGGAGAAGGCGCTCAAGCTCGGCCATTACAATCTGGACGAAAAAGGCGAGCTTAAGCCTGAGGTCCGTGAAATCGTCCGGATATGCGCCGACAAGGGCGCGGCACTATTCTTCGGCCATGCGACCCATAAGGAGATCTACAAGATCGCCGAGGAGGTCGACAAGATCGGCCTTAAGCGAGCCGTGATCGACCATCCTTTTAGTCCGTTTCTGAACCTGTCGCCGGATCAAATGAAAGAGCTTTCGAAAATCGGGATTCTCTTCAATTTCACCTTTGACGAGCTTTCACCGCTTCTCGGCGTCGATCCGCAGATCATGTACAACACGATCCGGTCCGTGGGTCCGGAGCATTTCACACTATCGAGCGACGCGGGCGAACCACTGTTTCCCGATTCGGTCGAGGCGATGCGTCTGATTCGCGGCTACATGGAAGCCTTCGGACTGACGCCGGACGAGCTTTACACCGTCTGCACGCGCAATCCCGCCAGAGTCGTCGGGATGGAGTTAAACTAGAGTTTCGGTTTGGGCTTCAGGTTTCGCATTGGACATGCTGGGAGCGGATTACAGGCCGACAATTTTTTCCGCGGCGATACAATTGAAAGTTAGAGCCGAGAAAATCGCTAGATCTGAAACACCATCGTCTTCCCATTTCAACTCATCTTCCCTGGCTCACTTCTTTGGTCAGAAGCAGAAAGCCTTATGTGTTAAACCGTCTCAACTCAATCATGCCTAGGGGGTGGCACGGACTGTAGGACGGCTGAGGAGACGATCCATCCACGCTTTCAGGTGGGGGAGACTGTCATCGATGACCGCCTTGTAGCGCTCCTTTCGGACGAAGAACGGGATATAGGTGATATCCGCGACCGAGTATTTATCGGCGATATATTCCCGACCGCGCATTTCTTCATCCAACGTGGCGAGGTATTGTTTGAGCTGCTCGGTCGATTTTTCCACTTCGTAGTCATGCGCTATATTGCCGCCCGCGTGCTGCAGCCGGGTGTTGCAGTAGTCGACCCAGATTCTTACCCGCGAGCGCCCGAGCGGGTCCTTGGGCATGAGCGGCACCTCGGGGTATTTCTCCTCGAGGTATTCGTTGATGATAGCGGATTCATAGACTACCGCGTCGCCGTCCACCAGCACCGGAACTTTCCCGTACGGGTTTAGTTCCAGCAGCTCCTTGGGCTTGTTCTTCAGATCGCATTCGATCAATTCATGGGAAATCTTTTTTTCGGCCAGGACAAGCCTTGTCCTGTGAGCATAGGGTCAAGGACCGTAGGAAAAGAGTTTCATAGGAATCACCTCTCCATTTGTGCGAACTTTTACATATTCCTTGCAGCCATCGCAACCTGCGACTGAGATTCAGCCGTTTAGTCCCACAACCCTTCTGGCAGAGGTAACCCGGCCAGATGTTCAGCGGTTAGCCGGCCATCCGGCTCGATGCCGAAGCGCTCGAGCACGGCGCTCATTTGCCGAGTGTGCTGCGCGGAGTGCCAGGTCGAGCGCTCGAGCAGCTGGTGCATCGGCGGCGTGCCATAGAAGGTCTTCACCTTCTGTTGGCAGGACTTGTCTTCGAGTCGTCTCCACCAGTGCTCAAGCCGCTCGATCACGCGCTTGCCATAGCCTGCAATCTCTTCTCCGGTGGTGAAGGTTCCGTCGAGGGGCGGCACGTTGGCGAGCTGCGCCCAGTATTCCACGCCGTCGACCGCGACTTCGAGAAAGGCCTCGCCGATGCGAAAGATGTGATGGCCCAAAAGCCGAATGGAGCGATCACGATTGTCGATCGCCCGCTCGACGAGCCGTCCGTCGGGAATCTGACGGATGTAGCGTTGCGCGGCGCGCAGCACGGTGGTCCATTTCGCGATCAGCTCGGCAGGAGGAAGCGGCGTGTGCCCGGTGCCTTGTAAGCCGACAAACTCAGCGACATCTTCAAGGCTCTGGCAGAAAATGTACTGGCCGTTTTTCGCGAGCACCGGCACGGTGCGCGCGCCGAGGTTGAGGAGCTGTTCCTGTCCCGACGGATCGTTCAATACGTCGATACCGATGAAGTCGATGCCCTTTTTCGAAAGAAACTCTTTCGTTCTCAGGCAACTGCTTCAACCGGGTTGGGTGAACAGGACAAATTTGTCAACGACACTTTCCATTGTCGCGTGGGGTGAACGGTTAACTCACCGCCAACTTAACAGCCGCAGGCGTGGGTTTCAAGCTAAAAGGCGTGAGATCTATGTCGAACGAATTGAACGATCCGAGCGCTCGTCGCCTTGTTCCAGCGATTCAAGCTCTTCAAGTGGTTCAACTGTTGCTCTCGCCGATTGTCTGAGTTAGTAGGCAGAGTAGATATTCCCGGTCGACTAGGAGGCGCCATGATTCACACTCGCATCTGCGAGCTTCTCGGCATCACACATCCGATTGTTTTGGGCGGCATGGGGACTGCGACCTCAGCGCCTCTGGTTGCGGCGGTATCCAATAGCGGAGGCCTCGGGACGCTTGGAACATCGAGTTTTCGCCCCGACCAGCTCGAGAGCGAGGTCTCAGCCATCCGGGGGAGAACTGACAAGCCCTTCGGCATTAATCATCTACTGTTTCTTACGCAAGATGAAATGTTCCGCGTGACCCTCCGCGCCCGGCCGGCGGTTGTGGCCTTTGCATGGCCTCGTTTGGATCAAGATTTGCGCGAATACTTTAGCCGCGCGCACGACGCGGGGGCTAAGGTTATGTACATGGCCGGCGAGGTACCCCTGGCCGTCAGAGGTGCCGAGGCTGGTGCGGATATCATCGTGGCGCAAGGAACCGAAGCGGGGGGCCACGTGGGTTGGATGGCTTCGATGCCGCTCGTGCCCATGATCGTTCGGGCCGTGGCTCCTTTGCCTGTGCTGGCGGCCGGCGGCATCGCCGACGGGCGCGGATTCGTCGCCGCGTTGGCCTTGGGAGCGGAGGGCGTGCTTTTGGGAACGCGATTCATGGCTACTCCCGAAGCGCCGATTCATCCGAACATGAAACAAGCGATCGTTGATAGCGACGGTCACGATACCGTCCTGACCGAGATTCCAGATATCGCCACGGGACGAGTCTGGCCTGGAGCAATGGCACGCGCTCAACGCAACAAGTTTATCGAACGGTGGGCGGGACGCGAGTGGGCTCTGCGGCAGGGGGCCCGCGAAGCTGGCGAAGCTGCTTTGGAAGCGCGCCGCTCCGGCGACGTTGATAACGCGCCTCTCTACTTCGGCCAGGACGCGGGTCTGATCGATTCGATAAAAAGTCCGGGAGAAATCATCCAAATGATGG
>WNFW01005347.1_pt1 | contig 18089 bp, 13 predicted proteins | sample 5400131 | NCBI WGS metagenome assembly WNFW01 (sample SAMN13153362, study PRJNA577476) | soil metagenome | isolation source: 20 cm soil or saprolite under grassland replicate 1 | place: USA:California | collected 2016-06-15 | reverse complement strand
GGTAGAGCAAACGATTGCCGGTGAGCGCCGGGAGCTTCGGCCCCGGAGTGAGAATTCCCACGAGATTGAGCGGGTCGGCGCCGGAGAGCGAGATGAGCGCTCCCGCGGCCGGCAGCCGCCGCACCTCGCGCAACATGCCGACCGCGTCCGGCAGGGCAAATTGCTCGCCGGAGAAGCCGGCAACGAAACGCCCGCCGCGGATATCCCCGCGGCTCTCAAGCCTGCGATAGGCGCGCAACAGATCCCGCCACGGCGGCAGCCAGGCCGCCTCGCGCTCGATCAGCCGCCAGAACACGACGCCGTAACGGATCAACAAGGTGCGCGCCACATGCTCAACTTGCTCGAAGGCCGCCTGCGCCGGCGCGCCAGACTTGGCCGGCCGCGGACGGCGCGCGAGCGCCCATCGACCTGCCGCTTCCATCCCGAACTTTGCCGTGCGCCGACGGCGGTGCCCGCCAGCGAAGGGTTTTCGCTCACCGGATGGCACCAGCAGCGCGCGCAAGCCGCCGAAGCTGTCGGAGCTCACGAGCCCGAGCGAGACCAGTTCGGCCAGCGCCTCCTCCACCTGAGTGCGCAGCAGGCCGGTGCCTTCTACCAACTCGTCGAAAAATGACGCGCCCTGCTGGCCAATGTAGTCGGCAACAGCCTGCGCGCGGATGCTGGGCTCAACATCGTCCGCAGGGGGCGACAACGAGGTCCAATGGGCGGCATGCCGGCGCGCCACCAGCGTAATCGGCGTGGTGCGCACGGGGCCTGCCCGGCTCTCGCCGCCGTTGCCCGATCGGCCGGAGCGAGGTCGCAGCCGCATCCACGTGACCCGTCCCGCCAAGCAAGAATCGTCGAGCCATCGCGGCTCGTAACCGGCGAGCCGCGCCGGCAGGATCTCGCTCTCCCAGGCAGCGGCCGGCGCCTCGAAACCTTCGAACTGCGCCACGACCGTGTCGATGGCGTCCGGCCCTTGCATGCGCGCATCGGCCGTCACGCGCTGCCAGGTCAGCAGGAAGCGCAGGAAATCGCGCGCCGCGACCGGCTCGATCTCTGCCCGCAGGCGCTTGACCGTGTAGCCGTGGATGCGGGCGAGCAAGCGGCGCTCGCACCATTCTTCGCCGGCAGCTCCCGGCGTGAAGCGCCCGCGCATGGCGAAGCCTTCGGCTTCGAGCGCCGCCAGCGCGGCTGCGATTTCATGCGCTGTAAGTCCGAGCGGAGCAGCGAGCGCTTCGCCCGTCACTGGCCCAAGCCCTTCGAGCCGGCCGCGCACGATTTCGATCAGCGCCTCTTCGCGCCCGCAACTTGCGCCGACAGCTGCGCTGGGAGCAGCAATCGCCGGCGCGAGCGTGGCCGCGGGCCACAGCGCCTGGAAATGCGGCAGGCGTTCCGCCGCGATCCACACTGGCGCCGCGGGAGTATGGAACTGCGCCACGCGCTTTTCTCGCGCGAGGTCCGACAACCAGTCGCTCCAGCCGGTTTTGGCGCCGGCCTCATCCAGACCGAGGAAGCCGAGCCACACCAGCGCGTCGTGCAACTCGTCGGCATTGGCGGCCTCCGGCCACGCTTCGCTCCGGACACGGGCGATCGCCTCTGGATCGAGGCGGCCCAGGTCCGCAGCAGTCTCCGGCGAGAGCCAGCGTCGGCTCATGACGGCTTGAGTCCGGCGCTCCTCGAGCGGCGCGTCGTCGAGATAGGCATAGGGACGCGCCGAGAGGACCTCGAGCGCCAGCGGCGAAGGCTCGGTCAAGTCGCGAGCGACAATGCGAATGCCGCCGGCTTCGATGCGCTTGAGCAGGCGCTCGAGACCGGCGAGATCCATCGCCTCGTCGAGACAGTCGGCGATGGTCTGACGCACCAACGGGTGATCCGGGACCTCGCGCTCGCCAGTCAGGTTCTCCGCACAGGCGATCTGATCGGGAAAGACGGCGGCGATCAGATCTTCGGCACCCATGCGCGCGAGTTGCGGCGCCACTTTCTTGCCGCCGCGGAACCGCGGCAGTGCAAGCGCCACGCCTATCACCCAGCGCCAGCGCGTAACGAACATCGGCGCATCGAGCAGCGCCTGGATCAAGAGCGGCCTGATCGTCGCGGAGTTGAGATAGCGCGCGACCTCGGCAAGCTCGAAGCTATGTGCGGTGGTCAGCGAGAGAACAATATTGTCCTCCGTCGCCGCCGCCTGCAGCTCGAAATTGAATTTGCGGCAAAAGCGCTTGCGCAGCGCCAGTCCCCAGGCGCGGTTGATGCGGCTGCCGTAGGGCGAATGGATGACGAGCTGCATGCCGCCGACCTCGTCGAAGAAGCGCTCGAACACGATTGTGTCCTGCGTCGGCAGGCAGCTCAGCGCCGCATGGGCCGAGGCCAGATATTCGAGCAGTTGCTCGGCCGCGCCCTGGGCGATCCCGACTTCATCCACAAGCCAGCGCAATATTCCCTCGGCTGGTTCGCCGCCGCTCACGCGCGCGGCGATTTCCGCCCGCAAGCGCGATACGGCCGCCGACAATTCATCGCTGCGGCCGGGCGCTTCTCCGAGCCAGAATGGAATCGTCGGCGCCATGCCATGGGCATCTTCGACGCGCACCACGCCGCGTTCGACGCGGATGATGCGATAGCTCTTGTTACCGAGCTGAAAGATGTCGCCGGCCAGGCTCTCGACCGCGAAATCTTCGTTCACCGTCCCGATGAAATGGTTCTCCGGCTCGAGCAGGACTTGATAGTCGGCGTTGTCGGGGATCGTCCCTCCAGAAGTCAGCGCAGTGAGGCGCGCACCGCGCCGCCCGCGCAGCACGTGGTTGACGCCGTCGTAGTGGATCAGCGCGCCGCGGCGGCCGCGGCGCGTGCTAAAACCTTCCGCCAGCATCCCCACCACTGCCGAAAAATCGTTCCGCGGCAGCGCGCGATAGGGCGAGGCGCGGCGCACGAGCGCGTAAAGTTCGCCCTCGTCCCATTCGCGTGCGCCCACCTCAGCCACGATCTGCTGTGCCAACACGTCGAGCGGCTGTTCGGGAATTTTCAGCAGGTCAAGTTCACCGCGGCGGACGGCATCGAGCAACGCGGCACACTCCACCAGCTCGTCTCGCGACAACGGAAATAGCCGCCCCTTTGGGGTGCCGTCGATAGCGTGCCCAGAGCGCCCGACGCGCTGCAGGAAGGTCGCAATCGAGCGAGGCGACCCGAGCTGGCAAACCAGGTCGACGTCGCCGATGTCGATCCCGAGCTCGAGGGAAGCGGTTGCCACCAACGCTTTTAGGTTGCCGTGCTTGAGCCGCTGCTCGGCATCCAAACGTTGCTCTTTGGCAAGGCTGCCGTGGTGCGCGGCTACCCCATCGACACCGATCCGCTCGGACAACTGGCGCGTCACCCGCTCCACCAGCCTGCGGGTGTTGACGAAGATCAGCGTGGTGCGATGCGCCTCGATTAAATCGGCCAGCCGCTGATATACCTGCTCCCAGACCTCGGCCGACATCACCGCTTCGAGTGGCGCATCCGGAACTTCGAGGGCGAGATCGCGTTCGCGGCGGTGGCCGGTGTCGATGACAGTGCAGCCGGACGTCTTGTTCGCCCCCACCAGGAAACGCGCAACCGCCTCGATCGGTTTTTGGGTGGCCGACAGCCCCACGCGCAATAACCGATCGCCGCAGAGGGTTGCCAGCCGCTCGAGCGAAAGCGCCAGATGCGTGCCGCGCTTGTTCGCGGCGAGTGCATGGATCTCGTCGACGATCACGGTACGGGTGGTCGCCAGCATCGAGCGCCCCGATTCCGAGCCGAGCAGGATGTAGAGCGATTCCGGGGTGGTCACCACGATGTGCGGCGGGCGGCGGCGCATGCGATCGCGCTCACTCGGCGGCGTGTCGCCGGTGCGCACCCAGGTGCGGATGTCCACGTCCGGCAAACCGTGCGCCCGGAGATTCTCGCGGATGCCTGCCAGCGGGACCTCTAAATTGCGTTGGATATCATTGGACAGCGCCTTGAGCGGCGAGACGTAGACAATCTGGGTTTCATCTTTGAGCCCACCGTCGAGCCCTTGCCGCACCAGACCATCGATGGCGGCGAGAAAGGCCGCGAGCGTCTTGCCCGATCCGGTCGGCGCCGCGATTAACACATGCCGGCCGGCCTGGAAGGCAGGCCAAGCCTGCGCCTGCGCTGGCGTGGGCGCAGCGAAGCTGCGGTCAAACCACGCGGCAACGGCGGGATGAAACAAAGACTTTGGCATCATGGAACCGGACTAGGGGGCGAAGGCGATGTGAGGGCGCGCCGGATGGGCCCGCGCGCCCGCGGCAATGTGGTGCGCCCCATATTGGGTTTGTCGCGGGCTTAATCAATCCGCTCGCAGGGCGAGCGTTCAATCAAGCGGCTGCCTCTCAATGCTACCGCAAAGCGACTACTTCATCACTAGCGTCGTGATGCGCTTGGGCACTTCGCCCACGGGAATGATCGCCTTCACCTTCATGGCCTCGGTATCGATGGCAGTCACGGATTTTATTGCGGCATTGGAGATGTAGATCGTCTTGCTGTCCGGCGTGAACGTGACCCAGTTCGGGACCGAGGCGATGGGACCGTGTCCGGAAACCTTGAGCGCCGGCAGCGCGACCTCGCCGACAAGCTTGATCTCGGGAAGCGCATAGACGAACACCGCGTTGTTGGGGATGCTGGTGACCCACAGCGTCCTGCGGTCCGGCGCCACGCCTATGCCATGCGACGGAGACGTGGCGCGCCCCGCATCGGTTTCGAATTCGACCGCCGTCTCCGGAAGCCTGATCCTCGTCACCTCTTTGCGGGCGGCGAAATCCACCACCGCGAAGCCATTCGTGTCGGAGAGTTGCACGAAGATGCGCTTGGTCGCGCCATCGGGGCCGGCTTCGATCGTCATCGGGCGCACGCCCAGATCGAACGGCAGCTCCCAGATCGGAACTTCGCGCTCGAGGTCGATGACCGTCAAAAGCTTGGCCGGAATCGAGCCGGTGATGAGGTGCTTGCCGTCCGGCGTCACGTAGATGTTGTGCAGCCTCCCGTTCACCGGGATGCTCTTTGTTCGGGTCAGCGTGCTTGCGTCGATGACGTCCACGGCCCCTGTCCCGCGCGCGATGCCGACCAGGATGCGATCGCCGGCCTTGGTGACGGCGATGTTGTTGGGATGATTGCTCAGCGGCACTTTTTTGATGCGCGCGCCGCTCGCGCGGTCGAAGACGTCGAGCGTGCTGTCGGCCTCGTTGCTGACATAGACCCGCGAGCCGTCGGGAGAGGGCGCGATCCCGTGCGCCGCCTCGATGCCCTTGATTTCCTGCACGACGTTGTTAGTCGCAGGATCGATGACGTGAATGCTGTCGCCGGCGCTGTTGGTGACATAAATGAAAGCCGCACCACCCCACGCCGGCAGCGGGATGAGCGCCATCACCAGCCACAAATTCCGCAGGACGCGACGATAGCCGTTCATGGCAAACTCCCAGCTTTGCACGGCGAGGTTACGCCCAACGCTGCGCGTACATCAAGGCAAGCCTCTACCATGGGACTTGGGTCGGCCCCACATGCTATAGGTCCGTCTTGGCGTAGGTGACAGCCGAGGAGTTAACCCATGCCCCGTCACGCCCGCTACGTGCCCCACGGCGTCATTCCGGCCGTGCTGCTGCCGTTCAACGATGATCTTTCCATCGATGAAAAGAGCTTCCGCGCCCATCTGCGCGACGTCGCGGCGACCAAGGGGATCTCCGCCATCACAATCAACGCGCATTCGACCGAGGTTGCCTCCTTGACCTTCGAGGAGCAGCGGCGCGTGCTCGCCATCGCCCAGGACGAAATCGGCGAGCGCTTGCCGCTGGTCAACGGGGTGTGGGCGGACGGCAGCATCGAGGCGGCGCGGATCGCCCGCATGGCGGCTGAGGGCGGCGCCTCGGCGCTGCTGATCTTCCCGCCGGGGCCGTTCACCCTCGGTCAATCGCCGCAGATGGCGCTCGCGCATTTCAAACGGATCGCCGACGCGACCGATCTACCCCTCATCGTGTTTCAGTACCCGCTTGCCACCGGCCAGGGTTATCCGATCGACACGCTCCTCAAGATGGCCGACGAGGTGGCGAGCATCCGCGCCATCAAAGACTGGGCGGGCAACGTCGCGCAGCATGAGATGCACATTCGCACCCTGCAGAGCCTGCCCCGCCCGGTAAACGTGCTCAGCACCCATAGCGCTTGGCTGCTGAGTTCGCTCGTGCTCGGCTGCAACGGGCTCCTCTCCGGCAGCGGCAGCGTGATCCCGGACTTGCAGGCGCAGCTGTTCCAAGCGGTCAAGGCGAACGACTTGGCCGAGGCACGTCGCCTTAACGATCGCATCTATCCGCTGGCGCGGGCCTTCTACGCCGATCCCTGGTCGGACATGCACAACCGCATGAAGGAGGCGCTGGTGCTGCTCGGGCGCCTGTCGCGGGCGGTCGTGCGGCCGCCGCTGGTCAAGCTCTCCGATGCCGAGATCGAGCGCCTCCGCACCGCGCTGGCGGAGGCCGGCCTCATGCGCGCCAAGGCGCGCGACGCCGCCTGAGGAGGGCGCGGGCGCCGGGACGCGTCGTCCACAACAAGGCGATTTTGTGGCTTGGCTTGCGACGACCGAGACTTGATTCGGGTAAGCCCTTTGCACAAATTGCCCGCCGAGAGGAGCCCTCGCATGAACCGCCCAACAAGCCCCACCGGCGGGCGCCGGCTCGCCTGGCAGAACGTGCTGACCGTGCTCAGCGCGGCGATTCTGATCGGCGCCGAGGTGTTCGGCGCCGCCTTCGCCGGCGGTTGGGCGGTCGCCAGCTATTTGGATTTAGGCCCGTACGGCGTGCACATAATGCAGGGCCTCTTCTTCGTCTGCGGCATCGCGGTCATGGTGGCCTTCATTCGCAACGCCCGTCGCGTCGAGCCGTTCACCACCCGCGGCTGAGCGACGGCTCGACTGGGCGAGCGCGTGCATCGGCTCGCCGAGTTGCCACCAGAGGCGGCAACCTGAAAAAAATTCTTGTCAAGCGCGCGCACATCGCTTATGTGCGCATTTGCCCAATTTCGCACGTGCCTGTGGCCGTGTGTCGGTCGGTGGGCATCCGGACAAGAGGCCGGACAGCCGCCCGGAGCAAGATCGCAACGTTGAGTCTGCGATCGCCTGAGCTCCGAATCCACTTGACCGGCAGCCGGAGGCGAAACCGGCACACCCCGCGCTCAACGGGGGACGCGGCTTAAAGCAACGACGGACCGGGCTTCCTTGGTCTCTGCCGGCCTTCCACCGCCGGCGTGGCTACCGAAGAGGCTTGTTCATCATTGCCGGCCGTGCGGAATGGGATCTCCCCATTCCAATCCAAGGCAGCACAGCGGGTGAAGAACCCACGTTCGCCAGTGCGTCCCCATCGCGCACCGGGCGACGAGTTCACAACCCGCATCACCAGGCGGTTCGCCGCCTGCCAGCTTTGGGGAGAGCGCCCATGACCGCGCGCATCCGCCAGTTCCTTCGTAAGCGGGCCGAGGACGGCCCTTGCCTCGTCGTCGATCTCGACGTGGTGCGTGAAAACTATCTCGCCTTCGCGAAGGCATTACCGGATACGAAAGTGTTCTACGCGGTGAAGGCCAATCCGGCGCCCGAGGTGCTGGCCCTGCTCGCCGCGCTGGGCTCGAGCTTCGATGCCGCCTCCGTCACCGAGATCGAGATGGCGCTCGCCGCCGGGGCGACGGCGGACCGCATCTCCTTCGGCAATACGATCAAGAAAGAACGCGACGTGGCGCGAGCTTACGCGCTCGGCGTGCGCCTTTACGCGGTCGATTGCATCGCTGAGGTGGAAAAGATCGCCCGCGCAGCTCCGGGCGCGCGGGTCTTCTGCCGCATCCTTTCCGACTGCGTCGGGGCGGAATGGCCACTGTCGCGCAAGTGCGGCTGCGAGCCTGCCATGGCGCCCGACGTGCTGGAGCATGCTCACCGCCTCGGGCTCACGGCCTGCGGTGTCTCTTTCCACGTGGGCTCTCAGCAGCGCAACCCGCAAGCCTGGGACCGCGCGCTCGCCTCGGTGGCCGCGGTCTTTCGCGAATGCGGCGAGCGCGGCATCAACCTTGTTATGGTCAATCTCGGCGGCGGATTTCCGACCCGTTATCTCAAGAACGTGCCGACCGTGAAGACCTATGGTTCGGCGATCTTCCGTGCGCTGCGGCGGCACTTCGGCAATCGGATCCCGGAGACAATCATCGAGCCGGGCCGCGGCATGATCGGCAATGCTGGCGTCATCGAGGCCGAGGTCGTGCTGGTCTCCAAGAAGAACGAGAACGACGACGTGCGCTGGGTCTATCTCGACATCGGCAAGTTCGGCGGCCTCGCCGAGACCATGGACGAATCGATCCGCTATCCGATCCGCACGCCGCGTGATGGCGACGACCTCGCCCCGTGCGTGATCGCGGGACCGACCTGCGATTCGGCCGACGTCATGTACGAAAGAGAACCCTACGCTTTGCCAATCAGCCTCGAGATCGCCGCGTAAATTCTGACTCGTCATTCCGGGGCGCGGGCGAAGCCCGCGAGCCCGGAATCCATAGCCACTGGCGGTGGTTATGGATTCCGGCTCTCGCCGCTGCCGCGGCTCGGCCGGAATGACGAACAGAAAGGGTTGGTCTGAGATGGTTACCGCCCGTGAGGAACGGCCGGCCGAGGCGACAATAGTCTCGCGCCACACGCGGCGTGATCGCATGTGACCTCTTGCTCAGGAGTGACCGAAGTGAACGCTACCATCCCCTCGACCGACGGCGGGCCGCTCCATGCCCGTTTCGACGGGCCGATCGTGATGATCGGCTTCGGCTCCATCGGCAAGGGCACCTTGCCCCTGATCGAACGCCACATCGCCTTCGACCGGGCGAGGTTCGTCGTGATCGCTCCGGACGACAGCGATCGCCGCCTGCTCGACGAGCGGCAGATCCGGTTCATCCATCGCGGGCTGACGAAGGAGAACTATTGCGAGATCCTCACCCCACTGCTGACCACGGGCCCGGGCCGCGGCATGATCGTCAACCTCTCGGTCGATACGTCCTCGGTCGACCTGATGGAGTTTTGCAAGGATCTCGACGCTTTCTACATCGACACAGTGGTCGAGCCCTGGCCGGGGATGCAGCGCGCCGGCGTCAAGGGGATCCACATCGCCGAGCGTGACACGCAGCGCGCGCGCGATCCCAAGCCGCGGGGAAAATTCGTCAATACCTGGTCCGTCGAAGGCTTCCTCGCCGAAGGCCTGCAGCCCTCCGAGCTCGGCTGGGGCACGCACGAAAAAACAATGCCCGCGGGCGCATTTCGACATACTTCCGGCTGCGATGCCGCGATCTACCTCACGCGCCCGGGCGCCGGCACACGCGTGCGCTCGTGGACGCCCACGGCGCAAGCCCAGCACGGCTTTTTGGTCACCCACAACGAATCGATTTCGATCGCGGACTACTTCACGTTGCGGGAGGGCCGCAAGGTGATCTATCGCCCGACCTGCCACTATGCCTATCACCCCTGCGACGACGCGGTCTTGTCGCTGCACGAGCTCGCGGGCGCGCAGTGGAAGCCGCAGCAGACCTGGCACATCCTCTCCGAGGACGACATCGTCGATGGCATCGATGAGCTTGGCGTTTTGCTCTATGGGCATGCCAAGAATGCCTATTGGTACGGGTCGCAGCTCTCGATCGAGGAGACGCGGCGGCTCGCCCCCTACCAGAACGCAACCGGCCTGCAGGTGACGTCGGCGGTGCTCGCCGGCATCGTCTGGATGCTGGAGAACCCCGAGCGCGGCATCGTCGAGGCCGATGAAATGGATTTCCGCCGCTGCCTCGACTTGCAGCGGCCTTATCTCGGTCCAGTGACCGGCTGCTATACCGACTGGACACCGCTCGTCGGCCGCAACGAACTTTTTCCGGAGACGCTCGACACCAGCGATCCTTGGCAATTCACCAATGTCCTGGTGAATTAAACCAACCGGCGTAAATTCCGACTCGTCATTCCGGGGCGCGGGCGAAGCCCGCGAGCCCGGAATCTATACCCACTGGCGGTGGTTATGGATTCCGGCTCTCGCCGCTGCCGCGGCTCGGCCGGAATGACGAACGGAAAGGGTTGGTATTAGGTCATCACAATCCGGCTGCCGGTAACACACCTGCTGGCCTTCGCGCCGCGAATCGCGGCCATCTGCCCGCGCTCGATTTGTTCGTGAAATGACCACAGTCTCGCCCCATCGAGGAGCAACCCAGATGGGATCATAGAGCAGACCAAGTCACGAACAGAGCGCAGGTGTTGTGATGGGAGCGTCAAGATTAGTCCTGGTGGGTGCCATCCTCATCATCGCTGCCGCGACGTCACCCGTTTCCGCCGCCGAGCCGACAGCTGCGGGTTTGTGGGAACAAGTGGACGAGAACAGCGGTCAGCCCGAGAGCTGGTTCAAGATCGAGGAACGCAACGGCATCTATGAGGGCAAGATCGTCAAGATCTTCTTTAAGCCCGGCGAGGACCCAAACTGGGTCTGCGACCAGTGCCAAGGCGCGGACAAAGGCCGTCCGGTGCAGGGCCTGACGCTGATCAGGGGGATGCAACGCAACGGCAATTCTTACGAGAACGGGACGATCATGGACCCGCGCGACGGCAAGGTCTATCGCGCGCTCATGCGCCTCACTCCCGATGGTCAGAAGCTCGAGGTGCGCGGCTATCTCGGAATTTCCCTGTTCGGCCGCAGCCAAGTCTGGAACCGGCTGCCCGATAGCGCGCTCAGCTCCCCGCCCGCACGTGCGGCACCGCGCGCAGGCAGCGCGCCGCAGAAGAAATAATGCTGTCATTCCGGGGCGCGCCGAAGGCGCGAGCCCGGAATCCATGATCACGAACGGTGGTTATGGATTCCGGGCTCCCTCGCTACGCTCGGGCCCCGGAATGACGATCATGAGAGTCGCGAACCAGCCGGTCACCCGAGATCGATCACGCCGGCCTCGCCGTCCTCCGCGCCAAAGGCGAGCGCCGTGCCGGCTGCGCTCCAAGCAAGCGCGGTGATCGGCGCACCCGTTCCCTTGCGCGCAAGAATCTCGGCGCCGTCCTCGATACGAACCAAGAGCACGAGACCATCGGCATAGCCGACCGCGACCGCCTCCTGCTTCGGATGGCTGGCGATGACCTCGGCTTGGACCTCCCCCGGCGCGAGCATGCGCGGCGTCTTGCCCATGGGACCGTCCTTGCCGTGGAACGGCCACAAGATGAGCTCGCGCGATCCCGAGGTCGCGAGCCACTTCCCGCCGACGGAAAAGTCGAGCGAGCGCACGCGCGCGCTGTAACCGGACATGCGCATGTCCTTGCGATCGGCGAGCCGCCAGCCGTGCAATGCCGGCTCCTGCATGGAGGTGATCACGAAGCGCCCGTCGGGGCTCACCACGGCGGCGAGATGGGAGCCCTTCCACGCCAGTCGTTCCGGTTCGCTCTGCGCATTGGCGAACCACAGCGTGACGCCGTTGTAATGGGCAATCGCAAGGCGCAGGCCCTTCGGCGCGAAAGCCAAACCGCCGACCGTCGACGGCAGCGCGAGCGTGCGCTCGGCGCCAGTGCCGGTGCGCACGAACGCGTCTCTCCCCGCCGACCACGCCAGGGCGCCAGAGGGACCGACTGCCACGTGATCGATCCAACGACGGTTCGCGTCTGTGCCAACCGTGGTGCTGTTTCCCTCCGCGTCAGTTGCCATCACCTTGCCGTCGTCACCACCGGTGACGACGCGTGATACGTTGGCGGTTGAGGAGAGGACCGCGCCGGCGTGGACCGCGATACGGCGCGACTCGCCCGCGCGCGGCAGCAAGAGGAGCGCCTCCTCGCCGAGCACGAATACCGCCGTCTCCTGCAGAAAATGCGCGGCCACAACCGGCGCGCCGGCCGCGAGCGGCCGCGCGCGCTCGGCGAGGGACGGGATACCGGCGCGGGTGTCGGTCATGCTCGTGCTCCGCCCTCATCCCAAGAAGGGCGCATGCAGGGCGCGGGACCTGCGCAATGGCTGCCGCGTAGCGCCGGTCGCGAAGGATGAGGGCGAGCTCATGCTTCCAGACGCGCACTGCATGCGCTCAGCATAAGGCCGAGAGAGGACCGTTGCTGTTGCACCGGGCCATCACGCCATGCAAGCGGCGAAGCCTTCCCTGATTCTTGCCTCGGGCAGCTTGCGGCCGATAAAGATGATGCGGCTTTCGCGCTTCTCGTCCGGCTGCCAGGGGCGCTGGTGATCGCCGTCGAGAATCATGTGCACGCCCTGAAACACGAAGCGCTCGTCGTCATCTTTGAACGACAGGATGCCCTTGCAGCGCAGAATGTTCGGACCCTCTTTCTGCACCAGATCCTGCACCCAGGGTAAGAACTTGTCCGGGTCGACCGGATCGGCGGTTCTGAGCGAGACCGATTGCATCTCCTCGTCGTGATAATGCTTCAAGCCGCCGCCATGGTGGTGATGACCCTCATCATGTTTCTGATGGTGGTGATCATGATCATGACCGTGGTGATGGTGATCGCTGTCATCGAGAAATTCCGGGTCGATCTCCAGGATGCGGTCAAGATCGAATGCATTGCGCCCGAGCACCTCCGGCAGCGCAATGTCGCAGCGCTGCGTCTTGTGCAGCCTGGCATAAGGATTGATGCCGCGGATGCGCGCCTCCACATCGCCGAGCTCGTCAGGCGCGACCAGATCGGTCTTATTGAGCAGGATGACGTCGGCGAACGCGATCTGGTTTTTCGCCTCCGGCGCGTCCTTGAGTCGGTCCTTGAGCCATTTGGCGTCGGCGACCGCGACCACGGCGTCGAGCTTGGCTTTGCGGCCGATATTGTCATCGATGAAGAACGTCTGCGCCACGGGCGCGGGGTCGGCGAGCCCCGTGGTCTCGAGGATGATGGCGTCGAATTTTCCTTTCCTGCGCATCAAGCCGTCAATGATGCGCACGAGATCGCCGCGCACGGTGCAGCAGACGCAGCCGTTGTTCATTTCGAAGATTTCTTCGTCGGCGCCGACGATGAGGTCATTGTCGACCCCCACCTCACCGAACTCGTTGACGATGACCGCGTACTTTTGCCCGTGCGGCTCCGACAGGATGCGGTTGAGGAGCGTCGTCTTGCCGGCGCCGAGATAGCCGGTGAGCACGGTGACGGGGACCTTGTCGGACATTCACGTGAACTCCGTTTGGCCACCGTATATATGCATCCGCCGGCAGATGCCATCGCGCCGCCCGCGTCCGGCCTTTCGGTCTAATACGGCGATGTCCTCAGAGACTTTCCTGGAAAAAGAAGTTCATGCGCGAAGGCGCGCATGAGCAGCGAAACCTAAAGCTCCAGTCGCGCGGCTAAACCGTGATGCGTTCATATCGAACCACAAGCTGGCGTCATTGCCGGGCTTGACCCGGCAATCCATCCAGCTTCAAAAGACTTTTTGCGAAGTAGATGGATGCGCGGGTCAAGCCCGCGCATGACGCGACGAGGGAGTGATTCAACCTATTCGAGACACGCTTTAGTCGCAGATCAGCATCGGAACCCGAAATGACGAAGTAGAAGCTCGCGTGAGCTTCGCCAGCATCGAGAGACGTGGCTCTTCGGGGCAATTAACTCACCAACGCCGACGCGAGCTGCCGCAGATTGTGCCGGATCAGGTCGATATAGGTGGGGGCCTCGCCTTTGGCCCCCGTCAGCGCATCGGAATAGAGAATGCCGCCGACCTTGGCGCCAGTTTCCTGCGCAATCTGTTGCATCTGACGCGGATCGGTCACGTTTTCCAGGAAGACGGCGGCGATCTTCTGTTTCTTGATCTGGCTGATCATGCCGGCAACATCCTTGGCCGATGCCTCGGCCTCGGTCGATACGCCCTGCGGCGCGGCGAAATTCACGCCATAGGCGTCCTGAAAATAGCCGAAGGCGTTGTGGCTGGTAATGACACGGCGGCGATCGGCCGGAATTTTGGCGACCACCTCGCGCACCTCGCGATCGAGCGCGTCGAGCTTGGCGAGATAGGCTGCCGCATTGGCGCTGTAAGCTTCCTTGCCGGCGGGGTCGGCGGCGATCAGCGCGTCGCGGATATTGGCGACGTAGATTTTCGCGTTGGCGACCGATTGCCAGGCGTGCGGATCCGCTCGTCCGTGGTCGTGATCATGGCCGCCGCCGGCGCGCTCGAGCGGCTTGATGCCAGTGGTCGCGACAATAATCGGCGCTTTGGTGCCGGACGCCTTGACCAGCCGCTCGAGCCAGCCCTCGAACCCGAGCCCGTTCACGAACACGAGCTTGGCATCGACCGCCTTCTTGGCGTCATTGGGCGAGGGCGCATAGACGTGGGCATTGCCGTTCGGTCCCACCAAAGTCTCGACTGCGACACGGTCGCCACCGACATTCTTCACGAGATCGCCGAGGATCGTGAAGCTCGCAACAACCGGGAGCCGATCCTGCGCACGCGCGGGAGCGACAAGCATGAACGCGGCGAGCGCGGTAAACACGTATCGTCGAGTCAGCACGGCATCCTCCTTTCATGCTTCGAGATGGCGCCCGGGGAAAGCCTGCCGCACCAAACCGCCGACCCGGCCGAACAGCAGAGAGGCCAGGTAGAGTCCGCCCGCGACCAAGATGATCGCAGGGCCGGAGGCGACGCCGGCGTGGAACGAGATCAGCAAGCCCGCGTAGCCGGAGACCGCGCCGCTCGCCGTTGCGATTACGATCATCAGCGTGGTGTCACGCGCCCAGAACCGACCGATCGCTGCCGGCAGCATCATGATGCCAACAGCGAGCAGCGTGCCCAGCGCATAGAACCCGCTCACCAGGTTGAGGACCACGAGCACCAGGAAGGCGAGGTGCGCAGGACCGCCAGCCCGACTGACCGTGCGCATGAATCCGGGATCGACGCATTCGATGACCAATGGCCGGTAGATCAAGGCGAGCACGATCAAAGTGACGCTGGCGTTGGCGGCGATCATCAACAAGGTCTGATCATCGAGCGCGAGCACATTGCCGAACAGCACGTGCAAGAGGTCGATGTTGGTGCCTTTCAGCGAGATGATGGTGACGCCGACCGCGAGCGACAGCAGATAGAAGGTTGCGAGCGCGGCATCTTCCTTGAGCTCGGTGGTGCGCGCGACCAATCCCGTCAGCAAAGCGACCACGAAGCCGGCGATGAGACCGCCCGCGGTCATGGCGAAGAGATTGAGGCCGGAGAGCAGAAAGCCGACGGCGGCGCCGGGCAGAATCGCATGCGCCATGGCGTCACCGACGAGCGACATGCGGCGCAGCATCAGGAACACGCCGATCGGACAGGCACCCAGCGCAAGCGCCAACGCGCCGGCGAGCGCCCGGCGCATGAACTCGAACTCGGAGAAGGGAGCGATGAACGTTTGGAAGAGCGTCGACACCTGTTCGTCTCTCTGTATGCGCGATGCTTACGCCTGAGAGCAGGCCACGCGGCGCGCTCGCCGCCCTTGGAGGCAGCAGAGCGAGCTTGCGGCTTTATTCACGCGACATGGTTGCATGCAGCGCGATGCTCACGGCTGTGGATCTATGCCGGCGCGCGTGGCCTCGCTGAACGGCGGCGGCGGCGGGGCTTGCTCTTCGGGGCAGAGTTCGGCGTGCTGGTCGAAGGCTTCGCACATGCGTCGCGCGGCGAGCAGGTTTTCCGGCGTGAGCACGTTCGCGGTGTGGCCCCAAGCCACCGGCTCGCGCGCGAGCAGCAGCGTCTCCGGAAAGTTCGCTCGCACGAAGTCGATGTCGTGCATGGCGGTGAGCACGGTACGCCGCTCGCCGTGCCAGCGCTGCACCAGATCAAATAGATCAGCCGAGGTCTTGGCATCTACTGCGTTGAATGGCTCGTCGAGCACGATCACGTGTGCGTCCTGCAGCAAGAGCCGCGCAAACAGCATCCGCTGCATCTGGCCGCCCGAGAGGGTGGCGATGGCGCGATCTTCGAAACCCGAGAGGCCGACCGCGTCCATTGCCTGCTCGATCGAGGCGCGCGCGGCGCGATCGATGCCGCCGAATGATCCAGCGCGCCGCCACAGCCCCATCGCCACCATGTCGTAAACGTTGATGGGGAAGGTGCGGTCGATCTCGGCCGCCTGCGGAAGGTAGGCGATGTTCTGCGGATTCGGATCGCCGCGCTCGATGCGACCGGCGAGCGGTTTGATGACCCCGACAATCCCCTTGAAGAGCGTCGATTTGCCTGCCCCGTTGGGACCGACGACTGCGACCAGTGCGCCCGTCTCGACCGCGCCGTCGAGGTGGTGCACCGCCGGATGGCGGTCATATCCGAGCGTGAGGTTGCGGAATCGCAGCGCGGCGCTCATCGCTCACACTTTCATAGCCCAGATGACGGCGCCCCATACAAGTGCGATCAGCCCGGCGGCGATGGCCAGCCGCTCGATAACCGACATGCGCAGGATCGACGGCGAAATGGCGGCCGGCGGATGACCCTGGCCGGGACCATGGTCGTGATGCGGGTGCGGAAGGCGCGTGGGCATCGGGCGGACGACTCGATTGGCACGAAAACGTTACATTGTAACATCCGTACCCGTCCAGTCCATGGTGGCTGGACACCATCGTGTTGAGGGCGTGGCGGCCACTCGGTGTCGCTGCCGATTTCGCTGGCGCTGCGTGCGAGCTATGATTCGGCGGTCATGAGCGAACAAAGAGACCGCGTAATCGCGGTCGGGGAAGCAATCGTCGAACTCGTGCGCGGCGGCGACGGCCGCTTCGGCATCGGCTGTGCCGGCGATACTTTCAATGTCGCTGTCTATCTCGCCCGCGCCGGCATCAATGCCGGCTTTGCGACGGCGCTCGGCGATGACCCGTATTCCGAAGCGATCCTGGCGCTCGCGGCCGCCGAGGGCGTTGCCTGCGATCTCGTGCTGCGCACGCGCGGGCGCCTGCCTGGCCTGGCGCTGGTGGACACCGATGCCGCCGGCACGCGCCAGCGCCACGATTGGCGCATAGAAGCGCCTGCGCGGGAGCTGTTCGAGCTGCCGGAGTGGGGCCGCATTGCCGAAGGCGTGAGCAAAGCGAAGCTCGTCTATTTTTCCGGCATCACGCTTTCGCTCTACTCCAATATGGGGATCGGCCGCTTCCTGGCGCTGGTCGAGATGGTGCGGCAGCAGGGTGTGAAGGTCGCCTTCGATGGAAACTTTCGCCCGCGGGGCTGGCGCGGAGACTTGTCGCGCACGCGCACCGTGTTCATGGAGGCGCTGAAACGAGTCGACATCGCGCTGCCCGCCTATGACGACGAAGCCGTGTTATGGGGCGACCCGAGCCCGGAGGCGACGGTCGCGCGGCTGCAAGCCTTCGGCATACCCGAGATCGTCGTCAAGAACGGGCCCAACAGCGCGCTGGTCGCGAGCGGCGGGCAGAGCGAATTCGTTCCCGTCCCGGAGGTAGTGGTGCCGGTCGATACCACCGCGGCAGGCGACAGCTTCAACGCGGCCTACCTCGCCGCGCGCCTGTCCGGCAAAGCACCGGCGGACGCTGCCGCTGCGGCGCATCGCCTCGCCAGCCAGGTCATCCGTCATCGCGGCGCGCTGATGCCGCGCGCCGCGGCGGCGCTGCATTGACGGTTCGTGAACTCGTTCTAGCTAGGGCGTGAAGACTCACCGTGCCTTGAGCCCATTGCCTCTTTTTGTCTCGACTCTCTTTGGGTAAAATCGCAGAATTAGAGCGACCGAGACGCCACCCCAAAGCGTTCGGTACTCCATTCAACTTTTGTCCGGGATCCCTTCGAGCGTCCCGTGCCGCCGCTCCGACGTATGTCGAGCGAAAGGAGTGCCTTCAATGTGCGACTACAGTCTACACCTCGTCGCATCCCGACCCGCGAAGGTCGGAGACGAGCTGGTAACAATGAAGTTCCAGAACTCTATGACGCGAGGATTCGCTGCAATCGGGGAGCCGAACGTGGCAGTGTGCCTTTTACCCGGCACGGAGGTCGCGTTCGAAAAGGAAGTTAAGTATGAGCGCTTTTTGGCTTTTTTCGCAAACGCTAAGCTTGGGAAGAAAGTGGCTCGGTTCCGGCAGATCAACATCGGAAAGCCAAATGTGCATCACGATGCGCTGGAATTCCCCGACGGGGAGACCGTGCTGCTCACTCGGCTATGCGAAGGCCAGCACGCGACCGTGCTGCAGT
>WNFW01001095.1_pt1 | contig 18099 bp, 17 predicted proteins | sample 5400131 | NCBI WGS metagenome assembly WNFW01 (sample SAMN13153362, study PRJNA577476) | soil metagenome | isolation source: 20 cm soil or saprolite under grassland replicate 1 | place: USA:California | collected 2016-06-15 | reverse complement strand
GGTATCCACTTGCATTGCAGTGGCTCGCAGCACTGCTGAGCAGCGCCGAGCAGGTTGCGAGGGGGGGGAGTGTGATCTCCATCCTGGCTCTGCAAGTAGCCGCTCTGCAAGCGTCGGGAGCCACACAAGAGGCGCTCCGCGTTCTCCATCGCCTGCTCACCTTAGCAGAGCCTGAGGGATACCTGCGCGTCTTTCTCGATGCTGGAAAGCCAATGCAGCAGGCGCTTCAGGCGTTCCTTAAGACTTCGCACATGCGAGCCTCCGTCTCCCCTGTCCCACCGGCACTTGTTTCCTATGCCTCTACAGTGTTCGCCGCCTTTGAACGCGAGCAGCACCAGGAGGGGACGCTGGAGACCATCCCTCTTGTCTCCAAAGCTCTGCCACGCCTCTCCTCTCAAGCTACACCACAGCTCCTTGAGCAGCTTACCCGACGTGAGCTGGAGGTCTTGCACCTACTCGCAGAAGGGGCCTCCAACCAGGAGATCGCCAGGCAGCTGGTGATCTCGCTCGCCACTGCCAAAAAACATGTCGCCAGTATTCTCAGCAAGCTCGGAGCAGCGAATAGGACGCAGGCCATTGCCACTGCACGCTCGCTCTCGTTGCTCTAACTCGCGGTTGCTCACTTCTCGCCAAGTATGCACAGAGCTGGCATCTTCTCCCGGCAGGATGGTATCCTTTTGGCTACCATCTGAGCCTCTTCTCGCTGCTTCTCTCTCTCCTGAGAAAGTATTCTCATGGTATCCTTTCTATCACTGTGTTCATGCCAGCCGAGAGGGTATCCTTATTTTCAGATAGGAAAAGCAATCCGAACGGAGCACAAGCGTATGAGATACGTCATTCGGGTGAAGGGACACCTGGACACCTTCTGGCAAGAGTGGTTTGAGAACCTCTCGATCACGCACGAGAGAGATGGTACGACCCTGCTTTCAGGTCCCATTAAAGACCAGGCGGCGCTCTACGGCCTTCTCTTCAAAGTGTGCGATCTGGGGCTGACGCTGCTCGAGCTTTCGGCAAGCGCGCCCATTGAACAGCCAGAGGAGTGAGAAGCGCTGATCACGGCTGCTCTCAATCTCTTCTCTTGTGCGGACGACACGGAACGCTTCCTGTCAGATTTCACGAAAATGTACCATGATTTTGGAACAAAAGAAAGGATATCAGCATATGAACACGAACGCCAGTGTCAACAATCCATCGATCACAACCGCGCGGGAGCAGTACACAACCAGCTCCGTCACCTCTCAAGACGGCACGACCATCGGCTACCGCCAGCTCGGCCACGGGCCGGCTATAGTGTTGGTGCAGGGTGCCATGGGGTCAGCCTATAACTTTATGCAGCTCGCCAGGATGCTAGCTGACGCCTTCACTGTCTACATGCCCGACCGCCGTGGTCGTGGCCTTAGCAGCCTCGCGTACAGCAAAGATTACAGCATCCAGAAGGACGTTGAAGATTTGGACGCTCTCCTTGCCAGAACGGGCGCCCACTCTGTCTTCGGACTCAGCTCAGGAGCCATCATCTGTCTGCAGGCAGCACTCACGCTGCCCGCCATTCACAAAGCTGCCATCTACGAACCACCGCTCTTCATGAACAGCTCGGAGCCGACTGCTTTTGTAACCCGCTTTGACCAGGAAATGGCCCAGGGTAAGATGGCCGCAGCGCTCGTCACGGCCATGAAAGGAGCGCAGATGGGGCCACCAATCTTCAACGCCCTGCCGAGCTTCCTGCTCGAGTCACTCACGAACATGGTGATGAAAAGCGAGGACAAGAAAGGCAGTGGCGAGTACTTGCCGATGAGGAAGCTTGCTCCGGCACTCCAGTATGACTTTCAGGTAGTCGTCGAGATGAGCGGGAAGATGGAGAGCTTCAGGGACGTGCGCGCCCAAGTGCTTTTGCTCGGCGGAAGCAAGAGCCCAGCTTACATGAAAGCAGCCCTTGACGCCCTGGAGCAGATCTTGCCCCATGTCACACGTATTGAGTTCCCCGGACTGGGGCATGCGGCTTCATGGAATTACGACAAACAAAGGAACCCAGGCGGCAAGCCGGAAGTGGTGGCGCAAGAACTACGCCGATTTTTTGCCGAACCATAAAATTCTTAAATTGAAGACAAAAGTAAGGAGCAGAAATGAACACATCATCACATCATATCGACTATGATGAAACCACACAAGTGCTGATTGTTGGAGGTGGCATAGTTGGCCTCTCAACCTCCCTCTTCCTCTCCTGGCGGGGCATTTCCTCGCTGCTGGTCGAGCGCCATCCGGGCACCGCGATCCATCCACGTATCCCTGGCCTGGCCCAGCCCACGATGGAGATGTTCCGCAGTGTGGGGATCGAGGAGAACATTCACCAGGTCGAAGCACCCTTCTACATGAGTGGCAACCTCCTGATGGTGGAGAGCCTGGTAGGCCAGGAGTTTGATGTTTTGCAGGAAGATGTCGACGCCTTCTTCATCGGTGACAGCAGCCCGGCTCTGGGCAGCCAGATTGCTCAGGATGTGCTGGAGCCGATATTGCGAGCGCGGTCCGAACAGCTCGGAGGGGATCTGCGCTTCGGGACCGAACTGGTGGCATTCGAGCAGGATGAAGATGGCATCATGGCCACGATCCGCGAACGGGAAAGCTCCAGCACACGCACTGTTCGCGCCCAGTTTCTGGTGGCTGCTGACGGCGGCCATAGCGGGGTCCGTCAGCAGCTTGGCATAGGTCAGCATGGAAAGAGCCTGTGGTCTTCCGTAAGTATGATCTTCGAGGCTAACCTGATGGAGCTGTTCCGCCAGCGGCACGCAGTCATGTGTTTCGTCGCTAACGACACCATCTCGAATGCAGCACTGGTCCCTTACCCGGGCTCTTCTGCGCGATCAGATCTCTTTCGGCTCGACGCGCCTTATGATCCGGAGGAAGAGACGCTCGCCGACTATCCAGAGGCTCGCTGCCTGTCGCTTATCCGGGCAGCCGTCGGCATCCCTGAGCTACCGGTGCAGCTCAAAGCCGTGCTGACCTACGAAGCGTGCGAACTCGTGGCTGATCGCTTCCAGCAAGGCCGGATCTTCCTGGTGGGAGATGCGGCTCGCACCCAGCCGCCCACCGGTGGGCTGGGAGGTGCTACCGGCATTGCAGAGGCGTACAATCTGGCCTGGAAGCTTGCAGCTGTCCTGCGTGGGGAGGCAGGAGAGGCGCTGCTCGCCACCTACGATACTGAGCGACGCCCGCAGGCGGACTACACTGCCGAGCAGGTGGCGTTGCTTTCCCAGCAGCGCCAGACCGAGGGCTCAGCCGGGATCACGGTGGATACCTTCATTATCGTTATGGGCTATCGCTACAGCACGGGAGCCATCGTGCGGGAAGCAGGTGATGAGAAACTCCCCCTGGCCCAACCTCCAGATCAGTGGAAGGGACAGCCGGGGACCCATGCTCTGCATCTCGTGCTCGAACGAGAGGGCAAGCCGCTCTCGACGCGAGACCTGTTCGGCCCCCACTTCGTCTTGCTCGTTGGCCCGAATGGAGGGAACTGGAAGGCCGCTGCCCGTAACACAAAAGACGCCCTCCATCTCCCTCTGGACATCTATCAGATTGGCGGTAATGCAGAAGATCTCATCGATGCCAGTCACAGGTTCTGTGATGCGTATGGAATCACGAGCGGCGGGGCGGTGATCGTCCGCCCTGATGGATTCATCGGCTGGCGGAGCCGGGGCGTAGAGGCGAACGAACAAGAAGCTGAGCAGGCCTTGACGCAGGCCCTCTCTACGCTCCTCTTTCGCTGAACCCTGAAATAAGAAAGGAATAGAAAACATGTCAACCTTCGAATATACGGACACCTTTGACTATTCGGCAGCAGCCGTCTTTGCTGCCCTCACCAACCTGGAGGTGCGGCCCACCTGGATAAAAGGCATCCTTGAGGTCCGTGTGACCCCTCCCAGACCAGCTCGTCTGGGGACCAGCTACTTCGAGGCTGGCAAGTTCTCCGGGTTCAAGAGCGAGAAGACGATGAGCGTGACAGAGTATGAGCAAGATCATCTGCTTACCCTGGCCACTCCTGTCGAGGCAATCAACCCGTTCCGCGAGAGATACCTCATCGAGCCGCTCTCCGAGGAAACCTGCTGCGTGCACTTCACGGTTGACGTTGGTAACGTCCCGAAGGTGGCTGAGTTCTTCATGCGGCAAGAGATGAAGAAAGCACAGCCTCAGAATGCCACCCGTCTCAAGTCCATTCTTGCAAGCCGGGCACACCAGGCAAGCTGATTGTTTTGGGAGCCACAATTGTGCCAGGGAAGCTGCACTGTTTCCCTGGCTTATCGATCAGCATTGCTTGCTGCGTGCGCCTCCAAACTACATCTCATGTGCTCTTCAGGAGAAAAAACTTATGGAAACACTGTCTTTATCGCCTGCAACACAGCCAGAACATACAACAGCCACCCGCCGCCTGCATGGCCACGCACTTGTGAGCGTCATGATTGCCTTACTGTTAACAGCCTTCCTGGAAGCGCTGGATAACCTGATCGTGACACCCGCGATGCCACGCATTGCCAGCAGCCTGCATGGGTTCGACCTCTATACCTGGGTTGTGACCGCGTACTTGCTAGCTGCGACGGCGGTGGTGCCTGTTGCTGGCAAACTTTCTGATCAGTTTGGTCGCAAAGGCTTCCTGCTTAGCGGGATAGTCATCTTCCTGCTGGGTTCGGGGCTTGCCGGTGCTTCACAGACGATGGATCAGCTCATCCTCTTTCGTGCCATCCAGGGCCTCGGCGCCGGGATTGGCATCGGGCTGGTGATCACGGTCATTGGGGATCTCTTTCCCCCTGAGGAGCGGGCCAGCAAACAAGCTCTGTTAGGCATCGTATTCGGCATCTCCCAACTGTGTGGTCCGACCCTGGGTGGCTGGATCACCGATCATGGCCCGCTCATTGCCGGTTTCGTCACCGAGATCACCCGCTAGCGCTGGCTGTTCTACCTCAATCTGCCCTTTGGCCTGCTCGCACTGCTCGTGCTCGGGATCTTCCTGCCCAGCCATCTGTCCGCGTGCAGCATGCAGACGACCAGACGTTCCGCTCTTGGGCGCATTGACTGGCCAGGGGCGGGGCTTCTCGTTGCTGCGACCTGCTGCCTGTTACTTGGCCTGAGCCTTGGAAGTACGCAGATCTCAGCCTGGACATCGCTTCCGGTGATCGTTCTGCTGGTCGCCTTTGCGGTCTTCTCTGTGCTCTTTTTTGCAGTCGAGCGTAAGGCCATCGACCCCATTATTCCACCCGAGCTGTTCCGCCAGCAGATCTTTGCGGTTGACGCTCTGCTGACGTTGGTCCAGGGCATGATACTCATAGGTGCCTTCATCCCCCTCTCGTTGTTCTTGCAGGGCGTGCTGGCTCTCTCGCCGACCAGTGCAGGCGCCCTGATCACCACGCTCTCGGTCAGTCTTTCTCTTGGAGCTGCTCTGGCGGGGGTGAGCATTTCCATTCGCAAGCGCTACCAGATGACGGCCATCATGGGTGCAGCCATCATGATGATTGGAGCTTCCTGCTCATGCGCATGACACAGCAGAGCAGTCCCCTTATGATCGGACTCTATCTGGTACTGGTCGGCCTTGGCACAGGCTCCTTCTTTGCGGTCCAGATGGTTGCTGCTCAAAACGCCATCCCACAGACACACCTGGGGGTGGGAACCGGCGTGATTCGCTACCTCAATCAGCTTGGCCTGACGCTGGGTGCAGCCTTGATGGGTATCGTCGTGAACAGCGCTCTTACGGGAAAGACTGGTGCTGGTCTCCCGACAACCACAGCTGCCCGGCTCGCGCTGGCCGGGGTACTCCAGAACGGATTCTGGGTGGTGCTGGCGCTCAGCGCACTAGCCCTCCTTATCACTTTCTTCCTAAAGGATGTTCCTATGACGCAGCAGCCCGCCGAAATGCCCGGCGAGGCTGAGGTGGAAAAGGAGCCTGTCCTGTAACCCCCTTTCTCAAAAAGACCCGCCTCCATTCCTTGAATGGAACAGAGGCGGGTCTTTCTACCCAGGTACGATAGACTTTGTTCTGAATGGTCTAGTACTCCGGCATGGCTGGAGCGGGAGCTTTCTCCTTCTCCGGCAAATCAGTGATCAAGGCCTCGGTAGTCAGGATCATCGCGGCGATGCTGGTGGCATTCTGCAATGCAGAGCGCGTCACCTTGGCAGGATCGATAATTCCAGACTCAACCATGTCCTCGTATTGATTGGTGAGCACATTGTAGCCGTACTTATCACTATTATGCTCTTTCTGAGCGCGTCTCACACCCTCCACAACTACAGAACCATCTTTACCACCATTGATGACAAGCTGGCGCAGCGGCTCTTCAAGAGCACGGCGCAGAATACTGACACCTGTTGCCGCATCACCTGTGAGTTTTAAAGTATCCAGGGATTCAATTGCATTCAAGAGAGCAACACCGCCACCTGGCACCATACCCTCTTCTACGCCCGCGCGGGTAGCGGAAACAGCGTCTTCTACGCGAGTCTTGCGGTACTTCAACTCTACCTCAGAGCCAGCACCAACCTTGATAAGCGCGACGCCACCGGACAACTTCGCAAGGCGCTCTTGCAGCTTTTCACGGTCGTAGTCACTCGTAGTTTCGTCGATCTGAGCTTTGATCTGGCGGATACGAGCTTGAATATCTGGTGTCTCGCCTCTACCCTCCACAATGGTCATGTCATCTTTATGAGCTACAATGCGACGAGCCTTACCAAGATCTTCAAGCGTAGTACTATCGAGACGGCGACCCATTTCTTCGCTAATTACCTGTCCACCAGTCAGGACGGCGATATCACGCAGCATCTCTTTGCGTCGATCACCAAAGCCAGGAGCTTTGACTGCAAGCACGTTGAGAATACCACGCAATTTATTTACAACTAATGTTGCTAACGCTTCACCATCAACATCCTCGGCGATAATCACGATATCGCGTTTACCCTGTTGAGTCATCTTTTCAAGAACTGGCAGGATGTCCTGCACTGCGCTGATCTTCTTATCGGTGATGAGAATGTAAGGATCATCAATGGAAGCTTCCATCTTCTCCGCGTTGGTGACAAAGTAGGCAGAAATGTAGCCCTTATCGATCTGCATGCCCTCGACATACTCCGTTTCGAAATTGGTCCCACGCGACTCTTCAACGGTGATGACACCATCTTTGCCAACACGGTCCATCACTTCAGAAATGAGTTGACCAATGGTATCGTCAGCAGCGGAGATTGCAGCGATCTGTGCGATCTCTTTCTTTTCTTCCACGGGAATCGCTTTCGAACGGATGTATTCTACGACGGCCTCCGTGCCTTTATCGATACCCTGTTTGAGTTGCATGGGATTGGCTCCGGCTGCAAGGTTCTTAAGTCCTTCAGTCACGATAGCCTGAGCCAGCACGGTCGCAGTCGTAGTTCCATCACCTGCGACATCATTGGTACGGGTAGCTGCTTCTTTGAGCAGTTGCGCTCCCATATTCTCAAACGGATCTTCGAGCGAAATCTCTTTTGCAACGGTCACACCATCATGGGTGACGCTTGGCGAGCCAAACTTCTTGTCAAGCGCTACGTTGCGACCTTTAGGGCCGAGGGTCGATTTGACCGCTACAGCCAAAATATCAATACCCTTCTTGAGTGAACGACGAGCATCTTCATCGAACACAAGCTGCTTTGCCATATGATTTAACCTCTCTCTATACTAAGTTAGCCAATAATGGCAAGAATGTCGTTCTCTTTGAGAACAAGATACTCTTCGCCATCCAGTTTAAACTCCGTGCCCCCGTACTTAGCGAACAGGATACGATCACCTTCGCGTACATCAATTGGAGCACGATCACCATTATCCAACAAACGACCACTCCCAACAGCAACCACAGTTCCCTCCTGGGGTTTCTCCTTAGCTGTGTCAGGAATGACAATTCCGCTCTTCGTGATTTCTTCTTTAGCAGCGGGTTTTACGACCACACGGTCGCCAACAGGACGAATTTTTTTCTCCACGAAGTATTCTCCTTTTCAATGAAGATATGTATTAACGGGTAACATGCAATTTCAGCCAAGATAGTGAATCACACCTGCAATATTTACTGAGCGATGGAGTGAGTAATCGCAGTTGCAGGGACCACCCGCCGCACAACCAGTACAACAGAAAGGTTTTCCCTGAACTACAGTCGGAGGCCAGAGAATTTCAATGTCACAATTTGCACAACGCACAACCTGATGCTGGGCATTTGTGTTGCCCTCAGGAGATGCCTGATGATGTTTTCTATTTGGTTGAGCATCGTCTGTGAACATTTCTCTCACCTGCGTGTGATCTCATACTGATATTGCCCGTTTAACTTCCGTTATAGAGTATCTCACAGACTGTATTAGAAGCGCATAGGAGAAGTGTTAGAGAAGTGTTAGAATCTTGGTGATATAATTGCGGTATATATTACGGGAGTTTGGAGGTTCGCATATGGCCTATATTTCTAGCGTTGCTGAAAAGTCATACACTATCGATATCGGAGAAAATAGCCCTCAGAGAGAAATCAGAATTGACGAGAAAAGATTTGACATCGATTGGCGGCAAATCTCCGCGCTTGCAATGAATCCTCAGTTACAAAGCAACATTGGAGGGCAATATAGTTTGCTCATCGCAGGCAAATCATATGAGGTCTTAGCTCATCGAGTGACCAAACCTGACGTGACCGGGTATCGTTACGAGGTTCTGGTTGCGGGACAAAGCTTTGAGATTACTGTAGAGGATGAACGAGAGAAGGCCTTGACAGGATCAATTCATGGCTCCCACGAATCTTCTGAAGCTATGGTACGGGCCCCTATGCCTGGTTTGGTCTTAAGGCTTCCAATGGATACAGGCTCCATTGTCGAAAGAGGTCAAACGGTCGTGGTACTTGAAGCAATGAAGATGGAGAATGATCTTGCTTCACCTATTTCTGGCAAGGTAAAGGAGATCAGGGTAAGCAAAGGTCAGACAGTGAATCAGGGAGACGTGCTGGTAGTGGTGAGTGCCAACTAGCATCCTCCCATATGCTATAATGCATAGGCAAACTGAGGGAGGATTTGCATGAAGTTGCAAGAAAGTAAAAGCGCTGATGAATGGCGCCATACAACAGCCCACAAAGCGAAAGAAAAAAACGCGGAGCGAAAACAACACTTTTCAACAGGCTCGGATATTGAAGTACCTGATTTGACTACAGAAGAGGATCTAGCAAACCTCGATATGCAAGCGAAACTAGGCTATCCCGGCGAATTCCCTTTTACTCGTGGAATTCATCCAGGCATGTATCGATCACACCTTTGGACAATGCGCCAATACGCCGGGTTTGCTAGGGCTGAGGAATCTAACAAACGTTACCATTATTTGCTTTCACAAGGAACAACTGGTCTTTCTGTCGCTTTCGATCTCCCTACTCAGATGGGTTATGACGCTGATCATCCTTTGTCAGAAGGGGAAGTTGGCAAAGTAGGTGTTTCGATTTCCAGTCTCGAAGATATGGAAATTTTACTGAACGGTTTACCCCTGGAACGCATCAGCACATCGATGACGATTAATGCCACTGCAAGTATTCTGCTTGCACTCTATATCGCTGTTGCGAAAAAACAGGGCACTGATATACGTAAGCTAAGTGGAACTGTGCAGAATGATGTATTGAAGGAGTATATTGCACGCGGCACATATATTTATCCTCCCCGTCATTCAATGCGCATCATTACTGATATATTTCGTTACTGCGCTGGAAATCTGCCCCGTTGGAATACCATTAGTATTAGTGGTTATCATGTGCGGGAGGCGGGTTCGACGGCTGTACAAGAGGTTGCATTCACGCTCGCCAACGCAATCAGTTACGTACAAGCAGCGATTGATGCAGGGTTAGATGTTGACATGTTTGCCGGACAGCTTTCGTTCTTTTTCAATAGCCACAATAATCTCTTTGAAGAGGTTGCCAAATTCCGAGCTGCCCGTCGAATGTGGGCGCATATTATGAGGAATCGCTTCCACGCACAAGACCCCCGTTCAATGATGCTACGCTTCCACACCCAGACAGCGGGTTCGACATTAACTGCCCAACAGCCAGATAATAATATTGTGCGTACAGCATATCAGGCGCTTGCAGCTGTGCTTGGGGGCACTCAGTCATTACATACGAATTCCAAAGATGAAGCGCTTTCACTTCCATCTGAAGAGGCAGTGCGCATTGCACTCCGCACACAGCAAATTCTGGGTTATGAGAGTGGTGTAGCAGATGTAGTTGACCCGCTTGCTGGCTCATATTATGTCGAATACTTAACGAACAGTATTGAGGAGCAGGCATGGGATTACATACAGCGAATCGACGATCTGGGAGGTAGCGTACATGCTATTGAACATGGTTTTATGCAGGCGGAGATCGAACAAGCAGCGTATACGTACCAACGTTCTTTAGAGGAAGAACGGACTGTTGTAGTTGGGGTTAACCGTTTTATAATGGAGAACGAAGAACGACCAACGTTATTACATGTTGATCCTGAAGTTGGCAAGCGACAGGCAGCAAAGTTAGCATTACTACGCCAGAAGCGTGACAACGAACAGGTGCAGCAGGTTTTAGAGGCCCTTGAGAGAGGAGCCAGGGGCACAAATAATTTGATGCCTCTCATTATTGACGCTGTTGAAGCGTACGCTACTCTTGGAGAGATTAGCGATGCTTTGCGCCATGTTTTTGGCGAACAGCATGAGTTTCGTAGTATCGAGTAAATATATCGTGAATATGAATTATTGGAATCAGGATATAGAGCAGCGGCACAACACACAACCTGCTCGCGATTCTGATCGTAGTCCGCATATACTTGACCAGGAAAATTCCAGCTTTTCAGGTTCAGCAGAGGCTCCCATCGGAGTCTTTGATTCTGGAGTAGGAGGCTTAACAATTCTCTCGGCCCTACGCGAAGAATTGCCTCATGAAAACTATGTCTATTTCGGTGATACAGCGAATTGTCCCTACGGTATGCGCAGCGATGCCGAAATCATAGAACTGTCGATTCAAGCATGTCGTTTTCTAGTAGAGCAGGGAGTTAAACTCATCATAGTAGCCTGTAACACAGCCTCACAAGCAGCACTCAATAGTCTACGTGCCACTTTTCCATCCATACAATTTGTAGGTGTCGTTCCAGCAGTGAAGCCAGCTGCACGTGCCACAAAAAAAGGGCGTATAGGAATTGCCGCAACTAATCAAGCAGCCAAAGCAATTTACCTACAACAATTGATCGATGAATTTGCAGGGGGAATACAAGCATTCGCTGTTGGTTGTCCTGAGCTTGTGACCCTGGTTGAGCAGGGAGAAATTGATGGCCTTGCTGTAGAAGAAGCGGTAAAACAGGCTTTATATCCGATATTAAAAGCAGATGTTGATGTAATCGTATTAGGCTGTACCCATTTCCCTGCGCTGCTGCCTGTTATTGAACGTGTTACCAATCACAAGATATACATCATTGACAGTAGCAACGCGGTTGCTCGCCGCACACATTATGTGCTGGACACTGAGGGATTGATGCGACCTGCCAATTCTAACAAAGCACATATTGGAAATCTCAAAGTGTGGTGTAGTGGAAACGCCGAAGTTTTTAGTGATGTGGCGAATAAGCTCTTAGGCTATTCCATTCATGCCAATCAAGCTAGATTTTAATCAGGAGATTCATGCAGAAACAATTAACTGACGATTCCAACAAACAAACAATAATTGAGATGCCAGGAGAGAACACAAAACGCAAACGTATCGCTCGTCATGTGTCTAATTTTCTGGCACCAGCAACAATTTCTTTGCCATTCATATTGTTGGTAGCTTTTTACAAAACTTCAGATAAACTTTCAGCCCTGATCTATGCTTGTATTACTCTTATCTTTCTCAGTCTTGGGCCCCTACTTTATATCATTATCGGCGTGCGACTGGGCAAACTATCCGATATTGATGTTAGCCGCCGATCTCAGCGAGTTGGACCATTCATCTTTGGAATAGTTTCGGCTACGATTGGATGGCTTGTTCTTTCACTTACAAACGGGCCGAGAAATCTACAAACTGTGATGATCATTACAATTTTTAGTGGCATCATCATGATGGTGATCACCCTCTGGTGGAAGATTAGTATGCACGCTTCATCATTGGGTGGTGTAGCAAGCATGCTTACTTTGTTGTATGGAGCAGTGATGCTGCCTCTTTTTGTATTGCTCGTGTTAGTGAGCTGGTCGCGGGTTGCCCTACGCCGTCATACAATCCCGCAAGTAATAGCAGGCTCATTTGCTGGCGTTGTGTTATCGCTGATAATTTTAAAGTTAAGAGGGGTAAATTAGCACTCTATGATTACTTCTGCCCGCTACCAGCAGCACCCGCACGCTCAGGAAGTTGTGCCGCTGCTGCACGGCGTTGCGCGAGAATAGCTGGCGCCTGAGCACGACGGGTTGTAGCAACCGTAGCACGTCTGATTATCAAGATGAAACCCACAAGCATGATAAAGTTAACTACAGCTAGAACGATGAGGTAGATCAGGTTGGATAGTCCAAGGCTGTTTAGAATGAGAAAGATCAGAGCTGTTACCAGGATATTACCGAGGGTAACAGGAATGAGTATCAACCAGGTAAATTGCATAAGCTGGTCTGCTCGTAACCTCGGCAGAGTGGTTCGTACCCAGATGAAGACAAAACACAGCAGATACACTTTGGCGATGAAGTAGCCAATGCCCAGTACATTTCCTAGAAGCTGCCAACCAAAAGCCATGCCTGGAGCAGTCAGAAAACCAACCCCAGGACCAGACCATCCACCCAGGAAGAGCGTAACTGCAATTGCCGAGACGATAGTCATGTTGCCATATTCACCGAGGTAGAATAAAGCCCAACGCATACCGCTATACTCCGTGAGGTAACCGGCAACAAGTTCGGACTCCGCCTCTGGTAAATCGAAAGGCGAGCGATTCGTTTCAGCAAGACCACAAACGTAGTAAATGAGGATCATTAAAGGCTGAACCAGGAAGAACCAGGCCCATGGAGTAAATCCCTGGAAGATGAAATCCCAGAAAGGGATGCCTTTTCCAGGCCACAAACTGCTACTCTGATAATCGATGATCTGTTGGGTAGAGATGGACCCAATGCCAGAATTAGCCAGGACGCTTGTAAGCATCACGACACCAACCAGCGACAACACGAGCGGTAACTCATAGGAGATCATCTGTGCGGCACCACGCAGCCCTCCTATGAGCGAGTATTTATTATTCGAACTCCAGCCCGACATCACAACAGCGACAATATCAATTGAACTCATCGCTACATAATAGACAATACCAGTAGCCAGGGCAGTTCCTGGTAGTTGTAAGTAGGGCGAGAACGGTACTACGGCAAAAGCTGCAATGACCGGAGCCAGGAAGACCGATGGTGCAAGCAAGAAAAGGGATTTATCAATTAAGGATGCATGAATATCTTCTTTCATAAGCAGTTTGCCAACATCAGCAACTGTTTGCAACAAGCCCCAGGGGCCAGTGTGAATAGGTCCGACACGATCCTGCATCCAACCCATAATCTTACGTTCCGCCAGAATCAAGATGATAGCACTTGTAAGCACAAAGCCAAAGATAGAAATGAAAGTAATGATGAACTGTAAAAAGGACCAGGAGATAACGCCATGAATGAGTTGGCTCCCAATATTATCAGCCATTATTACTGTATACATACCATAACTCCACTAACCATGAATCGCCTGTAGAGGTCTGATTTTGCTGTGACAGCAAAATCAGACCTCTACAGCCTTTTAGCGATCAACTTCTCCAAGCACGAGGTCTGTGCTGCCTAGAATAGCAATAACATCACTCACTTTATGTCCACGCAATATTTCTGGAAGGATTTGTAAATTCACAAAGGATGGGCCTCGTATTTTTGCCCTCCACGGATATTCACTGCCATCACTGATAAAGTAAATGCCCAGTTCACCCTTACTTCCCTCAATGGCAAAGTAGGTTTCGCCACGGGGAGGACGCAGTGCGATGGGTGTGCGCGTACTGATAGGCCCTCCTGGCATTTTTTCGATCGCTACACGGCAGAGGCGAATACTCTCCCATATTTCCTGCATACGTACTCGATAACGCGCAAAGCAGTCACCCTCTTGACGCACCTGTACCTTTACAGGTACCTCGCGATAGGCCATATTGGGACGATTAACGCGCAAGTCCCAGTTAATACCACTTGCTCGAGCCATTGGGCCAGTAAGTCCATAAGCAATAGCTTGTTGCGGATCAATATAGCCTACACCCTGGGTTCGTGCGTCAAATATTTCATTTCCGGTGAGAAGAGTTTCTAGCTCAGCCATATTCTTTTCTTCTTGATCGAGAAAGGCCTCGCATTGGTTTAGCCAACCCTTTGGAAAATCGTGCAACACGCCACCCACTCGCAAGTAATTGACATTAAAGCGACTTCCGCCAAGAGCTTCAAACAAAGAAAGTATTCCCTCGCGATCGCGGAAACACCACAAAACCGGAGTAAAAGCTCCAAGATCTAGTCCGTAGGTGCCAACAGCTACAAGATGGCTGGCTATACGTTGCATCTCTCCAACCAACAACCTGATATATTGCGCTCTTCGTGGTGGCTCTAAGCCCATTAATTGCTCGACTGCTCCTACATAAGCAATTTCATTGAGCATAGGAGAGAGATAATCGGCATTGTCCATATAGCGGATACCACCCATGACCGGCCGATTCTCCAGAATTTTCTCGATCCCTCGATGGAGATACCCAATAACTGGCGTGCAGTCCACCACGGTTTCTCCTTCAAGCGTAAGAACCAGGCGCAAGACACCATGAGTACTTGGATGCTGCGGTCCCATATTGAGCAGCATTTCCTGGGTCTTGAAACCTTCAGATCCTTCTATATCCTCAGTGATTGACTCTCTATCTTGATTTGTAACCATGGATTTCCTCTTTGTGTATTTCAATCTGTACTCGGACGGTGAACAGCCCAGGTAGTATGATCTGTTTCATTTAGCGAGATCTTTGTCGCATAAGCAGCAATTTGCGTACGCGCACGCCAAAACTAAACGTCCAGAGCAATGCCATCAGTACAGCCAGGCCACCAATAAGATAACGATTCGTATCATTTGTAAGAAAAATCACGGTATAGGACATAAGCCAGCAACCTGCAGCAATCATCGCTGGAAAAATGAGGCTTTGTGGGCCAGCAACTCTAGGAGAGAAAAAAGAACGCTTGGGAAGCGTTGTATTCCTGCCGTTCGCATTTGCATTGCTCACAGGAGCCGCCGCTACCTTGTGCGTACTCGTAGCGCTTACATGGGAGTTTGCGGCACTCGACTGCCCTGTACTGGTTTTGGCTGATGCCTTTCTACGTTTATAAGTTTTTGGCATTCCAATTACTCACTTTTCAGGTGCTGGCTTAGCTTGCTCAGAATCACCTGGCGAAGTCACTGCCTCCTGAATCGCTTCTTCCTGATAATCTTCAAATGAGTGACCAAATGTTGGCGTACCCGGATGCAGGCGCTCTTCTTTACCCTGTCCCAGTTTTTTCTGTACGACGTGTTCTACACCTATTTGTTGGTATTTGCTATCAACTGCCATGTTAGGATCAACTTGTGTGGTTGCAGGTGTCTTCACTGTAAATGGCACTTGATGAAAGCTTTTGAGAAGAGGATAGCCCACGAAATCGTCATCAAGGAGCATACGTCGTAAATCAGGATGCCCCGCAAACTTGATGCCGTAAAGATCATACGTTTCACGTTCTAACCAGTTTGCTGTCGGCCAGACAGAGACAACGCTATCTACCTCCGGCTTCTCATGATCCAAACGAACCTTGATTTGCAGCAATTGCCCACGGGTAAGAGAACGAACGTGATAGACTGTTTCAAGATGATCAAGCATATCTACACCAGAAATGCAGCTTAGTAAGTCAAAGCCGAGTTGATCACGCAAAAATCGGCAGACCGCTACGAGGTTAGTGCTGTCAACCTCAAGCCCGAGAAAATCCCCCTTGAGAGTTTTCAGTGAGAGCTCTTTACCGATAATCTGTGAGATGGGAGCAAGATCGCGAGCGAGGGCAGCATTCTGATCACGATAGCCAGATGGTGAAACAGGTAAACTTTTTGAGCGCGGTACTATATCCATCGAATAACTCCCTTACGCCAGGCGTAGACCAGACCAAGAGCCAGGACCAGAATGAAGAAGAGGATTTCAAAAAATCCAAAGAAGCTTAATTGCTTAAAAATAATGGCCCATGCGATAATGAATACAATATCTACGTCAAAAGCAACAAATAACAGTGCAAAAATATAGAAGCCCAGAGGATATTGCACCCAGGCGGAGCCTATGGGGGTCTCACCAGACTCATAAGTTTGCAATTTTTCTTTCGTTCGCGTATGTGGCGCTAAAATGTTTGACGCCACCATAGTGACCATTACAAACACAAATCCTGCGGCAAACAAGATAGCTGCATATAAATAGGCGACATTGGCAGGTGTTGACACGAGCCTTTCCTCCAAATGTTAGTTGCTATATTAAGAGGCAAAGAATGTTATTGTGATTATAGCACAGGAAAGAATGCCCGACAATTTCAGCATTTACATCTGGGGCAAATCAGGCACAGTTACTGTCTCTGGTTTATAGAGAAGTTGAATGCCTTTCATACTCGCCTTGCTGGAAGAGCTAACCTCTGTCTCAGAGAATGATACGATGATAACACTCACATTATCTTCACCACCCCCATCAAGCGCCGCCTGGATCAACTTCTGTCCAGTCTTGGAGGGATCAGGAGCAGGAGCACTCATGAGTCGCTGAATTTCAGGGTCACGTACCATATCCCACAAACCATCGGAGCAGAGTAGCAGTTTATCACCCGCCTTGAGAGACACTATGAAAGAATCGACATCAACTACCGGTTTCTCACCCAGACTACGATAAATCTGGTTGCGTTTGGGATGTGTATAAATATCATCCGGTTGGATAATACCTGCTTCTACCAAACTGGCGACCACAGAATGGTCATGTGTAATCTTCGTAAGCCCACCTGGCTCTCTATAGAGGTATGTTCGGCTATCGCCAACATTTGCTATATATGCGGTGGAACCAAAAACAAGGGCAGTGGTCATGGTTGTGCCCATATCGGCTCGTTCTTCCATGTTACGTTGATGCACAGCCTGGTTGGCGCATTGCACACCATCCCGTAAAAGTTTTGCGAGCGCCTCATTCCCCATCTGTCTATTCTCTGAAATTTTGGGCAGGATATAATCGATAATCGTCTGAATGGCCATACGGCTGGCATCCTGGCCATTTGCATGTCCTCCCATTCCATCTGCCACCACAAACAGCCCGAATTCCTCAGGTATTGAATTGTAAGTCCCGGTTCCCTGTATGGCAAAGAGACTATCTTCATTTGGCTTATGTTTACGTTTAATGCCCGGATCGGTAAGGTAGCCTACTGCCAGGCTTAAATTGCGACTTTGAAGCTGCTCGATACCATAAGGTACTGTTTTGTCAGAGTCGTTCGACCCATTAGTAGGTGAAAACTCTATAGTTGGCAGCTCGCTAATCGAAGGAGATGAAGCTCCAAAAGATTGCGTATAGTTCGTTGGGGATTGAGTTGTTGCTGGTGAGGAAGGCATAGCTTGCAAATGCAGACCCGATGCTGATGCCGAAAGCAATACTCCACAATGTGGGCAGACAGCTTCTGTTGATCTTATTAGCTTTCCGCAACTTGGACAAGGTAACTCAGTTGAAAGTGGCTGAAGTTTAGCAGTCGTCCTGGGTTGTTGCATCTGTTGCACTTCTTTTTCAGCGTTCCGCTGCGCTTCAGCTCGCTCTGCTTCGAAACGAGCGAGTTCACGTCTCCGCCGTGCCGAGACGATCACGATGAACAAAAGCACAATCACGAGTACCATTCCTGCCACAATGCCTACTATGAGAAACATTGATTTTGGAATACCAAAGACCGTCGTATTTTCTACGGCAGGAACGGAAGTCCCGCTTCCAGAATTGCTCTGCGAGGTGCTGAGAGCTGTCGCCTTTTGCTCGAACGTTTTGGCTGCTCCGAACCCAGGATTGATGGCCTCGACCAGTCGAAAGTCTTTGATCGCCTCCTGATAGTGTTGATGATAGTAAGCTGTGATGCCT